>Ga0116227_10000057_pt1 | contig 186848 bp, 152 predicted proteins | sample S1TSphgellanicum_FD_89693 | JGI IMG/M metagenome (GOLD analysis project Ga0116227, IMG submission 89693) | Host-associated microbial communities from peat moss isolated from Minnesota, USA - S1T2_Fb - Sphagnum magellanicum MG | ecosystem: Host-associated > Plants > Peat moss > Unclassified...
GATATTCGATCCCGACAGCTAAAACTGGGGGGCTTGGAAATAGGATTTAAGACATAAACCGATAATAAACACCCTAATCAATAGCTTTCTTGGATATGCAATCTTTTACCGGACAACAGTGAATGGAGTGAAGAATGACAATAAGCTAATACTGTTTTAATTTAACGGTAGGGTAAACCAAAATGTGCTGCCCTTACCCAGTTCTGTATCAACGCCAATTTGCCCGCCATGGCGTTTAACAATTTCTGAACTGATGTAGAGCCCTAATCCCAAACCAGAGTATTGCGAACCAGCGTAATCGGCACGATAATAACGGTCGAACAAATGGGGCAGTTTATCTGGGTTGATACCCGGACCAGTATCTTTTACAGAGATCTTGACCATATCATCCTCATGCGCTACAATAAGATAAATTTCGGTACTGTCTGGGGCATATTTAACGGCATTGTTTACCAGGTTCACCACCACCTGATCTATGCGGTGTTCATCGGCAAATACCTGTAAATGCTTATCGCCCTGGGTTATCAGCTTATGCTTGCCCGCTGCCCTAACATGATTACAGCAGCCGTTAAGCATATCGGTAACGGTAAATGTGGTTTTAGTTAGATGCAACTGTCCTTCGGTGGTACGGGTTGAGTTAAGGAGCTCATCAATTAAAGCTGTTATTTTATCAATGCTTTTGTTCGATTGCTCTATCAGTTTAGGGAATATTGGCGAAGGTTTTTCCTTCATTCGGTCCAACAACTGCAACGATGCCTTTAAGGCTGTGGTAGGGGTCTTTAATTCGTGACTTGCTATACTGATAAAATCGTCCTTACGTTGCTCATCGGCCTTGCGATCTGTGATATCCATAATGGTTCCCGAAAAATTGGCCGGGCTGTTGCCTTGTGCGGGGTATAATTTACCAGTGGCACGTATCCAACGTATTTCTTTATCGTGAAACCCTTTTATCGTGTACTCGATCTCGTAATTAGTACTGTTTTTAATGGCGTCATTTACCGACTGGATAACCTCTGCGCGGTACTCGTCTGTAATCTGATTTGTTGCAGCCTCGTTAGACATTTCTTCGCCGGGGTAAAAACCAAATATTTCCTTTAATCTGTCCGAAAATGTGTACTCATCTTTTTCCAGATCATAATACCATGTGCCCAACTGGGATGAGTCTATTGCCATGCGTAGCTTGGCTTCTGCTTGTTCTACCTGCTGTCGTGATAATACTTTGTCTGTAACATCAATAACCGTTGCCAACACGGCGTGTCTTATACCATCGGCCCCAGCCAAAGGTTGATAATAGTAATCTACATAGTACAACCGCTTAACACCGTTTGCCTTGTTAAAAGTTACTGGTTTTTCGCGGTGAATAATGGTTTCACCTGTATCTAAAACATGTTTCCAAAGCGAAGGAAATGGTTGACTTTTAAGTTCGGGAAATACCTCCAGCATCGGCTTGCCTAAAACTTCTTCTCTTGTTTTATTCCAAAAATCAAGTAGCGATTCGTTGGTAGTTGTAATGATCTGATTAGGCCCGCTTAGCACCACAACAGGCGCCGGTAACTGGCTTAATATCTGGTCCAGTTTGTTTTCGCTGGCTAATAATTCGGTATTTAGTTTCTCTAACGCTTCCTGTGAGTTAAAAAGTTTCAAAGTGCGATCGAAAACGCGTTCTTCAAGTTCTATATTTAATGAATGCAGGCTTTCCTGTGTTTGCTGATACTCTTCGTTTATTGCGCTTAATTCTTCATTAGCAGCAGCTAGTTCTTCATTCAGCACCTGTTCACGCTGCAATGCTTCTTCCCGTTCTACGGCAAGCTCCATGGCTTGTTTTCCCATAAAACGATCTGTAATATCATTGGCAGTATGCAAAATACAGATGGTTTTGCCTTCGGGGTTTTTGATGGCACGATATTCAAAATCGAAATAAACGGTTCTAAGCTCACCGTCTACTATCAAATCGGCCGGGGTATCGGTACCAGAAATGGTGATCCCTTCATTCCAAACCCGTTTAAACAAATCTATAAACGGCTGACCTTTTAACTCGGGTAGGGCATCTTCTAACGATTTCCCTATTACGCTGCTGTCTTTGTCCCAAACCTTCAACATAGCCTCGTTAGCGAGCTGTATAACAGCGTCTTCTGTAACGTGTATTGCTGTAGCAACTTTAGTTAAAGAAAGAACTGCAATAAGTTGCTCATTGCTTAAATAGTGATCAGAAAGGCTCATCAACAGAATATCATGGAATAAATGCCTAAATTAAAATATTTTCTTACAACAGAAGAAAGGCTGCGAATGTTCTGACCTCTACTGAATAAATAAATTGGGTTATCACCGTAAATCACTATTGTTAATGATAATATAAATCATAAAAATTCAGACTTATTGTTTGTTTTTTTGATCTAACTTTAAAAAAATTAAACCTAAATGATCAGTAACCAAAAAATAAGAATATTAGAACTTGATGCATTACGAGGCATAGCGGCCATTATGGTTGTTATGTTTCATTTAACAATGGGAACAGCTCATCAAAATGCTTTTTTTTGTTTTGGGCAAAGCGGGGTTGATCTGTTTTTTATGATCAGCGGATTTGTGATTTTAATGACAATTGAAAAAGTCTCAAATGCCAAGGAATTTATTATAAGTCGAATTACCAGATTGTACCCTACCTATTGGTTTTGTGTCGCTTTCACAGCGATATTGCTTGTAGTTCATGATTCACAAATACTTGACGTACACTTTGTGCTTAGATGCCTAGCAAATCTAACTATGTTTCAAGCCTACTTGTTGCAAAAAGACATCGACGGCCCTTACTGGACGATGCTGATTGAAATGCTATTTTACATATATATGGTTGTAATATATTTAAGTAACAAACTATATAAGGTCGAAGTTGTCAGCAGTTTATTGCTAGTTCCGGCACTATTTTTCGGCGTTTATCTATGTTCCAGATACCCCAGTTTAAAATTAGATATGAGATTTTACCGTGTTATGGGACTGGTGAATTTTTTCCCTCTATTTTTATCTGGTATTATTTATTATAATCTAAAATTTAAAAACTCAAGCAACTGGCATTACGCACTATTAGTTATTTGTTATTTAACACAATTATCATTGTTTCATACCGTTAATTTCAGGACACAGTTTTTAAGCATTTATCAATATGCGGCTGCATTAGCAACTTATAATTTGCTATTCGTGTTATTCGTAAATAACAAACTTAAATTTATAGTAAACCCTGTAACTATTTTTTTGGGAAATATATCTTACCCGTTGTATTTAATTCACCAACACTTTAGTGTTGTTGTCCTAATGCCGTTTTTAACCAGGTACCTTAATTTTGGGGCGGCAGGCTTTGTAGCCGTAATTGGGGCAATCATACTGGCTTATTTCGTGCATCTGTTTATTGAAAAACCATCATTAAAATACGCCAGAAATAAATGGCTAAAAAGACAAGCAAAGCCAAAAGACGATCTGAATCAATTAGTCTCTATATGAGGCTAATTGTATAAATACTAATAAGCTGTCATGCCCCCATCATCAACAGGGGCATGACAAAATTCATTATTTAATATAAATCAAAACTATAAAAATATCGGCCTATCCAGTTTCATGGCTATGCGGTATGCAGCATTCATTAAACCAACGTGGCTGTAAGCCTGCGGAAAGTTGCCCCACATGCTGCCGCTTTCTTCATCCACATCTTCACTAAATAGTTTGAGGTGATTGCTGTATTGCAGCAGGTTGGCAAACTCTTTTTGAGCATCATCTAAGCGGCCTACGCAGGCAAGGGCTTCTACATACCAGAAAGCACAGATCAGGAAGGTAGTTTTGGGCTTACCAAAATCATCGGCATGCAGGTAGCGGTAAAATAAGCCGTTGGGGGTTTTCAGTTCTTTCTCAAGAGCTATCAGGTGGTCTTTTGCACGGTCGCTATCCGGGTCAAGGTAATTCATGTTGATGAGTTGCAGTGTACTCGCATCCAGATAGGTACTCCCGGCAGCGTTGGTGTATACCTTACGTTCGGGGTCGTAACAGCTTTCTATATGTTCTGCTGCACGGTTTTTAAGGCTAACTGCCTTATCAATCAATTCCTGATTGTTAATTGTACGGGCCATCTTTTCGGCAGCATTGGCACCTGCCCATTGAAACAGGTTGGTATAGCAGTGAATATTTGCCATGTTGCGAAATTCCCAGATCCCGGCATCCTTTTCATCGATGGTGCGTTCAATCTTGCTCAAAATGTAACCTATCCATTTAGCCGAGTCTTTCCGTTCGGCAAAAACAAAACGGTGATCGGTATACAGCGGCAGCATAGAAACCATTACCTGCCCGTATATATCGTTCTGGATGTGCTCATAAGCCTGGTTGCCTATTCGTACGGGCTTTTCGCCTTCGTAGCCATCCAAATCATTAAGGATGATCTCAGTAAGTGTTTTCTTGCCCGTAATACCGTACAGCGGCTGGTAACGATCATCTGAGGCAAAAGAAATATCGGTTACGTAACTAAAATACTTTTCCATTTCTTCAAAATGCCCAATATGGCTTAAGGCCTGTATCACGTAATAGGTATCGCGCAGCCAGCAGTAGCGATAATCCCAATTGCGGGTACTGCCCGGAAACTCTGGCAAACTTGTTGTACTGGCAGCTATAATAGCCCCTGTATCCTCATACTGGTGAATTTTTAAAGCTAATGCCGAGCGGATCACAAAGGGCTGGTAAAAGCCGGCGATAGAGGAGTGCTTAATCCACCTGCGCCAGTACGCGGTGGTTTCGCTTAAAAAGCGGTCGGCTGTGCTAATGAGCGGAGCCTCTAAAGGTTCCCCGTAGGTAAGTACAAGATATTTCACCTCGTTTAGTACAAAAGCCTGTTCGTCAAACACGTAACTAATTGGGATATTAGTAGTCAGGCGGATGCGCTCATCGCCCCCCAAAAACTGAATGTGGTTGCTGCCGCGATTAACGGTTAGTTTGGTTTCTCCATAGTCAGACACTGGTGAGCATTTTACCGTAATGCGTGGCGAACCTTCGATAGCTTCAACCTTACGCACCAGCATTAATGGTTTGTAGTAGCGTTGATGTTCAAAAAAACGTGGCGCAAAATCGGTTACCCGGTAGCTTTCGCCGTTTGCAAGGGTAATTTCGGTAATTAGTACGTTGGTATTTTCGAGGTAGTATTGGTTGCTGGTGTAATTGCCTTCGGGGCGTATGTTAAACTCGCCGCCCTTTTTAGCATCCAGCAAGCCACCGAAGATGAACGTGCTATCAAATTGGGGCCAGCAAAGCCAGTCGATATTGGTATTTTTATTTACGTGAGCAAGGAAACCGCAGTTGCCTATAATCCCGGTTTCATAAACGTGTCTTTCCATGATACAGGGTTGAACAAGGTTTACAGGAATTTGTTGCTGCGTTAGATGAATTTGTTGATTTGTTAATGAGGTAATTTATTGATGCAGAAAGAGCAGCCAGTTGACTAATTATGGCATCAAGAGTTACGATTTTTTCTTCCACGTTCTTGATTCCTGGCTCTGGATTCTATATTTCGGGCTCTTGATTCTATTCACGCGTAATCTCGTATAAAAAGAGAAAACTTACATTAAATTATAGCCGAAAAGCGCTATAAATCAGTAGTTTTTTAGAAAAATTCACAAAAAATTAATTTTTATTATTTTAAATACATTTTTATATATTTGAAATGTAAGGGTTAAGCCTTTTGCTTTCTGATAATTAAGTTTTATTTTTCAGTTGGGCTAATGACATTAATCTTAAATAAAAAATTTAATACGTATTTATAATTATGAAAACTGGAAAAGTAAAATGGTTTAACACACAAAAAGGCTACGGTTTTATTGTAACCGAAGATGGTAAAGACCTTTTTGTACATTTCAAAGATGTACAAGGTGGCGTAAACGCCATTAAGGACAATGACGACGTAGAGTATGATGTGGAAGAAGGCAGAAAAGGATTACAAGCTGTAAAGGTGAAAAAGATATAATCTATCGTTCTGATATGATAAGACCTCTGCGCGGCGGGGGTTTTTTTATGCTTTTTATTTTGCTGTTATTCTACATTTACTACTTTAGAGCTTCCAATTAATTAAACTAATGACCGAGAACGCCGATAAACTCACTAAAAACGTAATTTTCCTGGTACTGGTTGCTGCGCTGGGCTACTTCGTAGATATATATGACCTGGTTGTATTTTCAGTAATCCGTATAAAGAGTTTACATGATATTGGCGTTGCCGATGCGGATATGCGTACCACAGGCGCTTTTGTGTTGAATATGCAAATGTTCGGGCTATTAGTTGGTGGTATTATTTGGGGTATTATTGGTGACAAATATGGTCGCATTAAAGTATTATTTGGTTCTATACTCATGTACTCATTAGCCAACTTTGCCAATGGGCTGGTACATGATATTACCTGGTACGCCATAGTGCGTGTAATAGCCGGTATTGGCCTTGCGGGCGAACTAGGTGCCGGTATTACCCTGGTTAGCGAAACCCTAAGCAAAGAGAAGCGCGGCTACGGAACCATGATTGTTGCCGTTATAGGCCTTTTCGGCGCTGTAGCAGCTGCACAAGTAGGCAAGCACGACTGGCGCATAGCTTACTTTGTAGGCGGTGGTTTAGGGATATGTTTGTTGCTGCTACGTTTGGGTACCTTCGAATCTGGCATGTTTAAACAGGTAGAGAAAAGCAATGTATCAAAAGGCAACATATTAATGTTGTTTAATAACCGAAAACGGTTTGTTAAGTACCTGTGCTGCATATTAATAGGCGCACCGCTTTGGTATGTGGTGGGTATATTAGTTACGCAATCGCCAGAGTTTGGTAAGGCTTTAGGCGCTAAAGAAGTTTTAAGCCCGGGCACAGGGATTATGTATACCTATATTGGCATTGCCATCGGTGATGTTGTGGCGGGTTTATTTGCCCAGTTCACCAAATCGCGCAGGCTTACCATGCTAGTATTTTTGTTGATGACACTGGTAAGCACGTTCTGCTATCTGGGCAGCACAGGCATTACTACCGAGAAATTTATAGCGCTGTGTTTCTTTATGGGCTGTACCGTTGGCTATTGGGCAACCTTTGTTACCATTGCTTCAGAGCAATTTGGTACCAACATCCGGTCTACCGTTACCACAACTGTACCAAACTTTGTGCGTGGAGCCTTAATCCCAATTAGTGCGGGCTTTAATATCCTGGTTTTGCATTACGGCATGATCAAGAGCGGGTACATTATGATGGTAATACTCACCGTAATTGCGCTGTTGGCACTCAGCCGTTTAAAAGAAAGCTTTGGCAAAGATCTTAATTATGTAGAGGCTGATGGCATAGCGCCAATCGGTCACACTAATGTAGCTTAGTAATAATACTTTTGGTCAGTTCTATTATTTCTGCATTTTTGCGGCCATGATCACTAAGGAACAGATAGCCGAAGGCTACCGCCTGATACAGGATGAGATTTGCGCGGGTTTAGAAGCCCTGGATGGCGTTGCCAGGTTTGAAGAAGAACTCTGGGAGCGTGAAGGCGGAGGCGGAGGTCGAACCCGCGTACTCCAAAACGGCAATATCCTTGAAAAAGGCGGTGTAAATTTCTCTGCTGTACATGGCGAGCTTCCAGACGCAGTTAAGAAAGCTTTTAAAGCCGAGAGTGACGAGTTCTTTGCAACAGGCGTATCCATCGTAATGCATCCTAACCATCCAATGGTGCCCATCATCCACATGAATATCCGCTATTTCGAAATGCCTGCAAATACAGCGGGAGCGGAGCCGATCCGTTGGTTTGGTGGTGGTATTGATGTTACTCCCCACTATGTGCTTGAGGATGATGCTAAATTCTTCCATAATCACCTTAAATCTGTTTGCGATCTGTTTAATGCCGATTTCTACACCAAGTTTAAAACCTGGGCCGATGATTATTTCTTCATCAAACACCGCGAAGAAACCCGTGGCATAGGTGGTATATTTTACGACAGGTTAAAAGCTGACGACAGCCTGAGCTGGGAAACCATATTTGAGTTTTCGAAAGCGATAGGCAGATCATTTTTGCCGATCTATACAGAGCTGGTTAATCGCAATCGCACCAAAACATTTACCGAAGCCGAGCAAGAATGGCAATACTTACGCCGCAGTCGCTATGCCGAGTTTAACCTGGTATATGATGCAGGCACCAAATTCGGACTGGAAACCAATGGTCGCATCGAATCAATATTAATGAGCTTGCCACCAACAGCCAAATGGTTCTACAACTTTAGGCCAGAGCAGGGAAGCAATGAAGAGCATACTTTATCGTTATTAAAAAAGGGGATTGATTGGGTGCGATTATGATATTCGTCATACTGAACTTGTTTCAGCACCCCACTTACTAAGTCTAAGAAATACAATTCTGCTACCTGTCCTGTGGGATGCCGAAACAAGTTCGGCACGACGGGTGGATAAAAACCCAACCTTGTCCGAATCGTCCACACATATAGGCGGGGGAAATACCGGACAAAACAAACCAGCATCACCATGAAAAAGCTTTTCTTACTGATACCATTATTACTTGTTATCCTTTGCTCTTGGCAGCAACCTAAGTCGCTTAAAGGTACCTGGCAATTTGCGGGTGGTATTTATGGCGGTAAGAGAGACACTGCGTCGACCGATTATAGCTTGCAGCGCAAATATGATAAAGCTCATTTCGATGCCTTTATCATCGAGCCAAAAGAGAAACCTGTTAAGTATCAGGCAGGTGATTACATACTACAAGGTTATACTTGCCTCGAGACAGAAACCTTTAGCACACAACCCTCAACCCTTACCGGCAAAACCATCCATTATCACATCGAACTTCGTAATGATACTTTGATTTTAACCGGAAATTTACCAACGGGTTTGGCTGTACAAGAATATTGGAAGAAATTAAAGTAGGGGGCTCTAATATCCTCTCTAAGCCATCCAACCAGATAGAGTGTTGGTAACTTGATGCTGTTTTTATGTTAAATTTCTTATCTTCGCAGGTCGCTATAAAACATCTTAAAACCAGTTATAGTCGTAACATTTTTCTACAGAATAATTAAAAAATGGCTGAAGATACAGGAAACGAAAATCCACACAACGAAGACAGAATAATTCCAATAAATATTGATGAAGAGATGCGGTCGGCATACATTGATTATTCAATGTCTGTTATCGTATCGCGTGCACTTCCCGATGTGCGCGATGGTTTAAAGCCGGTTCACCGCCGTGTACTTTACGGTATGCTGGACCTGGGTTTAGCATCCAACAAACAACACAAAAAATCAGCACGTATTGTTGGTGAGGTGCTTGGTAAATACCACCCGCATGGTGATACTTCGGTATACGATGCCATGGTGCGTATGGCTCAAGACTGGAGCTTACGTTATCCATTTGTAAACGGACAAGGTAACTACGGTTCTATCGATGGTGACCAACCTGCGGCAATGCGTTATACCGAGGCAAAACTGGAAAGAATTGCTGAAGAGATGCTTGCCGACATCAACAAGGATACAATTGACTATCAATTGAACTTTGATGATTCGTTGGAAGAGCCAACTGTATTGCCTGCCAAAATCCCTAACTTGTTGGTAAACGGTGCTTCTGGTATCGCAGTAGGTATGGCTACCAATATGGCCCCACACAACCTTACCGAAGTAGTAACAGCAACAATAGCTTACATTGATAACCGTGATGCGGAAGTAGGTGAGCTGATGCAATACATCAAAGGCCCCGATTTCCCTACCGGTGGTATTATTTATGGTGTAGAAGGAGCGAGGGAAGCTTTTGAAACCGGTCGTGGTAGGATTGTGATCCGTGCCCGTGCCGAGATTGAAACCTACAACGGCGAGCGCGAGCGCATTATTGTTAGCGAGATACCTTACCAGGTAAACAAGGCAATGATGATTGAGCGTACTGCCGAGCTGGTTAATGAGAAAAAAATTGAAGGTATTTCTGCCATCCGTGATGAATCGAACCGCGAAGGTATCCGTATTGTTTACGAGATTAAACGCGAGGCAAATTCATCAATCGTATTAAATAACTTATACAAATACACATCATTACAAACCTCTTTCAGTGTAAATAACATTGCACTGGTAAAAGGCCGCCCAATGATGCTGAACCTTAAAGACCTGATCCACCACTTTGTGGAGCACCGTCATGAGGTGGTTATCCGTCGTACCAAATACGATTTAGCTGAGGCTGAAAAACGTGCACACATCTTAGAAGGTTTATTGATCGCCTTAGATCATTTGGATGAAGTGATCCAATTGATCCGTAGCTCCAATACGCCGGATGAAGCCCGCGAAGGCTTAATGAGCCGTTTTGGATTGAGCGACATACAGGCGCGTGCAATTCTGGATATGACCCTTAGAAGGTTAACCGGACTGGAACGCGATAAGATTAAAGATGAGTACAATGCTTTAATGGAAACCATTGCTTACTTAAAAACTATCCTTGCCGATGAAGGCCTGCGTATGCAGATCATCAAAGACGAGTTGATTGAGATTCGCGAGAAATATGGGGATGAACGTAAAACCGAAATAGTACACTCTGCCGCAGAAATGCAAACTGAGGACTTTATTGAGGATGAAGACGTAGTTATCACCATCTCACACGAAGGATACATTAAACGTACTGCACTTACAGAATATCGCCGTCAGGCTAGAGGTGGTAAAGGTGCAATAGGCAGCAACAGCCGAGATGAAGATTTTATTGAGCACTTACTGATTGCATCGAACCACAACTACATGTTGTTCTTTACCGAAGCCGGTCGCTGTTTCTGGTTACGTGTATTTGAAATTCCGGAAGGCACACGTACTTCTAAAGGCCGCGCCATTCAGAACATCATTAATATTCCTAAAGAAGAGAAGATCAAGGCGTACATCAAATTGATCAACCTAAAAGATAAAGAATACCTGGAGAATAACTTTATCATTATGTGTACCACAAAAGGTACCATCAAGAAAACTTCTTTAGAGGCTTATTCTCGCCCGCGTTCAAATGGTATCAACGCCATTAACATCAACGATGGTGATACTTTATTAGCTGCAACTTTAACCACTGGTACAAGTGAAATTGTAATGGCTATCAGCTCGGGCAGAGCGATTCGCTTTAACGAATCAACTGTTAGACCGATGGGCCGTACCGCAACCGGGGTACGTGGTATTACTTTAGAAGATGATAAAGACGAAGTTGTTGGTATGATTGCCATCAATGACCCAGGTACTTCGGTACTGGTGGTATCAGAAAAAGGTTACGGTAAGCGTACTGATATTGATGATTACCGCGTTACTAACCGTGGCGGTAAAGGTGTTAAAACCATCAGCGTAACAGAAAAAACCGGCAAACTTGTTGCCATAAAAGATGTTACTGATCAAGACGACTTGATGATCATCAACAAATCGGGTATCATTATTCGTATCGCCGTTAGCGAAATGCGTGTAATGGGCCGCGCCACACAAGGGGTAAGGTTGATCACATTGAAAAATAATGATGAAATTGCATCAGTAGCCAAGATTGAGCACAGTGAAGATGAAGAGCTTGATGATGCAGTTGTAGTAACAGACGGAACTGACGCCGAAGGTATAGTTGCCACTGATGCGACTATCGAAGAAGCTGATGATACCGCAGACGAGCCAGATACAGAAGAAGATCAGGACGAAACTGAAGAAGAATAATTATAACATATGCTGGGGCGTAAAATAACTTTATCGCTTTTTATCTTATTGTTTACTTCGCCTTTGGCGTTTTGCCAAACCGAGGCGCTTAAAGGCGTAGTAAACAACCTGGCTTTTTACAGGCAACAGAAAGATCTAAAGTATCTAACCAATGCCAAAAAGCAGGTTGACAGTTTGATTAAAACAAAGAAGGATTCATCTAACGTGCCCAAAAGTGTTTTTAGGGCAGTGGTTTACAGTAGTATCCTTTATACTGATTCGCTAAATAAAATAGGCCTTCCGGCAAACTCTCTCGACCAGATTTCTACTTTACTGGATCATCTTGCAGGTGGCTACAGCGTTTACAAGTATCAGGTGGAGCTCGATTTCTCTAAGCGATGCCTTGCCAACGTTTACATCCGTAATGGTGCAGCTGCATTAAAGGACAAAAAATATCCTGATGCATTAGTTGCATTTCAAAAAGCACAGCATTTTGTACCGCGTTACAGACGTATTAACGGGTATATAGCTTATACCAATAATAAGCTGGGTAATTTGCCCGATGCGGCTAAATATTACAGCATTTTATTAAACACTGATACCTTGCAAAGCGAAGATGTTATAGCAGCCTCAAATGTTTACAAAGCATTAAAGGATACTGCTAAAGCACTCCAGATCGTCCAAAAAGCGCGTAAGGTTTTGCCGAATGACGATGCCTTACTTTATGAGCAAACCAACATTTACCATAATAAACGCGACTATAAAGATTTAGAGCCACTATTGCCACAATTAATGGCCCTTAATCCTACTAATGCCGAGCTTACATTTATGGCTGCAAACTGTTACGATCATTTAAATGAATACGATAGGGCAGAGTCGACATATTTGCAAGCTATTGAACAACGAAACAGATATTATGATGCAGTTTTCAACCTGGGACTGCTATATTTTAAAGGATATACACACCAGGATAAGGACAAGCAGAAAAATATAGGTCGTGCAATTCAGTGGTTTGAAAAAGCAAATACTATATTGCCGAACAATTTGCAATGCTTGCAGTTACTGCAATGGGCTTACTTAAAAACAAGAAACGAAGACCAGTTAAATAGGATTAACGATAAATTAAAACAACTAACAAACTAAATTTAATATGAAAATCAGGATTTTAATGACCGGCTTGCTTGGCCTTGTTGCGACAACAACGTTTGCGCAAAAAGGGGAGTTAAATAACGCTCAAACCGAGTACGACAAATATGAAACCTCAAGAGGTAATAAAGTAACCGCAAGCATTGCCGCAACAAGCATTGCTAACGCTAAAACGTCGATAGATAAAGCAGCTCTAAATGAGAAAACTTCTGTGTTGCCTCAAACATTTGCATTAAAAGGAGCTATCTATTCATCATTAGCTGTACAAGATTCTGTGCCTGCTACTTCAGCACCTTTATTTGCAACTGCAGAAGAAGCAATTAAAAAAGCTAAAGAATTAGATACAAAAGGCGAAAACAAAAAACTGATAGACCATGCTAACGTTAACCTGGCACAATACCAGTTGTCAAAAGGTGTTAGGGATTATCAAAATAAAGATTACAAAAGCGCTTACAAATCATTCGACTATTACCGCACAGTATTGCCAGAAGATACAAACGCTATTTACTATACTGGTTTAGCGGCTGCAAATGCTAACATGTATCCAGAGGCAATTACCAACTACAACAAGTTATTAACCACCAATTATTCTGGTAAACAACGTATTTACACAGATTTATCTACTATTTATTTATTAAATAAAGATACTACCGGTGCATTAAAATCGGTAAGCGAAGGTGTTGCTAAATATCCAACGAATGCTGATTTCCGCAAACGCGAAGTAGAAATTTACTTACAAACCGGCAGACAAAAAGAAGTGATCGACAAAATTAATGCAGCGATTGCTAATGATCCAAAAAACAAATCACTGTATTACTATGCTGGCTTAACTTATTCACAAGCTGCTGAATCAGCAGGTAAAGATATAGCAAAAGCTAAAGATGCTGCATCAAAAGCTACAGCGCAGAAAGCTAAAGAAGATAGCTTTGCTAAAGCTGCCGATATGTACAAAAAAGCTTTAGAAATAGATCCAAACTACTTTGAAGCGAATCTTAACTTAGGTTATGTATTAATTGCACCTGCAATCGATATGTATAATGCAGCTAACAAATTACCAGCAAGCCAACAAAAAGCTTATGATGCAGCTGTTGCAAAAGCAGGTGCTCAATTTGATTTAGCTAAACCATACTTATTAAAAGCGGTAGAGATTAATCCAAAATCATACGATGCTTTAAACAACTTAAAAACTTATTACTTAGGTAAAAAAGATACAGTTAAAGCAGGAGAGATCCAGAAACAAATCGATGCTTTAAAATAATATTAAAAAGGCTTCCCGAAAAGGAGGTCTTTTTTAACATCCATTCTACTTAACATAATGTTAATTATAGGAATTAATTGCATTATACAAAAGGAGGCCAGTCAAACTAATCTATATCTTAATTATTTTATTACACAGATTGATTTATCCCTGCGCCCAGGTGGCAGTAATTTTATAAATAAAATCAAATGGAGAATATTCCTGCTCTGGAAATAGTCTTTGTTTAACATAAGTCCACAAACTGTCTGTTTGAGGACTGGCTGCAGGTTCTGGTATGTAATTTTTCATTATACCAACTATTCTTAGCGTGGTATTAACACGTAAAATAAAGTCGGCATCCTTATCATCAGAATAACGAAGCGATTGAAGGCATTCAATTTCGTTTTCTAATTCCATATCCATATCTAATTGAATCTGGCGATCTGTTAAACAGCCGCCGTTATCAAAATACGATTTCAGGTATACAATTACAGTTTTAAGTTGGTTGTATCTTCTAAAAGTATATTCCTGGTGGGATTCCAGGCGGTTCTCAAATTCAATTATTTTGTCGTACACGTGAAAAAAGTTTAGTTCTATTAATCAATTAAATACCCCATAATTTCGCATAGCTTGTCTCAAGAAAATTGCGGAAAAAATCAATAGGTAGAATTAATACTTATTTAAACCTGGGTTTAAATAACTGGTTAATGCAATTTAAGTTTATTTATTTGATTTTATATCATGTACTCCAATAATGAATAAAATAATTTTCTATCCACATTTTAATGCGTCTAAAATAGCTTATGTTATAATATATTACTAAATTTGTTAGTAAATGAAACGCTCTGGTTCGGCAGACTTACCCTTGCACTATGGCTATGTACCACAATGGCTTGCTATCCGCATGGCTAAACTTGGGCTGGCCGTAGCAGAAACTATTGTAATGGATTTTGGAACGGACGAATTTATTCGCCGTTTAAGCGATCCGTTTTGGTTTCAAAGTCTTGGCGCTGTTATGGGCATGGATTGGCATTCTTCTGGTATTACTACTTCAGTTATGGGTGCGTTGAAACGCTCCATTAATCCGCATGCTAAAGAATTAGGGATTTACATTACCGGCGGCAAAGGAAAATATTCGCGCGAAACTCCAAATGAGTTAATCAGAATTGGAAACCAAACAGGCTTAAATGGTTCTGATCTTGTTAGATGCAGTAAGTTAGCCGCCAAAGTTGATAACACAGCGATACAAGATGGCTACCAGCTCTATACGCATAATTTTGTTGTAAGTAAAAACGGACAGTGGACTGTAATACAACAAGGTATGAGTGCTGTAAACAAAACTGCACGGCGTTACCATTGGCATTCTGAAGGTTTAAAATCTTTTGTAAATGACCCGCATACATTTATCTATGGCCAAAATACAGGGACGATTTTAAACCTGGCTGATAAAGCAGCCGATCCATCTCGAAATGCAATTATGCAGATGGCAGATGAACATCCCAATGATATGCTGACCGAAGTAAACAAACTGGTGATGCCAAACCATCATGATGTTAGAGCAGAAAATGTCGACCTAAAAAGGCTAGGCGCTGTATTGTGGTTGGCTCATGAAAAACGCCCGAAAGATTTTGAAGAACTTTTACTGCTCGAGGGTTTAGGACCGCGTACGTTACAATCATTGGCATTGGTAAGCGAAGTTATTTATGGCACGCCATCCCGTTTTAAAGATCCTGCGAGATTTTCATTCGCCAATGGTGGGAAGGATGGTCACCCCTTCCCTGTCCCGGTCAACGTCTATGATGAAACATTAAAAACTTTACAAACTGCAATACACAAAGCTAAAATAGGCGAATCTGATAAAAAAGAAGCAATCCGGAGTTTAACCAGAATAGCGCAGCAAGCAGAGCAGAGCTTCACTCCTAATGCTAATTTTGACGAGGTTATAAGTCAAGAGCGCAATAACTCATGGAAATATGGTGGCCACACTGTGTTTGGTAAAGCTAAACAGCCTGTAGAGCAACAATTAAGGTTATTTTAATGACGCGTTAATAGCCTCTACCGAATCCAAATGCATTTTTAAAACTGGTGTTGTTTTGATAGCGAAGTCTTGTAGGTTCTTATCTATATTCCCAGCGCCGTCATGAAACAACTGAACCGCCTTTTCGTGATCAGCCAGCATCATTTGCATATAGGCTTTATCAAAAGCTGAGCCTGTTTGTTGCATCAATTTGCCAAGCGTTGCTTTATGTTCCAGTGTCATGGTATCAACCACTGTTACATTTTTTGATAAGGCAATTACTTTAAGATCTTGTCCGGCTTTGGTATGATCTACAATTAACATCTTGGCGAAATTAATCACTCTTGGATTTTTAGAATTATTTTGAGCAATCATGGCTGCCTTTATCTCGGTAACACCTGCTTCATTGGCTGTCGCAATAAATTTAGCCCCCTGGCTATCAACTTTGATTTCTTCGTTGAAATTTTTTGGCCTCTTGTTACTGCAAGATTGTATTGAAATCAATAAAATAGCCATTGCCGACAGGCACATTAACTTTCTCATCAGGTGGTATTATAATTAGATGTTATACACTAAACAGGTACAAACGTAAATTGGTTTACAATAATATGACATACACAGATCTTTTACAATATAAACACATAAACAAAAAAAGCCGTTCCAACTATTGTTGGGACGGCTTTTGAATATTATAAATTGTTATGCCAGGTTCCTACCTGCGTTTACAATACCATAAACTGTGCGTATTACCAGTTTGTTATAGGTGCTGATCAATTCTTCGTTAGTAGTATTATTAAGGCACTCCAGTGCGTAGTGCTGTATGATAACCAATGGAAGAATAATTTTTTCGCGAATGGCGATTGATCTGCCTTCAATTGGATAAGCTTCCATCAAAACTTCTGTGTCTGTTAACTCAAGCAATAAACGTTTGGTTTGCTCAAACTCGTTATAAAGCATTTGCCAGAACTCTCCGAATTTAGCATCATTTTTCAGGTGTGCTGTAATCCTGAAATCAGATTTCGACATGGACATCATGCAGTTGTCGATCATCGTTTTAAAGAAACCCGATTTATGATACAGTTCTACCACTTCGTTCCAATAGCCTTCTTTTTTAATCTTGGCCAGTGCAGCACCTACGCCATAGAAACCGGGTATGTTTTGTTTAAGCTGGCTCCATGCGGTTACAAAACTAATAGCACGCAGATCTTCTAATTTTAAAGGCGCATCGCTATTGCGTTTGGTTGGCCTGCTGCTAATATTTACACCAGACAATAGTTTCAGCGGGCTCAGTTTTTCCAGATACTCGGTAAATAGCGGATGCTTACGTAATCCCATAAATAGGCTGTAGCTTTCTTCGGCCATAATGGAGATTAACTCTTTATGGCGGTCATCAAGTAAGTCTTTTTGGGTTTGATGCAACGCTGAAGCAATACCGGCGTTAAACAATTGCTCGATATTAAATCTGGCCGTATCAACCGACCCATACTGAGAACTTACTGTTTGGCCCTGTATCGTTAACTGGATATGGTTATTAGCAATCTCTTGCCCCATTGAAGCATAGAAACGGTGAGTTTTACCGCCGCCACGCGCTGGCGGGCCTCCCCTGCCATCAAAAAATGCCAGGTCTATATCGTACTTCTTAGCCATGGCAGTCAATTCAACTTTGGCTTTATAGATAGACCAGTTAGCCATCAAATAGCCCCCATCTTTGGTACTATCAGAAAAACCAAGCATAATGGTTTGCTTCTTTCCTCTTGCTACTAAATGCGTTTTATAAAATGAATGCGTGTACAAAGTCTCCATTACTTCGGCTGCTACTTGCAAATCGTTAACGGTTTCAAAAAGTGGCATAAAGTCGATAGCCAGTTCATCTTGTTTCCAACCACTCCATAGGAATAGATTGATGAGCTGCAATATATCTGATGCTTGCTGACAGTTACTGATAATGAAACGCTGACAAGCCTTTTCACCATTCTGCTGCTGAATTTGTTTCACCAAACGAATAGTATTCAGCGTGTCTTGAATCAACGGGTCCGCATCATCCGGGCAAACAAAATCTGCCTCGGTAGTAAAGACAATGGCTTTTAATTTTTCTACTTCGCTTAAGCTATCGTAACCTTCAGGAAGTGCAACACCAACTTTAGGTGCTATGTAATCATAAACATCGCGTAAAACGCGGCTGTCTTGTCTGATATCCAGCGTTGCAAAATAGCAACCGAATAATTTGATCTTGTGCGATAGGTCATCAATGATATCAACGAAGAGACTATAGTTGTCGTCGATCAGTTTATCTTTAACAGTTTGCAACAATGCAAGCATTTCATCCTGAAGATCCTTTGGTGATTCACTCGGATTAAAGGCATTATCATACAAAATTGTTTCTAACGATTTCATGGCATCTTCAACGCCTCTAAATGTAATACGGCGTTTTACATTCCGGAAATCGCGGTAGTAGCAACGGAAAATGATCTGCCTTAATAAAGAAGCTACAGTTTTGGTAGAATCCGTTTTAACATTAGGATTTCCATCACGGTCGCCACCCGGCCAAAAGCCCATTTCCAGCAACTGGTTAGCCAAGCCATCCACATCAAATGCCTCGTTAAGCTTTGATTGAGTGGCAGCTAAAGCGTGATAGAACACATTTTCTAAAAACCAGATTAAACTTACGGCTTCATCAACCGGTGTTGGTGATGTTTTATTAAAGAAAGGTGTTTTACCCAACTGTTGTAATAGCAGGTTAATGGTATTGATATCGTTAGTTTTAAGCGCTTCAATAAGATCTGTCATGATACCTAGCACACGGCTCGGATAAAACTGCGTAGGGTGCGCGGTAAGTACTAATCGCAATGAGAAGTTCTTAAGTTTTTCTTTTATGGTTTCGCGTTGGCTTTCGTCGCCTGCAATTTGCTGCAGTAAAGTTTGCAGCGTTCCGCTTTCATCAAACTTGGTTGTTTTGCTGAAAGAAGAATCTTCAATGGCATCAAACAATACCACCTGCCTTTCTATATATTGAATAAAGCGAAATAAGCGGTTAAGTTGTTCCTGATGATCAATATCCGGTACATACTTCTTAAAAAAAGATTTAATAATATCTGATGGGGATTCCTGGCTAGCGGTACCCTTTTCGCAATGGGCGCTAAAAAATGGCAGCAGGTTCCCGGTATCTTTGACCTGATAAAATGGTAGCGTTAAAAACAAGCTGTTATAAAGCTCGAAACGGGTGATTACTTCCTGGTTAAAGACCGACTCACGCTGACTAAGATTGTTTGCAGATGACATAGACGATTTAGAGATCTGAATAAAAACAGGGTTTTTGTGGCCTGTTTGTGATTGTTGGGTAAATATAATTATCTACCGAGATTATCGACAATGTTTTTGTTACAAACTTCAACCTATTTAATGCAGAAACGTTATTTGTTATAAATTTGCACTCACCAAGTCCTGAAATCTAAATGTCTGTACACTCACGCGAAATAAAAAGTTTTTTCTTCAGCCAGTATTTTTCAGATGGATTACGTATCACAATTGGGGTTCTGCTTCCCTCCCTTATTTTCGCGCAGTTTAATCAACTCGAACTGGGACTTACCTTATCCTTGGGTGCAATTTGCGTTTGTGTGGTTGATACTCCGGGTCCCGAAGTTTATAAACGGAACGCCATGCTTGCTTGTAATGCTTTATTATTACTGGTTGCTATTACCACTGGTTTTGCAAGACTAAATGTTTATACGCTGGGTATTGAAGTGGTGGCTTTTTCCTTTTTGTTCTCCATGTTCACTGTTTATGGCAACCGCGCGGCTTCTGTAGGCACATCATCGTTATTGGTGATGATATTTATGATGGATAAAGGCCTGCAACCGGGCGAGGTACTTCATTATAGTTTATTAATTACACTTGGCGGCATCTGGTATATGGTGATGAGCCTGGTATTTTTCGGGATACGACCGTATCGCGCTGCACAGCAAGCATTGGGCGAGAATATTGTTGATGTGGTAAAGTTTCTGCGTATTAAAGCCGATTTCTATTTGCCCGAAACTGACATTGAAGAGAATTATAAAAAATTGGTCTCACAGCAAATTAAAGTGAGTCAGCACCAGGATAATGTACGGGAGTTGTTGTTTAAAACGCGGTTGATCGTTCGGGAATCTACCCATGCGAGCCGGATACTGGTGCTGACATTTGTCGATCTGGTTGATATGTTTGAGCAAATTATGGCCACGCACTACGACTACCAAGAAATTCGTGACCGGTTTGAAGGAACCGATGTGTTGCCCCGCATCGGACATTTGGTGCATCAAATGGCTCGCGAGTTGGATAATATGGGTTACGCGATACTCGCTAATTCGAGGTATCGAAGAATCAAAAACTTCGGTCCAGATCTGGAGGCGTTGAAAGCAGAGATTGACGCTACATCTGGTCATTTAAGCGGCTCAAGCAATTTGGTTCTCAAGAAAATCCTGATTAATGTTCGCGACCTTGGTCAAAAGATTACAGACATTTGCAAATATTACAACTCGAAATCGGCAGAAAGCCTGATGGATAAAAAGGGAGATGTGGAGTATACCAAATTTGTGGCACATCAGGATTATACACCGCATATTTTCTTTGATAACCTTACCCTTACCTCGGCAACGTTTAAACACGCATTAAGGGTGTCACTGGTTTGTTTAACCGGTTTTGTGATCACGAAAAGTAATGGTTTGTTGGAGTTGATCAATCATTTTACCGGCAAGAATATTGTATTTGGGCACCATAGTTATTGGGTGTTGCTTACCATTATCGTGATTTTGAAACCCGGGTTTAGTCTATCAAAACAAAGAAACTATCAACGCGTATTCGGCACTATTATAGGTGGAGCTATTGGTGTATTGGTATTAACTTTTGTACACAACAAAACGCTGGAGGTAGCGCTATTAATGATTTTCATGATGGGGGCTTATAGCTTTTTGAGAGTTAACTATATCACTAGTGTTATCTTCATGACGCCTTACGTGTTGATCTTATTTCGCTTTTTAGGTGTGGGACACCTGGATGTGGCCGAGGAAAGGATTATTGATACAGTTATAGGCTCGTCGATTGCTTTTTTAGCCAGCTACCTGATATTTCCGTCATGGGAGTCGGAACAAATACGTGAGACGTTGCTTGCTGTAGTAGATGCCAATATTAGATACTTAATAACCCTGGGCGAAAATTTAACAGGCAAAGCAAGAAACACAACCGATTATAAATTAGCCCGTAAAGATGTTTACGTAAAATCGGCCAACTTATCGGCCGCTTTTGAGCGTATGGTATCTGAGCCGAAAAGCAAACAGAAGAAAAGTAAAGACGTACACAAGTTTGTAGTGCTTAACCATATCCTATCGTCTTACTTATCAACCATTGCGGCCAACATTACCGGCACAAGCTTGATCCATTTGCGTGCTGATAATTTAAAAATGCTGAAGCGCGACATCGCAGTGCTTAACGAAAGCAGCAAAAAGTTGGGAGGTAATACGTTTGAGTTTACTGCTGATAAGGCCATTGCTGATGAAGATTTAACCACAGAAACAGCTGCCGACCAAGAATTATTGAAAGAGCAATTAGGTTTCATCAACAAAATTGGTAACGATATTCAGCGGATCACAGACAACCTCATTTTACAATAACTCGGTTGCTAGATTAGCCAGTTCGCTGCGCTCTCCTTTTTGCAGGGTGATATGTGCATATAGCGGATGATCTTTTGCCCTATCTATCAAATACGACAAACCGTTACTTTCTGCATCCAGGTATGGTGTGTCTATCTGGTAAATATCGCCTGTAAACACAAACTTGCTGTTCTCGCCCGCGCGGGATATTATAGTCTTTATTTCATGTGGCGTAAGGTTCTGCGCTTCGTCTACGATGAAGAAGATCTTGGTCAACGTACGACCACGGATAAAAGCCAGCGGTGCAATTGATATTTTATCGGTAGTTACCAGCTCGTCAATTTTGCCCTGCATTTTAGGATCATCGGCAAATTGTTCGCGGATAAACTTAAGGTTATCCCATATCGGTGCCATGTATGGGTCAACCTTGCTTTTTACATCACCCGGCAAGAAGCCAATATCCTTATTACTGAGCGGAACAATTGGCCGGGTAACGTAAATCTGCCTGTAGGTTTTGCGTTGCTCCAGCGCACTGGCAAGGGCTATCAGTGTTTTACCCGTACCGGCATTGCCTTGTATCGTAACCAATTTAATCTCCGGATCTAATAAAGCGTGAATAGCAAAGGCTTGCTCTGTATTTTTGGGTGATATTTTAAATACCGACTCATCTGCAACATATTCTACAGCAGATGTACTTGCGTTATAAAATGCCGGTATTGATTTATTTTTACTATTTAAAATATAGAAGCGGTTTCCCGGCGGCGGCTTAATGCCCAGATCATCCGGCGAAGCCACACGCTGTTTAATAAACTGGTTAATCGTTTTTTCTGTCAGTTTATCAAGTACAGTTTTACCTGTATACAGCTCGTCAAGATTTTTGATCTTACCGGTTTCGTAATCTTCAGCGTTAAGGTCAAGTGATTTAGCTTTGAGGCGCAAACAAATATCTTTAGATACCAGGATCACTTTTTTATCGGGATATTCTTCCTGTAATCCTAAAGCTGCATTCAGGATTCTGTGGTCTGTTTTACCTTCACCAAATATAAGTTCGGCATCCAATTTACCTGTTGGCTTATTCATCACCACGCGAAATTGGCCTTTATGATGCCCCTTTAAGGGCAACCAGTCATTGAGATTATGCTGGCCGGCAAATTCATCCATTAGGCGGATAAAGCTGCGGGCTTCGAAATTACGAGTATCGTTTCCCGTTTTCATATTGTCCAGCTCCTCCAGTACCTGTACCGGGATGGCTACATCGTGTTCCTGAAAGTTCTCGAAAGCGTTGTGATCATAAAGGATCACCGATGTATCTAATACGAATATTTTTTTAGCACCTGCAGCAGCACGGCTCCTGTTATCTTTAGACATAATGCTAAATTAAAAGAATTTGGGAATGGCGAAGAAAGGAATAAATTAAGTATATCAATTTTGTCATTCTGTATAGCGCGGTAGTGCAGGTAGAAGAAGATCATTCACTATCTCCCAATAGCTATCGGGACTGGATGACAAAAGCATAGAGATGTGTTCTTAAAAACCCGTTTATAAACGAAAACGGAGACCAACATTTGTTCAATGTGATCTCCGTCTTACACTTCATTGATTAACCGTAGTCTTTCATTGAAGCACCAATAACGCTTCGTAGTATTTTAACCGATTTACTTTTCTTAACTGCAACGCAGTAGCTTACTTGTTAAATCATTGCTTTGATTCCACTTCTTCAGCCCTGTATCCCGTAGAACACAACACCTCAATTTGTAATCACAATACCTCTGGTAAACTAGCTTCGGTAATTTAACACCTTTAATGGTTTTCTGCTTGCGCATATCTCCATTTTTATGATTTCTCACTTGCGCGATCTTTCATATTTTTTAGTGACATTGATTATCCGTAATAATTTAGGGTCTTCCCTTGATCTTTAGCGCTTCCGAAGATTTGCCCGATTCAATTTCCGTATCCCAAGGCTGTCAAAGTACGTCGTTCTTGATAAATGCAATATCGGATTAAAAACATATACGTGTCAAGTAAAAAAAGATTATTTTTTTTTAATAAAACACAAATCATTGATTTACAGATAAATTAATTTAATTCAAGCCCACAATCATTCTGAAGACAGCGAAGCACCGACCGTATAAAGCCTATTAACACAGATAAAACACCATCTTAATTAATAATCATCTTCGATCTGTAGGCGGATATATTTGGCGAAGAAGATTCTTCATTACGTTCTGAATAACAACGAGTAATGGAAATTGTAAAGAGTGGTTGTAATGTCGGGGCACTCGAAACATGGTGGGTAAGCCCTCTACGCGCGAAAATTCAAGCGCCGCAGTGTGACACCTGGATTGCTATAACGCGAAAACGGAGGCCAACTTCCGTTAAGATGCTGCCTCCGTTCCCAACTCTATGTTTGGCCGTAGCTTCCCATAGAGCACCGATAACGCTTATAGTAATTTCACCGATCCGCTTTTCTATGCTGCCAAGGCAGTACTTACTAGTCTGGATCATTGTTTGTTTTGCACTTTCCAACTGCGCTCCGTAAAGTACAGTGGCTAAATCTGCAAATAACAATACCTCTGATAAACTAGCCCGGTAATATATTCGTATTCATGTTTCCCCGCTTGCGCGGGTTTTCACTTAATGAGCCGTCACTTGCGTTGTGGCTGCACCTTTTAAATGATAGTGATTATCCGTTTTAATTTAGGGGCTTCCCATGATCTTTAGCTCCTCCGAAGATTCGCCCGATTCAATTTCCGTATCCCAAGGCTGTCAAAGTACGTCGTTTCTGATATTTCTAAATTACTGTGCTACAGTCTATTTTACAAATAAAATCTGAGGGTTTTTCTTAACAAGGTTACCAACTAAAAAAGATATGTTATTAACATACTAAAAATGAACACATTGCATTTAAAGCATGAAAAACCATTAATTGATGATCGTTATTAACATTCTAGTTATAAACATTTTAAACAATATTAGAAGCTGTTGACGATCGTTAAAATGCTTAAGATTTAAATTTTCTCCGTTAAATGTTTCCAGTAACGCTTGGGTACGTGGCGAAGATGGAGCTTAGGATTTTTACGGGCTGGGATATTGATGCTAACAAAATAATTGCGCCAAAGATCCTGGTAAACTGCTTCATTATCATCATAGGCTGAAATTACGTTGCCAGGGTTAACAGTGGCAAAGTCTAATGAAATATATTGGGTATCATGCAGATCATAATATAGCCCATAGCTACGACGTATATCGTAAATAATCCATTTTTGATCAGCGTACCTGCTCTTGAAATGCTTAATGAGTAAGGGGAGCACATTAAAATCTGGCTCAATGGCCGAATAAAAAGTTTGATCCTTCAATTCCTGAAAACGAATAAATGCTTCCATTCTGTGTTTTTCACGCCTTACCATCCGCACAATTTCGGATAGCCGCATTACATATTTGTTACCATAATCTTCCTCTATATTTTGGGGCGAATCAAATACATAGCGGATATAGCCGACAAGGTTATCGTCCTCCCCCTCCATTTCGGCCATATGTGCAGCATACAGTCGTTGCAAGCCTTGGGCGGAGAGTTTTTGTTTCAGCCCCTTCATTACACGGCTAGCCCGGCTATTCTCAGTTACCACTTTAATCGCATTTTCAAACAAAACAGTATTATGCCATTCCCCTTTTTGTATATGCACATGGGTAAGGCGATGTTCGTAGATCTCGAAAACGGCCGTTAGCAATCCTTCAAACGTACCGTCGTATATCAGGGTTGTCATGTTAGAACAGATTTAATTGAACGGTCGAGTTTTTAATATACTTGCTTTGAGACTCGGCCAAGATATACTGTTTAATTGCCGTGCCGGTTAAATCGCGCCGCTCAAACTGCGGACTATTACAGGTGATAAAATATCGTGCTCTGTTCATCGCAATACCTAATTTTTTCAATTGCTCCCAATTCAGTTTACGAAATGCCCTCGCAGCCACAATCTTCTGCGCTGATTGCACGCCTATACCTGGCACTCTCAAAATCATCCGCAAGTCGGCTGTATTAATATCTATCGGGAATGATTGGAGATTGCGTATCGCCCAACTTAGTTTAGGGTCGATGTCCAGATCAAGTAGTGGATTATCCTGATTTACAATTTCATTTACGTTGAAATGGTAAAAGCGCATCAACCAATCTGCCTGGTAAAGGCGATTCTCGCGCACCATCGGTACAGCAGTATTTAGAGCAGGCAAACGGTTATCGCTCAATACGGGTACATAGCCCGAATAGTAAACCCGTTTGAGTTTAAAGCCCTTATAAAACTGATCAGACATTTGTAAAATCTGCTGATCTGTCTCTGGTGTGGCACCAATAATTACCTGCGTACTTTGACCCGCCGGAGCAAATATTGGTGCTTTTTTAAATAATTTCTTTTCTTCGGTACGCAGGATGATCTCGTCTTTTAGAAAATTCATTGGCGTGATCATATCCTGACGGTTCTTTTCTGGAGCCAAAAGTTTAAGCCCTTCTTCTGTCGGCATTTCAAGATTAATACTTAAGCGATCTGCATATAGGCCAGCTTCGCGCATTAACTCGTCACTTGCACCGGGGATGCTTTTTAGATGAATATAGCCATTGTAATTATGCTCGAGGCGCAGCTTTTTGGCTACCTGCACCAGGCGCTCCATCGTATAGTCGGCATCCTTAAAAATACCGGAACTTAAAAACAGGCCTTCAATATAATTACGACGGTAGAAGTTGATAGTTAAATCGACAACCTCCTGTACGGTAAAAGCTGCACGCTTAATGTCGTTTGTTTTACGCGATACACAATAAGCGCAATCATAAATACATACGTTGGTGAAAAGGATTTTAAGCAAGGACACGCATCGCCCATCCTCTGTATAGGTGTGGCAAATACCATTACTGGCATTACCTAACCCTTTGTCTTTGTTTTGCCGCTTACTCCCGCTAGATGCACATGATACATCATATTTGGCAGCATCGGCCAATATATTCAATTTCTCGGTAATCCTATCCACGTTCATATAAATCAAAAATACTAAAAATATTAGTAATTTAAGATTTTAGTGAAGGATTGTTAGTGCGTATGGTTGTAACGTTCGGAGATGCGCCGAATTTATATAAAGAGAAAGGCCCGATCATTGACCAGGCCTTTTTACTTTATACTGTTATGCAAATATTATAAACTCACTTCTTCCTTAACTTCCTCTACCCTGTTCGGTCTGCCGTTTTTGAAGGCTTTACGTGGGGTTAAACCCAATAGTTCAAACATGGCCATATCAGTATCGAAAGATGGATTTGGTGTGGTTAACAATTTTTCGCCCGCGAAGATTGAGTTTGCACCAGCCATAAAGCAAAGGGCTTGTTCAATAGTGCTCATTTCTGTACGGCCTGCTGATAAGCGGACAACCGTTTTAGGCATTACAATACGTGCGGTAGCAATCATACGCACCATGTCCCAAACAGAAACGCGAGGCTGATCTGCCAATGGTGTACCCGCTACCGGAACCAATGCATTGATTGGCACAGACTCGGGGTGCTTAGGCATATTAGATAACGTTTTCAGCATCGAGATACGATCTGCAACAGTTTCGCCCAAACCGATGATACCACCGCTGCAAACGCTGATCTTAGCTTTACGAACGTGATCAAGGGTTTGTAAACGATCATCATAAGTACGGGTAGTTATAATACGCTTGTAGTCGTCTTCAGATGTGTCTAAGTTGTGGTTGTAGGCATACAGACCGGCATCTGCTAAACGTTGCGCCTGGCCTTCGGTAAGCATACCCAGGGTACAGCAAACTTCCATACCAAGGTCGTTAACGGCGGTAACCATCTCTAACACTTTATCGAAATCGCGGTTATCACGTACTTCGCGCCATGCGGCGCCCATACATAAACGTGAGGCACCACCTGCTTTAGCTTTTTCTGCCGCAGCAATTACTTCTTCTTTAGGTAATATGGCATGTACATTTACACCGGTATTGTAGCGTGCTGCTTGCGGGCAATAAGCGCAATCTTCGGGACAGCCACCGGTTTTTACAGAAATCAGCGAGCTAATCTGCACCTCGGCATAGTCTTTATTTTCACGATGAACGGTTGCTGCCTGATAGATCAGGTCCAGTAATGGGGTATGATATATTTCAGCAATCTCTTCTTTAGTCCAGTTATATCTTACTTCAGTCATGTGGGATGAAATTATAAAGCTTCAAATTTATAATAAAAGTGCGGATGCCAACCATAAAGGCAGCAAAAAGCCTATACAATCTGTAAATGTAGTAATGATTATTGACGATGCCACAGCCGGATCAATGCCCAAACGCTTCAATAACAAGGGAATGGAAGCGCCTGTTAAACCAGCAACAATAAGGTTACCCGTCATGGCTAAAAACAATACCAGGCCCAACATTGGGTTGGCATCGTACCATAAAGCCACAATTAATACGATGATACCGTTAACGGCACCGTTTATCATACCTACCAAAAACTCTTTTAATACGGTATTGTAAGCTTGCGCGTCTGTTAAATCGCTTAATGAAATACGCCTTACTGTGACTGCTAAAGCCTGCGTAGCGGCATTACCGCCCATCCCGGCGATAATAGTCATGTATGCGGCAATGATCGGCAACTTTGCTTCCAATCCTCCAAAATGCCTGATTACAGAGGCGGCTAAAAAAGCGGTACCTAAGTTGATGATTAACCATGGCAAACGGCTTTTAACAGCGTCTTGCCAGCTACCACTTAGTTCTTCATCTTCGGATACACCCGAGATCTTCAAAATATCCTCGGTGTTTTCTGCTTCCATTACGTCGATGATATCATCGATGGTAATACGGCCCAGCAATTTTAAGTGGTCATTTACCACCGGGATACTGGTTAAATTATATTGCGACATTAAACGGGCAACTTCTTCCTGGTCAACTTCAGCCTTAACAAAAACGTAGTCTGTCTTTAAAAGATCATGTACCATCACTTCCGGCTTAGACTTAATAATGTCTTTAAGCGAAACGATGCCCTGCAGAATATCGCGATCATTAACGGCATAGATGGTATAAAACTCCTCCATCTCTTCCGACTGGCGGATTACCTCTTCTAACGCATCTTTTTTGTTGAGATTAGCATTAAGTTTTATAACGTCGGTGTTCATTAAACCACCGGCGGTATCCTCGTCGTAGGTTAAGAGCGCACGGATGTTAGTGGCATCTTCCTGGTCAATATGTTCTAATACCTGCTCCTGCTCGTGCTCTTCGAGTTGGGAGATAATATCGGTGGCATCATCATAATCCAACTCTTCAATAATCTCAGAACGTTTCTCAGGATGCAGGTTAAATAAGATCTGCCCTGGGTGGTTTTCCTCATCCATTTCGGAGATAACTTCAGAGGCTATGTCAGATGGCAGAACGTTAATGATTTTTTCACGCTCTTCGGGTGAAAGTCGTTCAAATAGAATTGCAATCTCGGAGGCGTGATATTCTCCTAAAACACGTTGAAGCTCAGCATCATTAGCATCAAGCGCATTCTTTATCTTCAGGAGATCTGATTTATTTATTTCAAAAGATTGCATACCTGCCCAAATTACGCATTATAAGGGTTATATTCAACAAAAAGGGTGATTATAAATCACCCTTTTTGTTCATTTTTTGTCTGATTGAATCAAGTTATTTTCTTCAACTTATAAGAGGTATTATCATGATTGATCACCAGTTGCTTTTGGTCTATCGATTCTATTTTGAGCTTTTGTTCGCCTAAATCGCCATAATTATGAATCAGTAGATATAGGTTGTTGTCATTTTTTACCATACGAAAAGGAGACACAATCGTTCTGGCTAAACTAGTTCCTTTATAGAACGAAATTTTTAAAAGGTGTTTGATAAAATCAAATTCGAAACGTTTCTCATCTTCGAGATAAATTCCAATTGGTAGCGTACTCATTTTGTTGCAAGGTTTATAACCAAAGAACAACATACCGCCACCTGTTATGTTTTAAAAATTTCTTAATTATTTAAATTTTTTCTCTAAATATTTAATTGCTATATAGATAGATTAATTTAACGCCTTCCATTCTGTAAAACTTTTGCTCTATCTGTGATACGTGGGTTTTACGAACGCTGAATTTCAACAAACAAGCTATATCAAACTGGGTCTCTAAAACTTCCAGATTCTGATCCTTTACTACCTTCATCACCTCGTTCATTTGCAGATAATCAAAATTGATCTGGTAAATATCATTGAAAGTTTTCTCGATGATTTTGGCTGTATTAAGAGCTTCTTCTGTAGCAATCTTATAAGCGCTGATCAATCCGGGGATGCCCAGCAAGGTACCACCAAAATAGCGTATCACAACCACCATCATATTAGTAAGTCGTTTTGATAAAAGCGTATTCAGAATAGGCCTGCCCGCCGTACCGGCCGGTTCGCCATCATCATTAAAACGTTGCGCAGATTGATCATAACCCAACCTTACTGCCCAGCAATGGTGGTTAGCCTGCGGGTGCAAAACCTTTAGTTTAGCTATGATTGGCTTAATTTCGGTCTCGCTTTTGATAGGGTAAGCGAAGCTCAAAAACTTACTTCCGCTTACCCGGTGTATACCTTCAACAGGTGCCTCAATGGTTAGGTATGTATCGTCAAATAACATTTAGTGCGTTTGCGCGTAAGCGATAATTACAACAGCTATAATGGCCAGCACAATGCCTGCCCGGTTTAGCCAACTTGTTTTTTCTTTAAATAAAAATGTGCCGGCTAAGGTACCAACGGCTATAACGCCGATATTCATGGCAGAGAATACTGCAGATGGACTCTTAGCCAAAGCTTTATGCGCCAGCAGATAAAACAGAATATTACCAAAGTTTGCCACACCCAGCAACCAACCGAAACCGATGTAACGCCATAGAAATTTAGCTTTTTTAGTGATAACCAGGTAAAGTAGGCCCATGAGCGATAGCACAAACGCAATAACATAAATTGCAAATAGCGAAGTCTGAAACGACACATCTTTCAATAACGCTAACTGCCTAAACATTACATCTACAATACCGAATGTTATAAATACTCCGATAGGATATATTAACGTTCCGGCTTTGCGGGCATTTCGACGGCGATCTACCGGTTTAATAAGCAGAAGAATAACTGCAATAGTACCCACCGCAATACCGATAAGCTTATAAGCCATTAATTGCTCGTTAAACAAAAAGAATGCTGCAAGCAATGGTATAATTAATGAAAGCCGCTGCGCTGTATCTGTGCGTACAATGCCGATAGACCTAACTGAAGCAGCAATAATTGCAAAACCAACCGGTAGTAAAAAACCTAGTACAGCGTAACTCGAGATCGGAGCAGACGAAAGCGTACTTAATTGCGGCTTTAAAAAGATCCACGTAAGCAGAATGGCGATAGAGTAATTCCAGGTGATGGCCTGAAAAACATCTATACTATAGCGCCTGGCAAGTTTCAGCATAATGGAAACTGCCACACTGCAACAAACGCTTAAAAAAATGTATATCATTTACTCAATTAGGTTGATGGTATAAAATTGCTAAGGTATCTTCTCCCACACTATATTCATCGGCAACTATACCTGTAATAACCGGCGAAGGTATGCCTTTATTTAATACTGATTTGCCAGTAAATATCCGGGCTTCGTCCCAAAGGCCTGCTTCAATAAAAGCGTTAAGCGTATGCGCCCCGCCCTCGATAATTACAGACTGAATATCTTGCAGATATAACTGGTATAAAATATAATGTGGTACAAACCGGTCGAAGTCCTCCAGCGCAATATACTTAATATTGACTTCAACATCGGTTTTAATGGCATTAAATATCAATGTTTCAACGCTTTGGTCATATATATTTAAATCAGAACTTAATTCCAATCTGCGGTCAATTACAATCCGTTTGGGTGCTTTGCCTTCCCAATGGCGCAGGTTAAGTTGCGGGTTATCAATCATTGCCGTGTTTTTACCAATCAATATCGCATCTTCTTCGGCACGCCATTGATGTACCAAACGGCGCGACTCTGGTCCACTTATCCAAAACTGACTGCCATCATTTGGTGCAAAAAAACCATCTGCTGTTTTAGCCCACTTCAATATAATATACGGGCGCTGGCTTTTTACGCGGGTAAAGAAACGTTTATTTAGGTCGCGGCATTCTTTTTCGAGTACGCCAACCTCTACATTAATTCCGGCTTCTTGCAGCTTTTCAATCCCTTTGCCATTTACCTGGTCAAAGGGGTCGCGGCAGCCAACTACCACGTTAGGGATGCGATATTTAATAATCAGATCGGCACAAGGCGGCGTTTTACCATAGTGTGCGCAAGGCTCTAAAGAAACATAAATAATTGATTCTCTGAGTAATTCCTCGGCCTCGGCAAAGTTAGTCAACACCATATTCACGGCATTAACTTCGGCATGCGGGCCGCCATATTGTCTATGATACCCCTCGCCTATTATTTTGCCCTGATGAACAATTACAGCGCCCACCATCGGGTTCGGGCTTACATATCCGGCACCCAATTGCGCAAGTTCAATGCAGCGCTTCATGTATTTTTCATGTTCAAACATTGCACAAATGTAGCTTTTATGTTTATTTGTTGAATGAAAACTGTACAGGATGCTTTTAATACTTTTAAGCAAACGTTGGCATCTGTTTACGATGTATTAGAGGCTGATGCTGTTACCACTTTGGTGTTAAGTGAGTTAACAGGCAATAGCAAAGCCAAACTAAAGGCATTCCCAGAGACTGCGCTGACCGATGACCAGTCAGAAAAGTTGACAATTATATTAGATCAGCTCAAAAAAGGGGAACCTGTGCAATACATTTTAGGCTACACCGAATTTTATGGTCTTAATTTCGAGGTAAATCCCAATGTATTAATTCCCCGCCCAGAGACGGAAGAATTGGTTAATTGGATTATTGAAAGCGCAGTATCTCCAGCTATAAACATATTGGATATTGGTACTGGCAGTGGCTGTATTGCCATCACCTTAAAACATGAATTGGCACAATCAACCGTTTCAGCAATCGATATTTCTGCCGGAGCTTTGGAGACTGCAAAAAGGAATGCATCCCTCAATAAGGTTGACGTGCATTTTATTCATGCGGACATATTAGCTCATGAAAATATTAGTATTGATGAAAAACTGAATATTATCGTCAGCAACCCACCTTACGTTACCGAAACCGACAAACGCCAGATGCATGCCAACGTTACAGACTTTGAACCGCATTCTGCTTTGTTTGTACCGGAAGAGAACCCCTTGCTTTTTTATAAAGTAATAGCAAGTTTTGCAGCTAAGAATCTTAAACCTAATGGTCTATTGTTTTTCGAGATCAATGAAAGTTATGGCAAAGAAACTATTGAACTATTGACCAATAAGTATTTTAATAACATAGAGTTACGGAAAGATATGAGCGGCAGAGATAGGATGATAAAAGCAACCCTATTGCCAATTTGAGCGCCTACGCTTAAATTAAATTTTAACGGGAACGTCCACTCTCTCGACAAATGAAATTTCAGGAGCGTGGGCGCTCATCTTAGAAATTATTTTCAAGCGTGAACGCTTGAAACGGCGGAACTGAGTAACTCAATAACCACATACTAACATCAACTCCTCGGATGAAACTGCGTAATCGTACTTTTTAAATAATCCCGATCCAGGTGCGTATAAATCTCGGTAGTGGTAATACTTTCATGGCCCAGCATTTCCTGTACAGCGCGAAGATCTGCACCTCCTTCAACCAAATGCGTGGCAAATGAATGCCGAAATGTATGCGGACTAATACTTTTCTTTAATCCAATAATTTCGGCCAAATCTTTAAAAATCATAAAAATATAAACCCGGCTTAGGCGGCTGCCTCTGCGGTTTAAAAATACCAGATCTTCTTCACCCTTCTTAATGGGGATGTGTACGCGAATTTCTTCGAGCCAAATTTTTAAAGCTTTTGTGGCAGGCCCACCAATTGGTACCAGGCGCTCTTTGCTTCCTTTGCCTACTACTTTAATAAATTCGATATCGAGGTATAGGTTCGAGATGCGGAGTTCAGTTAACTCAGACACACGCAAACCGCAACTGTATAGTACTTCTAAAATCGCCTTGTTTCGTGCCCCGTCGGGTTTAGAAAGATCAATAGCAGCAATGAGGTTATTGATATCAACCATACTTAATGTGTCTGGTAGCTTGCGGCGCGTTTTGGGTGACTCTAATAGTTCGGACGGATCTACTTTAATTTCGTCCTCCATCAGCAGGTATTTATAAAAAGCTTTAATGCCCGATAAAATTCTTGCCTGCGAAGTTGGGATCATACCCAGTTCACTTATCCAGGTTAAAAACTGACGAAGATCAGCTAAAGTTATGGTAGTGGGCTTAAGTTTAACTACCTGTGATTCTGAAAATTGCTTAAGTTTGTCTATATCTCTGCTATAGGCCTGGATAGAATTAGCCGACATTGATTTTTCTAACTTCAAATAACTTTTAAACCCTTTTATTGCATGCTGCCACTCCACCCGATTTTAGTTTTGCTGATTTATAGTTAAGTTTGAATTGATGAAGATACAAATTATTAACGGGCCCAATTTAAACCTGCTTGGTGTACGCGAAAAATCAATTTATGGTGATAATAGTTTCGAAGGCTATTTAGAGAAGCTTCGCCAGCAATATGCCGATATAACCATCGATTATTTTCAAAGTAATAAAGAGGGCGAACTGATTGATAAACTGCACGAGGTTGGTTTTAGTTATGATGGTGTTATTATCAATGCCGGTGCCTATACCCACACTTCTATCGCCATTGCAGATGGCATTGCGGCCATTAATACGCCGGTTATTGAGGTGCATATTTCTAACGTGTATAAGCGCGAAACATTCAGGCATCACTCTATGCTGGCGGCAAGCTGCGTAGGCGTTATAGCTGGTTTCGGTCTAAATTCATATCGTTTAGCTTTGGAGCATTTTTTAACCAAATAAATTTCTAAAATCCCCAAAAAACGGAAATATACATTCTGTGTTATTGAAGCCATGCTGATGCAAAAATATTTAAAGTATCTATTTCTAATTGTTTTAACAGGTTCTCTGGTGTGTTCTTTTACTGATGATGGCTTCGGCCAGACCCATAGAAGAAAACGCACCGTGAGCGATTCGCTGCGCGCCAGTATTATGCGCCGCGATTCAATGATGCGGACGTTAAAACGGTCTGATACTTCGTTAAATATGCTGTTGCAGAAGGTAGAATATTACAGTAACTCTTTTAACGACATCAGTGTCACCTTATCGCACGGCTTTGATACCATCGAGATCAGCAAACAGCTACCCAGTTTTAAAAAGAGAGTAGTTTTAATAAAAAGAATGATAGATAAGGATAAGTCTAATACACTTAGATATCTTTATGCTATACGTGATATTTTAACCCGATCTGAAGATCAGCTGGATGAGTGGCAAGACGATCTTGCCGAAATTAATAGTAAGCTGGTACAAATGCGCGGCGATCTGGGTGAAATCAAGAAGGATTCGACCTTTAATACAGCCCCGGAGGACACCGCATTACAACGAACCGCGCAACAGCCTATTAAAGTAGTTTTATCTAAACACCGTAAGCTTGATTCGCTGAATAAGATTGCATTACTTAAAATAGGGTTATTGCAAAACCGTGTTGCCGATGTTTACATCAATATACTGGATCAAAAGGATCAGATCAACACCAAGATCCGCAATTTCAGTGAACAGGCCTTATCGTCTGGTAGCGGATACATCTGGGCCATGACGCCTACACCTGGTACCACTTTTAAATCGGCATTGGAGGATACTTTCGACATGAATTTCAGGCTGCTGAAATTTATGGTGAACCGAGCTACACTGATCCATTTTATAGGTCTTTTTATACTGGCGTTGTTTTTTATCTGGATCTACACCAACCGTCTTAAAATACTTAATAAACGTACAGAGCCTCATAAAATACTGCAGCAAACCAATTATGTAGGCGATCATCCTATATTATCGTCGGTATTAATCTGCACAATTATACAGCCTTACTTTTATGATCACCCACCAGCAGTATTTTTAGAAGCTATATTTCTGGTTGCACTTACGGTCACTCTTTTACTGGTAAAAAAAACATACCCAGATCCCTTATATAAATTTCTACTCCCTATTTTTTGGATCACTGTTATATACGCTATCAGCAATCTCTTTGTAGAAGTATCAAATGTAGACCGTGTTGTTGTATTGATCTTATCGGCAATAGGCACAGTAATAAGCTACCGGTTTTTACAATCACAAAAAGACACCGATAACTTCCCTCCTTTTTGGCGGGTATTTTTAAAGGTTTACATTATTTTGCAAGCCGCATCTTTTGTATGCAACGTAACGGGGCGTTTTGTGTTGGCGAAAATAATCGGCATTACTGGCACCTTTAACCTTTGGCTGGGGCTTGGCTTATACCTGTTTGTACAAATATTAATGCAGAGTTTGTTTTTGCAATTAGAAGCTAATAAAAGCGATACAGGCTTTAGCTCGTACCTCGATTTTAAATTACTTCAACGCAAGTTCAGAAACATACTGAATACCGTTGCTGTAATTATGTGGATCATTATGCTGGCGCAAAACCTAAGCATAGAAGATCTGCTTTATGATGGAATTGGCGATTTTCTCGAAAAATCGCACAGTCTGGGTGGTACGCTCTTTACATTCGGTAGTATCATCATCTTTATCGTGGTTATCTGGCTATCGTCTGTTACTGCACGTATCATCAATTACTTTTATGATTTTGCCAGCCAGCATAAAGGCACAACACCGCAAGACCGTAAAAACAAAACATCGATGCTGCTGGTCAAAATCAGCGTTTTTGCGTTGGGTTTCTTTATCGCAGTTGCGGCCTCTGGTGTGCCGATGGATAAGATCACAATCATCATTAGTGCCTTTGGTGTGGGTATTGGTTTTGGTTTGCAGAATATCGTAAACAACCTGGTATCAGGCTTGATCCTGGCGTTTGAGAAACCGGTACAGATTGGCGACGTAATTGAAGTTGCGGGTAAATCGGGTACGATTAAAGAAATTGGCATCCGATCGAGCAAAATAGCCACCGGTGATGGGGCAGAGATTATCATTCCAAATGGCGATCTGATATCCCAACACGTAATTAACTGGACACTGAGCAATAACAACCGCCGTGTTGAACTAATTATCGGGGTTGCTTACGGATCTGATATTGAGAAGGTAAAGGCGATATTGAAAAACCTGCTGGCTAATCGTAATGATATTATGATAGATCCTGCCCCGGTGGTGTTGCTGCACAATTTAAACTCAAGTTCAGTCGATTTCAGAATGCTGTTTTGGTCGGCTGATATAGCGTTATGGCAAGAATTGAAAAGCCGTATACTGGCCGAGGTTTATAACACTTTTGCCAATGAAGGTATTGAACTCCCATTCCCGCAAAGCGATGTGCATTTGCATTGGGATCAGGAAGCTGAACTGCCTATTAAAACAGAAACGGCAGTAGCTGAAGAATTAAAGATTGAAAACGAACCTGTCCCGACCAAGAAATTACCTAAAGGAAAAGGCAGAACCAAAGACGACGATCCAACTAAAGATCAGCAAGAGCCTAATAAAAATGACGCGGATCCAGATCAGTAAAATGTTTCTTTTTGCGGATAAAGAAATCGGCTACAATGCTGCATTTCAGCATACCCTTTAAGTTTGCCTCACTTTTAATAACCGGCATTGGTCGCGCCTTATTTTTTTTGTCGGATGTAAATAACTTACGTACAAAATTTTGATGTGCGCGGCTAATAGCCCAAGCATCTTTACGTTTGCCTTCATTCATAAAACGGAAGATGGCCAGCAGGTCTAATCCAAAGCGTAGGATAATAATCGGCACTGATTTATAAACCGGCATATTCTTTTTCAACAACAATAAATTATTGCGGAAGTTGAGATACGTTTTAAATGGATTCTCTTTATCAAGGGTACCGCCACCTACATGGTAAACTTCAGATTCCGCACAGTACATCACTTTATACCCCATGTTCTTTAATCGCCAGCAAAGGTCGATCTCTTCCATGTGTGCAAAAAACTGTTCGTCGAAACCGCCAGATAAATCCCAATATTTTTTACGGATAAATAACGCCGCGCCCGAAGCCCAGAATACTTCGCCGGATTGGTTGTACTGGCCATGATCTTCTTCCAGTTCGTAAAATATCCGGCCACGGCAAAATGGATAGCCAAGATAATCTATAAAGCCCCCTGCAGCGCCGGCGTGTTCAAAATGATCTTGCTGTGCAAATGATTTTATTTTAGGAGCGGCGGCGGCTATGGCTTCATCAGTCTCCATTAATGCAATAACAGGTTCAATCCAGCCATCGGTAACTTCAATGTCCGAGTTTAGCAAAATATAATAATCCGCATCTATATGCTCCAATACACGGTTATAACCACCTGTAAAACCATAATTGGCATCGTTTTCTACAATGGTAACTGTAGGAAACTGTGCACGCAAAAAAGCAACTGAGCCGTCTGAGGAAGCATTATCACCCACCACAATCTCAAGATTGGGGTATGATGACTGTATAACGCCAGGCAAAAACTGACTTAGGTATTTTAAGCCGTTCCAGTTTAATATTACTACAGCTACTTTAGGTTTAATTTCCATTTAGATATTGTCCGGCTTAAATTTCCATCTCCGGTGCGACCATAACCAATATGGCGGTTCTTCTTTAATTACTTTCTCCAGGTATTTTACATGGGCTACAGTTATCTCATATTCTGCGGTCTGTTTTGGTTCTTCTATCAGGGGCACAAATGTACATTGATAGTAGCCTCGCTTCACCCGCCGAATGTCGCAAAATATAACAACTGAATTAAATAAGGTTGATATTTTTTCAATTCCTAAAAAAACGGCTGTCGGTTGATTTAGAAACGGCGTAAAAAAGTGTGCTTCCTCACGTATAGGTGTTTGGTCTGATACAAATACACTAAAAGATAAATCCCTTCTATATTCTATCATTTTGCGCAAGGTTGCTTTCATCGGTATTAGCGTTGCTCCGAACCGGCTTCGCACACGTTTAAACACATCGTCTGATGCTTTATCATGCAAAGGTTTGTAGATCACTATCCGGCGTTCATTGGTTAATAAACTCAGTCTAAGGGCACCATACTCCCAGTTGCCGTAGTGACCTACAGCCCCAATAACGCTCCTGCTCTGCTTAAAATATTCGCCAATCATCTCCGGATTGGTCAAAAACATGCGGCGCTCAATTTCTTTTTCAGAAATGCTGATGCATTTAATAGTTTCTACAAAAAGATCGGCCAAATAATGGAAGTATTTTTTTCCGATCAGCTTACGCTCTACTTCAGTTTTTTCGGGAAAGGAATTTTGCAAATTCTCTTTTACTACAGCCCTCCTATAACCAACAATATAGAAAAGTATAAGGTATAAAAAGTCGGCTATCAGGTATAATAACCAGAAGGGAAGTAAAGAAATGAGGTATAAAAAGAAGACAGCTAAACTTGTAAGCCCTTTTTTTATCATTAATTTCGAAAAAAATTTAAGGTACAAACATAAACTATATGATTGAAAAAGGCGCGTTGCTACCCATGTTTTATCTGCCGCCAGTTGATTATTTTACGCAATTAAATCAATTTAAACCAGAGATCTGGATAGAACGGGACGAGCATTTTCCGAAACAAACTTACCGTAACCGGGCCAATATTTATTCGCCGGACGGATTGCTAACACTTGTTGTGCCTGTTGTAAAAGGTTCAAAAGTACATACTTCGGTAAAAGACGTAAAAATTAGTTACGATTTTAAATGGCAGCGTTTGCACTGGCTAAGCTTACAAGCCTGCTACCGCCGCTCTGCTTATTTTGAATATTACGAGGCCGATTTTGCCCCCTTCTACGAACAGCAAACAACGCATCTTTTCGACTATAACCAGAAGCTTTTGGAACTTTTGAACCGTTTGCTCAAAATAAAAACCCCACTCAACTATACCGAAACATACGAAGCAACGTATCCCGAAACTGTCTCGGATTTTCGTAAAGCCTTTGCTAAAAAAGACGTTACAATTGAACAAAAGCCGTATTTTCAGGTTTTTGAAGAACGCAAGGGATTCTTAAAGAACCTAAGTATTGTGGACCTGTTATTTAACCAGGGCCCACAGGCGGTAAATTATTTGTAAATGAGCAAAAGATCACGTTTCAAACACAGCCGCATGGGCGAGGTTGGCGATGCCCCGGGTATGGTTCGTATACCCGATGGTGCGCTTAAGCCTAAAATTACGGTATACTCATATAACGTTGATGAAGTGGTAACTTCTAAAGGTGATAATATTGCCGTGATACTCGATCAGCTCGCCAAATGCAAAAATCACACACATTGGATTAAAGTTAACGGACTTGGTGATGCAGCCCTGATCGAAAAAATGGGTGAACTATTAAAGATTAACCCTTTGGTTTTAGAAGATATTACCAATACCCATCAGCGGCCGAAATTTGATGAATACGAAGGTTACTTTTTTGCCACCAGCCGTATCATCGAATTATCAGAGTCCAAAGACGAGATCCTTAATACGCAATTATCAACCATTGTAAAGGACGATCTAATTATTAGTTTCCAGGAACATTATAATGATTGTTTTGAAGCCGTGATCAACAGGCTTAATTTAAGCAAAGGTGCCATCCGCACGGCGGGCCCTGCTTACATGTGTTACGCTTTAATGGATACTATTATCGATACTTATTTTGTGGTATTGGCTGATATTGGCGAATCGTTGGATACACTCGAGGACCGCCTTTACGAAAGTGCCGACAAAACCATTATGTACGATAGCCAGCATATGAAACGTGAGCTGATTATGATGCGTAAAGTAAGCTGGCCGGAACGTGATAAGATCAATGATATGATCCGCAGCGATAGTCCGCTGATTACTGCTGAGGTTAAGACTTACCTGCGCGATGCATACGACCATTGTATCCATATTATGGATGTGATTGATAGTTACAAGGAAATCACCACCAGCATCATGGATCTATACCTCTCAATGGTGAGTAACCGCATGAACGAGATTATGAAGGTGCTTACTATTATCTCGGTAATATTTATCCCGCTGACTTTTATTGCAGGTATTTACGGAATGAACTTCGCCCGGCAGGATGATAAAGGCCACATTATACCAGATAATATGCCCGAGCTTTATGTACACCACGCCTACCCAATTGCACTTACGGCTATGCTTTTGATAGCTGCCGGATTGGTATTTATTTTCTGGCGAAAGGGATGGTTTAACAGGTTGTAGCTTACAGCCTAAAAACTCGATTTTTGTCATTCAGTCCCGATAACTATCAGGACTGAATGACAAAACGATATAAAACAAGAAAGCCCCTCGATAATCAAGGGGCTTTCTTGTTTTATGCTATTATACTTAGTCTTTTTTAGGTGCAATACCGTGATCAACGTCAAGCGTAAAAGATGATTCTGCAGCATCAAAGGCTGTTTTTAAACCTTGGATATCTGGCTGCTCATCAACCGGTTCTACATCGTTACCATCGCCAGATAAATCACTCTCTTGTGTCTGGAAATTTTCTTGCTCATTGCTTGAGTTTCTTGGGTTATCGTTGTCCTCGTTGTTTAGGGCAATTTCGTTTTCTGGGATGCTCATAGTCGTTATTTTTAGATGTTGTTTATCACAACTAAGTTAAACAATGATTGTTTCAATTACTATTATTATTTCTGATACTCCGGCTTCAAATAAGCATGCATCGCGGTTCGCATTTTCATTACCTTGGGTGCCGAAACAGCCGCTATATATGGGCTGTCACCATGTGTTTTATAATATCCCTGGTGATATTTCTCTGCCGGGTAAAACACTTTGAACGGCTCAACTTGGGTTACCACTTTGCTGCTATAGTGTTTACTGTCGTTAACCTTTTTAATTACTGCTTCTAAAGTTGCTTTCTGCTCTGGGCTGCGGTAAAATGCAATAGAGCGATAGTCGGTACCCGTATCAGGCCCTTGGCGGTTTAGCTCAGTGGGATTATGGGCGTAAAAGAAAGCCTCTACCAATGTGGCATAACTAATTACCTTGGGGTCGAAGTAAACCTGGGCAACTTCGGCATGGCCGGTATTCTCGGTACAAACATCCTCATAACTTGGATTTTTAGTGCTTCCACCGGCAAAGCCGGCCACAACTTTATCAACGCCTTTAAGCTCAGACATGGCCTCGCTCATAGCCCAAAAACAGCCCCCGCCAAATGTGGCAACCTCCTGCCCCGGCTTAGGTGTTGGCACTGATGCAAACCCGTTACCGCTTTCTGATGTTTGCGCGCTGGCACAGCCACACAACAACATAATACTGGTGATATAGAAAACAAAACTCTTAAACATAGCTAATTGATTTACAGTATTAACGTAGCGCAACACGCTATGGTTTACCGTATTTGTAACTATAGTGCCATTTAAAATCTAATAACGATTTTCTTGAGCGGCAAGCCTCTTTTTCAGCTCGTATAGCAGCGACATCATACCGTTTATTTTGATCTCGTGAATGGTAGAAATCATCATCCCAAGCCTACCTGCTGGTATGGCCCCTTTACTATGCATCCACTCCAGATAAGAGACTGGCAAATCCACAACTAAAATGCCCTTATGTTTACCATAAGGCATTTTAGTGTGTAAAATATCTATCAATATCGAGTAATCGGGTTGTACGGGTTCCACTCGGTAAAGATACTGCTATAGCATCGATTTACTTACTTGCCCTGCAATTATTAATCCGGCTGCAAGGCCTACAACTATTGATGCTGCAATAAATTTCTTATTAGCCTTAAACGGAGGCACATACAATACACCGGTTTCATCAGCTACGGCTGGTTGTTTAATATAACGCCCACTGTTTGGTACTGCTACTTCATCAAAGTTTTGCGCAAGTTCTTCTAAAGCTACTTGTAACTCGCGGCCACGCATTACAGGGCCATGCCCGGTTGCTGCGATACGTGGGTGTAAGGCGGCTAGCTTTATAACAGATGCCTTGGCCGCGCGCCAATCTGGTGTAAGATACCTTGGCGGGCCGGATAACTTTTTAAGGTTATTCAAGATGTAAATAGCAGATTCTGCTTTGGTAGTAACAAAAGCGTCACCTGCTATCAAAGTTGTATTAAGCGGAAAGAATAAAGAAATATGACCGGGTGAATGACCCGGAGTTTCAATCACGCGCCACTCTGGTAATTCATCGATACGGCCGTCTTCCATGTCAATAGCTTTTACCTTGTTTCCCAGTTTTAAAGGCTTTCTGCGGAACATTATAGAAAATAAGCTCATCACACCTCCGCCCACGGTTGGGTCGGCAGGTGGATATGATGATTTGCCGGTTAAATAAGGTAATTCATTCTCGTGTGCATAAACAGGTACTTTCCAATGTTTTAATAAAGCTTCGAGCGAGCCGCTATGATCAGAGTGGCCATGTGTTAGTATAATAGCCGCCGGGCGGGTGCCCAGGCCAAACAGCGCTTCGGCCATGGCAATAATTTTATTAGCCGAACCCTGCGGGCCGGTATCAACCAAAATCCAACCCTTCTTTACTCCTCTGCGGTTGGCTATCATGTATACGTTTACAAACGTTAATTTCATTCCCCAAACGCCTTGCGCAACCTGGAAAAAGTTCATATTATTCTTATTACTCATTACAAAAAATAGGTTTCTGTATTTTGCAACAATGGTATAGTAGTATGGTTTTATTGTAATACTTGAAAAGATGAAACATTAAATATTAAACACAATGCTTTAATTTGCTGTTACACTACCAACAAAAATATTATGGAACAAGAATTTGATGTTGTACTTACCGGATCTGACGGACCCGTTGAAGGCATTGCTAAAAAACTAGATCACAGCGCGTATGACGAGGCTTACGAATTTATCTCGGTTGACGAAACCATACATCTGCTTATTGCCAAAGAACACGGCCAGTGGATCCGAATTGCTGGTACCGACCCTTATTTTAGCGGTTGGGCTGATGAATTGGCCGAACAAGTAAAATAATCCTATCTAACTATGGAAAAACGTGAATTAGGGCAATCCGGTATCAAAGTGGTTCCGTTTTGCTTTGGCGGCAATGTGTTAGGTTGGACCATTGATGAGCCTACTTCTTTTAAAATACTAGATGCTTTTGTCGATAGCGGTTTGGATTTTATCGACACCGCTGATGTTTACTCTTACTGGGCACATAATGGCGTTGGTGGCCAATCTGAAACCATTATTGGCAACTGGCTTAAAAATCGCAGCAAACGTGACGACGTGATCATCGCCACCAAAGTGGGCAAACCAATGGGCGAAGGCAAGAAAGGCTTATCTGCCAAATACATTAACCAGGCGGTTGAAGATTCATTAAACCGATTGCAGACAGATTATATCGATCTTTATCAATCGCACGATGATGACCAGGAAACTCCCTTAGAAGAAACGCTGGAAACCTATGATAAACTAATTAAAGCTGGTAAAGTACGCGCAATTGGTGCATCAAACTACACCGGCGAGCGTTTGCAAGCAGCTTTGAAAGTGAGTAAAGACAACGGTTTTGCAGCTTACCAAACCCTGCAGCCAGAGTATAACTTGTACGAACGCGAAGGTTATGAGAAAGACTTAGAGCCAGTTATTCTCGAAAATAATATCGGTGTAATTACTTACTACTCATTAGCCAGTGGATTTTTAACCGGCAAATATCGCTCGGAAGATGACCTTAAAAAGAGCCAGCGTGGCCCAGGTATTAAAAAATATTTGAATAATCGCGGTCACGATATTTTAAATGCGCTTGATGAAGTTGCTGCGCAATATAATGCTACACAGGCAGCAGTATCACTGGCTTGGCTTATTGCTCGCCCGGGTATAACTGCTCCCATTGCCAGCGCAACCAGTATCGAGCAATTAAACGAGATTACAAAAGCCGTAAGTTTAAATCTGTCTGCAGAATCTGTTGAGCTTTTAAACAAAGCCAGTAAATATTAATATCCTCTGTAGATACAATACTTTGTGTATCTGTATAACCAGTATGATAGACACAAGGTATTGTGTCTCTACGGATAAGATTTGTCACAAAAAAAGGGCCACTTCGATAACATCGGTGGCCCTTTCAGTTTATATATTAGGGTTATGTGCGTTAAAATCTGGTCGGGCGCATTTGGCCACCCATACGGTTTGCTGCAAAGCGATCTTCGCCCCTGTTGCCACCTCTGTCCTGACCTTGTTGGCCACCATTGTTACCACGACCCTGGTTTTGTTGACCGCCATTTTGATTGGCAGGTTGACCGTAGTTGCCACGTCCCTGGTTTTGCTGACCACCATTTTGATATTGGCCACCATTGTTTTGTTGTGGCTGGCCATAATTACCACGTCCTTGCTGACCGCCATTTTGGTATTGGCCATAGTTGCCTCTGTTAGGAGTATTAAACTGCCCACCACGATTATCACCATTCCACCCCCTATTGACATCTCTGTGGTTATCAAATCCACCTCTGTTGGCATAACGATTATCAAACCCACCACCTCTTTGATCAAATCCGCCGAAACGGTTACGGTATTCGTCGTGGCGCATATAAGGGCGTTGTGCACGTACCTCATAGTGGCGGGCATTTCTCCAGTCGTAATTACGATATTGGCCCGGTAAGTATGCGGCGTGGATCCATTGCTGGCCATCGTTATAATAGTAGCATTGCTGTGCTACATCATAGTAGGCTTCAACGTCTGGTAAATAATAATAGTCATCATCATTTGCGTACTCATCATAGTCGGCATATTGTACCGGAGGGGCAACCACAACATGTGCTGCAACACCACCCAAGTGTAAATTAAGGCCTAATCTTATTTGAGCGTTAGCCGGTTTAACGTTTAATAATCCTGCTGCGCCTACTGCTAATACTATTGCTAACTTTTTCATTTTGTTTCGTTTTAAGTGTTTTGACCTTTCAGAATCTCTAATATTATTTTGTTTGATTTTCCGATCGTATCCGTTTTGTTTCGATTTGCATATATGACTATATAAACCGCTCGATGGTTTAACGAAACAACCCATAAATATTACACGAAATAAGATTAGAAGAATATAATTCTGACTTTTGCTTATTTACAAAAATTTAATTTCAAAAAATGTTATTCATTAGGTGTTTAAACAAATTAAATTGCCCATATATCTCAAATAAAAAATTAAATTTTGCACACGATATTGTTACCATCCTACAGCAATCATATTTCTATAATTAATGGATATTGAGTTAATTTGAAGTATATACTCATCGCACATGAAAAACAAGTTTTTAATTACCTCATTACTCTCCACTGTAGCAGTTGTAGGGTTACTGTCGTTCACCACGCCGGGTAAAAAGCATATCGCTACCCATAACGCCGAAAATGCCGGGCTTAAGTTACCGGCAGGTTTTAAGGCTGATGTGATAGCAGATAATTTGGGCACAGCCCGCCATATCGCCGTTACCCCTCAAGGTGATATTTTTGTAAAGATTAATTATAATGCCAGGCGTAATAAAGATGCAAAAGGCATAGTTGTTTTGCATGATAACGGTGGTGGTACGGCTACGGTTAAAACAAGTTTTGGCAATTTTGCAGGAACAGGGGTTTACGTAAAAAATGGCTATTTGTATGCCTCATCAGATGTTGATGTTTTCCGTTATAAGCTAAATGACAAAAACGAAGTTATCGACCCTGATAAACCTGAGCGCATTGTTACCGGTTTAATAAGCCGCCACGAGCATGAGGCTAAAGCCATTTTGTTAGATAACGCAGGAAACCTATACGTTAACATCGGCGCTTATTCTAACTCTTGCCAGGAGAAAGATCGCCAAAAAGGATCAATGGGACAAAAAGGTTGCCCTATATTAGATTCTGCCGCGGGTATCTGGCAATTTAAGGCTAATAAACCAGATCAGCATTATGGCGATGGTATTCGTTATGCAACCGGTTTACGTAACGTAGTTGGCATGGACTGGAACACAGAGCTAAACCAGCTATTTGTAATGCAGCACGGCCGCGATCAACTGCATGATATTTTCCCGGATATGTTTACGGTTCAACAATCGGCATTATTACCAGCAGAGTGTTTATATGCCATTAAAAAAGGTGACAATGCTGGCTGGCCATATATCTACTACGATCAGCAACAACACAAAAAGATCTTAGCGCCAGAATACGGTGGCGACGGTAAAAAAACAGGTGGCGAAAATGCAATTGACCCGGCTGTAGCTTTCCCTGGTCACTTAGCGCCAAATGGTTTGTTGTTTTATACTGGCAATCAATTCCCGGCTAAATATAAAAATGGTGCGTTCATCGCTTTCCACGGTTCATGGAACCGCGCACCAGAACCACAAGCTGGATACTTTGTAGTATTCCAACCGTTTAAGGATGGTAAACCTTTTGGCTACTGGGAAGTATTTGCAGATGGCTTTGCAGGTACACCAGAGCAAGTAGCATCTGGCCGTGCCGATCACCGCCCTTGCGGATTAGCTCAGGCTGCAGACGGATCTATCTACGTAACAGACGATTCTAAAGGAACTATATACAAAATATCGTACAAAAAATAATGAAGCTTTATTTAAGACTATTGCTACTGACTGCTTTTGGCTTTTTAGCCGTGAGCAGTTATGCACAGCAACATAAAACAGGTACCAAGAAAGCACCGGCCAAGAAACCTGTGGCCGGTTTAAGCGCCTCGATAGCCGCGGGACAAAAAGTATATTCGCAATACTGTATATCTTGCCACCAGGCAGATGGTGGTGGCGTGCAGCACATGAACCCACCGCTTATCAAAACAACTTATGTTTTGGGCGATAAAAGCAAGATCAATAAAATTGTGCTGAATGGCTTTAGCGAAGATGTGGACATCAACGGCGATAGCTACTCTAACACCATGCCCTCTTTCGATATGCTGAAAGACCAGGAAATTGCTGATGTATTAACGTATGTACGTAATAGCTTTACCAATAAAGCTAGTGCAGTTAAAGTTAGTGAGGTAACGCCTTTGAGAGGTAAAAAGTAGTTTGATTTCGGAATGATATAACAAGAAAGGCTTTCCATCTGGAAAGCCTTTCTTGTTATATCAAAGTTGTCAGTCTTATAAGAACAAAAAAGCCATTCACATATGAATGGCTTTTCTCATTTGAGATCCCGTCTTGATTCCCGATTCTTGACTATCTTCAAGAATTAATCTACAACCGTGTAGTTATACCCTTGAGACTTTTTAACCTTTTGACTTACGCGTTTAAGGCTATCTTCAATCTCTTCTTTCAGCATTTTGTCTGTTACTTCTAAAAATGCCCGGCGATAATTATCTGTAGCAGCCGTCCAGTTTTTATGACGTTCGTCAATAAGTCCGGCAAGCATATAAATTGATGCCAGGTTTACACCAGGCACAGTCATCGCTTTAGCTTTTACAGTTTCAAACTGCTTGTCCATTTGCAAAAATTGCAGCAGGTGCATATAATGAAAGTAAACATCCGGGAAATTAGGTGCCAATTCGTTTGATGTTTTAAAATGATAACCAGCAGTGTTATAGTCGTTTAAATCGTAGTAGTAAATTTTCCCCAGTTGAAAATGCGCACGTGCGTGCAATGGATCGTTAGTAATAATCTCATTTAGCAATTGCAAACTTTTTGGAGTTTCTCCATATTTCAGTTCCTCAACGGCTAAAAGATATTTTTCTTCGATGTTATAGTAAGTGTCCATAGTAAATAAAAAATCCTTCGATCGTCTTTATCTAAATAAGCCGATCATAAATAAAACAATAAATGGGTAGATGGATTATGCCCGGTACTAGGGGCCAGCGTAGCTATTAAATAGCTAAACATTACCCGGCAAACCGTATATCGGCTGCTCGCAAGTAATGATGAATTGGAGTTTTCTGTACAACATATTTTTAAAAGCTTATGCAATGTAGGCAATTAAACCTAAGCTTCAAAATTTGTTGTTAAAAGATGATAATATGCATACAAAGTAAAACCAGTATGCATATTACCAAAAGCGCGGAATTATTTTAAGCTGATAAACGTACAGATTGCTGTTCTGCTATCGGGATATTTACGTTTACACCTTCTATAACGTAATTGGTTTTGAGTTCTTTTTCTGATACGATGACACAAAAATCTTCAAACCGTACGCCATCTTCAAACGGATAAAGCGTGTATCCGCGTTTGTTGGCATCATAAGCTCCGAGTTCAAAGATCTCGTCGTAATTCTTTCCTTTTATCTTTGCACCTTCTACCAATTGGTAGGCGTCTTTTATTTCTTTAAAATTAATGTTTTTCATAGTAATTAGTCCAATGCAATTACTTTGCCATTAATTTTCTATTTAGCTAAACCACTCAAATAAATGATTTTGTTGCAGCGTTTCCTTCTCTGTTGTATTTAAATCGCGCATAATCTGCCCCTCGCCCATTTGTATCAGGCGATTGCCGTAGGTGTAAGCGTCTTTTAAATTATGCGTAATCAGAATTGCGGTTAAGTTAAATTCTTTTATAATCCTGTCTGCGGTTTGCATTACAATATTTGCAGATCTCGGGTCTAGGGCAGCTGTTGGTTCATCCAATAAAATTACTTTGCAGCTATCCATCACACTCATTAACAGTGTTAAAGCCTGGCGTTGCCCGCCCGAGAGCGTTCCCATTTGCTGGTTGATCTTATCTTCTAAACCCAATCCAAGCGTAGCAATTTTATCTTTCACCTGTTTGGCAAACTGGTCACTAATGCCAATTTTAAGTCCTTTAGGCTGCGTGCGAATAGACGCTAGTCTGAAATTATCTATAATACTCAATCCCGAAGCGGTACCACTTAACGGATTCTGAAATACCCTGGCCAGCCATTTACTTCGTTGATGATCGGGCAACTTGGTAATATCTTCATTATCGAGCATAATGGTGCCCGAAGTTGGCAACACACTGCCTGCAATAATATTCAGCAGTGTAGATTTCCCCGAACCATTGGAACCTACAATCACGGTGTAATCACCTTCGGCGATTTCAAGATTAATGCCATTTAGCGCTTTAACTTCGCTAACCTGGCCCGGGTTATAAGTTTTATATACCTCGCCAATCTTAATCATGTTGCCTCCCGAATGATAAACGTGGTAAACTCACAATCAATAACACAAATACAGCCGTAACCAACTTCAACAAATTGGCATCAACCCCAATACTTAAAGTAATGGCTAGCACTAATTGGAAAACGATAGCACCACCAACAACCAGTAGTAAACTCCACACAACCGAAGTAATACGCAGCCAGTTAATGAGTGTCTCGGCAATAATTACCGAGCCCAGGCCGGTGATCACAATACCAATACCCATATTAATATCAGCAAAGCCTTGAAACTGGGTCATCATAAAACCGCTTAAAGCGGTTAGTGCGTTTGCTAAAGCCAAGCCTGTGATTTTCATACGGTCGGTATTTACGCCCATGGCACGGATCATTTGTTCACTATCACCTGTGGCGCGCATAGCGATACCGAAATCAGTTTTAAGTAGATAACCGATAACAGCGACCAACAAGGCAACGATAATCAGTAAAATAATTAAGCTATTCTGATTGGGATCTGCTGTTATATTCAGCAAGCTAAATATGGAAGCCGTATTCAACAAAGGAACATTTGAGCGACCAAGAATGGTTAGATTAACCGAGTACAAAGCCGTCATTACCAATATACCAGCCAATAACGCATTGATCTTAAGTTTGGTATGTATTAGGCCCGTTGCTGCGCCCGCGATACCGCCAATAATAAATACCGCTGGTGCGGTTAGCCATAATGCCTGGTGATGCGTTAACATAGTTGCTGTAACTACGCCACCAAGCGTATAACTCCCATCGGTAGTAATATCCGGTATATTAAAAATCTTCATCGACAGGTATACACCCAGCGCAATGGCCGACAGGCATAGACCCTGCAATAAAGCGGTGAGGTAGAAGTCCATTATTTAATAGCCTGAAAATTTGGAGGTATAGTTAAATGATATTTCGCAGCAACGGATGGGTTGTATACCCGTTTGCGAATCTTCACCATCTCCGGTTTTAAACCTGCGGTTGAATGTGTTTTTAAGTATTGAGCCGCTTGCAAACCTGCCTGAAATCCCCATTGGTAAATATCCGCACCAAAGGCTGCTACTGCGCCACGTTGTACTAAGCCTGCTTCGCTGGTAAAGACTGGTACGTTTTTCTCGTTGCAGCTTTTCAGTATGGTTTCGAACGACGCAAACACGGTATTGTCCGGGTTAGCAAAAAAGGCATCAATGTTTTTGCTTAGCAGCGATTGCGTAACCAATTGTGCATCGGCTGATGAATTGACAGGCGAAGCTATAATGGTAATATTTAATTCTTTTGCTAAGGATTGGATTCTGGCCAGCGCATCTGCAGATTGCGGCTCCGATTGATTATAGATCATCCCAACTACCAATTTACCTGATTTAGGTTTAAGGATCTTGGGGATCAGTGCAAATGAGGTATCGATGTACGGCAAATCTTCTACCGCGCCGAAAAGATTGGCGGGCGCTTTACCATCGGCACCAATTAAATGTGCCCGGGCTGGTGTTGGCGAAACCATCATAAAAATAGGAATGGTTTTGGTTTTTTGCGATGCTGTGACTGATGCCAATGTGGTGCTTGTCGCCAACAGATCTACCTTATTACTTACAAATTGGTTTACAATTTGAGTTAAAGTTGGGATACTCCCCTCGGCATTACTGTATTTAATAACTACTGTTTTTTTATCCTCATTAAAGCCGTTTTGCTTCAAAGCGTCGGTAAAACCAACCCGGGCTTGTGAAATGGTGGCATCTTCAAAAGCATCAACAAAACCAACAACGGGGGCACTATTTGGCTGTTTTTGCTGGCAGGAAACTATGCCTAAAACCAACAATAATGTAGCTAACTTCAAAATCTGCTTCATGGGTCTAAAATAAACATTTAAGAAACATAAGGTTTATAATTATACACTTCCTACCCTTTTTTACGTTAATTTGGCAATTACATGATACCAATAATTTCAAAACTACCGCAAACGCCTACTACCATATTCTCGGTAATGTCGGCCTTGGCTAACGAAGTTGGCGCCATTAACCTGTCGCAGGGATTTCCAGATTACGAGTGCTCGCCCCTGCTTATCAAGCTGGTACAGAAAGCCATGAAAGATGGCTATAACCAATATGCACCTATGCCGGGCATGCTTTCATTACGTGAGCGCGTTAGCGAGAAGACAGAGAAGCTTTACGGCGCAAAATATAATCCTGATACCGAGATCACTATTACTGCCGGTGGTACGCAAGCTATATTTACAGCAATAAGCGCAACGATCCATCCCAATGATGAGGTGATTATTTTTGAACCTGCTTATGATTGCTATGCTCCTACCATTAAACTAATGGGCGGTATAGTAAAGTCGCTGGAGTTGCACCCGCCAGATTACCGCATCCCATGGGACATGGTAAAAAAACTGGTTAATAATAAAACGCGGATGATCATTTTAAACTCGCCGCACAATCCAACCGCAACCATTTTGCAGGAAGATGATATTAAGCAGCTGAATGATATTGTCAATAACCGTGATATTATTATCCTAAGCGATGAAGTTTACGAACACCTGGTTTTTGATGGACAGCAACACTTAAGCATGGCCCGCTATCCAGACCTACAGCAACGCAGTTTCATCATTGCATCTTTTGGTAAGCTGTTCCATACCACCGGCTGGAAAATTGGTTATTGCATGGCTCCGGCTTATTTAATGCAGGAGTTTAGGAAAATCCATCAGTTTAACGTATTCAGCGTAAACACACCCATGCAGGTGGCTGCTGCTGAATATCTGAAAGATGAAAGTACTTATTTAAGCTTACCCGATTTCTTTCAGCAGAAACGGGATCATTTTAGAGAAGGATTAACACAATCGCGCTTTGAATTGCTGCCTTGCAGCGGCTCGTATTTTCAATCTGTACGTTACCAAAACATAGCAGATGAGAAGGATAGCGATTTCGCAATACGTATTACAAAGGAAATTGGCGTGGCTGCCATACCTGTTTCTGCCTTTTATTCGAGGGCTACAGACCACCAGGTTTTGCGTTTTTGTTTTGCAAAAAAGCAAGAAACACTGGATAATGCCGTTGATAGATTAGTAAAGTTGTAAACTTTAGCTATGAAATTACAATAAACATAATTTACAAGCCGTAACAAAACTTTATGGAGAATCTTAAAATTACCGTTTTTCAAGGCCATCTTTTTTGGGAGAACATTGATAAAAACCTACAAAATATATCATTGAGATTAGCGGGGATCCGCGAAAAAACGGATCTGATTATTCTGCCCGAAATGTTTAATACTGGCTTTTCTATGAATGCAGAAAAGCTTGCCGAACCAATGTATGGCAAAACCATGCAGTGGATGCAGGAAACTGCTCAAAAATTTGGTGCTGTAGTTACGGGAAGCCTCATTATAGCCGAAGGTGGTCACTATTTTAACCGTTTAATATGGATGCGCCCCGATGGTTCATATGCTCAATATGATAAACGCCACCTGTTTACCATGGCCAAAGAACAGGAAACTTATACAGCAGGAACGGAGAAATTAATAGTTGAACTAAATGGCTGGAAAATATGCCCCGTAATATGCTATGATCTGCGTTTCCCGGTTTGGTTGCGCAATGTTGATGCCGCTTATGACCTGCTGATTGTAGTTGCCAATTGGCCCGAAAAACGCTCATTGCACTGGCGCACTTTAATACCCGCACGTGCCATTGAAAACCTTGCATACGTAATTGGTGTTAACCGTGTGGGCCATGATGGTAATGAAGTTTATCATTCGGGCGATTCGGAGTGTATTGATCCTGCAGGTAATGTTGTATATTACAAAAGAGACGAGGAAGATGTGTACACGTTTTCTATACTGGCCGAAGAAGTTATCAAAGCACGACGCTATTTCCCTTTTTTAAAGGATGCCGACGTGTTTACCATACCGGGATGATGATTTGAACTTCACTTTAACTTCATCCCAGTTCTTGAAAATTGTAACCAACGAATTAGGGATTGAGGTTAAAAATGAAGAGTTATCAAATAAACTTAAAAAACAAGAATTACTATTTTAAAGAGATTCTAGGATTTCTGTTTCTTCTTTTTGCAGTTTATTTTATTCGCCACCAGTCATACGAATTAAAAAATATCGGGAGCGTATTCCGTGGCTCTAAACTCAATTGGTTATTAATAGGCATTGCCGTAACCGTGTTATATATTGCCACCCAAGCCTTGATGTATGTTTATAGCTTTCGTACAGTTAGCGCAAACATCAAATTCTGGGATGGCATTAAACTCTTTCTGAAACGCAATCTCATCAGCGTTTTTCTTCCCGGTGGCGGTGTTACCTCGCTCGCCTTTTTTACTAAAGAAATTGAGCAGCAAAATATCAGCAAAACCCGTATCAACTTCGCCTCATATATTTATGGTTTCGTGGGCATATTCACCGTATTTCTCGTAGCAATACCGGTTATGCTGTGGCTTATCTTAACTAACCAGCAATTTGCCGGCGAAATGTGGGCGTTCGTTAGCGTTGGGATATTGATTGTTTTATTAGTGTGGGGAACATGGTCGTTACTAAAACGCGGTATTTTATTTAGGCTAATTACCCGCATCAGCCCAGAAATTGAGTTGGTTTGGAACGAAATTATAGCCGATAAGTTCTCGTATAAAGCATTTGTCCAAACCGTCTTGTTGTCTTTACTAATAGAGTTTCAAGGCATCGCACACTTGCTTATTGCCATGGCTGCAATTGGTAAAACACCTTTTTTCGAAGCCGCAGCAATTGGTTACATCATCGCAACGCTCTTTCTTATTATTTCGCCCTTTTTACGCGGCATGGGGGCTATTGAACTTTCCCTTACGCTGTTTTTGAAACACTACGGCGGCTTTAGCACTACCGAGGCGGCGGCTATCACACTATTGTACCGACTATTCGAATTTTGGTTACCTCTTGTAGCCGGCCTGTTCAGCTTTATATTTAACAAGAGTAATATCTTTCTACGAGTATTTCCGGCTGTACTGTTGTTTGGGTTAGGGTTGGTTAATATTATTTCGGTATCCACACCGGCAATTAAATCTAGGGTTAGATTACTGAGCGAATTTTTGCCTGTCCAAACCATTTACATATCCAATTTTCTGGTATTGATCATTGGTATATTATTGATCGTAACATCGGCATTTCTGATCCGCGGGTTGCGTAATGCCTGGTACTTTGCACTAGGTTTATGTGTATTTTCACTGGTTGGGCACATCACTAAGGCTTTTGATTATGAAGAATCACTAGTTGCTTTATTTGTATTGATCGCGCTTTTATTGACCCAGCGCCAGTACTATATCCGTACTAATAGAAACTTACAAAGTTTAAGTTTAGGTGCTGCCTTATGGATTTTCGCGGCTGTTACTATTTATGGTATCGTTGGCTTTTATTACCTGGACAAAAAGCATTTTGATGTCGATTTCTCATTGGCGGCTTCGATACGCAGTACATTCGATAATTTTATTTTGCTTAACTCTGGTGGGTTAGTGCCGCGAACCCGGTTTGCGCACACATTTCTGTACTCTATAAATCTATTTGGTGTAGCCGCCATTGCACTGATATTTTATGCATTTATCAAACCCTACTTTTTAGAGCGTGAGATTGATGAAAGCGAATTAAATGACGCTAATAACCTTTTAGAAAAATACGGTAACTCACCGGTTGATTACTTCAAAACCTATTCGGACAAGCTCTTCTTTTTTTCTGAAGAGCACGAGGGTTTCTTGGCTTACCGTGTAGCCAATAATTTCGCCATTGTTTTAGAAGAACCTGTTTGTGAAGATAACGTCAGCATCAAATCTGAAATTCTGCGAGAGTTCGAACGTTTTTGCCAGCAACAGGGCATTAAGCCCGCTTACTATCGCGTTGACAGCCTAAGCCTGGATCTGTTCGGCTATCTGGGCAAGAAATGGATGGTAATTGGTCAGGAAGCGATATTGGACTTAAATACTTTTTCTCTGGAAGGAAAAGACAGAAAATCAATGCGAAACGCAGTTAATAGCATGCAGAAAAAAGGCTTCATTACCAAGATATATGAAGCGCCAATTAAAGAAGGTTTACTGCAAAAGCTGAAACTAGTAAGCGACGAATGGTTAAAAACCATGGATCGTGAAGAATTAGTATTCTCCCAAGGCATGTTTGATTGGGATCAATTAAAAAATCAAACCATTATCACTTTAGAAAACGAGGACGAGAAGGTACTGGCCTTTTTAAATGTGATCCCAGATTATGCGGCCGGTGAAGCCACTTATGATTTGATCCGTAAAACAGCTGATGCGCCAGGTGGTAATATGGATGTATTAATCATCGAACTAATTAACTATTGCAAAGGTAAAGGATACCAATATTTAAACATGGGCCTCGCTCCTATGTCGGGCATTGAGAAAGCACGGGATTTGCCCGAGCGGACCATCAAATTTGCCTACGAAAAAATCCAGCAGTTTCGGCATTACCGTGGGTTAAGAGATTTTAAGGAGAAATTTGATCCACTATGGCGCAATAAATACTTGGTATATGAAAATTCTTATGATTTGCTTCAGCTACCACTGGCGATATCAAAAGTGATGAAACCATGATAATTAGGAATTTGGAGGTTCGATTTCGGATTTATATAAAACAAAAGGAAAAGTAGAAACACCGTCATTGCGAGAAGCAAAGCAATCCCCCGGTCTACAGAGTCCGCGCTCTGTAAAGTTCGCGATTGCTTCGTTTCCCGCAATGACGGTAATAGTTTAACCATGAAAAAAACAATTCATCGATACTTATTTGTGCTTGTAATCCTGGCATTTACAAACTCCACTGCCCAAGCCAAAATATCCAGCGCAGACTCTATCCGTTACTCTGGTTTCGGCTATTTACAACTATACAAACCAAGCGAGCCGGTAAACAATGTCATCATCTGTATTTCTGGAGATGGCGGCTGGAATGAAGGTATCGAAAGCATAGCACTCAAAATAAAATCGCCCAATACATTGCTTGTTGGGATTGATATCCGCCATATCCTTAAATATATGCGCGAGAGCAAATCGGCTTGTTTATATCCTGCTTCTGATTTTGAAGAAATGAGCCAATTTGTGCAGAAGGAAATGGGGTATAAAACCTATTACACACCTATTTTATTAGGTTACTCATCAGGCGCTACGTTGGTTTACGGTTTATTGGCGCAAGCCCCTCAAAATACGTTTAAAGGCGCTATCGCTTTTGGCTTTTGCCCCGATCTGGATATTAACAAGCCGCTTTGCAAAGGATCTGGCAAATTTGAATGTATTAAACGTAACGACAATAAAGGTTATGATCTTGGACCAGTTAGTAATTTAAGTTCACCGTTTATTTCTATGCAGGGCACTGCGGATCATATATGTGATTATGCTTCAACAGTAGCATTCCTAAAAAAAGTTCCACATGCAGAAATAGTTTCCTTACCCAAAGTTGGTCATGGCTATACAGTCGAAAAAAATTGGGTACCGCAATTTAAACAAGCTTATGCCCATTTGTTGACTATAACACAAGAGGCACCGGCGCCAAACGAAGCAAGCATGAAAGTTGATCTGCCTATTAAAATTACCGAAGCAAGCGGAACCGCTGAAACCAATGACATGGTACTCATGATCTCAGGCGATGGTGGCTGGACGGGCTTTGATCAGCAAATTGCTTCCGAATTTGCATCGCACGGAATCCCTGTGGTTGGCTTAAACTCATTAAAATACTTCTGGACGAAGAAAACACCCGAGCAAACTGCACAAGATGCTTTAACCTTGATTGAAAAATATTCGTCTCTTTGGAAAAAAGAAAACATAGTTTTGGTAGGTTACTCTTTCGGTGCCGATGTAATGCCGTTTATTTACAATCGTTTGCCCGAAGCCATCAAAAAAAGAATACATAATGTAGGCTTGTTATCGCCATCTAAGGATACCGATTTTGAAGTGCATGTATCAGATTTACTAAACTTTGGTTCATCCGACAGGGATTTAAAAGTACCTGCCGAGATCGAAAAAATGACCGACGTTAAAATCACATGTTTCTTTGGAAAAGATGAGGATGACGTTCCCCTTAACGAGTTGCCCAAGCAAAATTGTAAAGTAGTACTTTTAGATGGAGGGCATCATTACGAAAATAGCTTTGATGTGATCTATAAAAATGTAATTCCGCAATAAAATGAAGGATTTTGTTCATTCCTTCATGCAAAATTCATATCTGTTTATAAGATTTGTAACGTTGAATAGGGATCAGAAACATGCAAAAACTAAAGAATCTAACTTTTTTATTACCCGCTCTTACACTTTTTTCTTCATTAACCGCTAAAGCCCAGACAGATACACTCAAGTTAAACTTTCAGGACGCCGAGAAGCAATTTCTGCAAAACAACTTAAGTTTGGTTGCGCAGAAGTATAATGTAGAATCAACTAAAGCATTAATCGATCAGGCAAAACTTTGGGACAACCCCACCCTTAGTACTGATCAGAACATCTGGGATGGAAGTAGCCGTCGTTTTTTTGACCACTCGAACGGTTACGGCCAGGTGTTTTTACAACTGAGCCAGGTATTTACTACCGCCGGTAAACGTGGCAAACAAGTTCAGGTTGCTAAAGACAACACTCAAATTCAGGAAGCCGCTTTTAATGACCTGATGCGTAACCTGCGTTATAACCTGCAATTGGATTTCGGCCAGGTTGCTACACTGGTTGAGCAAGGCCGTGTTTATCAAAAAGAAATCTCTGCAGCCGCTAACCTGGTTGACGCCACGCAGAAAACTTTTGATGCCGGTAACACATCAATGAAAGACCTTATCCGTTTAAAAGCCTTAGTATTTGGCTTGCAAAACGATATGGTTGAAAATAGCCGACAGATAAACGAATTGCAAACAGAACTTAAAACACTACTGCACGTAAAAGAAACCGCGTTTGTTTTACCAATAGTTGACGACAAACCAGTGCAAGACGTAAACCTGGATGTGGTTGCATTAATTGATCAGGCAAAAACTAACCGCCCCGATTATTTATCAAACCAGTACCAGTTAAACTCATCAACGCATAACCTGGCTTTACAAAAAGCAATGGCTGCACCAGATATCACCATCGGTGGTTCGTTTGATAAAAACAGTAGTTATGCGCGCAACTATTACGGTTTACAAATCGGCCTTCCCCTACCCGTATTTAACCGTAACCAGGGTAATATAAAATCTGCAAAATATGATGTAATGAGCCAACAGGCTACTTTACAAGATAACGAGGTAAGATTACGTAACGATGTTGTACAAGCTGTTAACCAGTACAAACTAAATCAGCAGCTATTTAGTACGCAGCAAACGCAGTTTAATGAGCAGTACGATAAACTGTTTAACGCCATGTCTACCAGCTTAAAACAGCGCCAGATTGGTTTGGTTGAATTTATAGACTTCTTTGATAGCTATAAAGACACCAAGCTTAAAATTTTGCAGCAACAATACAACCTGCAAAAATCTATCGCCGATCTCAACTTTGCTGTTGGCGCTACCGTAATTAAACCCTAATTAATTTAACTCGATAACAACAAACTATAAATGATGAAAACAAAAGCGTTAGTAACCGGCCTGGCCGCCTTAACGTTGCTGGCAGCATGCAAGCATAAAACAGAAGAAGCTGTTGAAAGTAAACAGGTATGTGTAAGCGATTCGATGGCTAAATTAATTACCATCGATACTGCCAAAACTGCTACCATGAAAGATGAATTGAATCTTTCGGGCGAGGTTTCTTTCGATGATAATAATGTAGTTAAAGTGTTCCCTTTCTCTAGCGGACAAGTTTTAGAAGTTAAAGTATCTCTTGGCGACAGGGTAACAAAAGGCCAAACCCTGGCTGTTATACGCAGTGCCGATGTTGCCGGTAACTATACCGACTTAACATCTACTAATGCAGATTTGGCAATTGCTAAACGCCAGCTGTCACAAGCAGAATATCTATATAAAAACGGCATCTCGAGCGAACGTGATTATACTGAAGCTCAGGAGAATTATAATAAAGCCGCAGCTGCCAGCAGCAAAATAAAACAACAATTAGCAATTAACGGCGGCGGCAATACAAGTGCAACGGGTACATTGGTTGTTAAAGCGCCACAAAGCGGCTATATAGTTGAAAAGAACATTACCCAAGGTAGCTTTATCCGTCAGGATAATGCGGGCAGCATGTTCACTATATCTAACATGCAGGATGTTTGGATCTGGGCCAACGTGTTCGAATCCGACATTAGCAAGGTTAAACAAGGCTATACCGCTAAAGTAACTACCCTGGCTTACCCCGGTAAAGTATTTACCGGCAAAATTAACGAAGTAAGCTCAGTACTTGATCCGGATAATAAGGTTATGAAAATCAAGATTGTGCTACCTAACCCGGATATGCTTTTAAAGCCAGAAATGTTTACCAGCGTAACCATTACCAATAGCGAAAACCAACAAGCAGTATCGGTACCTGCAAAAGCAGTAGTATTTGACAACAGCAAGTATTATGTGGTTGTTTATAACAGCAAATGCGATTTAAAAGTACGCGAGGTAAGCGTTATCAAAAGTGTTGATGATGTTTCTTATATCAGCTCTGGTTTAAAACCGGGCGATCTGGTTATATCAAAAAATCAGCTAATGTTATATGACGCGTTAACTGCCGAATAATTTTTCGACAGCATTTTATCAAGTTTAATCGCTAATTATTGATTAATTGAAGCAATGAATAAATTCATTAAAGGCATCATACAATTTTCTCTAAAGAACCGGTACTTCGTGTTTTTCATGACGGCAGTACTGGCTGGTTTAGGGGTATGGAGCTATAGCAATACACCTATTGAAACGTTTCCCGACGTTACCAATACGCAGATCATCATCATAGCCCAATGGCCGGGACGTAGTGCCGAAGAGGTTGAAAAGATGATCACCATACCAATGGAAACCGTACTAAACTCGGTTCAGAGTAAATCTAACCTGCGTACCACCTCTTCATTCGGTTTATCTTATATCCGTATCATTTTTGACGACGGTGTTGACGATGCCTTTGCTCGCCAGCAAGTATTAAGCCGTTTAAGTAATGCCGATCTTCCCGATGGTGTTAAACCAGAAGTTGAACCGCCTTACGGTCCAACCGGTGAAATTTATCGTTATACCCTAAAAAGCCATACCAAATCACTGCACGAGCTTACCGCTATCCAAGATTGGGTATTAGACCGTCAGTTCAAAGCCATTCCCGGTGTAGCCGATGTTAATAGCTTCGGTGGTGAAGAAAAAACCTATGAAGTGAGTGTTAAACCCGCTTTATTAAGCAAATACGGTTTGACATCGTTAGATGTTTTCAATGCCATTAACCGTAGCAATATTAACGTGGGTGGTGATATTATTGAGAAAAACGACCAGGCCTATATTGTGCGTGGTATCGGTTTGATCAATAATACAGATGAGATCTCTAACATTATTATCAAGAACGTAAATAACGTACCTATACTGGCGAAAGACGTTGCTGAAATACAAGAGAGCGGACTACCCCGACTAGGGCAAGTAGGCCGCGATAAGCAAAACGATGCCATTGAAGGTATTGTGGTAATGCGTAAGGGCGAAAACCCTGCAGAGGTATTGGAGCGTGTTCGAGACAAGGTAAAAGACCTGAACGATAACGTTTTACCAAAGGATGTAAAGATCGACACGTTTTACGATCGTACTAACCTGATGGATTTTTGTACAGAAACGGTTATCCATAACCTGTGCGAAGGTATTATCCTGGTAACGGTGATCGTGTTCTTATTTATGGCCGACTGGCGTACTACATTAACCGTAACATTGGTTATTCCATTGGCTTTATTATTTGCCTTTATCTGTCTGCGACTGAAAGGCATGAGTGCCAACTTATTATCAATGGGCGCTGTCGATTTTGGTATCATCGTCGATGGGGCCGTGGTGATGGTTGAGGGTATCTTCGTTGCGCTGGATCATAAAGCGCACCAGGTTGGTATGGAGAAATTTAATAAGCTGGCTAAACTCAGCATATTTAAAAACGTAGGTACAGAAATGGGGAAATCTATTTTCTTCTCCAAAGTAATTATCCTTACTTGTTTGGTGCCAATTTTCGCATTCCAAAAGGTTGAGGGTAAAATGTTCTCACCATTGGCTTATACTTTAGGCTTTGCCTTAATTGGTGCGTTGATATTTACTTTAACACTAGTACCTGCCCTATCGAGTATTTTACTGAACAAAAACGTAAAAGAGAAACATAACCCGGTTGTACTATTCTTTGAAAACGGTATCCGCCGTATGTTCACCTTTACTTACAAAAATCAGAAGTTAAGCTTAATCGTATCGTTGGCGATTATGGTATTAACTTTCGGTTCTGCTAAGTTTTTGGGTACAGAATTTTTACCTCAGCTTAATGAGGGTGCATTATGGGTAACTGCACAGTTGCCAATGAGTACGTCGTTAGAAAGCTCAGTAAATGTGACCAACAAAATGCGCGAGATCTTATCAACCTACCCAGAGGTTAAACAAACCCTATCACAGGTTGGCCGCACCAATGATGGTACCGACCCTAAAGGCTTTTTTAACGTACAGATACAGGTTGACTTATTGCCGCACAAACAATGGAAGCGCGACATTACAGAAGATGAGCTAATTGCCGATATGTACAAGAAGCTGAGCAAATACCCAGGTATTATCTACAACTTCTCGCAACCTATTAGTGATAACGTAGCCGAGGCTGTGGCGGGCGTACCTGCATCAATGGCGGTTAAAATATTCGGGCCAGATTTTGAAGTGCTGGATCATAAAGCAGATGCCGTAATGGGTATCCTTAAAAATATCCAGGGTGTTGAGGATTTAGGGGTTCTGCGAAACCTTGGCCAGCCTGAGTTCAGGATAGAGTTAGATCAGCGTAAAATGGCTTTATATGGTGTATCTACTGCCGATGCGAATGCTGTTATCGAAATGGCTATCGGTGGTAAAGCAGCCTCACAATTATATGAAGGCGAACGTAAGTTTGATATCCGCGTTCGTTACCAGAAAGATTTCCGTGATACGCAGGAGAAAATCGAAAACCTGATGGTGCCGACCTTAAATGGTGCTAAAATTTCTATCAAAGAGATCTCGACTATTAAAACGCTTACCGGCCCTGCGTTTATTTATCGTGATAATAACATGCGTTATATCGCTGTTAAATTCTCGGTGCGTGGGCGCGATTTAGGTAGTACCATTGCAGAGGCTCAGCAAAAAGTTGGTAACGCCGTGAAGTTAGACCGTGGTTACAGCTTTACCTGGAATGGTGAGTTTGAAAACCAGATCCGTGCGTCAAAAACATTATCGCACGTAGTGCCAATCTGTTTACTGGTTATATTCCTGATCCTGTTCATGACTTTCGGTAATGCTAAAGATGCAACGCTGGTAATCCTGAACGTACCATTTGCTTTGATCGGTGGTATACTGGCTTTACATATTACCGGTATCAACTTTAGTATTTCTGCAGGTATTGGGTTCATCGCCTTATTTGGTGTATGTATTCAAAACGGTGTGATCCTGATCTCGGTGTTCCGCAAAAACCTGGATGCTAGGATGCCATTGGATGAAGCTATTTTGGAAGGTGTTATCTCCCGTGTCCGCCCGGTGGTGATGACTGCATTGATGGCTGCAATTGGTTTAATGCCGGCCGCTGTATCAACTGGTATTGGTTCAGAAACGCAGAAACCTTTGGCTATCGTAGTTATCGGTGGTTTGGTTACATCAACCATATTGACGCTGTTAATATTGCCTATTATCTACGCAATTGTGCATCGATTGATCCACAGACGCGAAAACAGGAAACTGTTAGCAAAAATAGGTGCTATCAAAAAATCATAAAATACGCAAACGCCCCGTTATTAAACGGGGCGTTTTTTATTGATACCTATTAGTAATCTTGCTAATTTGCGTTTTGTTATCTACCCACCCCAACTTAATGCATCTTAGAAAAACATACATCAGTAAGCCTTTTTTAACACTGTTGGCGCTGTTATTTATTACATCAGCAATAGCACAGAAGAAAAAGGATTATACCCCGCTGGTCGATCCTTTCATTGGAACCGGGGGGCATGGCCACACTTATCCAGGGGCTGTAGTTCCGTTTGGGATGGTACAACTAAGCCCCGATACACGGCTTGATGGTTGGGATGGCTGTTCTGGGTATCATTATACCGATACAGTAGTTTATGGTTTTTCGCATACTCACTTAAGCGGCACAGGCATAGCAGATTATTGTGACATACTTTTTATGCCCACTATTGGTGAGCCAAAATTGGCAAATTCTGACTATCGCTCGGTATTTAAAAAGAAGAACGAAATTGCTACTCCGGGATACTATAAAACTCATTTAGAGAAATATAACATCGATGCCGAACTTACCGCTACCACGCGCGTAGGTGTGCATCAATATATCTTCCCAAACACATCTCAAGCCAACATTATTATAGACCTTAAACATCGAGACGAGGTGTTAAATTCCTGGATTGAGGTAGTGAATGACCATGAAATTCGTGGATTTAGACAATCTAAGTCCTGGGCAAAAAATCAGTCAGTATATTTTTACGCCAAGTTTTCCAAGCCATTTAAAACCTACGGCATCGCGTTAAATGATATTGTGCAAAAAGGAGAACACAAGCTACAGGGCAAAAATGTAAAGATGTACATCCAGTTTGATGATCCTAAGGAGGTAATTGCCAAGGTAGGTATCTCATCTGTTAGTGCTGACGGTGCTTTAAAAAATCTCAATGCCGAAGTACCCGATTTCGATTTTAAGCGCGTACAAAAGGAAGCTAAAACTACCTGGATAAATGCACTTGCCAAAATTGAAGTTGAAGGCGGCGCACCTAACATGCAACAGCAGCAGCAACAACTCAATGCTACTTACAACCCGTACGGAACTAATAAAATAGCATCTAAAAAAGACAAAAGCGAAAAACCTGTTAACTATGCCAGGCAAAAGCAGACTATATTTTATACAGCCTTGTACCATACCATGCTGGCCCCTAATGTATATAGCGATGTGGACGGCCAATACCGCGGCATGGATCAACAAGTACATACTGCTGATGGGTTTACTTATTATACTGTTTTCTCACTTTGGGACACCTTCAGAGCCGAGCATCCATTGTTCGCGCTTATTGACCGCAAACGTACGCTCGATTTTGTAAAGAGCTTTTTAACGATGTACGATCAGGGTGGCTTATTGCCAATTTGGCCGCTGGCTTCGAACGAAACCTTTTGTATGGTTGGTAATCACTCCATCCCGGTAATTGTAGATGCATACGCCAAGGGTATCAAAGATTTCGATGCCGAGAAAGCATTTACAGCGATGAAGGCTGCTGTAAACCGCAATCAGTTCGGCCTCGATTCGTACCGTAAAAATGGTGTTGTATTGGTTGATGATGAAAAGGAATCAGTATCCAGAACTTTAGAATATGCTTATGACGATTGGTGCATAGCCCAAATGGCCAAAATGCTGAATCACGATGCCGATTATCACGAGTTTATTAAACGTGCCCAGTACTGGAAAAACATTAACAATCCCGAAAACGGGTTTATGCAGGGCCGCACTAATGGCGGCTGGTTCGCCCCTTTTAAAGCTACTGATGTAAATGATAATTATACAGAGGGAAACTCATGGCAATACTCATTCCTGGTGCCGGCTGATGTTGAGGGACTGATGAGCCGAATGGGTGGCAAAGAAGCATTCGAAGCAAAATTGGACAGCCTCTTTACCTCTACCGAGCCACTAACCGGTCGAAAACAGGATGATATAAGCGGGTTGATCGGCCAATATGCACATGGTAATGAACCGAGCCATCACATGGCTTATTTATATAACTTTACAGATAACCCTAATAAAACCAGGCTTTATTTAAGCAAGATAATGAGCCAGCTATACAGAGCCCAACCCGATGGATTGGCCGGTAATGAGGATTGCGGACAAATGTCGGCTTGGTATGTAATGAGCTCATTAGGCTTATATAATATCGCCCCGGGTCAAAATCAATACCAAGTGGGGTTGCCACAGTTTGATAAAGCGGTGATCAATTTAGAGAATGGCAAAAAGTTCACCATCCTTAATGCCAATGCCAGTATAGTACGCGGTAATATTTACCTGCAAGGCATGAACCTGGCTAAACATGCCTACAACAAGCTTTACATCACCAACGATGATATTGCCAATGGTGGCGAATTTGAAGTATTTACGGGTCGTTTGCCAAACCAACTATTCATGCAGGATTTGGAAAAGCCAACATCTAAAATAACTGACGATCCGATTATTTCTAACCCATACTTCAGCACTTCGGCTAAGACTTTCAAGCAGCCTTTCAACATGGAAATAAAATGTGCGGAGAGCGGCGCTAAAATTTACTATACGTTAGATGGTAGCACGGCGACAGCATCTTCTACGGTTTATAGCAAGCCAATTCCAATTTCGACAACAACGCAAATTAAAGCAATAGCGATTGAGGAGGGCAAAAGCAGTTTTGTTATTACGGGTACTTTTACTAAAAAATCGAAATAAACAATACAATTTTACCATCCGTGATGCTGAACCTGTTTCAGCATCACGGGTAGCTTAGTCTATAATATTACTTCTCATCCTCCAGCATCTTCTTAACCTCAGCAAATTTTGCTTTCTCTTCTGGTGTTGATACTGGATCTTGAGGGTGTAATTCTTTTAAGGTTTCGAGAATAATATTGGATATGGCGATACGTGTAAACCATTTTTTATCTGCAGGGATAATATACCATGGTGCATCATCGGTTGATGTAATGTTTATGGCATCTTCATACGCTTTCATGTAGTCTTTCCAATATTTGCGTTCGGTTACGTCGGCAGAAGAGAACTTCCAATTCTTGTCTTCGTTATCTAAACGTTTTAAGAAACGTTCCTTCTGTTCTTCTTTTGATAAATGAAGAAAGAACTTGATAATCTTAGTGCCATTGCGGGTCAGGTGCTTCTCAAATTCTTTGATGCTTTTGTAGCGATCTTTCCAAAAGTCTTCGGTAATATCCCCAACCTTTTCTATGCCTGGTATGCGTTCATTTAAAATCTGTTCGGGATGAACTTTGGTGATCAGCACATTCTCGTAATGCGAGCGGTTATGTATCCCTATCCGTCCTCGTTCGGGCAGGGCTATATAATGCCGCCATAAAAAATCATGGTCAAGCTCCTCTGCGCTTGGTTGTTTAAAGCTATAAACCTGGCACCCCTGTGGGTTTAAACCCGACATGGTATGGGCTATTGCACCGTCTTTCCCGGCCGCATCCATCGCCTGGAAAATGATCAGCAGCGCATGCCGGTTATCTGCGTAAAGTTTTGTTTGCAGTTCGGAAGTTTGCTTAATCAATCCGGCCAATATTTCTTCCGAATCATCCTTTTTATATAACCCGGTATAAGCCGTGTCAAAATCATTTAACGAAATCTTTTCATCGCCAGTTATCTTAAACCGCTCTGTTGTATTATCCATTAGTAAAATAATTAAGTATTTTAAGTAAAATTTCGTGGTTTTAATTACGTTGTTAATATTTGTTGATCACTATGATAGTGTGGCATAAATTCACATCTTTACCCAATGTTCAAACGTATAAACAATATATTCCTACGTAGTTTTTTAATTTTCATCTACTTTATAATTATATTTTTCTGTGCCATAGAACTAAACTTCTTATGGCTATTTGGCTACACGCCTGACATGCAGGATATTAAAACGCCTACCATGTCTGTTTCGTCCGAAGTTTACTCAGCCGATGGAAAATTACTTGGACGCTACTTCAAAGAAAACCGATCTCCTGTAGCGTTTAAAGACATATCTCCCAATCTAATTAATGCCCTCATCTCTACCGAGGACGCACGTTTTTACAAACACTCAGGTGTCGATTTCTTTTCCTTTGCTACCAGTGTTATTGCAACCGCTAAGGGCGATAAACGCGGTGGCAGTACCATTACACAACAACTGGCCAAGAATTTGTTTTCGACCCGTAAGCGTAAATCACAAGGTATTATTAAACACGTACCTGTGCTGCGTACTATAGTTTATAAATGTAAAGAATGGCTTACGGCTTTTAAGATAGAACATTTATATACCAAGCAGCAAATTCTTACCATGTATTTCAATACCGTTCCTTTTGGTAATAATTCGTTTGGTATCAAGACTGCTACGCTTAAGTACTTCAATAAAAACCCCAACGAAGTTGACCCGGCACAAGCCGCAATGCTGATCGGTATGCTTAAAGGCACTTCGGTGTATAACCCGATCCGTTATCCTGAGCGTTCGCTGGAGAGGCGGAATACTGTTTTAAGCCAGATGCAGAAATATGGCTATATCAACAAAACCATTTACGATGAAAACATTCACAAGCCATTAGAGCTGGATCAAAGTTACGTTGAGAATGACTCTCAGGGCGATTCGTACATCCGCCACGCAGTAGAAAAATGGCTTGATAAATGGTTAAAAGCAAACGATTACGACCTGTACGAAGATGGTCTAAAAATCTATACCACTATTGATTCGCGATTACAGCAATATGCTGAAGAAGCTGTGAACGAGAAAATGAAAATGCTGCAAAAACGCTTTTACAGCATTTGGGGTAAAAAGAACCCATGGCGTGATTCGCACGGCGTAGAGATTAAAGATTTCATTTTAAAAAATGAACAAAAACTACCTATATATGATCTGTTAGATAAGAGATACAAAGGCGATACAGTACAAATACAGGCTTACTTTAAAAAGCCAAAGAAAATGAAAGTATTTAGCTGGAATGGCGAACGCGACACTATCCTATCAAGCATCGACTCCATTAAATACTACGCCAAGATTTTGAATACTGGTATGATGACCATTGAGCCAACTACCGGCAAAATTAAAGTATGGGTGGGCGGTATTGATTATAAGCACTTCAACTTCGACCACGTTAACCAATCTAAACGCCAGGCAGGTTCAACATTTAAGCCGTTTGCTTATTTAACCGCTTTGGATAACGGTTACAGCCCTTGCGATAAATTTACAGACAAGCCGGTATCTATCAGCTATATGGATAATGGTAAACCAGATGTTTGGGCACCCAATAATGCCGATTTTAAATTCTCATACCGCGAAATGTCGCTGCGTTGGGCAATGGGTAAATCGGTTAACTCTATTACCGCTCAGCTAACGGAAAAAGTAGGCTGGGATAAAGTTGTTCAGTATGCGCACAAATGCGGTATAGAGAGCCCGCTTAAGTCTGTCCCATCTGTATCGTTGGGTTCAAATGATGTATCGGTTTATGAAATGGTACGTGCTTACAGTACTTTTTTAAACAGAGGCAACAAAATCGATCCTTTACTCGTAACTAAGATAACCGACCAAAATGGCGGCCTACTAGAAGAGTTTACATTGAAGACCGAAAAAGTATTGAGCGACGAAATTGCTTGGCTAATGCTATACATGTTCCGTGGTGGTATGGAAGAGCCGGGTGGTACTTCACAAGCCCTTTGGGAATATCCTGGCCTATGGAAAAAAGAAAGCAACCAAATAGGTGGTAAAACAGGTACATCGAGCGATTTTGTTGACGGATGGTACATGGGTATCACCAAAGACTTAGTAACCGGTATTTGGGTTGGCGCTGACGACCGTAGCGTACACTTTAATACATCAGAAAGCGGCGAAGGTTCACATACCGCCTTACCAATATTCGGTCGGTTTATGGAGAAGGTTTATGCTGATCCGCAAAGTGGTTACGGCCCCGGGCCGTTCCCTAAACCGTGGAGTAAAATTACCAAAGAGTATAATTGCCCGTCGCCACGAATTTCGGCAGATACAACCTCAACAGATTCGTTATCTGCACCGGTTGATACTACACAGGCAGTACCCGTGCCTGCCACAACAGAACCAGATACAAAAACTCCGGCCGTGCCTTTTTAATAAACCTAATTGCTAAATTTAACCAAACGTTAGCTTGCTGATATATGTGTAAACTATACTCCGCGTTAAATAGACTAAGCCGATATCTTATTGCCCTGCTTTGTCTGGCGGGAGTATTGTTAAGCACAAATAAAGCAAGTGCCCAGTACTTTGGCCAAAACAAGGTACGGTATAAAAACCTCAAATTTAAGGTTTATAAAACCCCGCATTTTGAGATCTATTATTACATGAAAAATGATAGCCTCGTTAAGCGTTTTGCACAGGAAAGCGAGTTGTGGTATACGCTACATCAACAGATATTTCGAGATACATTTCGTAAGGCTAACCCGATAATTCTATACGCCAATCACCCCGATTTTCAGCAGACTACTGCCATAGATGGCGAAATCAGCGTAGGAACTGGCGGTGTTACCGAAGGTTTAAAAAACCGCGTGGTAATGCCGGTGATGGAAACCAACCAGACCACACGACATGTAATTGGCCACGAGTTGGTCCATGCGTTTCAATATCATTCTTTACTGCAGAGCGATACAACCAGCCTGGCAAGTTTAAACAACCTGCCATTGTGGATGATTGAGGGTATGGCCGAATATCTTTCGTTAGGTAAAAAGGATGCCTATACTGCCATGTGGATGCGCGATGCATATCTTAACCATGATATTCCCACTGTAAAAGACTTAACCGAAAGTAATAAGTATTTCCCTTATCGTTATGGCGAGGCTTTCTGGTCGTTTTTAGGTTCTACTTATGGCGATAGTATTATTGTGCCGTTCTTTAAAAATACAGCTCGCTTTGGATTAGAATACGGTATTAGAAGAACGTTTGGATATGATGATAAGACACTATCCAAACTTTGGAAAAATTCAATTGAAACTACTTACAAGCCATATTTAAAGGACACTACCCAAACACCAGTTGGTAAACGCCTTATCGACAGCAAAAACGCTGGTGAAATGAATGTGGCCCCGGCTGTTAGTCCGGATGGTAAGTATCTGGCATTCCTGTCTGAGAAAGGGCTTTTTACTGTCGATCTCTATCTTGCAGATGCGAAGACCGGGCGAGTCCTAAAGAAACTCACAAGCAAGGTTTCCAATACACACATCGACGAGTTTAACTTTATCGAATCTGCCGGTGCTTGGTCGCCGGACGGGAAAAAGTTTGCCTTCAGCGTATTTAAAGGCGGCCGTAACCGGATGTTGGTTGTAAGTATACCAAGTGGCCGGGTATTAAGCGATGTTTCCATGCAACAAGCGGAGCAGTTTAGTAACCTGTCATGGTCGCCAAACGGAAAGGAAGTTGTTTTCCAGGGGATGTCAGAAGGCCAGGGCGATTTGTATACCTATAACTTTGAAACTAAAAAGATTACACAGCTTACTAACGACAAGTACTCGGACTATCAGCCTAGCTATTCGAGAGATGGCAAGAAAATTATCTTCTCGTCAGATCGCACAACATATGATCAATCATTGAGCCAGGAGATTACCTTTAACCTGGCCGAACTGGATTTAGCGACTCTTAAAGTAACAGATATTAAAGTATTTAACGGTGCGAACAACTTAAACCCGCAATACGCGGCAGACGGATCACAGGTATATTTTCTCTCTAACAAAGATGGTTTTCGTAACCTATACCGATACACACTGGCAACGGGTAAGACCGAGCAAATGACCAATCTGTTTACTGGTATCAGTGGTATTACCGAGTATTCGCCAGCCCTGAGTGTCTCAAACAACGATGATATTGTCTACTCCTATTATCGTGCCCAAAAATACGTGCTGTATAACGCCAAGGCGTCAGAATTTAAACCTACAGTTATTGACCCGGGGGTTACAAATTTTGATGCAGCGATGTTGCCTCCGCCCCGTGCAGTTGGTGTTGATTTAATCAATGCGAATTTGAATAATTATCTGGCATACCCTCGTATCCCTAAAGATTCGATTAAAAATACCCCATATCGCCCGCAATTTAAACTTGATTATCTGGCAAGTAGTGGCGTTGGTGTAGGGGTAAGTACCTATGGTGCAGGCTTGGCCAGTGGTATCCAGGGAGTTTTCAGCGATATATTAGGCCGTAACCAGATCTATGCCGGTGCATCTGTAAATGGTCAGATTTATGATTTTGGAGCCCAGCTGGCGTATATCAATCAACAAGGCCGTTGGAATTTTGGCGTGTCAATATCTCACGTTCCGTTTCAGTATGTTAACTATAACATTGTTCCGTCTACTTACGATTATCAGGGTAAAAATATTCCTGTTGATGAAGAACGATATGATGTGATCCGTATATTTCAGGATCAGGCGAGCATATTCACCTCTTATCCTTTTTCTAAAACCAGCCGCATCGAATTTGGTACTGGCATATCACACTATTATTATCGGGTAGACAGGTACAGTACTTATTATGATACCACGTCTCATCAGGCTATAGCAACGGCCAAAAATCACATCTCCCGCCAGGATTACGAATCAGACCCAACTGACAATAGTATAAGCATCAAACCGTTTACGCTTTTCCAGGTGAACACCGCATTGGTTGGTGATAACTCTTTCTTTGGTATTGCATCACCATTAAATGGTTACAGATACCGCTTACAAGCAGAGTATGATTTTGGTAGCGCTCGCTATTTTGCGCCTAGTATTGATGTAAGAAAATACGTACGTTTGGCTCCCATTACGCTTGCCGCGCGTTTTTATGGGTACGGGCGTATTGGTGATACGCACGATCTACTTTATCCTCTATTTGTTGGCTATCCTTTCTTAATTCGTGGTTATGAGTATGATAGCTTTTATAATAGCAGCAGGGTAAGTACTAATGGCTTTACTGTAAATCAATTATCAGGTAATCGCATCGCCGTAGGAAACCTCGAGATTAGATTACCGTTTACAGGCCCCGAGAAATTATCTCAAATTAAGTCGAAGTTCCTGTTCACCGAACTAAACTTATTCTTCGATGCTGGTTTGGCCTGGAACGCAGGTAACCAAATTAAATTCCAAAAAACGCCAGATATAATTGGCTATGCACCTCTTACTGATGCATCGGGTAATGTTATAACCGGCTCTAACGGTAAACCGGTAAATGCTCCCATTTACAATACAAACCAACGTGTGCCGGCTTTAAGTTTCGGTGTATCTATGCGCGTTAACATATTCGGTTTTTTTGTGCTGGAACCTTACTTGGCCTATCCCATCAATCGTAATGATGTTACTAAACCCGTATTTGGCTTGGGCTTTACGCCGGGCTGGTAGATAAATTTGATTACATAATAAAGAAAGAGCGGTTAAATTAACCGCTCTTTCTTTATTTAAAACAACCTGTAATTTAAATAGTTAAGTAACTACCAACGCACGATTTAAATGTATAAAATACTATTATTTATTTTTTTAATTAGCACAAGTTTAACAGCTTACGGGCAAAAAGTGGCTATGTCTACCGCCCCTGTTACTGATAGTGTAAGGGTAAAAATTAATAGAAGCAAAAAAGTTAAGACTGTAGACGGCGTAGACATGTTTGCCGCTAAAGATATTATTCAGAATTTAACCAATGCGCCCAATTTCACTATGTTACTTAGCGCACTAAGATCCGCTGGCTTAATAGGTACTTTTAAAAGCAAGGGTCCCATTACAATCTTCGCGCCTACCAATAGCGCTTTCAAAAAAATGCCCGGCGGCAAACTGGACACCTTATTAAAGCCAACCCATAATTTAGACCTATGTAGTGTATTAACATGCCATGCACTTGCGGGGAAAATTAATAAAAAAAGCATTACAAAAAAGATACGTTCGGGCAAAGGAACCGCAATATTAACTACACTGGCCGGTGCTACGCTAAAAGCTACTATAGACGAAAATGACAACATTATTTTAACGGATGATAACGGCAATAAAAGCATGATCGAAATTGGCGACGTTGAACAGAGCAATGGTATGATTCATGTCATAAATGGTGTATTGCTACCTAAAGTAAAGGCCATTTAATAGTTACGCAAAACTTTATCGGCAATGCTCACGTAGTTTAAGTATAACAAGTTGTAAGGTAATGAGGAAGTTACCGGCAAATAATAAATACTAAATAAATGAAAACGTTAGCATACATATTTCTGCTCGGCTCTATTATAATGTCTGGCTGCCAGCAAATGAACGGACAAACCAATACTCCAAAAGGCTTACAGGTACAAGCTGATAAGTGGAAAAATAAATTAACGCCGAACGAGTACGACATTATGGTGAATAAAGGTACCGAGCCGCCTTTTAAGAATGCCTACTGGGACAATCACGAAAAAGGTATATACGTAAGCGCTGCAACAGGCGAGGTATTATTTAGCTCTGCCGATAAATTTGACAGCGGCACAGGCTGGCCTAGTTTTGTTAAGCCTGTTGACGCCAATAAAATAGCCGTAGTAACCGATAACAGCTACGGCATGGAACGTACAGAAGTAGTAGAAAAAAGTACAGGACTACACCTTGGCCACCTTTTTAACGACGGCCCTGCAGAGCGTGGCGGCAAAAGATATTGCATGAATTCTGGTGCCCTAAAGTTTATTAAACAGTAGCAGGCTGCAGACGCGATGCAAATGACGGGCGTACATATGTGCGCACGCGCATACCCTGCTCATATTTTAAACCGATGGTTAGATCAACCCAATCTGCATTTACAGATCTGATCATCTTTTCTTTTTGGGTACGGGTAAAAGTGCTTATAAACTTAAAGCGCTCCATAGCCATATCTTCGTTATTAATCTCTTCAAAATAAACCAGGCGGTTAAGCTGTTGGGCATTATCAAAAAATAAGGTTGGCATATCGCTGTAAAACTTAAGAGTTTTAACCAGGTCTGAGCATAAACCCACGTGTAAGTTATTTCTGTTTCTGTCTGTAATAATATAGATGAACCTTTTCATTTGATATAAATTTTGGTAGTCAAAAAATAATTACTAATTTTATGAGCATAAAGTTACTAACAAAATTAGCAATTCCAAATTTTATGTCAATAATTTCATCTAACCTAAAATTTCTCAGAAAGAAAAAAGGTTTAACTCAACAACAATTTGCAGATCAAATAGGTATCAAAAGATCGTTAGTTGGGGCTTATGAAGAAGATCGTGCTGATCCCAAATATGATTTACTAAAAAAATTAGCACTATTTTTTGAAGTTAGTATTGATGCATTGATCAATGAAACGATTGATGAAAAATGGGCACCTAAGCCAAAAGGTAACCCGGCTAATTTAAGAGTGCTTAGTATAACGGTTGATAAAGACAATAACGAGAATATAGAACTGGTACCTCTTAAAGCCAGCGCGGGTTATCTTAATGGTTATGCCGATCCCGAATTTGTGGGTACACTGCCTAAGTTTTATTTGCCGATGTTTAAACAGGGCACGTTCCGCGCTTTTGAAATTAAAGGAGATTCGATGCTTCCGCTACTATCTGGCAGTATAGTTATCGGCGAATACGTAGAAAACTGGGCAGATATTAAAGCTACCGAAACCTACGTGGTAATATCAAAAACAGAAGGCGTTGTTTATAAACGCATCGGTAATAAATATAAAGAGAACAAGAAATTAAAACTGGTATCAGACAATCCGGTATATGAGCCATATGAGATCAATGGGGATGATATTTTAGAGGTGTGGAAGGCTAAAGCTTATTTCTCTACCCATATGCCACAGCCAACGCCAGAGCCTACCATGGAAAGCCTTACAGCCATGATGACGCAGATGCAACGCTCTATTTCGAAATTGAGCAACAATTAAGTGACAGCCTTGTTATTAAACCGTAAGGGTATATCTTTATCAAAGAACTAATAAAAACTAAAAACGATGAAAAAGATTTTTTTAATGTGCTGTTTTGTAGCTGGATTTGCTTTAGCATCACATGCACAAGGTGGCCGTATGCGTATGAGCCCGGATGAGCAGGCTAAAGCAATGCAAACTCAGTTAAAATTAACTGATGATCAAACTGCTAAAGTAACGTCTATACTGACTGCACAGTCAACCAAAATGGATAGTGTACGTACAGCGGCTAATGGCGACAGATCTGCCATGATGCAAGGTATGCAACCAATCAGACAAGCTACACAAGCAAAAATTGCTGCTATCCTGACCCCAGAACAAGCAGCTGCTTACAAAAAAATGCAGGATGATATGCGTGCCCGTATGCAAAACGGCGGTGGTGCTCCTCAGCAAAACTAATTTGTAATTATTACAGAAAGAAGAAGCGGCTATTATGCCGCTTTTTTTATTTTTACGGCAAATTAAAAAGGTGCATTCATCAGATCAATATATCACTAAACGGCTTAACGAACGTAAAGAAGCCGGTAATTTCAGGTTCCTAAAACCTGAGAGTATTGATCTGGTTGACTTTTCATCTAATGACTACCTGGGCTTTGCCCATTCGCCAGTGTTAAAGCAAATGATTGCCGATGAATTAGCCTCACATCCCTCCCATTTTAATGGTTCTACAGGTTCAAGGTTACTTACAGGCAACTTGCAGTATGCAGAAAACTTAGAGCAACAAATAGCGGCCTACCACAGTCACGAAGCAGGACTTTTATTCAACTCTGGTTATGATGCCAACCTCGGACTGTTCTCAAGCCTACCACAACGCGGCGATACCGTAATTACAGATGAACTAATCCACGCTTCTATCATAGATGGTATCCGCTTAAGCAATGCCAATCGTTATACATTTAAACATAACGATCTGCCGGGGCTCGAAGAAAAGTTAAAACATGCCAGGGGGCAAGTATACGTGGCCATAGAAAGTGTTTATTCTATGGATGGCGACATCCCTCCCATTAATGCTATTCTTGAGCTATGTAATCAATACAATGCACAACTCATTGTCGACGAAGCACATGCAATCGGTGTATTTGGCAAAGGAATAATCGATAACCTAAATCTGCAAAATCAAATATTTGCACGTGTAATAACCTTCGGCAAAGCTATGGGAACGCATGGCGCTATTATATTAGGTAACCATTTGCTGCGCAACTACCTTATTAATTTCGCACGATCTTTTATTTACAGCACAGCAGCTTCATTTCAGCAACTGGCCGGGATTAAAATGGCTTACCAATTGCTTGATGGTTCGCAAGAGCAGATAAAAAAACTTCAGGATAACATTAACCTATTTAATAAGCTATTAATAAGTTATCAAATAAATACAGGGAGCAAAAGCGCTATTCATTGTGTAATTGCAGGTAATAATGATAAAGCCAAACAGATAGCACAAACATTAAGAGAAATTGAAATCGATGTGCGCCCAGTGCTTAGCCCTACCGTTGCTATTGGTACAGAACGCCTGCGTGTTTGCATACATGCTTACAACACAGCACAGCAGGTTGAATTACTGGCAACAACATTAAACAAACTAATCAATGTCTAAACAGAAACCAATATTTATAACCGGCATAGGTACCGGCATAGGCAAAACCATAACAGCGGCCATATTAACAGAAAAATTAAAAGCTGATTATTGGAAGCCTATTCAATCAGGCGATCTGGATGATAGTGACACGCTGAAAGTAAAGGCATTGATATCCAACGATAAAACTACTTTCCATCCGGAAACGTATCGATTAACCCAGCCTTACTCGCCTCATAAATCAGCAGCTATTGATGGGGTCGAAATAGATATCAACCAATTCTCTAGTCCTGAAACTGATAACGTATTGATTATCGAAGGTGCAGGCGGCCTAATGGTTCCGTTGAATGAGAAAGATCTAATGATAGATCTGATTAAGAAACTAAAAGCCGAAGTAATCCTGGTTTCGCAAAATTACCTGGGTAGTATTAACCATACTATACTATCATGGAAAGCCCTGCAACGAGAAAATATTTCAATTAAAGGTATCATTTTTAATGGCGAAGCAGACACTGAATCCGAACGTTATATTCTACAATATACTGGCTTGCATTTGATTGGCAGGATTCCGCATTTAGCGCAGACTGATAAACAGTCAGTTTTAGAGGCTGGTGAATTTGTTCGAGGGCTATAATATTATAATAATCCTGACATTAATTAAATGCAGGGTGCAAATCATGATCAACCATAACAATACCTAACTGTTTAGGATCATTTACTATAATGGCAGGCGCTCCTTTGTATTTAATGAGTTTACCCGTTACGTAAATATTATAGCCGGTGTATTTGGTCTTCTCGTGTTGATCTAAATCAGCTTTGGCCTCCGTCTTAATGAGCACTGTAAGATATTGTTGTTCTGCTGATCCACCTATTTTAAGCACGCTCTGCTTAGGCTCTATGGTACTGCTATAAACCTTATCTACAATTTTAACAGTTTCACCGATGTGTTTAATTGCAGCGTCCGCAGCTATGATCGGGGGGCTAAATGTATTAAAGGCAAATAATATCGAAAGCAGAAAGCGAGTCATACAGCAATAATTTGTTCATCGCAATATTAAGTGGTTTTTATATATGCAATGTTTAATTAACGTTATTTAACAAATTATATATGAGGATATTACGATCGCGCTTTTTAACTGCTATTATTAGATATTTCCTAAACAGTATATAAACAATAATAATTTAATTAAAACTTAACAATAGATCGTGTGTTCTACAACAAATCAAACACACAAACACCTATGAAAAAGTTAAGTTACATGGTTATGATCGCTGCGGCGGCATTTGCATTCCAAGGTTGTAACAGTAAGCCAAAAGACGCTAAAGAAAGCGCTGACAGTTTAAACAAAACTAAAGATACCACAACTAACGTAGCTGCCACAGGCGGTATAGCAGTTGACCAATCTGACTCTAAATTTGCTACTGATGCAGCAAACGGCGGCATGGCAGAAGTTGCACTGGGTAAACTGGCATTGACAAAAACAACCAATGCTTCAATTAAAGAATTTGCAACCATGATGGTATCAGACCACGGCAAAGCAAATGAAAAGTTGGCTACTATTGCTAAGGCTAAAAACATTACTTTACCTGTTACAGTAGATGCAGATCATCAGAAAAAAATGGATGATTTGGCTAAACTAACTGGTAAAGATTTTGATAAAGCCTATGTTGATGCAATGGTTGATGGTCATAAGAAAACATTAGACCTAATGAATGGCGAAGCTAAAGATGGTAAAGATGCCGATCTTAAAGCATTTGCTACCGAAACCGCTCCTGTTGTGCAAGCACACTTGGATGCGATTAACAAAATTCACGATAGCTTGAAATAAGCGATGTACTTTGTTAGAAAGGGGAATAGCTTTTGCTACTCCCCTTTTTTTGTTTTATATCCTCTTGTTCATCAACTCCTGAAAGCAATCCACATATTGCCCTATATGTAAACCATCTACCAAAGCGTGATGCACGTGGATAGATACAGGCATAGATCTTTTACCATTACTTTCTGTTAGCTTGCCAAAAGATATTCTAGGGCAGGTATCTCGAAACGAAAACATCCGCGCATGTGATAAAGAAGTAAAATCAAGCCACGGTAAAGCCGAATATCTGATCACATTACCCGCGGGGTTTCGTTCCAGCTCGTTGCTTTCTTGCACACGTTTAACTTCGCGATTGGCACCCGCTATAAATTCATCAAATGATGCTGAATAAAAGATGTGGCTAAACCCAAAGGTACCATTAGCACGCCCGATGGTCGATCCCGCGTCAATACGATCATAAATAAACACGTCATCACCCTCCCACCGGTATTTAAAAGGCTCGATTATTTGAGCTGCAGATAACGACTGATACATATAATATAGAAAGAACGAAACGCCTTTTTCTTTGGCAAACTTATAGGCAGCGGTACAATCAACGTTTACACAAACGCCGTAATAAGGTTCCTCAAATTGTCCAAAAAATTTAAAATGTTCTTTCCGTATCCAGGTTTCAATATCTACTTTCTGTTTCATGGTTTGGTAAATGTAGCGGCCAGATATCTGCCGTAATTATTTGCAATAATAATCATCTGCCTATAAATACACACCAAAAAATCCTCCTCAACGTGTGTCAAAATAAATCCGTTAACACTAATTAACCATGTTTAACATTGATTAGTAAAGTGTACCGCTACTACCTCTTACCTTCAATTTATGCAGATACGGCGAAAACTATCAGTTAAATATTTCAGAATGATACTATTAATAATGATCACTCTTTCTTTTATCGGTTGTAAACGCAGAAACATTGCTAAACACAACGGCACAAAAGATCTAATCTCATTTAAGGCCATTGAAGGTATTAGCTATACAGAGGTGGCTCGACGCGATAAAAATGGTTTATCATTTAGTAATTACGGTTACCATTTAGAGCCGCAATGGAAAATGAGTTTTATTTCTAACGACTCTACCCGCATATTCAGTCCGTTCAAAAATCAGCTTATCAATTTCCCATTAACTCGAGGGTACGACTCTATTTTTAACACAGCCCGCTCCTGGTTTAAGGTTAAAAAAATGAACAAGGACAGTTTACTAATCGAGATGTTAAAATATAAGGACGGTATGATTGATGTTACTGGCTCAAAGGTGTTTATGTTATTTTACGCTGATAATTATATCAAAAACATTCTGCATAGTAATAGCACTACATTGAGCCAACCAAGCAGCAGAGATTCGGCGTTTATACGTAAATTGGTGGATGATGCAAATAACGACTATCTTAAAGCCTTTGCCGCCACGGTACCTGCCCAATTAATTAGTAAAAGCCGGCACGTGGTAGTTACTAAAAACATAACAGAGTCGTCTTTCGAAAACAATTTTGACACTTCTGACGATTATCTCAATCCAACTTTTTATATCGTTATTAATAAGACGTATCGAAATTTCCATTATTCATTTTCGGTATATGTAGATGATAAGGGTAACTTGTTTTATAGAATCCCTTTAGTCGCCTTTTTTGAAAACAATTATAAAGAAGCTTATATTAAAGAATCAAAAGCTATTATGGAGACCTACCTCAAATACTATCTTAAAATAATTCCGGGTTCAACATTAGGCATGCGTCATTCAAGCATTATTTCTATCCATGTAACCGGTATCAAGCAGATTACCGTTGCAAGGTAGTTTTGATTTAAACATTAATCAAAAACAATATATATTCGGGCTTAATAAAGAACATCTATCACCTATGCTGGGTATTAAACATAAAATCATTACAACTTCGGGGCTAATATTGCTTTTAGCAGTCGCCATAACAGGGACTGGATGCAAACGTAAAGGCATTGTTTCGCACAATGGTTCTAAAGATCTTATCTCATTTAAATCTATCCAAGGCATTACTTATACAGAGGTTGCCCGCCGTATGAAAAATGGTTTGTCTTTTAACGAGTACGGCTATCAGCTAGAGCCGCAATGGAAAATGAGTTTTATTTCTGATGATTCCGCACGCATTTATAGCCCGCTTAAAAATAAGCTGATCAACTTTCCGCTAAGTCGTGGATACGATTCTATTCTTAACACGGCGCGTACCTGGCTTAAAGTAAAAAGAATGACTAAAGATAGCTTGGTGCTCGAAATTTTGAAATTTCAAGGCGACTCTATAGAGACTACCGGCGCTAAAGTATATATGATTTTACTTGCCGATAATTACATTAAAAACGTTTTACATAGCGACAGCACTGTTTTACGGAGACCAAGCAGCAAGGACACCGCCTTTGTACGTAACCTGGTTACAAAAGCTAACAGCAATTATACTAAGGCATTTGCTGCAAGGCAGCCTGTAAAACTGATTAGCTTAAGCCCATTGGCTACCGCACTGCAACGAAAAACGCAGCCAACCATGCAAAATAACTTTGATACATCTGATGACTACCTCGATCCTACTTTTGATATCGTTATAAATAAAGCTTATAAAAATTTCTACTACTCATTTTCTGTTTATGTAGATGACAAGGGTGAAATGCATTACCGCAGAGCACTTATTGACTTTAGCACAAGCCCAGAGTTCGAGGCTCCATATAATCGTATAGCAGAAGGGATTATGAAAAGCTATTTGAAACTTTATTTCAAATGTATCCCTGGCTCAACTTTGGGTATGACTCATTCCAGTATAATCTCTATCAATCTAAAAGGCACAGTAGATGCACCTCCCTCAAAAGCTCCTAAACAACATAATTAGAGTTAATAATAAAATGCTCAAAATGAACAAAACATGATCAATTAGCTCAGCGTATGAAATTTACCTGCCTTACTGTGAAATTCCATAAGGCTCGAGATAAAATTCAAACGTAAAAGATGGAAGAAGCCGTTGATATAAAGTGTGTTGATTATGTTGCTGGCCTCGAAGTGCTGTTCAATCTCTCGCCCGATCTATTATGTCAGTTCTCAACAAATGGGCGTATCCTTAAAGCCAACCATGCTTTTAAAAGTGCTTTAGGTTATACTGATGATGACTTGATCGGCAAACATTTCATTGATTTTGTGCATCCTGATGATGTCGAAGAAACCATGAAACAATATGGTTTGCTAACCAGAAACGAGACCGTCTTATTATTTAGGAATAGGTATCGTTGTGCCGACGAAGAGTATAAATCATTGTCGTGGAATGCGAACCAATTGCCAGATGGAACACTCTACGCATCTGCCCGAGACATTTCTGATATTATAAAAGCGACAAGGATAAAAGAGCGGGCCGAACAAAAGTCGAGGCTAAGTAACGAACGATATAAACTGGTTACTGCAGCCACTAAAGATATTATATGGGATTGGAACCTCAAAACAAACAAGTTAAAATGGGGTAAAAGTTTCGAAACCAGTTTTGGTTATGCTGTCGATATTAAAAGTGAGCCTATTGATAGCTGGGCTTCTCACATCCATCCCGAGGATAAAGACTACGTTTTAAAGAGCATTTACAAGGCCATCAATAGCCGCGACGTGAAGTTTTGGCGCGAAGAATACCGTTATTTAAAAGCTGACAATTCTGTCGCCTTTATTATTGATCAGGGTTATATTATTAGAAATCACGATAAAAAGGCGATACGTATGGTAGGTGCGATGCAAAACATTACTGAGTTAAAAGAAAAAGAACTACGTATTATAAAACAGAACGAGCAATTAATGGATATTGCACAAATTAATTCGCACGAGATAAGGCGGCCAGTTGCCAGCATATTGGGATTAATGCAACTGTTAGATAAAGAGTTAATGCAAAATGATTCGCAACGCCAGCTATTTGATTATTTGAAAACCACCACAGAGGAACTCGATGCAGTAATAAAGCGTATTATAGATAAAACTGCCGACTAATTACTCAGGCCTTAAGCGGCAAAGCAAAATAAAACGTAGAACCTACGCCAGATTTACTTTCAACCCATATTTTACCGCTGTGCCTTTCAATAATTTCGGCGCATAAATAAAGCCCGATACCAAAACCGGATATATGCTGTGTGTGCTTGTTATTTACCCTGTAAAAACGGCTGAAAAGCTTATCTACATCCTGCTGTTTAATCCCCATACCTTCGTCCATAACACTTACTTGTGCATTGCCGTCAATTACATTGCAACGTATCTCTATAGATTTACCTTTAGGCGAATATTTAATAGCATTGCTTAACAGGTTCGATATTACATTTGCAATTTTATCCCGATCGGCCACAATCGTAAATGAGTCGCATGGAATCAATGTGATGAGGTGGCTGGATATGGTAAGCTGGGTTTCTTCAATTACATCTCTTAACAATTGATCAAGGTAAAATTCCTGCTTTATCAATTGAATTTTGCCCGATTCGAGTCGCGATACGTTGAGAAATCCGTTAATCATCGCGCTCATCTTTTTAATCTGGCTATTCGCTTTTTCTAAGGCACCCGCAGTAAAATCGTCTTCAGTTTTCTGGGCCTTGGCAAACAGCATTTGTATATAGGCGCTAAGTGATGTAAGCGGCGTCTTTAATTCGTGACTTACCATGCCTATAAAATCATTTTTACGGATATCGTCCATTTTACGCTCTGTGATGTCCATAAACATCCCCGAGTATTCTGTGGCATTACCATCTGCATCTAAAAACACCTTACCCGTAGCTTTAACCCATTTACGCTCTTGCGTTATTACATTTGTTATCGGGTACTCGGTATCGCTTGGCAAATGTTTAGCAAATGCATTACCTAACACATCGGTAAGCATTTGGCGATAATCCGGATCTACAGCATCAACAATCTCTTCTATACTAATCTCCCGGTCTAAGGGGAAGCCAAACATATCTTTAACAAAGGGCGACATGGTAACCTCGTATGTATTAGGGTTAATACTCCAGGTACCCATTCTACCCGTTTCAATGGCCTGTAGCAATTTATCTTCACTTTCGGTGAGCTTGCCAACCATGCTTTGCAAATTCTTTTTGGCTTCTGCCAATTGCTTATTAGCTGTTGCCAGTTCTTTATTAAAAAGTTCCTTTAGCTTTGTGTTTTTACGTTCTTCTAAAAGAGATATGTTGGTTGAATTAAGCTGTTCTACTGCTGCGAGATGAAAGGAAATAAGGTCTGCAAAAAGGTTAAACATCCCGATAGTTTCGGGGTTATTTAGCTTAGCCGGTTTAGGATCAATAGCGCATAGGGTGCCGAAAAACGCACCATTTTTACGCATAATTGGCATAGAAATGTAACTTTGAAAACCATACATAGCTGGAGTATGGTGGTTACAGTAGTCAGGATCTTCATCAACGTGGTCTATAATAACACGTTCGCCATTTTGCCTTATTTCATGACAGATGGTAGTTTCCAGTTTCAATTCGCTGCCTGGCGTAAGTCCGAATTGAATTTCATCGCGAACACTGCAGGTTATCCATTTTTCATCAGTAACACGCGCAATGGCTGCAAATCCCATGCCCGTGGTACGGCAAATAACCTCTAACAAACTTTCTACTACCGGTATTTTACCAACAGCTTCAATATCTGCCTGAATGTCTGCGTCTGTGATTTCCAATTTTTTATTCAATTATGCTAACGGTATTGTACAAATTAATGTTTTTTACGCCATATTTAAAAGTGTTGTTAAATCTATAAAGCCCAATTCTATCATGACTACAAAAATCAAAAGGAATGATCTTCGTTTGAGATTAATTTAAGCAGATTTAGTACGGAGGGAAAATTACCACCCGATGGCATTTGCAGGCTTTGATAACCTTCCATGGCCATAAACTCTTCATGTTGTAATGATTTAAACCCCATAGACCAGTTATCGAAATTCCGTTTATCAGCCTGGCCTTCTTTTAGTGTAATCACATTTTTATGCCTTACATCATTACAGATATCTTTATAAAGCAATTTCACTTGTTCTTCATCGCCTTCAATAAGCTGTATAAATGTATCGTTAAAGTATAAAAGCATCCCAGTAATGCCCAGGTCTTTATTCCGCTCGCGCGATTGAATAAGCAGGAACTTCAACTTTCCGTCGTCAAATTCAACGGCAGCGTAACTACTATAAATAATAAAGAACATATAGCTTAATTTAATTTATTGGTACGGCTAATCTCCAGAAAATGTTATTATTAAATTAATATAATAATCATAAATAAAAAAGGCTAATAACCTGTTTATTACAAGTTATTAGCCTTTTATGGAAAGCTTGATGTTTACTTAGCTCTTTCGGCCGGGATAAAATCGTTCATTACAGCCTCACGAATCAATGTAGGTGGCAATAACCCTTGTGATAATATAAAATCGTGGAAACGCAGTGCATTAAATTTATTACCTAATGCAGCTTCTGTATCTTTACGAAGGGCTATCATTTTTGTAAACCCATAGAAATAGCTATTAGCCTGGCCGGGCGCGCGCAGTGAATAACGTTCAACTTCCTGCTGAGCAAAGGCACGCGACTGTACAACGTCTTTCATTAACAAATCAAGCGCCTGTTGTTGGGTAACTGTGCCCGCCTGCAATTCCGGATCTAAAAATGCACGGGCGGCGCGCAACAAACGGTAATCTAATGATACTAACTGACCTTCTAACGGCATGTATGGACGGGTAATGTATTCGGCATACAGACCCCAACCTTCGGCATTGGTTGAGTTAAACGCATATAGGGCACGGGCTTTAGACACTCCTTCTTCTACCATTTTATCAAACTGCAATTCGTGTCCCGGGCGTGCTTCGTGGGCTATAATGGTCCATGATGCAGCATCAAAGGTAAAGTCGTCAAATTTGGCAGTCTCTTTTTCACCCGGCGCAGCAGGCATATTAAGTGGCAACACAAATACACCACGCTGGCCTGTGTTATTCAAAAACGGTGGTGGTACCATGTGTGGAGCCGGTCCTTGCGCGGTTTCGGCTGCAGTAGCTAAACGAATAATAGCCGGCCGGCTTGGCAGGGTAACCAACTGATGCTCGCGAATAATAGCCTCGATATCTTTTAAATGACGCTCATAAAGCGGGATGATAGAATCGCCATGTATTTGCTCCTTTTTAAGTTCGTGAATGACATCACGATAATCGCTCGACGGCAAATGGCGCTGCTTGGCAACTTCCTCCGCAATGGGCTTCATCTGGTTCTGAATATCGGCAAAAGCTGCATGGGCCATTTTTGCCAACTCTGCAGGTGCGATGTTTACGCCGTAACCTTCTAGCGCCAATTTATATTCGTCAGCTGGGAGGCGAAAATCTGTACGCGCTTTAGTTAGAACATGTTCACGTGTCCACTGATCATAGGCTTCAACCTGCTTTTTCAGTTGAGCATATGGCTCTTCCCATCCTGTTAACTTGTACTTTTTGCAAAGTTCTGGTATGCCTGCAATTATACTCGCGTTGCGTGATAAAGCAACTTCCATCTGCTGCTTGCCTGGATAAATCATATTTGGCTTAGCAATCTGCTGTGCTACGCGTTCTTGTAATATCGTGGTGATTGGCTTATACCCTTTTTCAAGCCCTGCGTATTTGCGTATACGCGCTACTGCAGCTGCATGGCGGGCTTCAGGTGTTTGATCATCAAGTAAAATGTCTAACCCGTTATAGATTATCTCGGCCGCATTTAAAAAAGGGACTTCCTTTTGTTGTTCAAAATCCTGCGCCCGAAAACCAAGTTTTAGGTGATCAATCAATATTTTAAGATCCTGAACTACAGGAGCATTTTTTTCGGTTTTTAAAACTGTGTTGTAATAGCCAACCAAAGCTTCTTCATCTTTTCTTTCTGCCAGCTGGTTAGCAAGTGTAGGTACAGATACCTGCGTATCGTATTCGGGCAGGCCTTGTGATGAGCCATATTCCGGCGAGTATTTCTTATCCAGATCGATAAGCTTTTGCGTGTACTGGTCAGACTTGATTACCCAAGCCTTACCATCGGTCACTTTTGGCTGCAATTTGGCGGTCAATGGTGCAATGCACATGGCCAACATCGTAGCAGTGCAAAAAATCGTATTTCTTTTCATTCTGAAAATATATTATAAAACTAAGATAGGCTTATTAGCTAAAAGTTACGCTAACAACTCCAAATCGATGATTGGCTCACAAAACCCAGATTAAATATCCAATTTATGTTAAAACATATAAAAAAAATTGCGGTTTATAAACGGTAAGTTTACACCGCTATGCCCGAAATTATCCCTTCGATACCATTACAAATAAATGAAGAAGAGCGACTTGCGGCGCTCAAATCATACAATATCCTGGACACCGGAGAGGAACAGGACTTTGATGAATTAACATTCTTAGCATCAGCTATTTGCGACACACCTATTGCATTAATTAGTTTGGTAGATGCCAACCGGCAGTGGTTTAAATCTCATAAAGGCTTAGATGCGCGCGAGACCCCGGTAGAGCAATCTTTTTGTGCACATGCCATTGTATCGTACGATGATATTATGATTGTTGACGATGCAAAACATGATGAACGCTTTGCAAATAATCCGCTGGTGACCGGCGAAACCAATATTACTTTTTACGCCGGCGTTCCTTTGGTAAATGAAGATGGTTATGCGCTTGGGTCTTTATGCGTAATTGATCATCATAAAAGAGCGCTAACCGATAACCAAGCTGCTGCTTTGAAAATTATCGCTAAGCAGGTTGTAGACAAACTGGAATTGAGACGAAAAATAGCTCTTCTGGAAGAATTCAACCAGGAGATACGCGATTCAAATGTATTTATCCAAAAATTCGCTTCTACTGCTGCGCATGATATCAAAAATCCGTTAAGCAGCATATTGCTCACCTCGCAGGCATTGCAAATTCGCCTGGGAAAATTAGAAGATGAAGGCTGTAAACGATTGGTTGATTTAAATATCACTGCCACTAAAAACCTGGTTGTATTGCTGGATGAAATGCTGGCCTACTCTAAAAAGCCATCACTGCTACTAACAGAGAGAAAAGACGTTAATTTAACAGATCTGCTTAGTAAAATAAGGAACCTGATAAAGATTCCATCCAACTTCGAAATACACCTGCCTGCCGAAAAGCACATTTTAAACGTATCTGTAGTAGCGATGGAGCAGATCTTCATTAATCTTTTCACTAACGCCATTCGCTATAACGATAAAGAATTGGGCATACTGCGCGTTACATTTAGTGAAGATGATGATTTTTACCGGTTTGAAGTTGAAGATAACGGAATAGGTATTGCAGAACAGTATCACCATAAAATATTCAATAATAACTTTACGCTCAAAACTACTGATCGTTATAACCAAAAAGGGTCTGGTATTGGCTTATCGACGGTTAAAGAATTACTGACAGTACTTAAAGGCACAATACACTTAAAATCTGAAGTTGGTAGCGGTACAACTTTCTTCATATCGATCAAAAAATAATAAACTTTAGCCCAACCTGCCAGTTGCCAGGATTAGCATATAATAGCTTATTACTGCCTGCTATGCCCCATTAAACAACAATAAAGCATTGTTATCTAGTTATATATGTTAAAAAGTGTGAAATAGATAGCTATTTAGTCTAAATGCTGCCTCTATTTGACAGATTTAACTAATTTTGGTTCGGAAATATAAAGTAATAATAAAATAGTCCCGTCGTTAGTTTCACATGAAAAAACTCATACTATCATTACCCCTGTGCTGCATGTTTTTTATCTTCTCTGCAAAAGCTCAGGACACCCCAGAAAAACCCAGTAGTTATTTAAGTATATCAGCCGGCCTTTCATCTCCACTTGGTAATTTCAGAACGTCTGATTATGGTACAACCGGAGGAGGCGAAAACAACAAAGCCGGTTTTGCCAAAAAAGGTGTAACGTATGATTTTGAAGGTGGTTTCTATTTCCACAAAAACTGGGGATTAGCGATATCATTAGGTTACGAAGATCAGGGCCGTTTAAACAGTAACGACGCTACTAACCTATCTAACGGTTACCGTGTTGACTATAATGCCTACACATCTACAGTTACTGCAAGCAAACGATACAGTATTTTTAACTTAATGGCAGGCCCGCAGTATAATGTAAACCTTGGCAGTAAATTTATAGTTGATGCCCGAGTTGATGCAGGTTTGATCAAAAGCTTTTCAACTCCAGAAGTAGCCGTGGTATTAGATAACTACGAAGGCACACAAACCAGTACCTTTACACAACACAGCTCTAAGTCATTTGCATTTGCTTATGGTGGTAGCGCTTCTTTCACCTGGAAAATGTCTGAAGGCGTAGGCTTGGTTTTAAGAGAGAACTACATCAATGCTCCTACCGGCTTCAATATTAAAAATGATGCGCATACAGGCCGTTATGTAGATCATCAATCTGTTACTGTATATCAAACAAGTTTAGGATTGCGTTTCGCATTGTAAATAAAGGCTGTTCGCGGCAGTACATAAAAAAAGAAAGCCCGTTGAGATATTCAACGGGCTTTCTTTTTAGTACTATACTGTTATAGATTATTTATTGTCTCCTGCTCTTTAAGAGCTGCAATATTATTCTGGCTATTAAAGGTGTTAGCTTGACCAGCAAAATATTCTAATATGCCGGCAATATTATCAAGGTTATCAGCAACACGCTGATGCATATCTGGCAGATCTTTGTCTAACCTTTTATCACCCAGGTCTATATTATCTACTTCAATTTTTGCCAGTTTTTGTATCACAGCCTGTTGACTGTTTTTCAAGTCTTCTAATTCATGGACTATCTTTTCCATCAAATCAAATTTCCTTATCTTATCCATAGGTTGTTTTATTTAAAGTTTTAAACTCTTATTAAATCAACATGCCTATAGGTTAATTGTTTTAACAGAATAATAAACCATGTTTAAAAAAGCCTATTCATCTTCTTTAATTTTAGACACCATCCATATCACAATCCCCCCCATCAAAGCTATGATACCAAAGGATGCCCTGATCCCAGCTGCCTGGGCAACAAAACCAACAAGCGGCGGTACAATTAAAAATCCGAGGTAGCTGATAGTTGATATAGATGCCAAAGCCCTGGCACTGCTCATAGAAGTAGATTTACCCGCCAAACTAAACACCAGCGGAACGATACAAGACACGCCCAATCCAACTAATATAAAACCAATAATGGCAGGCACGATATAGGGCAAAAACACAGCTATCAGCAAGCCGGCACTAATAAACAAGCCGCTATAAAACAATATTTTTTTAACACCGATACGGCCAACAAATCTATCACCCAAAAACCGCCCAGCCGTCATCGCCACCATATAAAACACAAAAGCTGCCGTTGCGGTTTGTTTAGAAGCATGTATCGCTTTTTCAAAATAGATGCCGCTCCAGTCATACATCGTATTTTCGCAGGCCATGCTCACAAAGGCAATTACAGAAAATTTGATTAGAAATTTATCGGGCAATGAAAATACAGGTTTCTTTTCCTGCCGCTTAATAACCGGTTCACGCAACGTATTAGAAAAGGCAAATAATGATAAAACCATCATACTTATACCTACTACAGGTAAGTGCCAGTTGGGCGCTATATTAAAGCTAACCATTACAAAACCTAACGCCGCACCTGCAAAGCCCGCTACGCTCCAAATACCGTGAAATGTGGTTATAATAGATTTATCGTACAACCTTTGTACACTTACCGCCTGGGCATTAGTGCTTACATTAAATAAATTACGCGACGAGCCAAAACCCAACAAGATAACAACCAATTGCCAGGGTACTGACGCGAAACCAACAAAACAAAGCATCAAGTTAAAAGATAAAGCCCCTAACAACATAATTGCCCTGCTAGTATAGCGGCCTAATAAATAATTGGTTAATGGCATGGTAATCATTAACCCTACGGGTAAGGCAAACAGTATCCCACCCAATTGAGCCTCGCTAAGGTGCATACTGTGTTTGATAGTAGGAATACGTGATGCCCAAGCCGAATAGCTAAAGCCGGATATAAAGAAAAAAACGGCATTTGCAATCCTGGTGTTTCTGGGAGATGTTGTTGGAGATATACTATCGGGCATGTGCTTACAAAATTAAGCCATATTTAATATTTCTCAGTTAATAAAATCACCTTACTCCAATCTGCTATAAATCTTATCTCGTATATACAGCACACCTAACCCGAATATTGGTTGGTATAAATAATTGCTGCAGATATCTGTTACCCTTTGATAAAAAAGAATTGTAATCTATATCTAAGAAACATGGTCACCAGGTTGGTTTATAAATGAATTTTATTATATTCATTTACTGTTGATTTTGAGGATGTTTTATACCTGTTAATCTTCACAATCGTATTCTTATCTATGCTATATTGTTCAAAAAAGGCACATGGTTTTTATAAATTTAAGTTAACGATTGCTGCAATTTTTCTTCTTTTATTAGTTGCATCATGCAGCAAAAAAAACAATGCTGCGGATGATCGATTAAAAAAGCAATATCAATCAATAGATAGCCTTTTTGTTGCTGCTAAAACTGATACAGCTTATAAACTACTCGAAAAAGCACGTTCAGTTACCCCCGGTAATAGTCCTTCAATAACAACTTATTATTATTTAAAGGCCAGTCATGCTGATGATGGCACCATTGGAGGTAGTGGCGCCCTAAAAATGAATCTTTATGCCGATAGCGCTGTCGCCTTCTTTACTAAAAATGAATCACGGATAAAATGGTATCCTAATGAGTATTTTCAGACCATGCTTATTAAAGGCGAGGCATCCATCCGTGCAAAAAAATATATAACAGCGCTCAATTACTACTATAACGCGAAGAAGATCTCATCAAATACAGATTGCGACAATGGCCTGCTTGCGCAGAAAATGGCCTACATCTTTTATGCGCAAAAGAAATATGCCCTTGCCGCAAAATATTGGGCCGAGAGCGGTAGGAAATTAGATGGCTGCCACGAAAAATATTCGCGGCAAAGGTCATTTTTTATGCGCCAAAGTTCATATAACAACGCAGGATTTGCCTTCTTCAAGTCTGGACAATATGATAGCGCACGCTATTTTCTTCTTGAAGATCTGAAAATAACTGATAAAGCCGACAAAGATAGCCTGATTGGTAAAGTATATATCAACGGGGCAAGAGAGGTTATATATGATAATCTTGCGGGCATAGCGCTGGCAAAAGGCGATTTAAAAGCAGCACAGGAAAACCTTGATAAATGCCTTACAATACCAATTAAAGAGGTAGATGGACTTAGAATACCACCCTATATTAAACTGGCTAAAATTAATATGCAACTGGGTAATAAAGCCCGGGCCGAAGTTGCCTTTAAGCATGCGCGTGCCCTACTTGATCTTTATTACAAGGCAAACCCAGATTTGAATATCGAATGGAACCGCTTATATGCAGCGTATTTGTTAAAATCAAAAAGGCCTTTCGAAGCTTACAGGTATCAGGATGCTTACATCAGGATAAAAGACTCGGTTTACGCCAGTTCATTAAGTTTATATCAATTAGATGTAGATCGCGAGTTAAGTACTATCAATCAACAACAGTCTTTTTTGGATCTGCAGCGGCGCAACCAATCTAAAAAGGTATACCTAGGTGGCATTGGCGTTATTGTGCTGCTTTGCATGGTTATCATGATAATGACGATATTAAATTTAAAGAAGACACAGCGTAATCACAAAGACACTACCTTACATAACCAGCAGTTACATATTACATTGGATGAACTGGAACGGGTGAACAAAAATTATATCCGTATTATGCGGGTAATGGCGCATGACCTAAGAAACCCATTATCGGGGATGACAGGCCTTGCGACGATGCTTTTGGGTGAAGATGAGTTTTCTGAAGAAAGCCGCCACATGCTAAAACTGATAGAAACTACGGGCATATACTCGATGGAAATGATTAGTGAATTACTAAGATCGGGCCTGGCAGATGAAAATGAAATTATCGAGAAGCAAAACCTGGATATAAAAGCTTTGCTATATGACTCGGTAGAACTGTTACAATTTAAAGCCAAAGAAAAAAACCAGGAAGTAATTTTCGACAGTGATAACACGCCTATTATGGCTAATGTTAATCATGAAAAAATATGGCGGGTATTTAACAACCTCATTGTAAATGCTATAAAATTCAGTCACGAAGACGGGATTATTCATGTAAATATTAAGGCCGAAAATACCTACGTACTAATTTCAATTGCAGACAGTGGTATTGGCATTTCAGATAATGAAAAAGAAAGTGTTTTTGAAATGTTTACCCCAGCTAAAAAGTTCGGAACCAACGGTGAGCAGCCATTCGGCCTGGGATTGTCTATATCCAAAAGAATTATAGAAAAACACAATGGACGGATTTGGTTTGAGAGCCAGGCAGGCATAGGTACAACATTTTTCTTATCGCTACCTACCTCTAGTTAAGCCATTTTTTAATAAAGTGAAACAGGAGGGGCTATTGTTAATTAACAATAGCCCCTCCTGTTTATAAGCTACACATTTTCCATACCGTACTGCTTTAAGATATCAGGCGGTACTCCGGTCCATTTGTTTGGGGCGTTGCCAACATATCCAACATCGTGGAAGCCCATTTTAGTGGTAAAGAAGCCAGAAGCGGTGAGGTCGCGCATGCGGTTAAAAAATGCAACGCCTTGTGCCATTTCTGGCTTGGCTTTTTTAGGATAGGCAATCATATCGATCAACTCAATTTGCTGGGCGCTAGTGCAATCGGTGAATATCTTGTTGTACCGATTTAAACATTGTACATCCAGCCAACGGAGGCCGCCACGCATTGGCGTTTGGTGTTCGGGAATATCTTTCACAATAAACTCAATAAAATCTGGCACTTTGGCATCAGATGCACTTCCAGATTTTTCATCTTTCGGGATGATAATATCTCCCAATACGGTTATGGTAAGCATTTCCGCAGTGGTGAAGAATTTATCTGCGTGCAGCTTCTTATCCCGCTCTATTTCATAGGGTTGTCTACCCGGTTCTGCTTCTGCGGTTTCGGTCTTTGTGTCCGCGGTTTCAGCTGTTTTTGTGGTATCTGTTTTACAGGCTTCCAATAATAATCCTGCCGAAAGGGTGCTTAAGCCTAATGCTTTAAGGGAATCACGTCTGTTCATAATAATTGTTATTGGTGCTGGTTAAACGTTCAATTTTTTTCTTTCCTGTAATATATATTCTGCGGTACGCATTGATAGCGCAAGAATGGTCCATGTTGCATTTTTATCACCTTGTTGTACAAATGGCGCGGCATCAACCACAAACAGATTTTTACAATCGTGTGCCTGGCACCATTTATTAAGGGCCGATTTCTTAGGATCATCACCCATGCGTACGGTACCAACCTCATGGATGATTTTACCGGGAGCTTCCAATCCGTAATTGGTATCAGCACCTTGCGGGCCTGCATAGATAGCGCCCATGTTATGCATAATCTCCTGGAAGGTCTCCTGCATATGTTTAGCTTGTTTAATCTCATCAGGTGCCCATTTGTAGTGGAAGCGCAATACGGGGATTCCGTACTTATCAACCACTTGGGGGTCTATTTCGCAATAGTTATCGTAACGGGCAATAGCAGTACCGCGGCCAGCCATACCGAATTGTGCACCGAAGAAACGACGGTAATCATCTTTTAAGCCAGCGCCATAGCCTCCTGCTTCTTTCATTTTGCCATCACGCCCCGGTACCATGCCGTTCATATTCTGGATACCGCTACCGAATCCGTATGACGGCATGTGCAAACCACCGCCATACTCAATATGATAACCACGCGGAAAATCGAGCTTTTTATTATCCAGCCACCATGGCGAATAAATATGCACACTACCTGCGCCATCCTCATTGTAACGTTTACGATCTAGCAACTGCGGCAAGAAACCACCTGCGCTTGATCCTGTAGAATCATGCAGATACCGCCCCACAACGCCACTGCTATTAGCCAAACCACCCGGATGCGCCTCTGATCTTGAGTTAAGTAAGATCCTTGCAGACTCGGCAGCACTGGCTCCTAGTATTACGGTTTTGGCATTCACCTGGTACTCCAGCATGTCTTCTTTATTTACGTAAGACACACCTGTGGCTACCCCCTCTTTATTGGTAAGCACCTCGCGTACCATGGCATTGGTAATCACTTTTAAATTACCTGTTTTAACTGCGGGTATTACCAGGCAGGACGAAGCCGAGAAATCGCCATAAATTTTACAGCTACGGCCACATTGCCCACAATAAAAGCATGGCGAGCGGTCTTTGTTACCCGGTAAAGCTTCGGTTAACACAGCACCACGGCCGGGGATAACCTTTACCCCTGCCTTTTGTGCCCCTTGTTTAATGAACAACTCATTTAATCTTGGCTTGGGTGGAGCCATAAATATACCGTCGGGCTCGTTTTCGAGGTTTTCTTTTGATCCGTAGATACCTATTAAGCGATCCACTTTATCGTAGTAGGGTTTTACTTCGTCATAGGTGATTGGCCAATCATCGGTAAGGCCATCTTTGGCTTTAAAATCATGCGGCCCCATACGTAATGAGATACGACCCCAGTGATTGGTTTTGCCGCCCAGCATACGTGAGCGAAACCATTGAAAGTCTGTATTGTCTTTAGTAGTATAAGGTTCGCCTTCCAGTTGCCAGCCGCCGTAAGCCGCATCAAAATCGCCAAACGGACGGGTTGTACCTGCACCACGACGCGGAGACTCCCAAGGAAATTTTAACTGTTGGGAATCTTTTTGAGGATCGAAATAAGCACCGGCTTCGAGCATTAGCACTTTTACGCCCGCATTTGCCAAAACGTAACCGGCCATACCGCCACCTGCCCCCGAACCTACAATTACAACATCGTAGGTTTCTGATGATTTCTTGATTTGTAAATCACTCATATAAAAGTTAATAGATTGCTTCTTCTAATATAAAAAATGAACTGCTATTGCAAAAAAAAAGACTTATGCTTTAAGCTCAAAACCGCTCCGGTATTCGCGCTTAATATACTTGTTAACTGCGTCAAAATTGGTAACCTTCATTAAATTATTATCCCATAATAATTTAATGCGTCCACCTTCCAGATCATGTCCGCGTACTGCAAGGTTAGCCATCAATAAAGCCTCTGTAAGCGGCCCGGCTTTATCAAAAGACGAACTCAATTCTGTTTTACCATAACCGGCTAAACATCCTTCAACCCATTGCGCATAGTGGCCATTAGCACCACCCGGCACACGGGCCCATTTCTGAGGCGCCTTTGCTGTTTTTGTACGTTCGGTAGGCAACAAAGTTGGCGCATCTGAGTAAGTACTGGCGTACATTTTACCTTTAGTACCAATGAATAGTGTTCCGTTGCCTTCTTCACCACCAAATTTCTCGTTAGGTAATAATTCATTTGGGCGTTCTGGCTCTATACCACCGTCCATCCAATGCAGGGTAACATCGCCTTTGGTCTTATTAGTTTTAGGGAAGGTTAGGGTAATATGGCTCGACGGTGGACAGCTTTCAGGAAAGTGACCTTCTTTAAATTCATCAACATAAACACTACCAACACTAGCCTGCACATCTTTAGCATACTGTATACCCAATACCCTAAAAGGTGCTTCAACTAAGTGGCAGCCCATATCACCTAGCGCACCGGTTCCGTAATCCCACCAGCCGCGCCAGTTAAAGGGTACCAGTTTATCTACATAATCCTTTTGTGGTGCTGTGCCCAACCAAAGGTTCCAATCTAATTCTTTCGGTACGTTTGGCTGCGGTGCAGGCCATTGAATGCCCTGCGGCCATACCGGGCGGTTTGTCCAGCAATATACGGTGTGTACATCGCCAATTAAATCTGCATCGTACCATTCAGACATTAAACGGGTGCCATCATTTGACGACCCCTGGTTACCCATTTGCGTAACCACTTTATATTTTTTGGCAGCTTCGGTCAGTAAACGTGCTTCCCATATATCATGCGTCATTGGTTTTTGCACGTACACGTGTTTACCCAATTGCATAGCATGGTAAGTAATTATAGCATGGTTATGATCTGGTGTTGAGATAGATACTGCATCGAAGTTTTTGTGCTCCTTGTCATACATTTCGCGCCAGTCTTTGTAGTACTTCGCTTTAGGGAAATCCGCACGCGATTTTGCCGACCGGCGATCATCCACATCGCATAAAAAGCCAATTTCGGCTTTGCCGCTTTTGTAAAAATTGGCAATATCGCTTTGGCCCTTGCCACCGGCACCTACGCCGGCAATTATCAGGCGATCACTTGGGGCGATAAAGCCTTTACCGCCTAAAACGTGGCGCGGTAAAATCATAATACCCGCTGCTAAGCCGGCTTTCTTAATAAAATCCCGCCTGGATGTGTCAGGCAACGTTTTGTCAATTTTCTTTTCCATAAGATGTGTTTATAGGTTAGTGTAGGGTCTTCAATTGTTGTAAACGTGCATAGATCTCGATCATTGCCGCCTGGTCTATTAACTTTTTACTCATATTAGGGCCAAGCATATTGTTGGCATCACGTTCTGTATTCCAAATGGCGTTAGCATCTTGCTCATAAAAATCAATCCAGGAACTGTTTTGATCTATCTTATATAATTCTTCATAACCACGCAGCATCACGGCATTAAACCAATAATTGCCATTAGGTAAACGCCCGTTTTTAAAGAAATATTCGCGTCCCGCCTTGGCTATGCGTTCTGCTTCGGTGAGATACTTTTTGTCTTTTGTAATTTGGTATAACAATACGTTTGATTGCAGCATTGTGCCTGTGTTATAAGTAAATTTAGCCGTTCCTATTTTCAATGTATTTGTTTGAATATTATCCCAGTACGTACCTTCTGGCGCTTGCAGATGCTTGTTTGTCCATTGGTAAATATCGATTGCCGTTTTTAGGTATTCCGCCTTATGCGTGATCTTGTAAAGTTGAAGTAAGACTAATACACCAGGTCCATTTGAGCAGGTATTTTTAGTTGTTTTATCCCCCTCTTTCCAATAGATGCCGCCACCAGTCACTGTGTCTAAACCATTCAGCATAAAACGGCTGATCATTTCAGATACCTGCAGATATTTCTTTTTGTGATTACGGTTATAAGCATCGAGGTAAGCTATTGCAATCCATTGGTTATCATCATAAAAACGGCTGCTTAAACGCTCTTTAGTAACATAATCCTGATAAGCTGGATATGGCGGTTTATCGCTGTAGTATTGATCAATAGCTCGCTCGACCGGCAACATGTACTGTTTGCCCGGCTCCAAGACTTCCATTTCATTTGCTGCCTGTATGTAAGCGCATAACGGCCATAACCACGAGTGTGGATTTTCTTTCTGAATGCTATCGGTTGTTTCTATGTACAGTCCTCGATTACTGTCTTTCAGTTTATTATCTATCCCCTGTTGAAGTAATTTAATACGTACACTATAATCCTGAGATTGCGCTTTTAAGCATAGAAAACTTAGTATGAACAACGAACAAAAACATATATAATAGAACTTTAGCTTATTCATCTCAAACTTATTTATCGTTAGATAATGAATATGGGAAACTTGATGCGGCAACCCCTCTCTGCTTATTAGGCTGTGCGGACATGGTAAAGTTAATAAGGCCACCTTTCAACAGTTCAGCATGATCGAACCAATTATTGCCATAGGATTTGCCGTTATAGTTAACGCTATTAACATATTGATTTTCATCACTGTTATTGGGCGCATTTAAAACTATCTTTTTGCCATTCTCGAGGTTGATTGTCATGCTTTTAAACAACGGAGTGCCTAATACATACTGGCCACTTGTTGGGCATACCGGGTAAAAGCCCATGGCAGAAAACACATACCAGGCAGATGTTTGTCCGTTATCTTCATCACCGCAATAGCCATCGGGTGTTGCTTTGTATAATTTCTTCATCGCATTGCGCACCCAGTATTGCGTTTTCCATGGTTCGCCTGCGTAGTTGTACAAATAAATCATGTGCTGGATTGGTTGATTGCCATGTGCGTATTGGCCCATATTCATCACTTGCATTTCGCGCATTTCGTGAATAATGCCGCCACCGTACTCGTCTCCACCAAATATAGGCGGTGCCGTAAATACAGAATCAAGCTTGGCTATAAAATGCTTGTTGCCACCCATCAAACCAATTAGCCCCTGGATATCATGGAATACCGACCATGTATAATGCCAGCTGTTCCCTTCAACAAAATTACCGCCCCATCTGTAAGGGTTAAACGCAGTATCAAAAACCCCATCCTTAGTTTTTCCTCGCATGAAATTTACTGATGGGTCAAAAACGTTTTTGTAGCTCAAGCTGCGTTTTTTGTAAACCGCTAATTCTGCAGCGGGGCGGTTTAGTTTCTTGCCAAGCTGGTAGATCGAGAAATCATCATAAGCGTATTCTAAAGTACGTGCGGTACTTTCGCCAATTTTAACATCTATTGGTACATAACCTAATTTGTTATAGTAATCAACGCCTCTTCGGCCGGTTGCATTTGGCCCCTCGTTATTTGCGCCGTGTAATAAAGCCTGGTATAATGTATTGATATCATACCCACGGATTCCCTTTAAATATGCATCAGCCACCACAGAAGCTGAGTTATTACCAATCATGCAATCAGAATAACCGGGGCTAGACCACTCTGGCAACCAGCCGCCCTCCTTATAATCGTTAATAAGGCCTTCCTGCATCTCTTTATCAACAGAAGGATAAACAAGGTTCAGAAAAGGATATAATGCCCTGAAGGTATCCCAGAAGCCGGTGCCCGCAAACATGTAACCGGGTTCGGTTTTACCTGTGTAGGGGCTCCAGTGTTCTATTTTACCTTTTGCATTTACCTCATACAATTTATTGGGGAAGAAAAGCATCCGGTACAGGCACGAGTAAAAGGTGCGGGTTTGATCAACAGAACCACCAGCCACCGAAATACGGCTTAATGTTTTATTCCATACGGCTTTTGCCTTTTGTTCTGTTACTGCGAAGCTATCGTTACCTTGCTCGCTTTTCAAATTAAGTTCGGCCTGGTCAAGACTGATGAATGATGACGCTACACGCAGATGCACCTTCTCGCCATCAATAGTTTTAAAACCGATAGCGGCGAGTGCGTGTTTGGCTTCGAGTTCTTTGCCATTTGTTAAAACGGTGTCGCTATAGGTGCGTGATAAGGTGAATGGCTTATCAACATAAATAACAAAGTAGTTTTTAAAATTCTTTAACGGCCCACCTGCATGTTTGGTAGAGTACCCGATTATTTTCCGTTCGCCGGGTATAACTTTCACGTAAGAACCCTGATCTAATGCATCTATAACAATGAAAGAACTGTCGCCTTTTGGGAAAGTAAACCGAAATTGTGCCGAACGTTCTGTAGGTGTAATCTCGGTGGTTACGTTATGATCGGCCAGGTAAACGCTGTAGTAATATGGCTTGGCCGTTTCTGCTTTGTGCGAAAACCAGCTTGCCCGCTTATCTTCTGACACCTTTAGATGCTTGGTCATCGGCATAATGGCAAACTGCCCATAGTCATTCATCCAGGGCGAAGGTTGGTGCGTTTGTTTAAAACCGCGAATCTTATCAGCGGCATAAGTGTAAAGCCAGCCATCTCCCATTTTGCCGGTTTGCGGAACCCAGAAGTTCATGCCCCATGGTAAAGCAATTGACGGATAAGTGTTACCGTTAGAAAGCTCAAATTTAGAGTCGGTTCCCATTAATGGGTTAACCCACTCTACCGGATCGTTTACCTTGTTTACTTGTTGTGCGTAGGCCTGTCCAGCGAGGATCAGCAAAGAAATGAGTAGTAGTTTTTTCATAAATTGAATAGAATATGGCGACTAGAATTATCAGAACCTTGCCTATGACAGATGTAAACCCAATACCCCTGCCTACCGTTTTTTAAATAAGGCGGGTAGATTAACCCGCCTTATTTAGATTTTTACCAACCCGTATTTTGAGTAAGCTTTTTATTGTTATTAATTTCCCTTTGCGGAATAGCCCACAATAAGTATTGCTGTTTCATGGTTACACCCTGCTCATTGGGCGTACTCAATGCGTCGCTAAATTTATTGTTGATCACATCATACATCATGTGGGTTCTTTGAATATCAAAATAAGATTTGTCTTCAAAAGCCAACTCATGATAGCGCTCTTTCCAGATCGCCTGGCGAAATTGGTCCTGAGTTAAGCCGCCAAGTGCAGGTAATAATGCTCGTGCTCTTATTTTGTTAACCTGCGCGTAAGCATCAGCTGTTGGTCCGCCAACCTCGTTGGTTGCTTCTGCATAAATCAACATAGCTTCTGGTAGACGTAAGAAAGTCCAGTTCTCATCACTGATACCATTACCCAACGCGCTTTCTACCTGGAAATATTTATAAAGGCAGTGCTCGCCAAAAACAACAGTTTTTGTAGCATCGCCAAACTGTGGATAGCTTGAAAAATAGAACTGGCGCTCTTGGGTGCGTAAGTCCCCAGGTTCATAACTGTTAAAAAATGCATCTGTTGGCACCATGGCACCCAAGTGATCGCCGTAGGCACCTACCGGTAAGTTAAAAGGAACGGTTAACTGGGGGATTGCATTAGTTGAAACGCCAACAAGATAATTACCCTGAAAAATTAACTCGCCTTGATTCTTGTGCGCATTGTCATGCAGGTAAGCATAATCGGTAAACAGTGTATAATCTGTCAATACCTTTTGAGCTTCTGCTGCTGCTAAAGCATAATTTGCAGTTATTTTTAATGGATAACCTGCAGTTGTAAGGTAGACACTTGCTAATAACGTCCTTGCAGCATCTAGTGAAGCATGGCCTGTTACATCTGTTGTAGGTAACCCGGCTGCTTCGGCTGCTTGTAAATCGCTGATAATTAGCGGGTATATCTGTGCGAATGGTGTACGGGTTGGATACAGATCCGGGCTATCTACAGTAACTGGTGTGGTAATTAATGGCACATCGCCGTAAAGCCTAACCAGATGATAGTAAAAGAAAGCTCTGATAAAGTAAACTTCGCCAAGCAATTTTTTCTTTAACACCGCATCCATGTTGATATTTGGAATATTGGCTAAGGCTAGATTGGCATTTGCAATTGCACTGTAACTGTTTTTCCAAACCGTTTCAAATCCTGGGTTATTCGGGTCTGTACGTTGGTTAATTACGTTGGCGTTGTTTACACTCTGCCCCAATGAAGTTGCGTGGCCTGCAAATAACTCCATAGTTATAAATGGACTTTCGCCATAAGCATCTCCATTTTGAAACATGTAAAGCTTGTTGTACAAGCCGTTAACAAATATTTGCGCTTGAGAAGACGAAGTAAAGTAGTTACTTTCTACAAAGTTGCTGTTATCTTTTTCGTCCAGATACTTCTTACAACCGCTATTAGCGATTACCAGGATTAACAATAGATACCCGATTCTATATTTTCTTAAATTAAATTTCATGATGATCTTTTTAAATGGTCAATTAAAAACTTGCGTTTACACCCAGCAGGAAGGTTCTTGGCTTTGGGTAATCGTAAAATTGAATACCTTGTGTAAAGTTGCTGCTGTTGCTGCCACTGTTATAGGTCGAAGTTTCGGGATCATAACCAGAATATTTGGTAATTAAGAATGCATTTTGTACCTGTCCATATATTCTTAACCGACTCATTTTAAGCTTAGAAAGTGTATTGGCCCCAAAGGTGTAACCCAACGTAATGGCTTTACCGCGGATGAAAGACCCATTCTCGACTTTGGTAGAGTAGATTTCTGTTTGATACCTTACATAAGCAGGTCTGTCTTCAGCTATATTTGTATTTTGGTTTTCCGGGGTCCAGGCATTTAGAACGGTTGCGTAACTATTAGCCTGGCCTGTTCTATCCTGGCCAGAGTGCTTGGTTAAGTTCATGATCTGGTTTCCGTAATCAAACTGAAGCTCAATACCCAAATCAAATTGTTTGTATTGGAAGTTGTTGGTAAAGGTTCCGTAACCATCTGGAGTTGATTTTCCTAAAACGGTTTTGTCATCAGCAGTAATTTTGCCATCGCCATTTTTATCCCAAATTTTCAAGTCGCCAGGTAACAGACCATATTTTGCGGCTTGGGCAGCTTCGGCAGTTCCCCAGGTTCCTAATACTTTGTAACCCCAAAACTCACCCGCAGGGTCGCCTACACGGGCCAGCAAGAAATTTGATAAGAATGATGGACTTAAGAAAATATCATCATTGGCATCACCCAGTTTTAAGATCTTGTTCTTTAAGAAAGAGATGTTAAAATTACTGGTCCATGTGAAATTTTCTGATTTAACGTTAACCGAGTTGATGGTTAACTCCACACCCTTGTTTTGTAAACTACCTATATTTTTATAAACTGTTGTAAAACCGCTGGTTTCTGGTAGTGGTGCGTTCAACAATAAGGCTTTAGTTTTCTTAACATACGCATCAGCATCAAAAGTTAAGCGGTTGTTGAATAAACCGAACGATAGACCGAAGTTATATTCGTTTGTTTTTTCCCATGCCAGGCCTTGGTTACCGATGCTGGTTTGGGTTGTACCGATAGCAGGTGCGTTATTAAACACATAGTTATTGGTATTGATGTTTGCCTGCGAGTTGTATTCGCCAATCTCGGAGTTACCGGTAACACCGTAGCTGAATTTAAATTTCAGATCAGAAATGGTTTTGTTATCCTTTAAGAAATCTTCTTGCGAGGCTCTCCAGGCAACTGCCGCAGACGGAAAAAAGCCATACTTATTATTCGCACCAAAGCGTGATGAGCCATCCTCGCGGCCAGTAACGGTTAACAAATACTTATCGTTATAACCATAAGTTGCCCTTGCAAAAAACGATTGCGTTTGCCAGGCATCATAGTTTGATGTCGGGATACCAGGTATAGAGCCCGCACCAAGGTTGTAGTAAGAATAGAAATTATCAGACAGGTTTTGAGTTGAACCATAAGATGTTAACTGCGAGAAGTTTAGAGTCTCAGTACCTGCTACCACATTTAACGAATGTACCTTATTAAAAGTCTTACTATAAGTCACATAGTTATCCCACTCCCAAAACGTGTTATTATACTGATTTATAGACGCAGAACTGTAAGACTGGTTAGCTGTTGAACCGCCTACCAAACCAGTTTGTGAGTGCGGCTGTGTATTGCTTGAGTTAGTAACACCAATGGTTGAGCGAAAATCTAAACCCGGCATAAAGTTAATATTGGCATATGCGTTACCGCTAAAAACACGGTTGTAAAGCATATCTTTTATCTCTGTAGCCTGTGCTACCGGGTTATCACCACCCTCCATATTTGGGTAGTCCGTTCTTTTGCCATAACTTCCGTCAGGATATTTAATCGGTATAATTGAAGGCATTTCGACTAACATACGCGGGATATTGTTGCCACCGGTACCGCCGCCCTGGTTACGGGTTTCACGATAGTTATAGTTTAATGTAGCTCCTACTTTTAGCCATTTTTTAACCTGATTATCTACCGTTAAACGACCATTATAGCGTTTTTGGTAACTGTTAAGGATTATACCCTGATCATCGGCATAGTTTAAGAATAAACCATAGTTTAGTTTTTCGGTTGCATCTGTAAATGCAAGGTTATGGTTTTGGCTGAAAGCCGTACGGGTTGTTGCTTTTTGCCAATCCACATTATAAAGCGGGTTCAAATTGGCATCGAACAATTTACCGATCAGTGCGGTACGGATCACCTTCGGGTCATCTGCCGCATATTTACCGGCGGCCCAGCCAACCGGATCGTATTTTTTAATGTTGGCGTATGATTGGTCTTCTACAGCCAGAAATTGCTTGGCATCAAGCACTTTTAACTCTTTAGCCATAACGCCTATACTTCCGTAACCATCATAACTAACGGTTCCGCCTTTTTTTGATGAACCTCTTTTGGTAGTAACCAGGATTACCCCGTTAGTACCACGAGAACCGTAAATAGCTGTAGATGAGGCATCTTTAAGTACATCAATTGATGCGACATCATTAGGGTTAATAGACGATCCGCCCTCTGTCCAGATTACACCATCAACAACGTAAAGCGGATCTGTGCTGGCATTGATAGAGCTATAACCACGGATCCTGATTTTGGTATCACCACCTGGTGCACCAGAATTGGTAGATACATTTACACCGGCAATTTTACCAGAGAGTTCCTGCTCTAAGTTCTGCGCCGGGCGCGATTGCAGTTCTTTACCGCTTACACTACCCACAGAACCGGTTACATCCTGCCTTTTTTGAGTACCGTAGCCAATAACTACTACATCATTAAGTACTTGGCCTGCGTCTGGTTTCATATTTACATTGATCGTAGTTTTGCCGTTAATGGCAATTTCTTGCTTGGCATAGCCAATAAATGAGAAACTCAGCGCTTTGCCGGCAGCGCTTTCGGGCACGTTTAACGTATATTTTCCATTAACATCTGTCATGGTACCGAGTGTGGTACCGGTAATGGTAACGCTTACACCGGGTAAAGGACGGCCTTGCTCATCCAATACATTACCGGTTATTTGCGTTTGCGCATGATCTTTAGAAACCTTTAAAAGTTCCCTGGGCGAGCCATAGCTCGGCGATGTGCCGGCTAGCGAAACAGCCGCCAACACCCCTATAGGCAGCCATTTAAATCTTTGTAACGGGCTAAGTAGCTTTACAATCATAATTGGTTAAGTTTAATTTCGGTTTGGTTAGTAAATTGGTGATAAGGTGTAGGCTTGATGATTTCGATACCTGTTTTACGCAAGGCTTTAAGGTGGTTCTGTTTTACAGTTATTGATCATACTTTTATTTTAAATAGATAATTGTTATAAACTGGCAGCACAAAGCGTAGCTATCTCATCACCCCCTAAAAGGATGTAAATACCCTATCTGCTACACGCAAATATTTGCCCGAAAAAAATTATAATGTTTAGTAATTGGTTTACTAATGTGCCCTGCTGTCCGGTATTCTTACTAAAAGCATTAAGCATTTGATGAATAACCGGGGCACAAAACAAAGTTGTATATAGCGGAGGGCAATCAACCTATGTTTTTAATAAATCTCGAAAAAATCCAACCTTATAAAAAAACATATATCTATATATCAAATACTTACATAGATAATGTTTGGTAAAAATCTAGATGTGATCTTCGTTGTTGTTCCAATAAACAACAACATTTAACCTTAAATTTAACCCTAAGCAAAGAGAAAAATGGCAAAAATGAAGAATAAATGAAGCCGATCAGGACGGCGAATTGTTAACGTCTACAAATTTTATTTCCATGATCCTGTTCTCAAAATCATCACCCTGCACAAGGGCCTTTGATTTGATACGCATCTTGTAAGTATAAATAGTGCTTACGGCACTCTCCAGGATATTGGCTATCGTTTGATTATCTTTTATGCCTAATCGCATTAGTGCGAATATTCGCAGGTTGGTATTTAGCACCTCATTATCTTTTGGCCAGATCTGGTCCTCCGGTTTTAATAAGGAGTTGAAGGTTGTAATGAAATTAGGGAACAACTTAAGAAATATATTATCGAAGGTGTAAAACAACGTATATCGCTCCTGCTTAATATCAATTTCATTGGCTATCTGCAGCAGCTCTTCATAGTTTTTTGCCTTAACCTTACGCTCTACATTTCTCTTGATCTTTTCGAGCTTCAAAATGTAAGCCGATATAATATCAAAAAAGTACCCAATATACTCTTCCTTGATATGCGAATCTTCTAAGAGCTTTTTATTGATCTTATCCAGATGCTGATTTCGTTCTTGTACAATAATTTCTCTAAGCCTCACTCTTTTTAACCGCATATAAACAATTAAAGAAATTACCGCAGTACCTACAATGGCAATACTTAAAAGAACGATCAGGTAGGTTAAAACCCTATTCTTTTCGTTCTCAGAATTAATTAATTTCTGTGCAGATACAGTTGTTAAGATTGCTACAACTTCTATTTTACGCAAACGATTACCATAAAACTGTGCCTGGTTACGGGCCTCAACTAAAAGCAACTCAGCATCTTTAATATTTCCTTTCCCAAATAGCGATTTCCCGAGGGTAAAAATTGCCAGGGTTTCTTTGGTCGATGAACGGATATCATAAATTGCCGCCAGTGTTATTAGCGCCACCTTTTCGTCTCCATCACTGATGCTGCTTAAATCATTGGCCACCATAGCACGCTGGTGGTCTGTAAGCATACTATTATTCAGTAATTTATTATAATAAGTGGCGGCTTTGGCTTTTTGTCCAGATGTTCTAAACAATTCTGCCATATACTTATATTTCTCGAAAGACTCTGGTTTGGCCAATAGCACAGCCGAATCCAGCGACTTTAAGGATTCTTTTCTGGCCGCAGTAGAGTAAAATTCGTCGGTATTATAAGATGCCTGCTTACTATATGCAGTAGATTTTAATTCATAATACCTCAGCTTAACACTATCCGGCAATAAGCGTACATCAATCTTATTGAGGCAATCAAACGTTTCCTTAAACATGCCCCATGATAGCTGAATGGTTCCTAATTTAATCTTGCTTTCATACTGTTTAGGCAAGTCGTGCATTTTACTACTCAACATCAAAAGCTTACGTGTGTATACATGTGCCGAATCGAACACATAGTCTTTGTACTCGCTATACAATTTGTCGCAAAGGGCATATCTAGCAGAGAAATTATCCGTAGCTGTGCTATTAAGAGTCTCTTTAAGTGACTGGATACGGCGATCTTTTTCATCGTCATAAAATTTCTTTTTATGAATCTCAGACTTTAAAACACCCAAGAGACTGTCGGCAGATGAATTGCATTTTGCGTACGAGGGTAGCAATACCAATAAGAATATCGACAGTAACACTTTCATAATAGCTGGTAGGTTTGACCTTACTAAGGTATATTTTTAATGCAGAGTTTAAAAAAATCTTACTTGTACGGCAATTAACTACCTGAAATAGAAACCTAAATATTTTTATAAGCAGAGACTATATATGGAAATAAACGCCAATAACTAAATTGATTTAGTACGCCACAGGTTATATAGGTATTTATAACGCTGTAACAAATGCAAAAATACAGCATCTTATAAAGCAAGCTAACCATCTGCTTAGTTAAAAACATGTATAAATTAATAGATAAAGTGGCCCTGATAACCGGTGGTAGCAGTGGAATTGGTTTGGCCGCAGCGAAATTAATGATAGCCGATGGCGCAAACGTCATAATTGTTGGCCGTAGCCAAAAAAAACTGAAAGCGGCAGTTAAAGAGCTCAATGGAAAAGTAGATACAATTAATGCAGATGCTTCTTCTGTTGCAGATATTGAGACAATTATGAATACGATAAAGTCAACTTATGGGCACATTGATATTCTATTTGCCAATGCAGGTATGTCTGATTGCCCACCCCTTTTAGAAACCGACGAAAAGTTCTATAACGAAATTATGGATATTAATGTAAAAGGCGTGTTCTTTTTATTTACGAAAGCTTTCCCTTTACTGGCACAAAATGCATCCGTAATTTTAACCTGTTCGGTTACACATGGCAAAGGCCGGCCTGGCGATCCGCTTTATTCACTTACCAAAGCTGCCGTAAGAAGTTTAGGCCGAACATTGGCGCTGGATGAAGATGTATTGGCAAAAAAAATCCGGGTAAATACGGTAAGCCCCGGCACAATCCAAACACCGCTTACGAAACAAGCTACACCAGAAATGGAGGCTGCAATTGAACAATACATCGAATCGACAGTACCGATGCAACGCTGGGGACAAGCAGACGAGGTTGCGAAGGTGGTTGTTTTCCTGGCATCGGATGATGCTTCTTACCTAACCGGTGGAGAAATTTTGGTTGACGGTGGTTTAGGGCAAATATAAATCTGCCCCTTGCCAGCCGTTCGGTAAGTTAGTTAGGTTAACAGTTGATCTTCGTATTTACTAATTCTATAATTTCAGCCTCTATGGCTATGGTGTTTTTTCTATCAGGCTATCAGGTATCCTTTGGCAATCAAATCATCAGAGAATGCCTTGTCTTTATAGTCAGTTGCATTAATCCTCACGTTCATAAAAGCACCTAAAAACCAGGACAATGAAACTAAATTTTTAGGTCATAAAAATTGGGATATAGCTTTACGCCTCCCAAATAGAAAATTTTATTTATTGACTTGCAATGCCGCTATAGTAGAATATAAATGATGTTCAAGAAAAAACAACAATAAATAACTAATTATCAATACCTAACAAATAGAGTCATATCCTCAAAATATAACATACTGCCCCGCCAAAGTCATATAAACCACGGTTTGCCTGTATATAAACCCTACCTTAAAGGAACTTGCGATAGAAAATTGATGCAATATCTATCCAAGTCCCCAAAATGAAGACTATAAAAATGAAGAAAGTTTTCGCTGGTGTTCAACGCAATAACAGATACTAAGATGTAGCACTGTTAGAAAAAGACGTTATTATCAATAAAAATTTCAGATCTCGGCATACTAAAAATTTCAGCGCACTCACCTACCTGCAAATCAGATCAGAATGCTTTTTCAATTTAGATAAAAACGTCTCGCAAAGCGACCCTTCAGAAAATCTGATATCGCATTGGACATTTAGTGCTTTTTCGGCGCTAATTATGTCAGTTATTTTTGGGGTAAAATACATTACTCGAACTTATTTTTAAGTAAGGTATTGTATTTTTCTAATAACTGTACATATTTGTCTTTCCAATTCTCTCCATTGTCGTGCAGGACTGAATTTTCTGTTTCATTCCTCTGCAAATTCTTATTAAATTTTGTCTCGCTAAAATCGTGCGTGGTAAACAATTCCGGGAAGTCAATGGAAAAGTCATAATCCATTGCACAACCAATACGATGAATGATAACAATATTTAACTTCTTCTGGTTAAACCAATTATAAACTGATCGTCGGTTAACCTTTGTGTTTCGAGCTAATTCAGTTATACTAAAACCACTTCGTCTAACCCGTTTTTCTACAATTTGCCCATAGTGTAAATCCATAGATACCTCTGTTTATTTTGAACATTAAGTTAGCATGTTTAGACAGGTAGATATTCTAAAATTGATGTATTATTCTAAATTTAATTAAAAAGATTCACAGAACAAGTTTTATTCGCGAAATCTCTCTATATTGATTTTTTGATTAATAAAATTAACTATCGTTGCGAATAATAAAGCTACAAGCAATATTTTGTTTGCATTTCTTCAACATAAAGACAATATTAAATACGTCACAACATATATTTAATGATATTATTCGACATAAAATAAATTGTCAGATTGACTGTTATTTAAGTAATGCAAGGCAAATTCAGAAAGCAAATTTTGTTACCAAATTGTATCAAATTTTCAGCGCTCAAATCGTTATATTGCAGTACACCTAACACTTATATATGAAACTTCAATTTTGGGACAAAGCCCTCCGAAAACTATTTTTTGTTATCGGAATTATTTATTGGAACAACTATGGAAACCCCGAAAGGTATAAGCAAAAACCCCTCTTATGCGATACACCGAAGTGATAGTTTCAATGAGAAATTAGACTCTAAAATCACAGTCGCTTTATCCGGAATACATTTAGCCAACAGTCCTCCGGGAAATAGCTATTACGTTAGTAACAACGGCAGCGACGCCAATAACGGCTTATCGCCTGATACCCCTTTTAAAACGATAGAAGCCATGGAGGCCGTTGCCACACCGGCCGACAACCGCTTTTTACACAAAGGCAGTACGTTTTCTCTCTCCAAATTCTTATTGATATCCAAGTCGGGCCAGGCGGGCTCTCCTACTGTTTACGACTCTTACGGGACTGGTGCTAATCGAATTATTTCTGGCCTTAAAGCACTGGGTAACTGGACAAATGATGGCGGCAACATATGGAAAACATCGTTTGACAGTGGAAAAGAATTAAAGCAACTGATTATTTGTGGAATTGTAACGGAGTGCGCACGGTTTCCTAAATCAACCGCGGCAAATGGAGGATGGCTTTCTTATACCAAGTATCAGGGTTTACAAAATAATGCATCATTTAATGGTGGTAATATTCCACCTGGAAATTGGCTGGGAGCAACAATTGTTATTAAAAAAAATCTGTATGTGATTGACAGAGGGAATGTGATGAGTATTGCGGGTAATATCATAACATTCAATAGCCCAACCGGTATTTTGGGAATCGACAATTATGGTTACTTTTTTAAGAATCACATCAATGCATTAACTGCAAACGGAGACTGGGCGTATGATAACGTTAATAAAGTGATCAGGATTTATTCGACCCATAATCCTAATAGCCTGGATATCCAGGTACCTGGAATGGATTATATCATTGCCGGCTTGGGCAAATCGAATATAAGCTTTCAAAATATAGATTTTATGGGGGCTAATCTCGACCTTATTAAGTTTGATAGTGCCTGCAAGAATATGAGGTTCGAGAACTGTAACTTTAATTTTGCAGGCCGTAACGCATTTTGGGCAGAGTTGATGGATACGCTCTATATTGCTCATTGTACATTTAAAAATATATCCAGTACCGAGATATTTGCCGGCGCTGTTCCAAATTCGTACTATGGTTACAATGTGATAGATGGGCTAAGCATAATTGGTGCGGGCGAAGATGGCGTAGTGAGCTATATGGGTATTTATTCAACAGGCAACAACATTACCCACGAATATAATCAGATCAAAAACAAGGGTTGCTGTGGCATAAGCGCACAGTGCGGCAATAACGTATTAGTTCGCTATAATTATGTAGATACATTTTGTACCATTAAAGAAGATTTTGGGGGGATTGATACCAACGGCCCGAGTAATGGCGTAGTATTTACAAATTGCGAATTTCACAACAATGTTGTACTCAACGGAATTGGCACTCCGTATGGTAAAAGTGTAGCGAGCTTTCAGCCTGTTTACGGCCTCTATTGCGATGATAGTACAACCAGCCTATACTTACACGATAATGTGTCTGCGCATCACGCTGCGGGCTGCTATTATCTTCACAATGCTATTAATAACCGGGTGGTTAATAACCTTGGCTTTGATGCGCCAACGATACTATTTTTAAATTTCGATAACAGAAATCACCTAACACTTCGCGGAAACACTTTCAGCGAAAATATTTTCATTGCGAAATATCCTACACAGGTTGTGCTGTCGCTTCGCTCTTTAGATAATGACGTAGGCAGTTTTGGCCAGTTTAGCAACAACAAGTATTCCCGCACCTTTGGCGACGAGTTTTATATCTCATTACAACCTAATTTTACAACTGCCAACGTACAAAATATAGCCTTACCACAATGGCAGTCAGCTCCTTATAACCAGGATATTGGCTCAACCAGGGTTTTTACTGATAAACCATACACTATACAAAGTAAAAGCAGTATAAATTTAATGGGTAACAGTACGTTTGATAATGCACGTAATACCACATTTATATCTGCTCCACGTACAGATGCCAATCACTTTGGCATAAGCACTTTAAGTTTATTAAATGGCCCAAGCTTTGAGGTTACTTTTCCCAATCCGCCTGCAGGCAACCGATTTGATATTGTTACACCTTTGGTTGCGCCTTATAACATGGCTAAACAATATATACTTAGCTTCAGCCTGTTTACCAAGGCTATGGATAAGGGCACGGCCAGAGTATCAGGCAATGGTGCGGTTACTACAACACAAAACTTTTTGACTACCGTTGGCAGAAAGGAATTTGAAATTATTCTTGTTGGTTTACAAAGCAGCAATTCGTCTAGTCTATATGTAAATCTACCTGAGTCTGTTACACCTGCCTACCTCGACAATCTATACATTTTACAAGCAGTTGTAGTCCCGCGATCTCCTGAGGAATTTTTGTTTGTTTACAATGCTACAGCCAAGCCGATTTCGGTTTATTTAAACCAACAATATAAAGATGTTTACGGCGCAATACAATCGGGTAAAATAAGATTACAACCTTTTACAGGTGCCGTTTATTTACCCTGGGCATGTGACGATCCGCCACCACTGCCCGAAATAAAAGCCAACTAATAAAATTTCGGGCATAAAAAAAGGTAGAGGGGCTGGATCCTCTACCTTCAAACTACTACTTAATCCAACATTTTGCGCTTAACTCAAAGTCAGCTTAACTTGGTGACTGTTTTTAGCTGCCTTTATATCACGCAAACTTGGTGTTAAGGTCTTGAAAATCTTCTCTATCCGTTTTTCGAATTGAAGAAGAGTGTAGTTTTTCTCATAGGCCTGCTTGGCAGCAGCACCCATTTTTCTCCTCATATCGGGGTCATTAATAAGTATCTCTAATTTCTCAGCCAATGTTGTTTCGTCTCTTCGGGGCACCAAAAATCCTGTTCTTCCATCTGTAACCACATCTGGGATTCCACCCTCTGGCGTAGATATAACCGGTATGCTATGCTGCATCGCCTCCAGTAAAACCAAAGGCAAGCATTCGTTATGGTAATAAGTAGGGAAAACAAAAACATCAGCATTGTTTAAATAAGCACTTTTCTCAGTGCCGTATTTTTTTCCATGTGCAAATACACATCCCATCAATCCTAAATCTGCAACCTTCAACCTAAAATCATCCTCCGAAATATCAGACCAAGCACCTACAAAATCGCATTGAAAATTAACTCCACGATCAAGCAACAACTTACAGGCATCCAGCAATATATACACGCCCTTCTCTTGCATCATGTTAGATAAAAACAACAATCTGCAAGGTTCAGAATCCTCGGTATATAATTTTAAATGGCTTTCAAGTTTCAACTCCGGGATTCCATTCGCACAATAATATACTTTTCTTTCGGGCACAAATTCTTCGATGTCATTGTAGAGGCTCTTGGTTAATAGAATACTTTGGGTATTATTAAACGTAAACCGGTATAACGCTTTATGAAAACGCTTTTTTGATGCTATAGCGACACCCTTATTGTGGAAATGGAAGATGATATTTTTCCGGAAAGCTTTTAACAATGCTACCACGGCCAGATCTTTGTAAAAGCCCGGGCCTGTTGCCGTTAAAGTCATGTAACACAAATCATAGTCTTCTGATAGCAGAGCCGACGTCACATTCTTCATTACTTTTAATAACGAACGAATCTTGCTTAAGCCTCCTTTTCCTATCTCGGCCAAACTTGAGGAAGTTGACAGATTAACATAGTCTGACTGAAATGTTTTTTGCAGCGTGGAACTATCCAATATGTACTGGCCAACCATTGCAGCGCCATGTATAGGCGGCGGTAAATGCATTATATATAATATCTTTTTCTTCATAAATGGAGAATGGATTACGCTTTGATCTGATAATTGCTATTTTTTATCTGCGCTATGTATACAGAAAAGACCACGGCAGCAAGTATTAGCTAGGGTTAACCAATAAGCCAGCCCTAAACAAGTAGGTTTTTATTTTTCCGATTGCTCGTGTTTTAACGCTGTAAAAATTTTGGAACCGCTTTAAAAACGATTCAACCATAGCCACTTTATGAGTAAAAACAAATTGCTTTTTCTCGCCCGGATCAAGTGGAGTTATATATCGGTTATATACGTTAGAGTGTGTAGCTTGATAATTAAACCCAATGTTATTGATTTTAGACACAACGGGATATACTGTGAATTTACCCATCCTAAACTGATGGTAACACCACCTGATTGCCCAGGAATTAATTTCACCGTTCATCTGTTTCTTTAACATATCGAAGAGATCTTGCCCGCCTTTATTAAATTTAGCTATCTCTTTTTTATTTACCTTGAAGTCTTCATAGTCCGAAACGCTCCAGTCCACATTTTCCCACTGGTTTTTCCAGGTTCCCCATCCCCATGATGATGAACGTGGCGTAAAATAGATATCGTAGGCATAATCTGATGCCGGACCAGTTGGTATACTATACCCAGATATTGAAAAAATTAATGGATTTGACTTATAAAAATCAAGCGCCTGATTCATATACGACAGAAAATTTCTGGATACAAGCAGGTCATCTTCCAGCACAATTACTTTTTCATACCTGGAAATAACCGAGGTTACGCCAGATATAATTGACTCAGCCAACCCTTTGTTGGTTTCGGCAAATTTTAAGGTAATACTCTTAAAACCAGTGATGGTTTTTAAATACGCTCTGACATTATTAACCATTTCCAGGTCATCCTGATTTTTGGCTGCGTCAGAGAATATAAAAAGCTCACTGGCAGATGATAGATAAGCGCGTTGAAGCGCGGCTATGCTATCTTTTAAACAGTCGAGGCGTTTATAAGTAAACACCACTATAGGGGCATAAGACATATTTTTCTGATTTAGGTTTACGAACAAGTTATTGATGAACCCGATAACTTGCAAGATCTTGATATATGTTTCTGAACGAGCTTCTTAGCCCTATGGTAAACAGCTTAGTACGGTCTGTAAACATACTATTGCGTTCTTTTCGGTACAAAGCGCCTAATTCAATTCGAAGATTGTATTTAGGGTTTAAAAGGTATGCTATTTTACCTTCGGCGTAGTACATATCGGTTGTTAAGCCCTGCCCAATATAATTGCCTGTTGATGCATAAGCACTATTAGCCTGGTTGGTACCAACAGGGCCTTTATAATTAGCCTGGGTTCTGTAATCTAAAGCGATATCCTTACCATAATTAAGGCCATTGTAATCAAGGCCGTAGCGTGCATAATCTATTTCACCGCTAAAATCAAACCGCTTATAGCTGTAATTTGCTATCCCTACAATTTCTTTAAAATTGCCGCCAAACGGGTGAGCTAATGGCTCTTTTTGTTGTCCGTAGTTAAGAATAGAACTTATTTCACTGTATGTATAAGGCCTTGCAGCGTTATACTCTACAAGGTAATTTAGGTTTGGTATATTAAATATCCCGCCACCTTTTAAGCCAACCTGATAACCATATTTGTTTCTGGAACTGCTTGGATCTGAAAAGAAGTTTTTGAATTCAAATTCATCAAAGTTAACCTGGCCGTATGCAGTTACCTGATTGCTTATCTTATATTTCCCGTTAAAGCCAATCAATGAATTATCTGGCGAGCCGTTTGATAGCTCAATAGGATTTAAAAATATAATGGGATTAGCATACGAAAAGTCGAAGCCTCTCTTGTTACCTGCGTCGTTTGCATCCTCCCAAATTACGGCTTCAAAAAAGCCCAGCGATAATCTGTTGTTAACATTCCAGTCCAGGTAATGAAAAGCTCCCCACTTTTTTCTGTTACCTAATGTGGGGTCGACTTTAACAGCGGTGGGATCTTGCATGTAAGTCCACATCGCCATGTATTGAACGTTACCAAGATTTGCAGTTAACTTAAGAAATGGGTAAGGTGCACTAAAGTCTGACAAAAGCATAGACCGGTAGCCATCTCCAATAAAAGTTTTGTCGTTACCGATGGTTATGTTAAGATATTTTATTGGGGTATATGATACTAAGGCGGTTACGTATGTCCAATCTTTCTCCTTACTATTAGGATTACGATCCTGCCCCTGCCCTGGGATCATAACCAACTGTGAAATATAGTCGTTGAGATAGCTCGGAAAAACAGCATTATTTTCATAACCGCTCGAGTAAAAGTAAAACTTCTTACCAATAGTACCGCCCAGTTGATATCCGTTAGTGATCAACCATGTTTTTTGATGGTTTAAGATATCCTCACCAGCGGTATAATCGGGTAAATAATCAGCAAAAAAGGTGTAGTCTGGCTTACGCACATCTATCAGGTGTTCATTAAATAGTTTTCGATGAACCCAACTATGTTTAGATAACGTATCGGAGCCGGCGTTAATTAGGGTTTGATATTTTTTTATCAAAACACTATCACTCAAAATATAGGGCTTAAGCGAAGTATGTGCCCTAGTTTTGGTTGAATACAGTTCGTCGTCAAACTTTTGATAAAACTGATAACTATATTGCAAATAAGATGATTGGGCATGTGCTGCAAAAAAGATTGGTAACAGCAGGGCGGTTACTAACGTAACTCTTACGGTTTTATTCATCAGTGAGGAACTTATTATTACGTTGTTTGCTTGTATAGCGCTGCCGCAACTCCCCGTCCATAATGCCGCAATAGCTAAAATACGTCAGCTTCAGTATAAAAAATTTGGGTAACTGTAGATTTTATAATTTTGAGATCCAGAAATAAAGACCAGTTCTCCAGGTACCAGATATCAGCTAATACTCTTTTTTGCATCTGTTCAAGATATTTGGTTTCGCCTCTAAAACCGTTGGTTTGGGCCCAGCCCGTTATTCCCGGCTTCAGGTAATGCCTAACCATATATTTATCAATGGCGCTTCTATATTGCTCTGTATGTTTTAACATGTGCGGGCGAGGACCTACAACGCTCATACTACCTAATAAAACATTGAAAAATTGCGGAAGCTCATCTAAACTCGTTTTGCGTAAGATACGCCCTACCGAGGTTATTCGATCGTCATCTTTGGTAGCTTGTAAATGATCTGCCTTATCATTAACCTTCATACTGCGAAATTTGTAACACAAGAAAGGCTTATTGTTTCGGCCACTACGATACTGTTTAAAAAGCACCGGCCCTTTACTGTTAAGCTTTATAATTACTGCTAAAAGCGGATATAACCAGCTCAGCAAAAACACAATAACAAAAAGACTGAAAGTGAGATCGAAAAGCCGCTTAACAAACCTGAACTGCATTTCGTCAAACTGCTCTGCCGTTAGCTTCCGTACAGATAGGTGCGCGCGGTAATTATTCAGGAAGGGCTCTGATACCGTATCACTAAAATCATATACAAACTTCAAGCGTACACATTGGTTATTCGCTTCGTCCAGCAGCGTTTCCATATCTCCAATCCTGTCTGGCGTCATGGCGATATATATATCATGAATACCATTGATAGCTGCCTTTTTAATTTGATCACAAGTATCTTTTAGATTAGTAGGCCTGTCTTCGATCATTAAACAGTCATGTTCATCCAAAAAGTTCTCATAGTTATAATGCTCGTTATCGCTCTGATAATAATGGGCAAACTGTAGGCTTGTAGGGTTAATACCCATAAGTGCCACTGGTTTTTTTAGCTTTAGTCTTTGCTTAATTGCAGGCTCAACAACGCGGTAAGTAAAGTGGCTACCTATTAAATGCAATAACAGCAAGGTATAATAAATGGCGAAAAATGGATATAACTGAAATAGGCTACCGGTTACAGCAATATAAACAGCAAACAATACGGCATGTACACCCATGCATTGAGATTTTAGCTGTAATAAAACCTTTAAATTGTAAACATTTTTTTCCTGATTTACCTGCAAATATTTGGCAATCAATACCCAAAGCAAGTTATTGGTGATTAATAACTGGATATAGTAATTGAACGGGAAACTATAATTTACGGTGCTGCAAATATAATAAGCAAGCATAAAAGCAGCATTAATACATAAAAAGTCGATTAAGCTTAAGATAATACTCAAGCAATATGTGTAACGATTTTGCATAACTTATACTTTTAAGGGTAAACTAAAAATTAACGTTTTTTAGAAATTTATAAGCATAACCCTATTCATTGTCTTAAATATTTAAGCCAACATAGACTCGCCTTTTTGCTTTAAAAAATCCTGGTAGGCCATTTCTATACCCTGGGGCAATCCAATAGTGTGCTTCCACCCCCGGCTGTGCAGTTTAGAAACATCCATTAGTTTACGGGGCGTGCCATCTGGTTTGCTTAAATCATATTTAATAACCCCATCGTACCCCACTACTTTTTTCACCAGTTCGGCCAGATCCTTAATGGATACGTCTTCCCCGGTGCCAATATTGATTGAACCAGGTTCGTCATAATCTTGCATCAGGTAGTAGCAGGCATCGGCCAAATCATCAGCAAATAAAAACTCACGTTTGGGCGTACCTGTGCCCCATATGGTTACCGATGGCGATTCCATTTCTTTCGCCTCGCTAAACCTGCGGATCAATGCAGGCAAAACGTGTGAATTTTCCGGGTGATAATTATCGTTGTAGCCATACAAATTTGTAGGCATTACCGATATGTAGTTACAATTGTATTGGCTGCGATAAGCATCACACATTTTAATACCAGCAATTTTTGCGATGGCGTATGGTTCATTTGTTTCTTCTAATAAACCGGTAAGCAAATACTCCTCTTTAATTGGCTGTATCGCCAACTTGGGATAAATACAGCTTGAGCCTAAAAACATCAGCTTTTTCACCCCGCTTAAATAAGCCGAGTGAATTACATTGTTTTGAATCTGCAGGTTTTCATATAAAAACTGGGCACGGTAAGTATTGTTAGCCACAATGCCGCCAACTTTTGCTGCCGCCAGGAAAACGTAATCAAACTGTTGACTGGCAAAAAAGTCTTTCACTTTGTCCTGCCTCCTCAAGTCAAGTTCTTTTGAAGTGCGGGTAACAATATTATTGAAGCCCTCACTTTCAAGTTTGCGAAGAATAGCCGACCCAACCATTCCGCGATGCCCGGCTATGAATATTTTCGAGTATTTCTTCATCATAATAATATTATTCGAACTGATTTTTGATTTTATAACCTGATTCTTTAAGCAGCAGCTCACGGCGGAACAGCTCTAAATCTGACTGCATCATGTCTTCTACCAGCATTTTCAAATCGTATTTAGGTTTCCATCCTAATTTGGTCATTGATTTGGTTGGATCACCGATCAGTAACTCAACTTCCGTTGGTCTGAAATATCTTGGATCAACCGCTAATACTTCGGTCCCTTCAGCCAAAAGATAATCCGGATTACTGCAGCTGGCCACATAACCACGTTCTTCAACGCCGGTACCGGTAAATTCGATCTCGATGCCTACCTGATCAAATGCCATCCTGATAAACTCTCTAACCGGTGTGGTAATACCAGTAGCAATTACAAAATCTTCGGGAACATCTTGTTGTAGTATTAGATACATTGCTTCCACGTAGTCTTTAGCGTGGCCCCAATCGCGTCGTGCATCTAAATTACCCAGGTAAAGTTTGTCTTGCATACCCATGGCAATTTTTGATACCGCACGGGTAATTTTCCTGGTTACAAAGGTTTCACCTCTTAAAGGGCTTTCGTGGTTAAACAAGATCCCATTACAAGCGTATATACCGTAGGCTTCGCGATAATTTACTGTAATCCAGTAGGCATATAATTTAGCAACCGCATACGGGCTTCTTGGATAAAAAGGCGTAGTTTCCGACTGTGGCACCGCTTGTACCAAACCATATAACTCTGAAGTTGATGCCTGATAAATCCTTGTTTTCTTTTGTAAACCCAGTATTCTGATGGCTTCCAATAAACGTAATGTGCCTATTCCATCAGCATTAGCGGTATACTCAGGCGTATCAAAACTTACCTGAACGTGCGACATGGCACCCAGGTTATAGATTTCATCCGGTTGTACTTGTTGGATAATACGGATTAGATTGGTAGAATCACTTAAATCGCCATAATGTAAAACCATTTTAGGGTTTTCATCATGCGGATCTTGATACAAGTGATCAATACGATCTGTATTGAATAACGAACTTCTGCGTTTAATACCGTGTACTTCGTATCCTTTTGATAACAATAATTCTGTTAAATAGGCACCATCTTGACCTGTGATACCTGTTAGTAAAGCTTTTTTCATGTTTTAAGAGATAAAATTCAAGAATGAACAATTATGATATATATGCCATAAGGCACAATGAGTTTATTTTGGGAGTCAGTTGAGGGCTGTTCTCTAGCTGATAACGCAGTGTTATTACCCAAACTAATTCTTGGGTTTAAAATCAATTTTTATATAGGATACTTTAAAAGTAGCCGTTTGGCGTACGATGTACCGGCTTAAATTGAATGTTTTTTTGGCGGTTTTATTAAGCAAGGTTAAAACAAACGAAGGGCCATAATAAAAATAGCGTTTCCACATTCGTTTGGGCTCATGTACAAAACGCACAAACCACTCCAAACCCATATTTATCCATATTTGATCAGGCCGTTTTACAGTGCCTGCATAAAAATCAAACACGGCACCTATGCCCCCAATTACATGGGCATTTAGCGTTTCTTTATTATCTGTGATCCATTTTTCTTGCCTTGGAGCAGTTATACCAACAAACAGTACATCAGGGTTAAAGCTGTTAACTGCATTAATCATTTCCTTGGTATCAGTGTCACTAAACGAACTTTTATATGGAGGAGAATAAATGCCAACTTTAATATTTGGATGCTCGATGTGCAGACGCTCCTTAATTTTGGCCAAAGTTTCGTTTGATGAACCTAAATAAAAGCAAGAACCTCCTGTTTCATCTAACTTGGTTAAAAAATGCTTATGCAGATCTGCTCCTGCAATTTTCTTTATTTTGCTACGTTTTAAAAGCCGCGTCGCCAACACCATCCCTATTCCATCGGGCAGTAAAACATCCGAGCCAAGTAACGCTTGTTTAAACTCCGGATCTTTTTCTGCGATGCAGTAAGAATACTGATTAATCGTATTAATTATAATCTTTTCATTAACCGGAACGTCTCCTAAAATTCCGGTAAACAACGGGTAGTCCATGCACTCAATTGTTGACACAGTCATAAGTAAATGATTTATAAAATTTAAAATAGATCTATTACACACCGGGAACTTCCTGGAGGTGTTATGAAGAGATATATAGTTTAAGGTAAGCCGCTTTGGTTTACGACCTTTTTAATACAGCGCCGCTAACATTTAATGGCAACGTTGCTGCTTTCATGGCATAATTAACAGATTTTAATATCCCATGAACTGATGATTGATAATTGTAATTTTTAACCTGTTTTAAAGCATTTTCTGATAACAGGCTAAGTTTTGAGGGATGAGCAAGCAAATAAGAAATATGATCTGCCCAAACATCTACCTCCAGCGGAAAAATGTAGCCATTATAGCCGTGTATCACCAGATCATTGGCTACACCTGCATTACTACAAGTTATTACCGGCATCCCCGAAGCGCAGGCCTCATTAGCTACAATTCCCCAAGGGTCATTTAGTGTTGGGAATAGAAAAATCTTTGACTGGCAATAGTATTGCGCCAGCCTTGATGGCTGAACAAATCCCTCATAATCAAATGTAACGCCGAATTTTAGTAATGCCTTCAGTAACTCATTTCGAAGCTCACCATCTCCTAAAATTAATACATGGCATTTCCCGGTGCGTTCCCTAACTTTTTTGGCAACTTCTGCAAAAAACAAAGGCATTTTTCTATCGATCAATTGTCCCGAGAACATCAGATCGTATTTTTTGTACTTTAAATTATTCATAAAGCTCGCGTTATCGACACAAAGACATGACTGAAAAATTTTCTCTCTGGGGATATGGTAGCTTTCATATAGTTGAGAGCTTCCCTTACTAGCCCCAATAAATGATGATGAATATTTAAAAACGATACGCCTAACCAGCCGATGGATGTTAGATAATTCTTGCTCTGAATCAAAAGTACCGTCAGTAAAAGGAATGTATTTTTTTCCCCTGGCCACACACCATGCAAAACTGTACATCATGGTTGGGTTAAACCCGCTTGATATTACTACATCCGGATTATAGTGGTTTAGGTATTTAACTACATTAGAGTTGTTATGAACCATTTTATTTTTCTCGTGGCTGAGGTATACTTTGTCGTAATCTCCCTTCGCAAATTCCCACTTCCTGTTGGGTTCAACTTCAGAGCAATAAAATACCGTGTAATCCATACTAACACAAGAGGCTAGTATTTCATGCATTCTTTCCCGATAAGGTGCCGGTATATTAGTCAGGTAAACAACTTTTAGTTTTTTGTCCTTTCTAGTAGTAAAAAGCATGTGCAATAAATTTGATGATTAACTACGTTTTAAACTTGCATGATCAAGAATTTTATTCCACCATTACTTCTTGGGATCACATTATAATGACTGGTATGAAATCACCGCTTTCAGCTTAAATTAATTACCTGTAATTGTGGTTGGCTTTTTTTCATCCGCTTCTTAATTTGATTAAGAAGCGGCTTTTCTACATAGGTATAAAATAACATAGCGATAGTAATAGTAGTAGCAAACATTACACATGCACCTAAATTGTTGCCTAGTAAAGGGCGTAATTCAAATTTCTCTGCAAGTTTTAATAATGCCGATATTACTGTACCATGAATAAGATAAAGTGAGTATGAGGCATCACCCAGGTAAACTAATAAACGTGGGAATCCTCTTTTTACATAAAGTAATCCAAAAATGAATATTGTTACTGGTAGCCCAAATAAATACAACCTGCTGATGTACGAGATAAACGCGGTATCATCTTTAAGCCTTGCGTTATAGTATATATTCCAGTTAACCAAATATGCTACGGCACCTACGATTAAAAACAAATACCAACCTTTAACATAGGGGTATCTTTTGTACAGATAAGCCAAAAAGCATCCCAGGATAAACTCGATAACAACGGGGTTAAGTAGCGTATCAATTATGGTGTATTGCGATTTTACATGTAAACCGTAAGTGGTTAATATAATTACCGTCCAAATTGACAAACAGATAAATAAAAACTTTTTACTTACGTTGAATGTGATTGCAAAAATGATGTAAAATATCAATTCATAACTCAATGTCCAGGATATACCAATGATGTACTGCTGCTGTGGCAAGAGTAATAAAGACCCGAGTATTACATCCAGTTTACCTTTAAAAAGTTGATCTGGTGATGGTGCAATAAAATAGGCTATTAGCAGCAATATATTAACCACCCAATAAATTGGATATATTCTTATAAATCGTTTCTTTAAAAAAGCGGCTATTTTAAATGTGCCGAAATCTGAAGTATACAGGATAATAAAACCACTGATCACAAAGAAAATATCGACACCCGAATAGCCAACCACCATCGTTTTATTTAAAAACCAGAAGCCCGTGTCACGATGCAGCATGTGCATACCATGATACATCATCACAAATGTTGCAGCAAAGGCCCGCATTACTTGAAGGCCCTCAATTCTTTGAGGAGATACATTCATTGGGAGTGATAAATTAGCAACTGGCTTCTGGTTTGAGAGAGGTTATTGTTTCTTATAGAGCGTCCAAAAAATTGGAAAAAAGGTCTTCATCCAAAGCTTTACATAAGCTAAAGGATAGTATCGCGGAAAATGGCTTTTAATAAAACCCATGTATTCGTAGTAGGCCAGCCCCTTAGGGCTTTTCAGATAACTAATCCTTTCAGCGAGTTTGCTTTTCTGCGGCTTCCAGCTCTGTCCGTGATCATTATTGCAATAACCCAGCATCCCTGGCACAACAATAACTTTTAATCCGGCTTCTTTCGCCCGTAAGGTATAATCGTAATCGGCAATCCCATGGGTAAATTTATCCGAGAGTATCCCGATTTTGTTAACCACGCCCCTGCTCACCAGCATAATGTTTGCATTACCCAAATCGCAGTCAAGCGGGCTACTTTCGCTGTAAACCGTACTGCTTTTAAAGAAGGTTCTGGATGTAACTACCTTGCCTCCGTAAGAAATTAAACCTGTATCTGGATTGCAGGTGCTGCCAATACAAATATTGGCTATGCCATTTACCTCAAAAGCTTTAACACTCGAATTTACCAAAACAGAAATTGCTTCTGGTTTTAAAGTAGTATCATCATTTAATAAAAGGTAGTAATCATAGTTCCCTTTTAGTGCCTGGCTCCAGGATGTGCGCATACCACCGGCCCAAAATAAGCTTCCTGTCCCCTTAAAGATATTAATGCCCGCATAAGCGGCAGCTGCCTCGGCGGCGGTGTTATCGGCAGAAGCGTCGTCTGTTAAAAAGACATCAATTTCTGTTCCGTCCGGTAATTCTTGCCGTTGTAGAGTTTTAAGGCAACCCAGGGTTTTATCTTTTCTGTTAAATGTGGTTAACAATACCGCAACTCTCATAAATGTTTAAATTTTATATTTGAGTAATCACCCATTGAGAACTAGAGACCTTTAGATCAAAACACGTAACCCAAGTAAGATGTTATTTATACATACCTATCATCTGTTCTACATTCGATAGATCGTGATTTTCTGAAACGTACAGTTGAGCTTGTTTTGTAACCTGGCAATAAACCGCCGGATTGTTGTAAATGAACATGATCTTTTCTGCTACATTTTCAATTTCTGAGAACTCTACAACCGAACCTGTCTTGTCATTCTGGATCAACGTATTTAAACCGGGAGCATCATTAACTATGCAATATAACCCGGCTGCCATTGCCTCTAAGCATGCATTACCCAATCCTTCGAACAGGGACGGCATCAGGTAAAAATTACTGCCCGAAAGGTACTTAGCAACATTGTTGGTATGGCTTATAAAGCTTACGTGCGATTGCAGGTTATGGTCTTTTACCCATTGTTTCTCCTGATCTTCCAGGTCGCCACATCCGATGTGGGTATAATGGACATCAACTCCCTTTTGTACCAGCACTTCAACCAGCTCCAATATGCGTTGATGTTGTTTTTCAAACAAACACTTACCCACGCTGATAAGCCTTATCTCGTGCCACTGCGTATCGGCTTCAATTACTGTGGTACTCTTTGAATTAAATCTTTCAATGTTGATCCAATTGTTAATCAACGTTGTATCTGTGAAATAGTGACGTTTTTCTGTATGCTTAACACTCTCACTTATCGAAATAAACTTAACCCCTAAAACCTTTAGTGCCAAAAAGTGATGAAACTGGCGTCTGTGTTTCAAATAACCGCTGAACAGAAAGTTATTGTGTACAGTGCTGATAATTTTAGGGCTACCTGCCATAAAAGCTACAACAGCCTTGTAAATAAACGCTTGCTCGGTGTGGATGTGTACCACATCAAACGCAGAGCCTTTAAGCAGGCGGTAAAGTTCTTTAAAAAAGGCAATGTCTTTCTTAAACGGTAAATGGATAACCTTCCACCCTACATTACGGAAATGCTCGGCATAAATACCTTCTTTTTTTCCGGTGGATAATATTGTGATTTCCAAACCCGATTTATAAAATCGCTCAGAGGCTGAGAATAACATTAACTCAGCACCAGAAAATTGCAATTCAGATAGTATATGTAGTACTTTCATGAACTTAGTTTTAATACTTGTTTGTATGCGTCTAAATATTTGTTAATTACAATTTCGGTCGAAAAAACGGTCTCGGCTATTTTTCTGGCCATGTCAGATACCTGGCGATAATATTCTGGTCTTTTTAGGTATAAAAGCTCTATTGCAATTTTATTCCGGTTGGTAATGTCAACCAATTGTCCACCACCGTTCTCCAGCATCCAGGGGATACCACCAGCACTTTCGCCGGCTACAACCGGTATTCCCATTGCCATGGCTTCAATTAATACCATTGGGCAAGATTCTTCGAGCGATGTATGTAAAAATACATCTGCAACAGAAAGCGCTCTCATTAATTCGGTAAAGGGAACCTCACCATGAAAGAAGATATTACCCTCTATACCATTTTTCTTACACCAGATCTCGGCGTCCTCACCTACCCCATTATCAGATCCGTATAAGTGCAACTCGGCGTTTGGCGTAAACTTGCTAAAATCAACAAATGCCTCAATACCCTTAGCCACGTTTTTACGTTTATGAAAGCCATTGTTAATCATGGTAATATTGGGCTTTCTCCCCATCTTCCTAAGTCGTTCATGTAAGGCAAAAACGCTTTCGGGCTCAAAATTGGGGATCACCGTTACTGTTTTACGGGTAAACAGTTTAAGGCCTTTAGCTGTGTACGGCGATACCGCCGTTAAAAATCGGGCCTTCTTAAGCGTAATACCCGCCATCACTAATCTAAATAACCGGTACAAATCCGTCTGCGATTTTAAAACCTGCAGTGGCGCATCGTGGCAGGTTAATAGCGTAGGGATTCCCGAATCAAGAGCGGCCCAGCCAAACTCATATTGCCAGTGTGCGTGCACTATATCGGGTTGGGTTTTTATGATTGCGTTTTTTATGAAATTTCTTTCTTTCAAAAAAAAGTCTGGACAACGATGTCGCGCCCTTTTACGGAAAGCACCAACGTAAACATGTAATTTATCGCCATGCCATTCGCGTGTATCGTCTTCATCAAGTTCTGGCGTAACAGAGTACACATGTACTTCGTATCCCCGGTCTAACAAAGCCGTAACCTGATGATTTACAGGAGCACCACCAGTTCCTCTGATGTCTACTACGCTATCCTCAAATAAATATTTGGTTAGCAATGGCATATAAATTGGACCACAAATGCCGATTTTCATAAGATTATGTTGTTGAAAGGTTATAAGCCCGTTTTCGAATAATGGAAATCTATTTGTATTACCGATTATACCTGGTAATCGAAAAACTTATCCATCGAGATGTGTTCGTCTTTTGATCTGATGAAGTAAATAAGTCGCTGACCCAGAAAAGCTGCCCAGCCAGAAAAAGTACTTGGTGGGCCTATAATGTATTGGCAACTGGATAACACACAGATATCTTCTACCGGTGAGCCTTTGGCGTAAACGATATCGAGATTAGCTTCGTTATCAAACTGAAAATTCTCGTTTGAGCAAACCACAAATACGCAATTAGGTACCATAGTAGAGATCTCTTTCATTTTATCGTAGTAGGTAGCGATATCGAAAAAGAATTTACCGTTCTGCCATTCTGCATAATCGCCCCGGCGTACATGCATGCCGATTAGTGTGGCGTTGGTAAACCTGTTGTTGATACGCTCTATAAAACTAATGGGAGATTCTTTCTGCTTATTATTAAATGACAGCTGCGATTTGATATCGGTATACTGATCTTCTACTCCGGCATAGTATCTAAACATCCAGTCTGTGATCACTATAAATTTGGGGAGTTTTAAATCGCTTAAAACTTCATCAACAACAAATCTTTTATTGATTACCTGAATACCGAAGCCGCTGATATTTTTATTAAACGAAAGCAGCTTTGTTAATTTAATAAGCAGGTAAGAAAACCTCGGCTTACTCAATAGTTTACTAAATGTAATTTTGCCGTTAAATAGCTTACGCTCATCAAGCGAACGTTTCAGATGATCTGAATTAGGGTATATAACATTGTAGCCATATTCATTGGCGAAAGCTATCAAATGTGCCAGGATCGCCAACTGATTACCCAATTGCCCGGATACAGGAAGATAATAAAGATATTTCTTTGTCATTTTATTAAAGTCTTGATCTTGTTATTATTGAACCAGGATAGTCTTATTAATCGGCGTGCTTTACCACGCGGTAGTCTACCTTAACTTCAGGCGAATTAATTTTTCTGATTAGTCCCAGATACATGAGTAGCAGGATAAAGATTACCAGCGCATAGTTTGACTCTCTTAAAAAGATAATCTTATATTGATTAATTAATAAAAAGACAAATAGTGTATTAAAGCCCACCAGTAGATCCCGATCAAAGTCGGATATGGTTTTTTTATTATTCTTGAGTGTGGTAAAGCCACGGTAAATCGAGGTGAAAAATATCATCAGGAAGGCCAATGCACCCGGTATTCCCCAAAACACAACTATGCTTAAATAAAGGTTATGATAGTCGCCAACGTCTGGTTTCCTTTTGCCAAAATGCACGGCGTAATAATCAAAAGGTGTGGTAAAATAGCCTTCACCTAAAATACCCTTCGTTCGCTCAATTTTCTTAAATGCGTAGGCAAATATATCACCCCGGTTTATTTCGTTTCCAGATGCGATGTCGCCCAGGCTGGTTATATTCATCTCTTTACTACGTTCTGTAAAGGCACCAAAATCGACAAACTTCAACTGCGTATTGATGAGCAGAAAGCCAACCACCGCAATTATAAACGGTGCCAACGCGCTAAACTTTATCTTTTTGTTTTGGTTGAAAAGGATAAAAATCACCACAAACGGAAGCAGATAGAAGGATGATCTGGTTACAGATAATATGATAGACATTAAGCTGATCACAACCAAACCTACCGTTATCATATAAAACTTCATACTTATCTTTTTGAAAGATCCGGATATGATACCCGGTAGCAGAAGCGCTATAATGGATAAGGAGTATTCGGCATAGGCTTCGAAATTGATGAATGTGCCCATGCATCTGAAAATATCATATTGAAAATCATCGCCATCAGACTGCTTTGGAAGTAAGGGGCTATTAAAGTGAATAAAACTGTATTTCTGATTTAACGAAACGATTAACTCGTAGATACTAAAAAAGAACAGAACCTGGATAAACCTGATCAGATCCAATTTAGTGATCTTGATAGTTGATAGCAGATAGATCAAAAGTATCATACCCGAAAAACTTGCGAGTCCGGATAACTTGGCCACAAACGTGGCGTTGAGGTTTGCCGTTAAACCTATTATCTGAAACAGGAATAATACCACAATTAGAAAGCGAACACTCGGGCCAAATGAAGACGGATTAGGCGAAAACTTTTTACCTGATAAATTAAGTACAAACAGCGTAAACAGCGCAACGATATTAAAAAGCCCGCCTTTATCATTACCAAACACAAAATGATTGGCAAAAAACAGCTGCATCATAAACGAGAAATAATCTCCTTTATTGATAGAACTGGTAAACACATATATCATTGCGATAACTGCCAGCAAATTAACCGCCGGATTGTAAGCTCCCAGGCTGAAACTGCCAAGCAGGCAAACCATTGCAATTTTTGCCAGTACATTTTTTACAGGCTCCTGTGTTTTATTAACGGTAGCCTGGTCGTATATATCGGTAGGGATATTTAAAATCATTGATTAACAATAACGGGTGAAAATTGTCGCCATCTATTCTGATAGCTGCTATACTAAAAAGCTTTTTACGTACCACTTTGCGTGCCTGAGCAAGCGTGCGTCTTTGTAAAAATAGTTTGATATATGATAATTATCAAAAGAATAATGAGGCTGAACTTCTGTTTTAGGTGTTGAATTATCAATCCACGTTGCAGTTTGCCGGTTATGGTTAGCACTGGCTTTGGCACTGGTGTGAGCGCCTTGCGTACCAATGTTCGAAATCAGGTTTTTTACCGGAACTACAGCCAGGCCATTATTTTTAAATAATGTGTACTGCCATTGGTAATCCCAGGTATCACTTGCGGCCGCGCTGTATTTATACATCCGGTCGAAATTATCCACCCAAAATTGAGTCTGAACCCTACTTTTTAATTGCTTATACAATTGAAGCCAGTCTTCTTTAATATCCCAGCTTTTCATGTTGTAGTCATACAGGTCCCAGGCGCGTTTCCAGGTTGCCCAACCCCAAACGTGGCCAATGCGGCTAAAGAAATAACTTTCTTCACCCGTATCGTATTCTTCATTCCACCTCGTGCCTGATACGTGCATTACACTTTTATCGTCAGCGTATCTTTTTAACATCGTTTCGCAAAACGTAAAAAATGTATCATCAGGCAGGCAGTCATCTTCTAATATAATGCCATATGGTTCTTTCTCAAACATCCAGCTAATGGCCGAGCTCACAGCCTTACCACAACCCATATTTGATGTACAGAACATTGTTTTTACTTCACATTCCCAATCTATATTTTCTTCTGCAAAAAGAGAGCGGCATTGTTCTACAGCATCATACTCGTCTTTACTGCTTCGGGGCCCGTCAGAAAACACGTATAAAGTACGTGGCTTCATTTGCCTCACTTTTTCTAGTACCATGGCAGCATATGCCGGCCTGTTAAAGGTGATCATTAAAACAGGTACATCAAGTGCTTCTTTCATATCTCAGTTTTAAGAATTAACGACTAGTTGGTCGGGGACATGGTTTATTATTCTTTTTACAACAAAAAATGTGAGCATAGAAACCAATACCAGGTGTGTGAAGACTGTGGCTGTAGCCACACCTGTTTGTTTAAAATATATACCGGCAACGGTATAAGAAACAAGGCTTAAGCCTGCTCCTATAATATTAAAAACCAGATTAACATGTGTTTGCTGCCACGACAGGATTATGGCATCTAACATCGAGTAGATGATAATGAGGCCATATGTTACCGCCAAAATATTTGAGTAGTAGATAGCACCTGTAAAACGCCCTGCTGTTAAGTATTTGATTAAAATTGGCGATAAAACCCAGTAAACAAATATTGAGATTACAACCAAGGTTATTATGGCTATAGCTGTTCTTTTGAGTGCTTTAATATTATAGGTAGATGCATATTTATAAATATCAGGTTCGAACGTTTGAAAGAAAGATTGCAGCGCGATAAACAGATAATTTGCAATCCCCTTACCAATGTTATACAAGCCCATTTCTTTAGGCTGGTGCATCCGCTCGAGTATGATATTATCATAGCTCATCATTGGCCAAAACAGAAACGAGGCCGGTAGTAATGGTAATACTTTGCGAAAAGCCAGTTTTACAATGTCTCTGTTAATCGCAATCTTTTGACCTTTTAATAGCGAAAACAACGATATGATAAAAAACACAATCTCTACCAGCAAGATCCCCAGCATCCTGCCCTGCAAATGCATTTTGGGATAAACAACCAGGGCTAGCGAAATTACTACCGTTAAAACGCGGTACCCTGAAACGATCAGCAGAAACTTAACCGGCTTCCGACCCAAGCGGTAATTTACTTGTACAAACCCTCTGAAAATCCCCAGCACACTCGTTAACATGGCGAGGAGCGCAAATGGGTAAAACGGTATTTGAGAATGAGATAACTTTAAATACAAAAAGATGCCGATGTACGAGATCGGGAAAAAGAGTAAATTCCAGAGTAGTGTAAAGGCTATTAGTGTAGTTTGTATCTCTAATCTTTTTTCTTCAGACTCTTTAAAATATACAGACATAAAATAGGTCTGTAAAGAAAGGCTTGAGAAAACAAGTAAAAAAGAAGCGAGGGTGTTGTAATATCCTAAGTATCCAAATTCTTCGGCAGATAAATATTTAGCAAAAATAGGTGATGTAAAAAAAGAGACGGCGAAATTAATAACGGGTATCAATAAATATATTCCGGTCGATTTAATTTTAGCCGCCAGCTTATTATTAACATATATAACCTTTAATTTCTCTATTTTTTGATTTAAGGCAGTTGCTGACATTGTTTGTTTTAGACAGGCTGTGAAATAACTTTTAATGGAATATTGCTAATGGTAGCGGCCCGCTGCGAAAAACTGCTGGAATGTGATCCCCACACTTCTTCGCAAGTGCTTAAGCAATACAGATCTATCAATGCTGCGCAAATACCTTTTCTGGAGTTGCGTTCCCTAACGTTTACGCCGGTTACAATTTTGCTATCGAACTTCTGTTTTAATGCGACAGCAACGTCATCAGAATCTGTTGATAGATAAAAATTAAGATTCGGGCTCGAGCGCAAAGCATTAGTAATTTCGGCAATAAACAACTCCAAAGGCGAATTAAGGATGGACGCTGCGTTATCAGATCTACGAATGTGAACCCCGATATTACAACGCCTTGGTTTAAGAATCTGATTACCGAGATTTTTAATATTGCTTTTAATCTCTAACTTAAAATCCTTGCTATTAGGGTAAAAATCCCAGCAGGTTTTCATGTACATACCATCACCCAGTGTTGCAACGGTATCAAAGTATCGTTTGCAGTCCTTCATTTCATGCTGGTATCGTATCAATATCCTTTCAACATCATGATCTTCAAACTTCCTGGAGATGGTTAGCTGTGCCACTATCGAAGTTGCAAGGGTTAAAAAGTTACGCTTGGCTTTAGCAAACACACTTTTTCCATTATAATTCAACTGAATTAACGTAGCGCCCGGAATGTGTTCGAAGCAGTCGGAATAATTTGCGTTAAGCATATCATTCCTTTCCCATAAAACAATCAGCTTTAAATTGTTAGATGCTGAAAAATTGTATGCCGACTCTAAAACCCGCATTCTGTTGGCCAGGCCACCTACTGGATTGATAAAGAAATAGTTCATGATAAAGAAGGCTTTTTTAAACCTCATGTTAAAATCTGGTTAGGAAAGATTTTAGCGCTAAGGCCGGGGTTTGCTGATAAGGATTACCACCTGGTTGTGTATAATTATATTTGATGATTTGTTTATCGTTATACCGATCTTTTTTAACACCATTAAATACAATATTTAAATTAGGTATACTCTTTTGTTTAAATAGCTTCTCAATGCTCGCCAGCTCCCATGCTCTTGTAAAGCCTTGCCTAACCACATACAGTGTAATATCACTTACCCGAAGCAGCACCATCGCGTCTGACACAAAGTTGATTGGTGGCGTATCTATCAAAATATCATCATACGATTCTTTTAATTTGTTGATCAGTTGATCCAGATCATCTTGCTCCAACATCTCCTGAGAATTAAGGGTACAGGTACCTGCTGATATAACAGATATATTGGGGTGTACCTCAGAAACCTGGATAATTTCTTCCAGTGTGGCTTCGCCGAGTAGAAAATCGCATAACCCCTTTGCCTTAGCATCAAGATTAAACTTCTTAATAATCTGCGGACTATGTATATCCAACTCTAGTATGATAACCCGCCTTGCAGATGCAGCTAAAGACAATCCCAAATAACTGGTAACAAAGCTCTTCCCTTCGGCAGCTATACCAGATGTAAGCAAGGTAACCCTACCTGGTATTTTGGAGTTTTGCACCAAATGCAGGCCAAACCTTAGCTGCCTAAATTGTTCGCCTATTTCAAAGTTACCGTTGCGCTGCCCGATCATTAACGGCACCTTACCATCGTAGTAAGATATTTCGCTTATAATAGGAATAGAAGTTTCTTCTTCTATATCCCGTTTGGTATTAATTTTATCATTAAAATATTCACGACCATATATAATGCTCAGTGGTAAAAATATACCTAGTGCTAAAGCCATTACGTAAATTAAGCGCTTGTTTGATGTTTTTGTGTATTCGTAGTCAATCAAACGGCTATCGTTTAGGGTCGACGCATAGCTTAAAGCAGCTTCTTCACGTTTTTGCAGTAAATACAGATAAAGATTTTCTTTATTAGTTTGCTGCCTTTTAATGCTGATCAGTTGTCTTTCCTGGCCCGGTATGTTTTTGATAGAAGACTCCAGGGTTCCGTTGGTAAGTGCCAACTGTTTTTTACTTGCTAAAAGCGAAGCCTTAATTCCGTTTACGTTTTCGAGAATCGCAGCCTTGGTTGACTTAATTGCACCGTTAACAGAATCAAACACGTGGTTAATTTCGGGTGTGTTGGCCAGCATTTTATCGCGTTGTGCCTGCAGCTCCATCAGCTGTTTGATCAATCCCGATAATCCAGGATCGGAAATACCAATAGTTGCCGGCGCGCTGTTTACGCTTTTAGATGATTTAACATATTTCTCAACCTCATCAATAATGTTCAGTTGTACGTTAACGTCGTTTAGTGCGGCATCATTCGTTTTCAAATTTTCGAGTAGCAAGGTACTCTCTGCAGTTACATTGGTAATTCCCTGGCTGCTTTGGTAGCCTTCCAGGTGTTTTTCAATGGTTTCAAGTTCGCTGCTTACGGTAATAATTCTACTATCAATAAATTTAAGCGCACTTTCTGCAACTCTTTTCTTTTCTGTAACCGCCTGGTTATCATAAGCCTCAACCAAGCTATGCATAATATCATCTCCTCGTTTCAGGATATGATCTTGCAAAGACAACTCTAACACCGATGCCAACTTGTTTACTCGGGTTGCCTTAACATTATCTGCATAGCTATCCACAGCCGATAAGGTATCCATAAGTGAAATACCTATAGTGCTGCCAATATATTGGCCTATAGTGCTGGTTTTATTCAATGTCCAGCTACCAAAGCCACTTTTGAGGCGGGTACCAAAGTAAAACTCTTTACCACTGCCATCTTTATTTAACAAAACATATTGCAGCGGGCTTTTAATATAAATACGCAGGCTTTCTTTTAACGAATCTGAAGGAGGCGTAAGCAACTGGAATTTTACCGGGCTGGCTGTATACAGATCTGTATTTTTAAGGCCCTTTTTTTCCGAGTAAGTAATCCATAGCTTAAGTTTATTTACAACTTCTGAAATCAGCATTTTCGATTGTAGAATTTCACTTTCGTTTTCTACAACTTTTGATGATCCGAAAATGTCCATTTTTTGCATAACAGACTCGGCAGCGTGGTCATTTTTCTCATCTGCAATTAGCAGTTTAGCTGTTACGGTATAAACCGGAAGATTGTATCTATTGTAGAAATATGCTATTGCTAGCGCTGATACAATAAACAAAAGAAACAAGGGCCAGTGATACAAATATTTACTTAATACCTGCTTTGAACTTAATGACTTAGAGTCGTTTTGACCCTGATCGTGCGGGGTGATAAAAATAGTTTCTGAACTCATTGCTTTTTTAATTAACGTGTAACTACGATGGCAACTATTGATAAGAAGGCCAATACCAGGCTTATTGTGCGGTAATTATTATCTACGCTTGCAAATTTGTTTTTGCCTGGTGGTACGTAAACGATATCATTGCTTTTTAAATAATAGTAAGGTGATTGGAACAGGCTTTTAGATGTAAGATCGATATGTATAAATTCCCTGTTGCCGTCTTTTTCTCTTATAATCAGGATATTTCGTAGGGCGGTTATGTTTAAATCGCCTGCCATGGTCAGCGCTTCGTTTAACGTACAGCTTTCATTTTGAACGCTGTAAACACCGGGCCTTTGAACATCACCGGTAACGGAAATTTTAAAATTTATAAGCCTCACATTGACTACGCATTCTTTGAGGTAAGGCGTAAGTTGCGTTCGTAAAAGAGATTCAACACCAGAGAGCGATAAATCACTAACTTTTACAGCACCCAAAGTAGGTAAAACAATCTCGCCCTTGGGTGTCACCAAATACCCAATTACCGGATTGTTAGGGTTAACCATATTGGTACCATTTACCGTATTAAGGTTGTAGTTAAATATGGAACTGGCTTCGGGATTTGAACTGCTTACGTTTAGCGCCAGGATATCTCCCGGCTGCACAGTAAGCGGAGAGAAGTTTTTGATTTTTTGTGTTGTGTTGAGTGTGTCTAAATCTTGAAAATAAGGGACTTTTTTGTAGTTGTTACAGGATGAGAAAATAACTAAGTACAGAATTCCAGCGAGTAAATAGTAGTTTGATAATTTCATAATAAATTGACTAATGAATAATATAGGTACAGGAACGGACTCTAACACATAGGTAGTTTAGTTTATAATTGAGTCTTATAATAATTTGGTTGTGAAATTTGTTGAAAGTAAACAGCTTCGCCATTTCGGTCACAGGGACCTTTCTTTTAGAATTACATTAAGTAATTGAAAGTATTGAGCGATAACTCTCGAACACCTTACTGTAAATTTACACTGGAAATCTTACAAAAAAGTGGAACCGGGAAAAGTGTTGACTTGATTGTATAATTGTGAGAAAATAATTAGATATAACTGTTTAAAGTGAGAATAAAATTTAAATATCTTGTGAAATAATGTATACCTAACCTTCTCTATACTTATATATCTAGATAAAATAAATTATATATATCATTATAATACTCTTAAAACGTTAAAATATTTTCAACAATTTGATATTTGAGCATTCAGCTTAGCAACGATAATTTTTATCGTGTTAGCTTATTTCCCACTTTTTAGAACACAGCGGATTTAATCTTTAATGTAAAATTTCACAATAATTAAAAAGTATTGCAGTAATTAATCAATCTCTAAATGTTTATTGATAAATCTTATATTCTGGTTACCAAGTCCAGATTGAATAATCCTATCTGATCTTTCATAACCCTATCAATGTAAATAATGAGAATGCCTGTTATAGATATAGAATTGTTACGAAAGCCCTAACGATACCCGATATTCATTTGGTTGCCGATTATTTACTAATTGTATAGGCGACTAGCCCACAATTTTGCGGTTAGCATCAGGGATGAAGCAATCACGTTAACAAATTATTACACTTTCGATATATTTGCGCAACTTTCCCCTAAGCTCTTCCGTATACACCGGGTAGATAAGGATTAAACAAAGTCAATCGACATTAACTATTACTGCTGGTATGATATCTGAAGTGAAAAATTCAAAAAGTTTTAGTATTGAGGTTAAAGGAGTTAACTACAATATTAATTTAGGCGACATCAAAGACTTTCTTGAGCAATGTGAGTCATTCATGGAAATTAGTGGAGTTGAATTTGAGATAATGACACAATCCATAGCTGATAGCATTATAGATAGTGAAAACTCTAACATTGATCCAAAACAACTAAAAAGCCAATTAAGGTTTTTGCGAGAAGTTGGTTTCCTGCTAAGGAACGTTGTTTCAAACGACAACTACTAGTAAAACAACATCAATCACAAAAATATCAGCTGATAGTACCATCTTATCCTACGGCCGGTTTGATGGCGAAATAATGTTGGGGACTACTTTTTCTAAATAAGGGTATCCCTTGGCCAAGTCCGTCTGACGATAATGACCTTTTTTTCGCAGAAACTTTTCTGCCCACTGCAGGTTAATTAACCTGTACCTATAAATACTATTTTATTATATATTATATTAGGACCGGTAAAAATCCTTATATAGTAAAATAGTATCTCTTGGCTCTTCATATTCTTGATTTTACTCCTTATATATAGTATGCGCAAGTTGTTTATCACTTATTGCTATTTTGTTTGTTTGCTACTTGTAGTTGCGCAATCTTCAAATCTCTATGCTACCAATTACTATGTAAGTCAAAAAAGCGGCAGCAAAAAGTTTAATGGGCTCTCCCCTGCCCACCCCTTTCAAGATATACAGCCTGCTGCTCATTTAACTAAGCCAGGTGACACTGTTTTTGTAATGAATGGCAGGTACACCAATGATTGCCCTGTTTGCAATGTGCTTGATATAAATAATAGCGGCACCCAATCGAAGTATATTGTTTATACCAATTTCCCTAATCACCATCCCGTAATAAACTTTAATGGCTGGGCCGGCATTTCGATAAACAATGGTGTAAGCTATATTAAAGTTATTGGCTTCGAGGTAGTGGGTAACAATTCAAAAATAAACCTGGCCAAAGCCCTGGTGCAACCACAAAGCTGCGGAAATAAAAGAGGCACTTTTGATCCTATATATAATGGTAACGCTATAACTATTAGCGGCGCAGGTAAAAAGCATTCGCACCATATAGCAATAACAAATAACGTTGTGCATGATTGTGGCGGCGGCGGTATAGGCGCATCACATGCTGACTATATTACAATAGAACAAAATACAGTTTATAACACAAGCTGGTATTCTGTTTTCGGCACAAGTGGCATAGCCTTTTACCAATTTTGGAATTACGATAATTCAAAGGGCTATCACAATGTGATACGCTGTAATAAATGTTACAACAACAAATCATTGGTGCCATGGATTAAACAATGTATTATATCAGATGGTAATGGAATTATTATAGACGATTTTCGCAACAAACAAAATGGATCAAAACTAAAAGAATACAATGGCAAAACGTTGATTGAAAATAATATCTGCTGGTATAATGGAGGTACTGGGATTCATACCTTTCAGAGCGATCACGTAGATATCATAAATAATACTGCCTATTGCAACTCACAGACTAAAGAGCTTAATGCCGGTCAAATACTTTCTGGCCTGGGAGATGATAACAGGATTATTAATAACATCCTTGTATCAGATTCAGAAAACGTTATCAACTCCAACTATCACAATACAAACCTCACCTACGAAAACAACCTCCATTACAATATAACCCACCCCGACAAGGCGATCATAGCTGTTTCCTCTTCTACTTGTATAAATGATTTAAATCCAGCCTTTATTTCTCCCGAAAATAGTTTGAATGCAAATTTCCAGCTTAAGAAAAATAGTCCTGCTATCCATCATGCTAACACCGTGGTTTACAGCTATTCTGACTATAATAGCAAAAAACGTGCAAATGGGCATACCACTGATATCGGTGCTTATGAAAATTAGAACAGCTTGATATCACAATCTACTTTTACCAAGACTTAATTTCTGATTTTCCTAATAATTTACATAGCAAAAATAAGTCTATTAATTATCTCAAATGTGCTCGTTTTAGTCTTGCTATTAATAGTTAATATAACAAACTAAACTCTTGCTTAAAATCTCATTAAAAAAAGTTCTTACTTATTAAAAAATCTAAAATGCTTGCGTTTTAGTAAACCTTGATTGCCTATAAATCTTATAGACTATCTAATTGTGATATTTATTATCTTAAAAGATAATAAAACATCAAAAAAATCTCCACAACATACATGAATAATAAATTTTATTGACTTCTAGTTTAGTGTGCAAAGCACACAATTAATTTCTCGCTTTTGCACATATCGTTATACATTAACTGAAAATTGGATAACATATTGGGTAAACTGAGGTATCTTACATCAACCAAACTATCACAGTCGCGATCAGTAGAGTTACTTGTATGAATATATTAACAACTTAAAAATTTATTTTTTTAAGCAAAATACAAACCGAAGCTGATTTAGAACCTGGTTGTTTTTCACGAATAGATTATAGTTCATCATTGACACCAATAAAAATATTATGGAAAAAGTACCTCTTAAAAACAAATCATCGCCTTCTAGCAACTGGATGGTTATATATACCCGTTCAAATTGGGAGAAGAAAGCCGTTAAGCTTTTAGCAGACCAGAACATCGTGTCATTTTGCCCTCTTATTAAGATTAGCAAAAAATGGTCAGACCGAAGTAAAACAGTAGAACAGCCACTTTTTAAATCGTACGTATTTGTACATATCAATCCGCACGATCAATTAAAAGTGCAGGAAACTACCGGGGTGCTCAACTTCGTAACACATTGCGGGCGGGCTGTAACAGTTACAGAACCAGAAATTGACCGCATTAAAACAATCATTAATACATACTCTGAAATAGAGGTTGTAGATACCCGGCAATTTAACCGGGGCGACAAGATTTTGATTAAAAATGGGCCACTGGTAGATTTTGAGGGTGAGATTGTAGACGTACAAAACACCAACGTGCTTATGGTGCTAGATCAGCTTGGATGTACAATACTTGTTAAGGTAAACAAGAATGAAATCTTGCACACAAATTAAAACAGATTTATAATAAGATTACTGATTATAATATTCAGTCTTCTTATATAAATAACTATATCATCTTCTAAAACACAGATAAATAGAATTATTAACTGTGAAATTTAACGATTGCCTTTTCTATTTAAAAACAAGGATTCAATGGAACAGCACTATGGACAAATAGTAGAAAGAGTTATACGAAGAAATGGGTATAGTATCAGTGAGCTAGCGCGCCTCACCAATGTTAATAGACGATCTGTATACAATTGGTTTCATCAGAAAAGGCTGAAGGCTGAAACCATTTACAGGATTGGAATTGCATTGAATTATGATTTCTCTAATGAGTTTCCAAAATTATTTCTGGACCTGCAATTTAACGATACCAGAAATGAGATGGCTTTGGCAACTTATAATGAAGTACCCAACGAACCAACCGACGAAAACTATTGGAAAGATAAATACATAAAGTTATTAGAAAAATATAACGATACGCTTTCATCCCAAGCAGACTCAAAACAACGAGAATAGGTTCTGCTGCAATAACTTGGTGACACTTGTTTAAAACTTCAAACTACTATATAAACACTTAAACAAAAAATCTATGAACTTAATTAAAATCGGTGCGTTTAGGCGTGCCCGGCAATTGCTTGCACTTTTTGTTATACTAAGCTGGATAACATCATGCTCATCTTACGAAAAGATCCCCTATTTTCAAGACCTGAGCAGGTCGCAAATCACGTCAGAAGACCTTGATAATTATACCATTCCGACCATACAACCAACCGACCAATTAGCAATAAATGTAAGCAGTTTAAACCCAGATGCTGCTGCTGTTTTTAATAACAATACGCAATCATCCGGTACCAATACGAGTAGCCCTGCCTACGGTTATACAGTAGATCCCAACGGAGAAATAAATTTGCCGCTGGTGGGTGTTATTAAAGTTACCGGGCTAACTACTTCGCAACTGTCGGTAAAACTGCAGCAACAACTTCAGTCTTATTTAAGCAAGCCAACAGTATCTGTAAGAATGGTAAACTTCAAGGTTTCTGTTTTAGGCGATGTAATGCGGCCTAATATTTATACCAGTGCCAGCGAAAGGCTTACCGTAACAGATGCTTTAAGTTTGGCCGGCGATCTTAATATTACCGGTAAGCGCGAGGACATTATTTTAGTTAGAGAAGTAGATGGTAAAAGGCAATATGTGCCTATTGATCTTACCTCTAAAAAGATATTCAACTCACCTTATTTTTATCTGAAAAGTAACGACTTAATATTTGTACAGCCAAGCAAAAAGAAATTAGCTACAGTTGATACCGGATATCGTAACGCCAGCTTAATTATTTCGGCTTTATCACTGGTGGCAATTTCTATTTCATTATTTACCAGATAAGTTATGGATAACAGGCGATCATCAACTGTTAAAGCAGCACCACAGCATCAATTTACTGATCTAAGGGCTGTTTTAACAAAATATGTTTATCACTGGCCTTTGTTTATCATAGGTATTGTTATCGCGTCGGCAGGCGCATATCTGTACCTGTACAGCGTAAATCCTGTTTATGAGATCAACGCAACAATATTGGTTAAAGACGAAAAAAAATCGCCACAACAAGAAAAATCAGTATTGCCCGAGCTCGATCAAATGAGCTCCCCTAAAAATGCGGAAACCGAGATCGAAATACTAAAATCCAAAAAGCTGATTAGCCAGGTAGTTAATCAATTGCAATTATGGGTTTCGTACCGGGAAGGGGATGGTTTAAAAAAGCAGGATTTATACGAGAGCAGCCCTGTCAGGTTTGTACTGAGTAATAAAACAGGTTCGATGTTTGGGCAGAAAATCAATATACAGATCAAGGATAAAAATACTTTTTTATTTAAAAATGCCAGCGGACAAATGCAGCCGGCAGCATTTAATAAACCCCTAAAAAGTGCATTTGGTACCTGGACATTGAAGCCAACTACATTTACAGATCAGTACATTGGTACAAGCTTAACCATTAATCTTAACGATGCCGACAAGGTTGCTAATGATTACGTTAAAACCCTGGATGCGCATTTACTTGATAAACTGGCGCCCACAATTGGTTTGTTTATAACCGATGAAGTACCTCAACGTGGTGTAAACTTTCTCGATAACCTGATATTAGCTTATAACCAGGCGGCTTCGGAAGAAGAGAAAAGAATTACTAAAGGCACCATCGACTTTATTGACAACCGTTTGGCATCATTAACAGGCGAATTAAGTCATGCCGAGAAAAATGTGGAAGGCTATCGGAGCAGCCAGGGTATAACCGATATTTCGTCGCAGTCTAAGGTGTATTTAGAAAACGTGCAGAGTAACGGAGTTAAATTAAACGACGTAAATATCCAGTTGCAAATAATCAACGGGATTGAGCAATACGTAAATTCAACTTCCGAAAACGCCACTGCGCCTGCCACAATTGGCATTACTGATCCGGCATTAAATAGTTTGGTTGAGAAATTATCCGAACTGCAATTAAAAAAGACTGCTTTGCTGGCTACCACGCCAGAAGGCAATCCGATGTTTGAGCCGCTTAACAAACAGATTAACCTTACCAAGGCTTCGATCAGGCAAATTGTACAGGGTATTAGGTCATCCCTTCTCAATTCAAAAAAGGGGCTGCAATCTTTTGGTAATAAATCAGAGTCTTCAATCAAAGATATTCCAGGGCAGGAAAGGCAATTTGTAGATATGAAACGGCAGCAATCTATCAAAGAAAACCTATACGTTTACCTACTGCAAAAACGCGAAGAATTAGCTTTGAGTTATGCCTCTACATTTGTTGATGCCCGTGTTGTAGATAATGCCAACGTTGGCGACGTGACATCGCCCAGAAAGCCGTTTGTTTTTGCCGTTGCTTTACTTCTCGGTTTAGCTATACCTTTTATGGTTATTTATTTCCGCAACTCATTTAAGAATAAAATTGCAGAACGCAGGGAAATTGAAAGTGTATTATCTGTACCGATTTTGGGCGAGCTATCTTATAAAGACCTGGACGGTGAAGCAATTGTGGTTACTAACAGACATCACTTGTTGGGCGAGCAATTCAGAGCGTTACGCACAAATTTACATTACGCGCACACCAAAGAAGGTTCAAACCACGCTACTCATTTAAGCACTCACGATGGTTCTTTAAATGTGGGTAACAACTACTTGCCGGCAGAAGGTAGGGTAACATTATTTACATCAAGCGTATCAAAAGAAGGTAAAAGCTTTGTGAGTGTAAACGTCGCGGCCTCCCTGGCGGCATCGGGTAGAAAAACAGTAATATTAGAAATGGATTTGAGAAAACCCAAAATCGCTAAGATTTTCGGTTTCCAGAACACCCAGCCTGGTATTAGTGAATTTCTTTCTTCTCCTATTAACGTAGAGCACCTGATCAAGCCGGTAGACAGTATTCCCCATCTTGATTTTATTGGTAGCGGCCAAATACCCATGGACCCGTCTGAGCTTTTAGAAAACGAGAGACTGGCAGAATTAATATCAGAATTAAAAGACAGGTATGATGATATTATCATCGATAGCCCCCCCCTGCACCTGGTAACAGATGCCATGATTATCGCCAAACTGGCAGATATATCTGTGTACATTATAAGACAAGGATTTACTGGCAAAAACGAACTTGACTTTATCCACGAAATTGAGCAGAACCAGCAGTTGCCAAATATGTACATCGTTTTTAACGGCATCAAAAAAAACAAATACGGTTACGGCTATAATTATGACAATAGCTATTACAACACGGACCAGGATAAACGGAGTTTTAAAACCGCGTGGAGGCAGTTTGCAAGCAGGTTTTAATATTAAACCTACAGCAAATAAATAATTACACAAGCCGAATACTTAGTACCATGTCGAATAAACTAATTGTAATAATACCGGGCTTAACGCTGTTGCTGTTTATTTTAAACATGTTTTACAGAGGTAACACGGTACAATCATGTTTAATTTTCGTGATGTCTTTATTGCCCCTTATGGATTTAAAAATTACATCCGAGGCATTTGGGGGCTTTAAAGTTTTTGATGCTATTTGCTTTTACGCCTTACTCTTCTTCTTTAAGGCGTTTATCACCATTAATTTAAACAAAAGAAATAACTTCTATCTCCTGCTTTTTTTGTTGCTGGCCATCATTATTCTACTCGGTGGGTTATCGTCAGAATTCCCCGCCCGAACCTGGTTAAGCCTGATTAAAGTTTTACCTATATTTATATTCGCCAGGTTTTTACTAACGGAGTGTTATAACGATTCAGCATTTTTTTCGAAAGCTATTACCGCGTTAAAAACCAGCTATGTAATAGCCATCCTATTTTTAGTTGTACAAAGACTAGTAGGCCTAAAGTTTACATTTTATCCGGGGCTATCACCCAATACTTTCGATCCGGTATTTAACCTGATCAGGTATCCTGGAGTTTTTTTTGATGCCCAGGCTCATGGGCAATTTTTGGCTATGGGTAGCTTTTTGTTTTTATACATCGATAAAAATGCAAGCAGGCGCAATATTATTTTAAACTACACTTTTTTTCTCTTGGCTATTGTGGGTATTGATATGGCCGGCAGCAGGGCCGCTTTCGGAGGCTTTGCCGTTGGTTTGGCTATTGTTATTTTAATAGCAGCCCGAAATTACAGAATCTATGCTTTTGCTGCGCTGGCTATTGCTTATTTTTTATTTAGTTCGCTTTCTCTCCATGCCAACTTATTTGATCGCACAAAAAACCTTTCTGACGATTTCCTATTCCGGAAAAATATCTGGAAGGAGGCATTGGATATTTCATGGAAACACCCCTACCTCGGTATCGGCGCAAATAATTATCAGAACTACGTAATCAGGCATAATCAGGACCAATACCTGGAAATCGAAGACGGGCAACTGGTTTATTTTGACCAGCCAGAAAACGGATACTTAAAAATAATGGTGGAGCTTGGCTTCACGGGCTTCATTGTCTTCTCGCTGCTTTTGCTGGTGCCGCTATTTAAAGGCCTGTGGCTATACTTTATGCGAGTATGCGATAAGTATATAGTCTTCTTTATAGCGTCTCTAGTAAGCTTCCTGATTGCCTTCAATACTGTTTATTCCATTTACGACAACAGGCTACTTATTATGGTAGCGAGCATGGTAGTACTCATAGTGGCCTACCCTGTTAAAAGAAATAATATTGATGAATTGGTCGCAAATTAAAAATACAAAGCTATTAAAGTCGGCGCTGGTAAAAAACAGCGCGTGGGGAATAGCTTCAAATATTCTTCAAATTCTATTTGTATGCATTTTTTTCGCAATAGTTGCCCGTAAATATAGCGCAAGCGAATTCGCACGGTTCCTGGTTTCCACATCAGTATATCAAATAGTGGCCGCGTTTTCATCTATGGGTTTAGGGCAATGGTTTGTTAGGCAGTATGTGATCGACAACGATAAGTTAACGCTTACCGGAAAATTCTTAAAAACCCAGCTCGGATTGGGAATGCTCTTCTATATCGTTAACATAGCCTTTGCTTTTTTGGCTTATGCAGACCCTCAAATCAAGTTGCTGTGCATCGTTTTGGGTACCAACATTATCTTCGATAATTTAATAAACGGTATCAGGAGCATCAATATCGTTGAGGGTAAACAACATAAAACCGCACTTATATTGGTTATTGATGGTTTTTTAAAGCTCGTAACTGGCTGCCTGTTGTTTATACATCCAATTTCTATTGTGATGCTATCGGTTATTATGATTATCGCCCGATTGCTCACACTTCACCTCTTAATTAGGTTAGGATCGTCAAACAACATCAATTTAAAATCTTTATGGTATGCCAAAATATCACTTGATGATTTAAGAGTTTTGATTGCCAAAAACTGGAGGTTTATTGTGATTGGCAGTATTTCTATCATCTACTGGAAAATGGGGAATATCATCATATCAAAAACGCTCTCACTTACCAATGTTGCAGATTATGAGATTGCCTTTCGGATTTTTTCTATTTTTCTGATCTTGCCTATTGTAGCGTCGTCTACTATTTACCCGCAGTTTATTCGCTATTTTAATGCCGGCAATCATGCTGCACTTAGGCTACTGTATAGAAATATTTTTTTAGGATATACACTATTTGCACTGGTATCATACGCATTTATGTATTCATTTTCAGGCTGGATAATTCCGCTTGCATTTGGTAAAGGGTACCCTGGTTCTGTATTATGTACACAACAAATGTTTTTAACCTTTTTAGTACTGCCATCGGTTTTACTGCAGGCTAACCTTATAGTTGCTCTTGGCTTAGAGAAACTTGATATGTGGTTTAATATTTTCTGTTTCGGTGTTAACGTAGTGGGATGCGTGGTAGGTTTATATTTTATTAAAGAGCTTTCGGTGGTTAACTATTCAGTGTGTTTCTCATTTGTGATATTCCATATTTTGCAGAATATATTGTTGATCCGTAAAAAGATAACAACTCTTAAATTCTGTTTTGTATTTTATTCGGTAGCTTTTTCTACGGCTTTTATTTATCAGCATTTGGCCGAAAATACTAATCCGGTTCTATTGTTCATATCATTTTTAGTCACGCTCATTATAATTGTCTTGGCATCATTTCTTTACAAGAGATGGCATTACAGCCTACACCTCACCGTATTTAAAAAGACCGAAAGCCGATGACCCCCACACTATCAATAATTATCCCGGTTTATAACAAGGCTGCCTATTTAGGCGACTGCATCAGATCTGTACTTAACCAAACGTTTACAGATTTCGAATTAATACTTGTTAACGATGGCTCCACAGATACCAGCGGCGATATTTGCCATGAATACCAAGCCTTTGACGACCGGATAATTGTAATTGACCAGCGTAATGCCGGGGTTTCTGCAGCAAGAAACGCAGGACTTAAACGCGCAACCGGCGACTACACTGGTTTTATAGATAGCGATGACACCATAGAGCCAGATATGTACGAATTGCTAGTCAGCAATATATTAGCACATGATGCCGATATATCTGTATGCAGGTTACGCACTGTTTTTCCCGAAAAAACCATTAGTGTGCCCGAGCAAGCTAAAGCTGCTGTTTTAAATCATGAGCAGGCCCTATCGGCATGCCTAGATGGCAATCTTGACCGCAGCGCAAATAATAAGATCTACAAACTGGCTCTTATTCGTGATATCTTTTTTGAAGGACATATCTATGAGGATATCTTGTTTACCTGTAAGGCATTTCTAAAAGCGAAAACCATAGTAGTTCAACAGGCAACCAAATACAACTACATCATAAGAGATACCTCAGCAAGTATGAGCTTATTTAACGCTAAGTACCTCGAAACAATAGATGTATCGGCAGCTATTGTAAAGCTGGTAGCTGTTAATGATGAAGCGTGCTTGATATATGCCCAAATATTTGACATCATATCTAATCTTTCTTTACTCAATCTACTATTACTATATGGTAAAGAGCACTATATAGATGCATACCAACGGGTATTAGCTAATTTAAAGGCCTATCAATCAATCATCAATGGCAAGGCTTTAAGCAGTAAACACAGATATGCGTTACGGCTCTTTAATTTTTCGCCCCAGTTGTACAGTTTGTTGATGTATTGGTATGGTATAATAACACAAGCTGAGGTAATTAAACGCACTCAAAAAACGGCAGTTTATATTTAAAGCCATGCTAAGCAGAACCCAGTCGATACAGATAGAAAATATAAGACTAATAGCCATTGTTGCTGTTATCTGTATACACGTCTGTGCTTATGCAATTTCTACAGAAATTGATCAACAGGGAAATGTAAATACCAACTGGTGGATTGCAAATTTATACGAATCATTTTGTCGCTTTTGCGTACCGGTTTTTGTAATGGTAAGCGGAGCACTATTGTTACCGCAGAAAATAAACCTATCAGCATTTTTAAAAAAGCGGATGCGACGTATATTACTTCCATTTGCATTCTGGGAGATTATCTATCTGGTATATAACTTATTACTAAAAATAAGAGATGAAAAAGACATCATCAACCATCATTGGGCTTCCTGGTTATACATACAAATAGCCCAATGCCCCGCGCCCCATTTGTGGTATGTTTATATGATTATAGGTATTTACCTGTTTATACCCATATTACAACCATGGGTACAAGCGGCAAGCAATAAGGCAATTCTTTACTTCTTAGGTATTTGGCTGATAGCTTTGGGGCTACAACAAATACATTTCTTACAAGCAAACGTTCCTTTAGACTTACGGTACTTTAGCGGTTATGCTGGTTACCTTATACTTGGTTACTATATTTTTGAACGCTTACAAATAAATGCATGGGTAAAAATTACTGCGTTAATTCTTTTGTTTGCGGGTTTTGTCACCACTGTACTGGGAACTTATATTTTAACCAAAGCAAGACATATCTTCGCGGGCGACTTTTATAATTACCTCACCGTCAATGTATTTTCTCTAACAATTGGTTTGGTTATTTTGGTGAAAGAATTTCGTTTTACTGATACAAACCTTATTGTTACTAAACTAAGAAATGCCATTAGTAAGTTTAGCTATGGTATATACCTTAGCCATCCACTAATTATCGTTGTGATCGCCCACTTTAAGATCAACTATAAAATAATCAATCCTATTATAGGTATTCCGTTAAATACAATTATCTGTTTCGCAATTAGCTGCGTGCTCGTTTACAGCCTTAGCAAATTGCCCTACGGAAAATACATTTCAGGATAAAAAAGGTAGTATATGAACTTTTTCAGATTCATTTTTCAGGACTGGCAGGTTAACAAGGGCAACGCAAAAGGCAGGATAATACTCGTGCTTTTTCGTATCGCTAACTTCTGCTCAACCCGTGAAATCTACTATTACCTGGGCTTTATCTATCTGCTGTTTTATAAACTTTGGGTTGAGTTAATCTTCAGCATTGAAATCCCCTGGAATGTAAAGATTGGGAAAAATTTGCGGTTATACCACGGCCAGGCATTAGTAATGACCAACAAGGTTGTTATTGGCGAAAACTGTACTCTGCGGCAATCTACCACTATCGGTAATAAGCAATCAGGCGATGGTAGCTTTAGCGGCTCACCAGTTATTGGAAATTATGTAGATGTGGGTGCCAATGTTTGCATCATCGGCCCAATAACTATAGGTGACCATGTACTTATTGGTGCCGGATCTGTAGTGGTTAAGGATGTAGACGCTAATTGCACGGTTACCGGCAACCCGGGTATTGCACGTAAAAGGAAAGATTTAAACGTAATTAGTTATGAGTAAGCCCCGGATATTATTTAGTATACCAACCCGGCATCACGTAGAAATTGCCATCGACGAAATGGAGGGATTACGATCGCTTGGGTATCCCTGTGATCAGTTCTTTTACGGGGCTAAGGAGGGTGTTACATCAAAACCCGGCCGACTGCGGGTTATATTTAAAAATGCACGTAATCTTATCAAAACGGCCAGGCAATTTAAGCCAGATATTGTTTATCTCAACTCACGCTTAGAGTTATTAGCAGGCATACGCGACCTTATTACCATCGCCCTGTTTAAAGCCGTCTATCGCCGTAAAGTAAGCTTCTTACTTAAATCTCACGGATCTGAGATCGAGATCTTTAAAAACAGAAGCTTTATGATAAGCAGACTCATGTTGCCTTTCCTAAAAAAAAATATCTCTGCATGGCTCTTTTTATCAACCGAAGAAAGAAATACGATTATAGACGCCGGATACCTACCAGCTAATAGGGTATTCACAACCAAAAATATAGTGCGCAACACGCAGTTTAAAGTTGACGAAAATTTCAGAACCCGTTATCAAATACCAGAACATCATCAAATTTTACTTTTTGTTGGCAGGCTTATTAAACCAAAGGGCATTTATGAGATAATAAATGCTTTCGTTATCATCAGAGAATTACACCCCACAACGTTAATTATTGTAGGCGACGGTGTAGAGCTTGAGGTTGTTAAACAACTCGCACAATCACTTGGTGTTGATAAGCAGGTAATATTTACAGGCTTTGTGCCCGAACAAGATACGATACCATTTTACGCCAATAGTGATGTACTATTGTTCCCAACCTATTTTCCCGAAGGTTTCCCGATGGCTTTGTTTAATGCAATTGCGGCAGGCCTTTGTGTGGTTACAACTCCCATCCGCGCAGCCATTGATTTTTTATCGGAACCAGAGAATTGCCTTTGGGTAGAGCCGAAAAACAGTATCGATGTTGCGGACAAGGTTAACAAGCTTTTGCGATCTGTACCATTAATGAGCGCGATGAAAAAATCTAACATTATCAAAGGCGAGATGTTCAATCAGCAACACGTTTGCACAGAACTATCAGAAATCATTGAAAAGATAAGCCCGGTATGCAGTTGATCAATATTATAAAGAAAATAAGAAATGAATTTTTGCGGAAAGTCGTTTACAGACGATACCAAATTGGTACAGGTTTCCATTGTGGGATAAGGGTGCGAATATGGGGAAAGAAAACTATCTCTATTGGCAAAAACTTCTATATCGGCCGCGACTCATTTATAGAAAGCGATGTTGTTATAGGCGATAATGTGATTTGGGCCAACCGGGTTGCTTTGGTGGGCCGCTACGACCATCACTACCTACAGCTCGGCATCCCTATGCGACAGGCTTCGCAAATACGGGATAAAGATTATACCTGGCTCGGTTTAAACAGCGTTACCACCATCGAAGATGATGTTTGGGTTGGCTATGGCTGCACTATTTTAAGTGGCATAACCATAGGCACTGGTAGTATCATAGCTGCTGGTAGTGTGGTTACAAAAAGCGTTAAACCCTATTCAATTTATGCCGGTGTGCCAGCCAGAAAGATAAAAGATCGATTTAGTTCTAAAGAAGAACTAGAACATCACTTAAGTATGCTTCAACATTAAGATTATTTGGCCTGGGCAAAGATACGTTCACTGGCAATCAGAATGATAGACGAGAACGGATCTATCTGTACTTTATCTTTGTAAACATGCTGGTGAACGTCTACATAGCGCTTATCCAGCTTCACTGTTTTAACTTCATCACTTACGTTGTACTCGAGCCGAACATTCTCGCCTGGTAACATTTCGACAGAAAATTGATCTTTACCATAAGCAGTTTTCCATTTTGTAAGGTCATATGTCTGATTGCTAGCCTTACCCTCTTTAACAACATAGGCTGAAATGGCCCCCATATCATTTTTAGACTGGAAGTAGAAGTTATTATCCATCTGCCCGAAAGAACCAATATCATCTTGCTGGGATGAAAACTTGGCATTAGGCTGAAGATCATTCATCGAGAAAAAGCTGTTATTTTTAATGCTGTTATTTCTAATGTATGAGCTTGTTGCTAGGTAATGGTCTTGCTCCAGTCTTAATTGCACACCGTTATTAAAGGCTATATTACCGTAAATTTCTATATCCTTAGCATTGTGTATTTTAATACCATTATTAGCACATAACGATACGGTATTACCAGTTACAGCTACACTTTCAGTATTGTCATCAATATATATCCCCTCTGCAAATAGCGCAGAAGGGCGGTTTGTACCCGCACCATTACCAATACCATGCATAACAATGTTATTAATTACCTTTTTATAGCTGGTTTTAGACCAGTCGCCTATATATATCCCACCGCCATCATCTTTGGTGAGGCAAAAGTAAGTGATGTAATTATTTTTAACATAGGATGACGTTCCACCAAAGTAAATGCCATCATAACCGGTGCTATCTATTTTATTCCGCTCAATTTGGGTATTATCACCAAATGAGGTAATAGCTTCATAAGTACCTGAACCGCTTTTACCCAGGCCAGGAATTAAACCGGTGTTTTTAATCTCGTTATCAACTATAACCGCATTGATACAACCGGCGTCAAGCGTAATAGCATCGTTTAAAGAATGATTAATAACTGAATTTTTGACGCTAAACGAAGGTGAGTAAGATGCCGAAATTGCATCGGCACCAATTAAATCGATTACACAATGCTGTAATTTAATGTTTGATGCGTTTACAATATCAAAAGCATTACGGCCGGCACCGATAAATGACAAGTTATCGAAAACTATATTGTTAAACTTTTTAATAGTAATCAGGTTGCTTTCCACGTCTGTTTTAACAACATAGTCCTCCGGATTTTTATTGCCGAAATAAACCAGCATCTTTTTGCGGGCTACATCAAAATACCATTCACCAAATTGGTCTAAAGTTTTAATATCTTTCTGAATAAAATACCCAAATCCGTTGGTAGGCAAATCTTTACCTGGTTCGTCGTAAGTGATTACGCCATTAGCCTGACTAGTGATGGTACTTTTGTCAATGATCCATCTATTTTTTCTGATAACAATTTCGCTACCAGTCCAGTTAATATTATCGTTAAGCTTATCATATGTAATTGAGTTATCGTTTTGATGTGTTTTGTAAGTTAAATAACCTTTATTGGGATAACGGCCCATTGCTTGCTGTATGCCGTTTAAAACCAGCATATTACCACCGACCTCGCAAGTACTTTCGTAAATGCCAGTTTTAACAAGTTTCCACTTTGTTAAAGTGGCTAAGCCATTTATTTCTGGTTTTTTACCCGTGGCATAAGCGCCAAAATAAATAGGATCAAACACTGCTCCCGATTTGGTAACTGTAAGTGCCCCGTAAAATACATCACCTCTTTTCAACAACACAGAATCTCCTGCAGCTAAAAATTTAAAGTATTTATTTAACCTGTCGATCGATTTCCAGGGCGTTTTAGGGTTACGGGCTTCTATACTATTGTAATCATCATTACCCGTAGAACTCGATAAATAATAGGTAGCTGCCTTTGCATTGTTGTTTATAAATAAAAGCACAAACAAAAGCGAAAAGCAATTGTACTTAAAAAGTCGGTTGTTAAGACGCGGAAAATAAATCATATCTCGTCAATACTTTAGCACTGTTTTAGGGTAGATAGACTCAAGTAGCTCAGATTGATTATCTAGACTGCTGTTGTCAATTCGATTTACACTCTCGTGCTTATTTTGTCGATTGTACGGCAAATCATCTATTAATGTTGCGGTTACACCAATAAATGTCTTAAATTGGAAATATCAACAAGCAGTGTTTAATAAAACCGGGCATAATTTTAATCCACATACTAACTAGTGAAACAACGCCTTTTTTCAGTAAAAATATTTTTCGAAATAATAAGATGTGCGCCGCATCTACTCCTGTTTTATTTTCACAGAAACAAGAATATCATTTACGCCGATGTAGATCGCTGGGCCGAAATATTTAAATTAAAATACAGTCGCCCGGTAAGCTTTCTCTATTTGTTAAGCTTTTATCGCGAATACCGCAACGTATTTTATCTACGTGTTGGAGTATGGAAGCACTTATTAAATATCATATGTCCCCGCCTATCCACCTTATATATTTATACAGAAGATGTTGGCAAAGGGCTTTTTATTCAGCATGGATTTGCAACAATAATTGCGGCGAAAAGACTTGGGGAAAATTGCTGGATCAACCAGCAGGTTACCATTGGTTATTCAAACGAGTCTGATTTACCGTCTTTAAATGACAATGTAATCATCAATGCCGGTGCTAAGGTTATCGGGAATGTATTGATAGAAAGTAACTCAATAGTTGGCGCCAACGCAGTTGTTGTAAAAAACGTGTCGGCCAATTGTACAGTTGTAGGTGTACCGGCATACATTGTTAAAAAAAATGGTATTCGGGTAAATGAACAACTTTAACAATTTCCACGTCTGCATTACCACAACTACTTAAAATTTATCAAGGAAATTATTAAGGTGGTTACTAAGCAAAAAGAATCTATCTTTGAGGTCAAAAAAATTAGAATTATACTTTCCATGGCAAAGGCATCTGAAATTAAAGTAGGCAATATATTACGCTTTAACGGCGAACTGGTAACCGTTATAGAAGTTCTACACCGTACACCAGGTAAAGGCGGAGCTTTCTACTTAGATAAATTTCGCAACATTAAAACCGGAAGAATTGTTGAGGCGCGTTTAGCTACCGACGAGCAGGTTGAAATTTGCCGTGTAGAAACTAACGACTACCAATATCTGTACGAAGAAGGTGAATATATGGTGATTATGGACAACACCACTTACGATCAGTTTAATATCCCAAAAGCATTGTTTGGCCCATCTGCTAAATTCTTAAAAGAAGGCATGAACGTGATAGTTTCTTTTGAAAGCGAAGAAGCAATTATGGCGCAAGCACCTAATAGCGTAGATTTAGAAATAACTTATGCAGAACCAGCTGTTAAAGGCGATACCTCATCTGGTGCATTGAAATATGCAACAACAGAAAATGGCGTTGAAATCAAGGTTCCATTATTTGTAAACCAAGGTGATAAAGTAAAGGTAGACACCCGCACAGGCGAATATATCGAACGTGTAAAATAAGTTAACTTTGAAATAAAAAAAGCGGTTCATATGCATATGAACCGCCTTTTTTATTTCCGTTCAATGAATATATTTGCGATACAGAATATTATTTATGAACAAATTGGCTTCTAACACGGCTCAATGTTTCTCTTGAAACCCCAAGGTAAGAGGCGATCATATGTAAAGGAACCCGATTAAAAATATTCGGAAACCGTGTTATAAAATTCTTATATTTTTCTTCCGTACTGTAACTGATCGCACCAATTACCCTGTTTTGAATCGCATCGTAGCTTCTTGCCAATAAAGAGTCAATAAAAATCTTAAACTTGGGTATTGTAATAAGCAGGTTTAAAAAAGCTTGTTTGTCAATCAGAATAACCTCGCAATTTTCAAGGGCATCTATATTACATTTTGACGGACTTCCGTTGTTATAACTTTCACGGTCACTGATCCACCAGTTTTCAATTGCAAAACGGAGCATATGCTCAACTCCGTCGTCCCCCACTGTGTACATACGAAGGCATCCCTTTACAATGAAACAGTTGTAATGGCAAACACTTCCCTCCTGTAGCAGGTATTGTCTCTTTCTAACCTTTCTTTCAATGCTAACTAACCGGATAGCATTAATTTCATCAGCATCCAAACCAGCCTTTTCCCTTAAATATTTTTCAAATGATTCAAACATGCCTATCCGTGTTTAACAAATCTATTCAAAATTAAGCTATGCGCAATTTCGAAACATGAAAATGGTAAACAGGTGACCAAGCCTCCTCAATGTTCCTCAGAGAGAATCTTCAAAATCATTACCGTGACATTTATCACAAGTATTTTGCGCCAAATGTCCTTGTCGGTTCTCACTAACTTCTCGGAAGTTTGCATTGTAATAATTGATCATACCATGAGATTAAAAAATAAAATAGCCGTTATCAGCGGCGGCACCAGTGGCATCGGACTTGCCATTGCCAAAAGTTTCGTAGAAGAAGGCGCGGAAATATTTATTTTCGGCAGAAGAAAAGATGCTTTGGATGAAGCGGTCAAAATTATTGGCGGTAACGTTACAGCCATCCAGGCGGATGCTGCGAAACTGACAGACCTTGATCTTGTTACTGATGTTGTCAGGAAAGCAAAAGGTAAAGTAGACATCCTGGTTTCTAACGCAGGATTTACCGAGCAAGTACCGCTTAGTGAAATTACAGAGGACCATTATGACCGTACATTTGATTTAATGGCAAAGGGGCCGCTTTTCCTTACCCAAAAAATGCTCCCGCTAATGAAGGGCGGCGGTTCGATCATTCTCGTTTCGTCTGCAATGCATTATATGGGGCTTGCCAACCACTCCGCCTATGCCGGTGCTAAAGCGGCGCTGCGTTCTTTTGTCCGTACATGGGCAGCGGAGTTCAAAGACAATGGTATTCGCGCCAATCTTTTAAGTCCGGGGCCATTTCCAACCGCAATCATGGAGGCCCAGGCAGAAACACCGGAAGATCTTGCCGCACTTCATTCACATTATGCAAATTATGTCCCAATGCTCAGACTTGGACGAGTCGAAGAAGCGGCATCAGCGGCAGTATTTCTTGCCTCTGATGAAAGCTCCTTCATGACGGGATCTGATTTAGTTGTCGACGGCGGAATCAGCAATATCTAATATGCTGTATTATTAAAATACTCCAATCCTGTAAAACGGCGCTTTTGAGTAAAAAACTGCGTTTTCAGGCCATATTGAATTACTTGGAAATTTAAGACAAAAAGGTCGCTATTGCGATCTTTTTGTCTTAAAGAGAAATGCTATCATAACCTCACCCTTATCTACTTCAAATTTAAACGGCGGCAACAGCGTATAAATCGCATCAACGCCACAGAACTTATTTCTTTAATAATTCAAATTTTGCCTTACACTTTTCGAGCATTTTCTTATTGTTGTTTACCTAAAAGCCAGCAAAGGAACTTTATTACTTATTATTGTTTACAGTTTAGTAAAATCAGAGTAATGCGTATCAAAATTTATATCCTCTTTATTATTTCCATCGGCCTGAACCAACTTAGTCGCGCCGGCACTCATCATCAGGTCAGCGATACGCTTTTTGCGGCTAACTTAAAACCTTATGGAAGGTATGTTTACAATGATCGCAAAGAATTGGAGTTGATCAGTTCTGCCGTACATTTCGGATTTAAATTTAGTGGAGAGAAATGTGTATTATACGCTGTCAATAAGGATCAAAACAGTCATAGTTATATTCAATATGAGCTGGATGGCGTTTATCAAAAAAGGCTTCGCGTTAATGGCAAACCAGGTGGGTCTATTACCATCGAAACTTCGGGTAAAGGAACCCATATCATCTGGATATACAAGGCTACAGAAGCGACTACAGGTGCCATTGTCATCTCCAAAATTGCGGCCGAAAATATTAGTCCATTATCTGTTCCTAAAACACCATTAATTGAATTTATAGGCAACAGTATTACCTGTGGTGCAGCATCAGATACCTCAGAAATCCCTTGTGGCAAGGGTGAATATCAGGATTATCACAACGCTTATATGGCCTATGGGCCAAGGGTTGCCAGAATGTTAAAATTGAACTACATGCTGAGCAGTGTCAGCGGCATCGGTATCTACCGGACATGGAACATGGAGGGCCCCTCTATGCCTGAGGTTTATGAGCGTACAGACTTAAAAATTGGGACCACGGACAAATGGAATTTTAATACTTACAGCCCTAAAATTGTAAGTATCGCTTTGGGCACCAACGACCTGAGCAACGGTGACGGCAAAACCCCTAGAAAACCCTTCGACGAACAGGTTTTCATTAGTAGCTTCGTTAAGTTTACTAAACTGGTAAAATCAAAATACCCCAAAGCCCAGATCGCCCTTTTAAGCAGCCCAATGCTCAAAGGTGATTCCCGCGACGTATTAGAAAAATGTCTCACCGCAATTAAAACCCAGGTTGACGCAGATTATCCAAAGGACAAACCGGTACGAACCTTCTTTTTCCCGGCAATGGATGCACATGGCTGTAATGGGCATCCCAGTGTTGCGGAACACCTGACCCTTGCAACAGAACTAAAACCTTTCTTCGAGCAATTGCTTTCGCAATAATTTGCAACTTGAAATATCATGGCCGATACACTGTCAAAAATTAACACGACGGACACTTACAACCGGTGAATAATGTGGTTAGGTCTCGCGCTACTCAGATCAAAAAGCTTTAGTAGAAATACTGAGGCTATTTTGTTTCTGAAATTCCTGTGGCTCAAATTATCAGTTACGGTCTAGGTTCGAGCACCCGAAAAAAGAAAGAAAATTTAATTCCCAACAATTTTCTTTCGGTGTACAATTCCCCAATCTGTAAGATTTAAGGCTTTTTGTCTTAGAGCTATGAAAATCAGTAGATTAGCCTGTAAATACTCTTTTGTATTCACAAGAAATCATTCTTTCAAGAACCTTATCACTAGCAAAAGTTGAATTTATAAATAGTTGGCTGTTTACATTTCGGTATTATTATCACTTATTTTTTTATAAATACTTCTAAATGAAAAGAATATGGAGCCGAAAAATACACGTGCTGTGTTGCTTTTTGAAAAACCGACTGATCGGCATTATAGATATCTGTAAAGGTTTGCGGGTTTCTATCAGCATTAATGGTTGTTAAGCGGTGATAAAAATCACTCAATAAAACAGACGTTACTTTAATCTCTTTGGCGTACTGTGTGTTTTTAAACACGGGTTCAGGCACTACCTTAGTAGCGTTGATGGCATATACCTGGGTTAGGTTTTTAGTGAACTTTACTTTTTTGTGTAGGGTTGTATAAATTACCAGGGCTTTCGCTTATAGCCCGACCGCCGAGATTTCTATCCCAAACGACCTGTACATTATACTCACCCCTTTCCATATCCGAAAGAGGTACAGGGAAAGCCATCGCCTTATCATGATATTACCAGTAAAGGGTTGTTTCAATAAACTATCCGGATAGCTTACACTGAACTTTTGAGCTAAGACGCTAACCGCCAGAAAAATAGCGCGGCAAGTGAAAGAATTATTTTTTTCATCGTGCTGTTATAACAAGTAATAAAGATTTTGTGATCATTTCTAAAAATTATAGTAAGGGTAAGCAGCTGGATAGCTTATCAAAATATTGCGTTTTTGCCAAATTCCGTGTGATCCGCTAACGAAAATTATCAATCGGCCAAAGCAATCACGGCCTTTCCGATAATCCGTGTTTTCGGAACTTCTTCGTAAGCCGCTTTGAACAAATTAAAGGAATAAACCTTGCTAACTACGATAGAAAGACCCTGCTCCATATATTTTGTCAGTTCCTCTAAATAAATTAAAGAAGGCTTAAGCATCAAAACCTTATATTTTTTGCTTGAAAACAGGTTAATAAAAAAAGAACTGATGATCTCTTTGGGACCTGGGGCTGTATGAACATAGGCAGATGAAGCCTTCATAATTTTTTTTGCCGCATTGAAAGGCATTTGATTTGAAAGATCTATAACAACATCATATTGCTTATTACTTTTCAAAACATCTTCATTACGGTAGTTTATAATATAGTCGGCTCCCCAATCTTTTACTGCCTGCAAGCCGCCATCACTTACTACGGCAGTAACTGTAGCGCCTTTTATTTTGGCAATCTGTAAAGCAAACATTCCAATCCCGCCTGAGGCGCCATTGATCAGCACCTCTGAATCTTTATGTACATTTATTAAAGTATTAAAGATTTGGAGGGCTGCAGAACCTACAACAGGTGTGGCCGCAGCTTGCTCGAAAGAAATCTCTTTTGGTTTAGGCGCAATATCTTTCTCATCAGCTGTAATATATTCAGCCAAGGCTGCTCCTTTAAAAACATTCAGGAGGCCAAATACTTCATCGCCTTTTTTGTATTTTCCGATATCTTTACCTATCTCTTCCACTATCCCCGAAAAATCAATACCGGTTCCTCTTGGAAATTTGCTTCCGGCCATTAACTTCATCTCTCCGTTTCTTATTTTCCAATCCAGCGGATTAATCGATACCGCTTTTACTTTAATTAATAATTCTGTTTCATGGGCAATGGGAATTGAAACATCCGCCATTTCCAATACATCGGTATCTCCGAATTTAGAATAAATTATCTTTTTCATTTTAAGCTGTTGTTGACAGTATGCTTTAATTGAGGTAGCAGCATGTGACCATAATTCGTTAAAAAATATAATTCCAGACTGCTACCTTGTTATTTATCTAATTAATTAAATAAAACCGGATAATCTGTATAACCTTTAGCGCCCGGTGTGTATAGGGTTGTGAAGTCGGGCGCATTTAGTTCTGTCCCGTTTATAATACGTTGCTCCAAATCTGGATTGGCCAGGAAACCTCGTCCAAAAGCGATTAGGTCTGCGTCTCCTTTAATCAATTCGGCTTCAGCTGTGTCAGCAGTAAAAGTATTACAGTATATGATTGTGCCTTCAAATTCTGTACGGATGGCCTTTAACGTTTGTGCAGGCACCTGTTGATTAATACTAATGTGAATATAGGCAAGGCCAATGCGGTTAAACTCCCTGCTTAAATGAATATAAGTTTCTTCGGTAGCATCGGTATCGTAAGCCTGCAGGTCGCCAAGGGTAGAGTTCGGTGAAATCCTCACGCCTACCTTTTCCTTGCCAATGGCATCAGCCACCTGTTGTGCAATTTCAATGGCTAATCTGGCCTGGTTTTCTATACTTCCACCGTAAATATCTTTACGATTGTTAACGTTGGGGTTAAGAAATTGTTCAATTAAGTAGCCGTTGGCGGCATGTAGTTCTACGCCGTCAAAACCAGCAGCCATGGCATTTTTTGCAGCCATCACATACTCGCTAATCACCTCTTTTACGCCTTGCGTTGATAAAGCTATAGGAACAGGGTAATCTTGCATACCTGCAACATCTGTATGCATTTGCCCGGCTGCTGCTATAGCAGATGCACCTACTACTTGCACGCCTTCTGGCAGGTTGGCCTGGTGACCGATACGGCCGGTATGCATCAGTTGTAAAAATATTTTGGTATTGTTTTGATGTACAGCAGCTGTAGTTAATTTCCAGCCTTCAATCTGTTCGACCGAAAAAATGCCGGGAATGCGGGCATAACCAAGGCCTTCCGGTGCAGGGGCATTACCTTCGGTAATGATCAAACCGGCGCCGCGGCGCTGGCTGTAATATTCGGCCATCAATTCGTTGGGTAAATTATCAATAGCACGGCTGCGGGTCATGGGTGCCATTACTAAATGATTCTTTAAATTCAGGGCCTGGCTATTATATGGCATCAGTAACTTTTTCATATTGTTCGTTTTTATTTTAAATGATAAATCAAAGGTCTGCCTGAAACGACATTTAAAATAGCGCGCCACGTCCGAAAAATAGTCCTATCCGGCAGAAGTATTATAGATTTATATGCTAGGTTGTAAGTGACATGGGCCATCATGATAAAATTATAAGGGCCACCTAACCAGGTGGCCCTCAATTATTGAATTCTATTAAACTCATTCCCAGAAACAACAATCTCGATTATTGCTTCTCGAGGAAATCTGGTGGATACACCACCTGTCCATATTTCTCGGCTATTGATTGCAATTTTTTTACAGATTCAGCATCCATCGGTGGAGGCGGCAAAAATTCATCTGCAGCTGCAGGTTGCCCTATCTCTTCAAAAAACTCTTCCAGGCCGGCAGGAACTACTGTACAAAGTAAATGCGCTATCTGATCACTTACATTCTTGAAATAATGGACTATACCACCTTGAGGTATAACAACAAAGGCTCCTTTCTTTGCGGCGTAGGTTCCGGCTTCAGAATAAACCTCTACTTCGCCGTCGACTATATAAAAAGATTCGAAAAAACTGGTATGAGAATGCGGGCCAGGTCCACTTTGCGGAGGAACCAGCATATCAATGGTAGAAAATGCACCATTAGTTTGCTTGCCGGATACCAGCACGCGGTAGTTGTCGCCTACTACTGATAAGATTTCACCGCCCTTAGGATCCACTGTTATTGGCACTGCCTTTTGATTTTCCATATTATAAAATGATGTTTTAATGAAATTGCCTTCAGTAGCTCTTTGCACCATTGCTTGAGATTCTTTCGACGGCATAAATGTAGTGGGAAGATGAAAAATTAAATAGCACTTAAGGACTACAAAATAGTCTTATCCGGCAGCGTATACTTTTTAGGGGTGGTTCCAAAATGTTTTTCGAAAAGCCTCGAAAAATGGCTGAGGTTTGAAAAGCCAAGCCGGTAACCAGCCTCAGAAACGGAATACCCCGCGTGCTTTAATAAAAATCCGGCTTCCTGCATCCTTTCATTCTGGTAATAGTTATAGATGGTATCGCCAAACGTTTGCTTAAATAATTGCTTCATTTTTGTTTCGCTCATACCGGCCATATTTGCAAGTGCGCTTAAATGCGGTGGTTGCCCCATATCAGCAAGTACGGCAGTCCGTATCAGGTACAATTTATCAATATCATACTTATTGACCGGGCTTTGCTTCCCAATATCCCTATCCAGCAACTTATCAAATAAAAGGTAGATCATTTCATGCGCCTTGATGCTATAAAACAGATCGCTCAATTTATTTTGTTCGTTTATCTCTGAGATGAGCTTTAAAACCCTCGCCACTTCCGGGCGCATCTTTTCGTGGTAGAAAAACGGGGTATTGCCATGCAAAATAGTTTCTAATGGGCCGCTTACTTTATCTACCCGCAGAAGCGCTGCGAGCATCTGCCTCCTGATGCCGATCACACCAAAATAGATTTCGACATTGGCCGGAAAAATAGTTTCTGTAGATAGTGCGGTGGAAGCGATTTGGATTGAAGACCCATTATTTTTTAAAAATTGCACTGCCGCCTCTCTGTCAACGTTAGCACCCGCTGGTATTTCGTTGCTATTGAATACAATGGATATCAAATCGCTATCTCCTACAGGCGACTTACGTTTTAAATGAAAATCTTCCTTTAATGTATAATGGTGCAGAACAAATTTAAAGCCCGGTTCTATATCAACCATCTTAATGTGACCTTCGCCCATATGCGCGGGGATTTTCAATTCATTATTGAAAACGGGAATGTCAAAGTAGTCGCCAAAGCTTCTTACAAAATCAAAGCCCGCCTGCACTGTAAATTCAAAAGTCATGCTTAAAAATATGTTTTTAATCCCACTTCTGTCGCCAATGATTTATAGGTAATTGTGTTATCTACGATTAAGAAAGAGATAGCCCGGCAAAATTAATTTTTTACCCGGTCGTTTTCCTCACCGGCACCTGTTTGGTTATGTTTACGCTGATCTTTCACGGATTTTCCAAAGCGTATGCTTAAGGTAAGCAGTGCGGCGCGTGAGTCTTTCAGCGTGCGAAAGCTGGCATTGGTTTGATAAAGATTATTAATAACTCCCTGGTTTATGTTCGTATTCAAAAGGTCATTAATGCTCAGTTTCAGTGTAGCCCGTGGCGACAGTGTCTTTGAGGAGGCAATATTCAGGCGGCCTTTTGCAGCCAGTGCAAACTGTGCATCGGTCTGTTTACTTTGATACTTCCCGTCTGTTTGTAAAGTCCAACCTTTTTTGAGCTTGAACTGCAGCACTGCCTGACCGGAGAAGCTGGAGTTATTGCTGTTTAAAATACCTGTATAAAAATCGCTCGCCTGTCTAATCTGCCATACGTCCCCACTTAACTCCAAACTGAACCAACTAGCCGGATCGAAACTTGCATCCGCATTCAGATCATACAATTTTGTGCTCCCAATATTTCCCGGACGGTCATAATAATAGCCGTTACGGATCTCTATGGTTTCTGTTGACCGATCGCGGATATCAGTGTAAGTCATGGTTAACGAAATCCTGTCTTTATAAATGTAACCGAACTCAAAGTTTCCCGAATAAGAGGGCAACAGGTACGGGTTTCCGATATAGAAGGTATATTTATCCAGTGGAGAAATAAAGGGATTCAAGTCCTGATAGTAAGGCCGCTCGATACGACGTCCATAGGTCATTTTTAGCTGGTGATCACCCAGTGTATCCAATTTATACAGAAGATAAAGGGTTGGGAACAAACCTGTATAATTCCGATTAAAAGCAGAGTCCGGCTTTTGCGTGTTCCCCAATTGATGACCGCGCGAATCTGTGTTTTCCAGCCGCAGCCCCGCCTGTATGCTTAGTCTTTTAAAATCCTTGCTTAAATTGATATAACCTGCGTTGATGGCTTCACGGTATAAAAAATGATTGGTCTTATCATCGTCTGTAATTGCGTTTCCGTTTACGATGTTGAAATAATTGGCCTGATTATCGGTATTAGTATAGCTGCTCTTTAGGCCAGACTCCAGCTTCCAGCCACCGGCTAAGGGCTGACTGTAGTCTGCCTTGGCAGAATAGATATGAATGGCCGCAGGAAGGTTGCCATTAAGCTGATCCATAGAGGCCGGACCCGCCGTTGCGTAACTTTGGTTTATAAATATTTGATTATTGTCTGTAGCAAAGGCCAGGTAATCCAGGTTGGCGGTAATTTCAGGCCCATTCTTTTTAAAGTTATGCTTGTAATTTATATTAGCGCTTCCATTTTTGAACTTGCCTTGTTCCCTGTTGTTAGAAATGATGGAAGAATCGGGCTGGCCTGCAGCATTGAATAATTGCCCTTTACTGTTATTGAATTGATCCGGCGAACGAATTATGCCGTTTAAAAGTACGCCAATAGTAGTATTTTCAGATGAATAAAGGTCCATACCCAGCTTAGCATTGTATCCGCTACTCTTTGTACGGATATAAGAATTCTGGGTGAACGCGCCCGATGGCTTCCCGGCATTGTAAAAGTAGCTGCGGTTAATTTCTACATCGTTAAAGCCATTGCTGAATGTGTAAGCAAAAGTGCCGAATACATTTACCTTATCCTGCCGGTAATTAAAATCCATGCTGTTGTTCGTGGCCGTATACCGGCTCTGACGTAAACCAAGGCTCATCCCCAGGTTAAATCCTTTCACTTTCGTTTTTTTTGTTTTGATATTGATGATACCAGCGGTTCCGGCTGCGTCGTATTTGGCGGGCGGATTGGTCATCAGTTCGATCTGAGATAAGGTTGACGAAGGCATCGAGCGCAGATAATTTTCCAGGTCGCTGCCTGAAAGGTAAGTCGGTTTATCATCTACATAAATAGCTACGCCGGATTTGCCGTGAAAACTGATCTGTCCGGCCTGATCAATGGCAACGCCCGGCGACTTTTCCAGTACCTCCAGTGCAGTGGTACCTGCATTGCTGATCAGCGCATCTACATTGACGACCGTACGGTCAATCTTTTGTTCCAGGAAAGCCTTTTTGGATGTGATTACCACTTCTTGTAATGTATTGACGGCCGTTTGCATAGTGATGGGTTTTAAATAGATCATCTGGTGCTTAACATCAACTGTAATTCCAGCGCTTTTATAAGGCTGTTTACCAATTGAAGAGATCAGGATACAGTATAGGCCCGCATCCCCTACCACAAAGTTAAAACTCCCGTCTGCAGCCGCTAACTCGTATTTTACGGTCGCAGAATCTTTTAGCCACATAAGAGATACCGTGGCTCCGTCAAAAGGATGGCCATTTTCATCTGCAACTTTTCCGGATATTTTTCCGTTGATCGTTTGGGCGAACAGAAAATTTGGGGCAAAGCAAAGCCCTACGGCAAAAAATGCCATGATAAATATTTTCATAAATATTTTAATTAAATTGAGACAGGACTGATTTGGGTAATAAACAGGCGGGTTAATCCTGGATAAGCAGATCACTAATGCCCTGGCAAATTTTTCTGAGGCAAAATATCGCAGTAACAGAATTCTCTTGCTTATCTGCCATGATTACTAAATCGCCTTCCGAGATTTTAATACGGAAATTAGCATTTTGTATCTTGGGTATGCTGGCGCAACTATCCATATATCTGTTTACTTCCGGCGTTATTGCGGAGTAAAAGGAAGCTTTGAAAGTATATCTGGTTTCCGAGTCTTTTATCGACAAAACCGTTTCACCCTTACGTTGATTTTGAATGGAAAAGGCAAAACAAACGCATAGTAATAGCAGGGCGGCAAAAATTGCCGGGATTAATTTTTTCATTTTTAATGTGTTAATATTTATGAAAAAGACATAGCATTCCCATGCCCTTAAGGTTTTTAATTTTTTGAAAAGAAGTTTGGAGGTATTACTTGTTCAGACGGCTGACTAACGAGAAGTGCCCGAGGAAGCCTATTGCTAAACAAAATGCAATGACCATGAGGGCGTAGATATCTGTCAGATGATAACAACCGATTATGCCTAGGCCGGCAGCGATTCCGCAAAGTGCGCAAAACCATTTTAGGCTATTCCTGACTTCATTTTTACCTGTTGCCACCAACTGTGAAACCACGGTTTCCGGAGTTCCCATCTCTACGATCTTCTTCTTAAGACTATTATCCAGGAAGAGCCCGATCATCGTTAGAACAAAACTGGTAACCATAAAGATCATCAGCAGGATAACAATGTCGCGGACAAATTCTTCGAAAGTAGCCCTGTCGCTCATTAAATTGGTGCTGCTCTGCGCGTACGCCCCAAAAGCACCTGAGAATAAGATTAGGGTTATATATATCTTTTTCATAATTTTTATTATTTACTTTTATACCTGATGAGACCGGTTGCCCGGGCTATAGTTGCAACGTTTTTACATTTAAAATTGAGTGAAGCTGCTTTTGATGGTTTTTAATCATTTCAACGGCCTGAAAAATCAAAATAACAACTGCTGCGGTAACGGTAGTTGCAATTAGCACGGTTGACGTGCACATGATAACCGCCTCCATATAAGACCAAAAGAATACCGCCAGTGGGGTAATTAATAAAACAGAAAATACCGATATCAACACTATAGCCCATGGGAATTCACGTTTCGGCTCCGGTAATTGTTCCAGTACAAGGTTTGTAATGTCAAAATCAAAGCGGGGTTTTGGCTGATCGTGAATGCCGTTAAAAAGTAACTGGTAGTTGGCGATGTTTGTCCGGCAGTTAGTACAGGTTTGCACATGTATTTTCAGTTGATCACTGATCGTTTCCGGTTCAGCTATATATAGCTGTATTTCCGCATCGGTAAGATGTGCTTTTATCATAACTCGCTCCTTTTGTATTTTAATAAGATGTTATCTTTCAGCGTTTTTCTGGCCCTGAAAATATAGCTTTTTACTGTGCCCTCCGGCAGGGAGGTGATTTGGGCAATTTCCGTATAGCTAAGGTCTTCCTGATGGTATAAGGAAATAAGCGTTTTGTAAAGTGGCTTAAGCAGTTCGATCTCTGTGAGAAGCAGGGCGTTTAGTTCCTTACCAAACACTGTATCTTCGGTGTCATTCCTTAAATCTTTGTTAAAATGGTCTATCGCCAATTCATTGTCTTCTCCAAAGTTATCGAGTAGTACAAGCTTCTTTTTTTCTAAATAATGAAGGCAGGTATTATAAGCGATCTGACCGATCCAGGTAGATAATTTAGACTGAAATTTGAAACCGCGTAGATTTTTGAAGGCTTTCAGGTAAACATCCTGGGCGATGTCTTTACGGTCGCCTGGGCTGCTGATCATTTTAAAGGTCATTTGCACAACCAGCCTTTCAGTCTTCTTAATGATCAACCCAAAAGCATAGCGGTCGCCGTTTAACACTGCTGTTACCAGGCGATGGTCGCTTAATTGTTCATCCTTTAGGTTGCTCACAGTCGATTAGACCGGCTAACGTTCTTTATGTTGCAAATTATTTTCAGAACATGGAGCTCCGGTAATTAACCTATACCCGGTAATTTCTATAAACCGAGCAATCATCAACTATAAATGAATATTGGTTTGATCTTTTTTCTTAAATGCTCTGGGTTAAATGCCCGTTTCTTCAGTATTATTGTTTTTATATAAGTCCATTTTTGTACCGGCTTTCTTTTAACTCATTAATATTGGCCGAGTATCTAAACCGATACAAAGATCACAGTACTAAACAGGGGATTGGTTAATAGTTCACGGTTTTAAGTGGACGATTCACGTATTATACCAAATGTGGTTATGCTGGACAAGCAAAGAAACCAGAATATTGATGTAATTTAATAATACTTTATTTTCTTGTCGTAAATTATCGTTTTAGGATTTAAATGGTTATTTAATTAGTTTTTTGACTTTTTGACAAAAGAATTATTCTTTTCCTGATTTTCCGCTTTGCATTAAAAAACACGCCTTTAGTTCGGATGTTTACATAACATCTACACCCTTCTTTTCTTTAAAATTCGCAAGAATTTATGATGGGCTTTCCCTTACCGATATATCTTACAAACTCCAGTACAGTAGTATTGCACATCTCTGCAATCAGTTTTAAAAAATGCCGGATTAACTCCTACTCACTTCAAGGAGATGAAAGAAAAAATAAGTGAGCCGGTTTGCAGCTGTAACGCTCCGGTCTGATTGAATCATCGTCATTAAAGTTCAAAAGCAACAACAGCCCCCTCACCTATGGCCACCATCACACCTTAAAGGGCATTCATTCAGCAATGAGCATGAACGGGCATGACTACGATGAAATGTATAAGCATTGCTCGGTCTCTCCTGCTGCGCATAAATCTTTTGAGTGCATATCCAGACAATAAGCGCAGCCACTAATTTGTGATACACAGAAGTAAAGTAGGTGTAGCAATTTTTGTTCTACCGGTGATTTGGCGAAGCAAGCACGCAAGCCGTACATTGCTTTCATAGCATCACTTCCTTTAGCGAAAAAAATGATTCTTGATTCCATTTGATATTTAAATATTAATTTTTGTTTATACCTCAATGATGATTGAGATTATACCAATTGGACATCGGGAAAAAAATATTTTTTATTATTTAATAGTCAGCATATTGAAGCCGGGGTTATTACATATTCCGTATTTTCCTCAGAATTTAACGGAATAAATATTTCATTATCAATTTTTTAACGTTTATATTCATCACAATTAGTAATTTGGTATTAAGTATACTATAGTCGACTAGAACTAAACTTTATCGTATTATGGCAAATATCTTATCTCCACTTCCCGGCACCGTACAGAAAGCACCTGCCGGATTATCAGGATTTGACATTAATTCAATTGTATCTAGTGCCGTGGCACAAAGCCTAAAAGATGCGGGGTATGCTTTTTGCATTCGCTATATACCGCGGACAGCTAATTTGGTGGCTGGCAATCTGAGTAATACAGAGGCTTTGCATATCTTAAATGCTGGCCTGGCGCTAATGGCGGTACAGCATGTAGCACTCCCAGACTGGGCTCCAACGGCAGCCCTTGGTACAGCATATGGAAGCTATGCAGCTAGCTATTGTAAAGATACAGTTGGCCTGCCCCCTGGAATTAACATTTGGTTAGATCTGGAAGGCGTGGCTCCGGGAACCCCAGCCCAAAATGTGATCGACTATTGCCAGGCCTGGTATAATGATGTAAATAGCGCCGGTTATATACCCGGCATTTACGTGGGCTACGATACTATATTAGATTCGCAACAGTTATATAGTATAGTAAATTATCAGTTAAACACTACTGGCGCGCTTATAATGGGCCTGTGGTAAATGTACGCGGGTTTCAGCTGATACAACATACCGAAAAAGTAATTCATGGTATTACTATTGACCCTAATACAACACAGATAGATAAACTTGGCGATACGGTTTCATGGTTGGCTGTGGCTGTGAGTGATACCTTAGCTTGATAATTAACTAATAGATATAAGTTTAATCTAACACATGATAGCAAAGTTATTTATAGGTGGTTTCCCGATGGATGCTGACGAATTGGAACTGGCAAAATTAATTGGCCCGTTTGGTGATATCAGCACTATTAAAATTGTGCGTGATCGTAAAACAGGTAATTGCAAGGGATATGCCTTTATAGAAATGGAAGACCTTATTGCTGCCGAGAGTGCCATTGAGGCACTTCACGATACCGAAATGGCCGGCCGTCAACTTACGCTTCGCTTGGTGGAAGAAGCCGTAAAACCGCCCGAAAAGAACGTATTTATAAAGTCACCTGTTTCAACTAATTACAGAACTTCTGATACGGCTGAGGTTAAAAAGAAAAGACCAAGGAAAACATTTTAATGTGACTTAAATCTTACGTTGACAGATAAGCTTAAACAAGGGATGATTAAATAATCATCCCTTGTTTTTAATACGTTGAACCATCATTATTCAATAATACCGGATAATATGGACAACAACTATTTCCGCAAGGTTACCTCAATAAATAAACGATCTGATAATTTATCACTTGATGTTCATCGGTTCTTCACTTTTGAAAGATATGCCCTCTATTGATATTTAAAGCATGTTTTAAAACTTTATTAAAGGATTCTGGTTATATTCGCGGCTATTTTTTATTAATAAGAACATCAATCATGGAAAAATTTAATCAAGTAAAAGAACTGATCGCAGCATCAGAAGCTGACTTTACCGCATTCTTTGAAAAAGGTAACAAAGCAGCAGGAACAAGAGTTCGTAACGCAATGCAGCAATTGAAAACACTTGCTCAGGACATACGTACTGAAGTAACCGAAAAGAAAAACGAAGGAAAATAATCCATTAACTACATAAAGGGCTGTTATTAGCAGCCTTTTATGTAGTTACCTCTATCTACTTTTCAGCTGATGAAGTTGATGCATCGTATCTTTCAGATCTGTGTATAGCTTTTTATAGATTAGAAAAATCTCATTATATCGCTGATGATTTGTAAGGTTAGGATTTATTATAACCGGGTTCTCTACCATTGGCAATTTTTTATCGGGTAACAAGGCGTTCATCGCTAAAAATATAGCGCCAATTGCAGAAGCATCTTCCAGTTGCAACACCATTAATTTTTTGCCTGTTATATCCGCCAGTACCTGCACCCAGGTTTGTGACGAAATAAACCCTCCGCTAATGTTGATTTGGTCAATCTTTACAGCGGTATCCTCTAATGTGCGCATCACATCATTCAACGCAAAGCAAATACCTTCCAGCCCGGCCCTTAGAAAATGATTTTGATCGTGTCGGGGTTGGATATTTAAATAAGCACCACTACTGTTCGCATCCCATATCGGCGCCCTTTCGCCATATAAATATGGTAAAAAAATAAGCCCATCACTGCCAGCGGGTACGCTTTCGATAGCATTAAACATGTTCTTATAGCTACCCGAATCCAATTTAGATTGGTTTAGAAACTTTTTCAGAAGCCAATCAACAGCTATACCTCCATTATTTACTGCTCCACCGCTTACATAGGTCTTCTCGTTTAACAAATAGTTAAACGTCATCGCCTGATAATTATAAACAGGTTTCGGTCCTGTAATGCGTACAGCCCCGCTTGTACCTATTGTTAAAGCTGCGGTACCGAGCTTGGTCACATAGCTACCTATATTAGCGCAGCAGCCATCGCTTGCCCCTATTACAAAAGATGCATATGCCGGGATGTCCAACAAATCAGCACTTGAGGCAACCAGTCCTTTACGGATGTATGTAGTGTTAACAGCATCAGAAAGCTGATTTATCTTTACTCCGGCAAGCTTACATGCCTCTTCGCTCCACTGTAATTTAACAATATCAAAGAGTCCGGTTGCCGATGCAATAGAGAAGTCGGTTTCAAATACATTAAACAACTTATGCCAGATATATCCTTTGATGGACACAAACTTGTAAGTTTTTTCAAAAAGATCGTGTTGATTTTCCCGAAGCCAGATCAGTTTGCATAAAGGCGACATCGGGTGAATTGGAGTACCGGTTTGCTTATAGATTTCTTCGCCTTGGGGAGATTTTCTTATTCTTTCGGCAATTTCTTCGCTACGTACATCGGCCCAGGTAATCATAGCACTTAGTTGCTGCCCTTTCTCGTTAACCGGAATTAAGCTATGCATTGCGCTGCTGAAACTAACAGCTAAAGGAACTTGGGTAAGTTGCCCTACTACCTCTTTAACGCATTTAACAAAGGCTTGCCATATTAATTCAGGATCTTGTTCGCTGAAATTAGGGTGCGGCTGATAAATCGGGTAATGGTGCTGAGACGACGCCAGTACAACGCCATTTAAGTCAAGAGCAACTCCCTTAGTGCTACCGGTACCGATATCGATACCTAAAATATAGTCTTTCATTTAACGGTTTTCTGAAGGCGGTTGTCTTTACAAATATAACGCTCGAAAGATACGACTCAACAGGTTTTCAAACAGTCGTTTTGCACCAAACGCACTAACTCTTCTGGGCTATACGCTTTTCCTTTTTAGGCTGAGGGTCGCAGGCATATCCAAATAAAAATCGCTCTTTAATCATTGTAGCTACTTCGGCCGGTACGTAATCCTCCCAACCGTCTGCGCCTTGCTTAATCAATTGCAAAACGTTATCTGTATCAACGTTGAGGTTATTTTCGTTATAGTGCCTTATATCTTCTATCTTATTATTAGCTATGAGGTAACGGAACAGATCTATTAAATGCGGTGGGGGGAAAAACTTAAGGCAGTTCCAGATGGTACCGTCACGCAGGGTTGGGTAGATAAACAGTTTAACCTTGCGGCTAAATAGCGTAGCGAATGACTCCAAAATCCCTCCTGGAAGATCAACATAATGCTCTTCTGAGAAGATATATTCGAGGTTGGGATAACCTAAAACTACACCCAATTTCAACTTGGTGATCTTTGATAAATACGCTACCAATTTATAATACTCGTGAAAATTAGAGATCAATACGGTTTGGCCCAATGAACACAGAATATCTACGCGGTCAAGGAAATCTTTCTCGTCTATATCTGCATTTTTATCTGCGTCACGTTCTTTTAAGGATTGTAGCGTAAGCTCCGTAATTACAATTACATTCTTACTGTCAACATCGGGCTCCTGCAAAAACTGTTTAACACCGGTGTTGAGCATGTCGAGATGTACGTTGATCAATGGGCGGAAACGACCACGGATCACTACTGTATGTTTTTTATATAGAGCTTCTGTCGGTTGTAAATTTTTGCCGTCCGGGCCAAACACAGCAGCGTCAGAAAAACCATATTTTACCAGGTGTAGGCTCATTAAGCGGTTATCAACCTTGGCAAAATCAGGCCCTTCAAAGCGGATCATATCAATTTGAATACGATCTCTCGAAAGGTTATCCATTAGCGAAAGCAAAAATACCGGAGGTACTTCATTATAGTAAAAACAGGCATAAATTAGGTTTACACCCAAAATACCGGCTGCTTGCTGCTGCAGGTTATTATCATTATCAAGCAATTTAACGTGCAAAACTACATCGTTATACGCACCGTTAGGTTCGCGCTGAAAACGTACACCCATCCAGCCGTGACCTTCATTAGTTTTATTATAGTTAAGTGCTGCTACCGTGTCTGAGAATGCAAAGAATGTGGTTTGATCACCACGTTGCGCGGCCAAACGCTCAATTAGCAAGCCATACTCATGATCCAGCATCGATATTAACCGCGACTCGCTCACATAGCGGCGAACCTGTTGCACCCCATAAATAGCATCAGAAAAGGTCATATCGTAAGCCGACATGGTTTTGGCGATAGTACCAGATGAGGCACCAGCCTTAAAAAAGTTAGCCGCTACATCCTGCCCTGCACCAATTTCGGCAAATGAGCCATAAATTTCGGGGTTAAGATTAATAGCAAGAGCTTTTTGTTTGGTACCGATATCTTTATTGTGGATGACGCTATTCATATATTATAAGCTATATATGTGGGATGAGAGCAGATCTGTTAAATACTGCGCAAAAATAACCAATTAATGCCTTTTTAGCGATTATTTAATTAATCAACTCAACTAATATTAGCCTCAAAAGACAAAAGCCACTAAATGTGTAATTTAGCGGCTTTTGATGATTGAAAAGATGGAGCGTCTTTACAAGTTTTTATTTAACGTTACCATCGGCATCAAGCTCAATTATCTGATAGCCTAATTTTTGCAAGCCTGGGGCAACTTTTTCTTTATCGCCCACCACGAGGATGGCCATGTGGTTAATATCCAGGTACTTTTTAGCAAGGCTATTAATTTCATCCTGGGTAATACCTGCCAAGATTTTGTTCTGCTCATCAACAAAGTCGGCTTTCAGATCATATTGCTGAATACGACCAAGGAATGCTGCTTTCTGATCATTAGTTTCATATTTACGGGCATCACTTTGACCAATAGAACTTTTCGTGAACGCCAATTCTGTTGGTGTAATGCCGGCTATCGCATAAGCTTTAATATCTTTCACAAATTCTACAACTGCGCTATCTGTTGCAGAAGCACGTACACCTGCCGACGCGGTGAAAGTACCGCCGTAGTTGCCAGATGCGAAACCAGAACTAGCACCGTAAGTCCAGCCTTTTTCTTCACGCAGATCCATATTCAAATGGCTATCGAAACTGCCACCAAGGGTATAGTTCATTAATCCTAAACGGTAATAAGTACCGGTAGCATCATAATTTAAGCCGGTTAAATAACCAACACGGATTTCTGATTGCGCAGCATGCGGCACATCGACCAAATATATTTTAGTACCATCTGTAACCGGGCCATTAGCATTAGCAGCCGGAATATCGACTTCTTTACTGCTCCAGTTATTTAAGAATGTCAGTTTAGTTTTAACCTCGCTCTCGGTAACATCACCAACTACAACAATTGATGTTAATGAAGGCGAGAAATAATTATCGTAGTAAGCCTGAACATCGGCCAAAGTAATATTTGGCAAAGTTTGTTCTGTACCGCCCAAGCCGTAAGTACGGATATTGTCTTTTCCGAATAATACTTTATTGTAAACTGTACCCGCTACACCTGCTGGTTGGGTTTTAGCAACCTGTAGGTTTTGAAGATCTTGTTTTTTGATACGGTCAAATGCTTCCTGGGTAAACTTAGGGTGCAGTAAGCGCTCTTGAACTATGGCAAGCGTTTGATCAAGGTATTTGGTTAGCGACGAAACATAGAAAACGGTTTCATCTGTTGATGCATATACCATAACACGGCTGCCCAATTTCTCTGTAATAGAGTTGATTTGCTCGGCTGTATATTTCTGAGTCTCCTCGTTTAGCATTTGTGCAACCATGTTTGGTAAACCTGCTTTTGAAGGATCTTTAGCAGCCAATAAGCCACCGCCCTTAATTTTAATTTGTAGGGTTACTGTCGGGATCTCATTATTATATGTACCAATCATTTTGATACCGTTTGCAGTTTTTGCAATCCAAAATGGAGGTACTTTTACAACAGGGTTGGGTCCGTTTGCAGGCTGCACGTTACGATCGAAGTTATCTTTAGCTTTGTGATAAGCCAATTTATCATAGCCATAATCTGGTGCTTTATAGCCTTTTGGGTCTGGCGTAAAATTATCTGGTGCCAATGGCTGAAGTGTACTACCTTTAGGCAGGATGCTAAGCATTACCGCAGCCTTTCCTTTAATATATTGGTTGTAAACACGCATAACATCTGCCTTAGTTACCTTGCGGATATCCTCCAGTTCGCGTCCAATTTGATTTGGGTTGCCGCTAAATGTTTGAGATGCAGCAAGCTCGGTAACTTTACCAGATACGCTGGATAAACCATTGATAAAATTAGCTTCTGCGCTGCCTTTAAAACGTGCAAGATCATCATCAGTTACACCTGTTTTTTCGAACTCGGCTAACGACTCATCCAGTAACTTTTTCATATCTGCCAGGGTTTGACCCGGGAATGGCACCATTTCGAAACCTATATCGCCAGCAAGCTCTGCATTGTTAGAATACATTTCAGCATTGGCAGCTTTACGGCTTTTAATAAAGTTTTTATATAGGATAGAGTTTTTACCCTGGCCAATGATCAAAGAAAGTGCATCCAGCGCAGATTGATCTTTATCATACATTTTAACACCCGGATAATCGATAAACAATAACGGCAAACGAGCGTAATTATCCGTATAAGATACGTACCTGTTACTGGTTAATATGGGAGCCGGCAGTGTCACATTTTTAACCTCCGGGCCACGCGGAATAGAACCAAAATATTTCTCAACCCAAGCCAATGTTTGTTTAGCATCGATATCGCCACCGATAGTCAAAGTAGCATTGTTTGGACCATACCAGCGCATAAAAAAGCGCTTCAGGTCATTCACGTCAACTTTATTCAGATCTTCAATGTAGCCAATGGTTAACCATGAATATGGATGTCCGTATGGATACAATGCTTTTGACACTGCTTCTGAAGCCAGGCCATATGGTCTGTTATCATAATTCTGGCCACGCTCATTTTTCACTGTAGAGCGTTGGATTTCAAATTTTTTCTGAGTCACGGCGTCTAACAAAAAACCCATACGGTCAGATTCCAACCAAAGCATTTTTTCTAACTGGTTGCTTGGCACAGTTTCAAAATAGTTGGTCCGGTCTAAAGTTGTAGAGCCGTTTAGGGTGCCTCCTACCGAGTTAACTGTTTTAAAGTGATCGCCACTTTTAACATGGTCAGATCCCTCAAACATCATGTGTTCAAAGAAATGTGCGAAACCAGACTTACCAATTTCTTCGCGTGCAGAACCTACGTGGTAAGTTACGTCAACATGAGCGATTGGATCTGAGTGATCTTCTGTTAATATCACTGTAAGGCCGTTAGACAATACATATTTTTGGTAAGGGATAACGATCTCGTCGCCTTTTTTAACAACCTTTTCTATTAATTTGGGTTGTGGTTGTTGCGCAAATGCGCCTGCTACCGGGATACTAAGAGCTAAGACTCCGATAGCTGTTCTAATATTCATTTTCATTTATCAATAGTGATTATTGGGATAGAAAGATGTTGTTTTTATTTACCTGTGCGATAAAGCTCTGCATAACGATTTTTATTAGCAACGACCTGCCATTATTCCGTAAATTTTACGGAATAACTAAGCAATAAGCCTACTTCATTCAGTTTAGAACCTTTTTCGTCGCACCTTACCGTATGTTTTTCAAAGTCTTTTTTCTGTCGCATCTATAATTATAAAAGGCCATCAGATTACAATGGCCTTTTATAATATTTATGATTTTAACACCAACAACTTCCTTTGCGGCTGCAGGCATTTTTTATCATTACAGGTTTGATAATATAAGCCACACTTGATGGTAGATCCTTTTTTAACGTTAGCCATATCAACAGTTACTCTAAAGGTAACTTTGTCCTCATAAACAAATACTTCATCTAAGCCGGGATACGGGATACCAGCTGTGCTGTCCCATCCGGCGTTATCGCTTTTAGCGCCTTTGGGTAATTCGAGCAGGGTTTCGGTTTGTATGTAGGGACTGTTTGCAGGCAGGTAAGCATAAATATGCCATCCTTTTAAAATTTGTGCTTCGACAATTATATCCGCATGTTTTTTGTCTTTAGCATATTGTAAACTAGCAGTAACACTCACCGGGTCAGTTTGCGTTGGCCCACCAGTTTCTTTGGGTTGAGTTATAGATGCAGATGCCTTGGTTTTAGTCGCAGGCTGATCGTAAGTATTTACCATAAATTTAAAACCACCGCTTTCGGTATAAAACAGTTTGGCTTTATTTTTATCGTACCAGGTTTTCCACTCCTTTGCCGTCGAAAACTTTTCGGTTGTATAACGCTCTAATAAGCGATGTGCTAATTGATCGTTTTCATCTTTCTCTAACATACCGATACATTTCTCGAGCATATCAGTACTCCTGTTTGATATATCTAACTTCTGTGCATCCTCATCTAACTCTACACTCTGAAAGCCAGACGGATGAAAATACTCGTAGTTATCGCGATAGTATTTAATATACTGCTTAGTATCTGTACCAAATTTGGCAAACAGATCATCACCCTGCCATTGCTTTAGATAATCCCCGTAGCTTTCTACTGCATCGGTAAAAGGCATCTTCAAAAACATTTCGTTACCACGGCCGATATCTACTCCTGCTGCTTTCTTGGCGCGGATAGAATCCTGCATTTTGCGCAAATGCTCATTACCAGCTTTACGCGCAATTAGAGATTTTCTATAAAGATCTTCGTTTGCACGGTAGATTTTCTCGTCAACTTCTTCGCGGGTGGCTTGCTGCACTTTTTTAACGATAGGCGATTTGTGGTCAAATTTCTTGATATAGCAAATTGTATTTACGAAAACCTGATTAGCCTCATTGGTCATGTACTCTGGCGAGCCTGCAAAACCCCACATAAAGTAATTACCATGGCGACCTAGCGCTACAGCTTCTGCGTTTTTTAAACATACACCACCAGAAATAACCTCAGCATCCGGCGAATCTGCAAAACCTTCTCCGTGTGCTACCATACCAATTAAGTAGGGCTTACTCTCATCGAGTCCTTCCGTAATTACGCGCCACATCGGCATTGTTTTTGGTGTTTTTGCTCCCTGAAAACCGTTAAAGAAACCGCCGGGTGTTGGTCGCGTAACCATAGTCAGGTTAACTTTATTAGGCGTGTTAAATATCTCGTGGTTTGTTTTAATATTCAGTGCGTCATTTTCCAGGCACTGGCAATACCAGTCAAACTTTAATCCAATAGGAATACCAATATCGGGTGCCACGGCAGCCAATAAAATAGCCGGGCGGTTAAAATCTGCAGGTAGCTTTACCGGGTAAGCATCAAAAATGGTCACATCTACATCGTCAGACATTTTTGAATCGTAATCTCTGCCATCTACTGTTTTTACAGTTGCGAAATTCTTCTCCAAAAAGCTTTTGAAGGCAGGCATCCTGGTTTTATAAAATTCGGCGTAACGTTTTTCTGAAGGCATATACCAAACCAGTTTAGCAGGCATAGGCTTTTGCGGATCATAGCCTACGTACAATACTCTTAAGGGTATTTTGCCTGGATCGTGTAGCTCTCTAGCTTTTACCATTGTCCCGAATACGATCAGGATCAACAATAGTAGAATGTCTTTTTTCATAATTTTCTTTTAGATCGATTTACTCTTTAAATATTTCCTTTAACTTTTTGTCTAAATCATCATCAGTAGTATCATTGTCACCATATCGGCCAATAATTTTACCGGTAGGGTCTATTAATATCTTAGTTGGTAAAGACTGAATGCGGTATAGTTGATGTAAGTCTTTGCCATTTCCTGAGCCTTTTTGCGCCGTTATTTTACCTGCCCCTCTCAATATTTGATGCCATATGCCGGTACTATCCTGCTTTACAGCATTTCGCCATTGCATTTGCCGGGTATCATCATCAGAAACACCAATAATATCAAAGCCCTTGGCTTTATACTGGTGATATAGTTCGATTAAATGCGGATTGCTCTTACGGCATGGCACACACCAGCTCGCCCAAAAATCGAGCAGTACGTACTTGCCCTTAAAGTCACTGAGCTTAATGGGGGTTCCGTTAATATCGGTAGTAGAAAAACCTGCCGCTATAGAACCGGGCATACCAATTGGTAAATCATCCTTGACTTGCTTTTCTATGTTAATCTGGTGTGGCTGCTTAACTGCATATAATTTGGGTATGCAAAAGAGCATAGCGATACTACCTATTGCAATTGCATTGATCAATTTCATATTGAAGTTTTGGTGAAATTGAACTGCCTATTCGAGCATATAAGCCCACACAGGCAGTTCAGATAATTGTGATTACGGCTTGCTATAACCCGGGTTTTGCGCCCCGAAATTTGGGTTATTAGTAAACTCGTTATTAGGTATAGGTAAAATGTATTGTATTTTACTGGTTATAGTAGGCCTTATCTGTGTAATGGTTGCCAATGGCAGGCGCAGCAATGCCATCCACTCTATCCCGTCTTCGCCCACAAAGTTGCGCGCGTACTCGTAATAAATTTGGGTTTGTACATCAGCTGCTGTTACTGCTGCATCAACTGCAGAAAAATCGGTTACGCCAGCTTTGCTCATTACTGTTTTCAAATTGGTTTTAGCCGTGTTTAAATCGCCTCCCGAGCGGGTCGTAGCTTCGGCCAGCATCAAATAAACTTCAGATAAGCGGAATGCATAGGCAGTTTCTGACGTTACGGTTGATTGTTTAGCTGGCGTTATGTACTTAATAAAATAATAATTATCCCCCACCGCCGGGCCAACTACCCAACTTAAACGCGGATCATTTTTAAGCAAATTATATAGCATTGGTTTAGCTATGTAAAAAGCCGATGCCCCGATAAAAGTATTACTCACGTTTAAATAATACAGCTCCTGGTTGGCTTGCGGCTGTACACCCAACATTACCTCATTACTTGCCAAACCCTTGGTATAAAATATATCCTTCTCATTTGGTTCTAAGGTATAAGGGCTGCCACTGATGATAGAATTTCCCAATGCAATAGCTTGCGTAAAGTCATCGCCCTGGCCTCTGCTTAACAGTACGCGCATTTTTAAAGCCATGGCAGTCCACTTATTTACATTGATGTTTTTACTGGTTGATGCTGCGTTGGCAATAGCATAATCCAGATCATTTAATATAAAAGTATAGCTGTCTTTTACCGTACTACGTGGCAGGTTTATGTTGGTAAGGGTATTAAACTGATTTTCGATAACGATACCCAAGGGGCTGGTAATATCAAACCATTGGCCAAAATAGCTCAATAGTTTAAAACTGCCATAAGCCCTTAAAAACCTGGCCTCAGCCAATATCTGGCTTTTACGGCCAGCAGTAAATTGGTTATCTGCCAGTTTTTGCACACCGTCATTAACGCCGTTTGCCGCGTTAATCAGGCTATAATAACGCCCCCACTCGCTTGTGTAAACCGTGTAACCGAATGCATCCGACTCATCATTTGATGCTCCGTTACCAGAACCAAGGTAACCCGCAAATAACGAGGGCATTACTTTGTCATTAGTCCAGTCTGTTGCTGTATTGGTTGCATTTGCAAACCTAAAGTAAACGCCGTTAAGAGCCACATTGGCACTCGGCTGATCTGTTATGGTGTTACCTTCTACTTTTGCATTTGTTGGCAAGGCATCCAATTGCTTTTTACAGGCGTATTGCGATAGCAGAGCAACAGTTAGTATAGGGTATATAAATCTCTTGTTCATTTTTATTTCAATTAATTGTTAAAGACCTATTCTGAAACCCAGTGAAAATTGCTTAACCGTTGGATAGGCAGCTGCATCACTATATCCGCTTATTAAGCTGTAAGGATCATTGCTCACCTCTGGGTCTGGACCAGGATATTTGGTTATTATAAATAGATTGGTAGCCGATATGTAAACCGATGCCGACTGCAGTTTCCATTTATCCATTAATTGTTTCGGAATTTGATAAGCCAGTGTAACCGACTTTAACTTTAGGTAAGATCCGTTATAAATATCATTACTGGCGGTTGAGATGTTACCTTGCTGGCCATATACTAAACGAGGGCGATCTGCAGTGGTGTTATCAGGTGTCCATCTGCCCAATATAGCTACACCCTTATTGGTTAAATCAACAACTTTTTGATTGTTGATATCAGCCAGGTACAATATTTTACCGCCATAAGAGTAAGTAAATAATGTAGTTAGTGAAAAGCCTTTATAAGTTAATGTATTGGTGTAGCCGCCGTAGAACTTAGGCTCGGCGTTACCAATAATTTCGCTGCTACTTACAAAACCATAGGGAGACATTTTATACATTGGATCGCCAATATTTAAGTAAGGCGTTATGTACGGGTATAATGAATACTGTTTTTTGTATGCAGCCAGCTCAGCCGGGGTATTGATGATACCTGTAAACTGCTGCCCATAAAACAAACCGAGAGGTTTCCCTTCGCTGATAATGGTATTACCAAGGTATGTGCCAGACTCATTAGGATCAGAGAAGTTTTGATTGATATTGGTAACCTTACTGCGGTTAAAAGACATATTAAAGGAACCATTCCAATTAAATCTTTTACCACGGATAAAGTCTCCTCTTATTTCGATCTCTAAACCTCTGTTTCTGATATTGGCAATATTGGCTATAACACTTCCGTAAGCAGAACTTGGCGCTAGTGTTTGGTTAAACAACAAACCAGACGTATTTTTCTGATAAACACCGATACCACCGCTTAAGCGAGAATCAAAGAAGGCAAAATCTAAACCCGCATCTTTTTGCAAGGTAGATTCCCATTTGATAGTATTATTACCCAATTGCGACGGCACTAAGGCATTTGTACCTGCATAAGAAGCAGGTGTGTAAAGCGTGCGGAACAGGTGATCACCTATGTTTTGGGTACCTGTATAACCTGCACTGGCGCGTAATTTCAGATCGTTGATCCAGCTCATATTTTTAAGGAAACTCTCTTGCGATAAACGCCATGCGACACCACCCGATGGAAAAAATGCAGTGCGGTTAGCAGCAGGGAATTTAGATGAGGCATCTGAACGGCCTGTAAAAGTTAATAAATAACGGTCTTTAAAAGCGTAGTTAGCACGCGCATAAAAACTTAATAGTGAGTTTTGAGATGAATACGATTGTGGTTGCAATATTACCGCCGCTGAAGATAAGTCCGTCAGGATTTGATCATCAGGAAAACCCTGGCCGGACGCCTGAAAGGTATTGCTTTTATCTTGTTGCCACGATGTACCTGCTACAACATCAATACGGTTATTAGCATCGAATTGCTTATTGTAGCTTAATGTATTTTCAAATAAAAACGTAGTAGATTCTGTTTGCGCTTGCGATGCAATACCATTTTGAGAAGAGGTTGCTCCCGCATCGCCACGAACCAATGCTGTGCTTGGTGTATAATCGTGCTGATGATATTGCTGATAGTTTATTGATGCAATACTCTTAAATTTCAAGTCCTTTAAAATGTCGTATTCTAACGATATTGAACCTAATACAGCGGCAATTTTGCCTTGGTTAACACTGTTTTTAAGTAATGATAACGGATTTTGGATACCGCTTGATGCATAGGTTCCCACAGCGCTACCATTAAAAGTATTGATAGAACCATCTGCATTGTAAGGAGCTAGGCGTTGGTGGGGCAAGTAAAGCTTGTGTATAAGCACCGTTGTTAACGTCAGAAGTAGTAAAACCGTAATCGATATTGTTAACGATACGTAGTTTGGGTGTAATGATGTTATCCAGGTTTACCTTACCAGATACGCGTTTAAAATCGGTACCCCTAATCACACCATCCTGATCAGTATAAGACAACGAGGTATAATACCGTGATGACTGGCCGCCACCGCGTACAGAGAAATCAATATTTTGGTTAAAAGCATTCCGCAATACCTGCTTCAACCAATCTGTATTAGCATTACCCAAGTAATTAGGGTCTGTTAAAATACCGGTAGCGATTGAATTGGCTGGCCTACCAGCATTGGTAAGCTCTACGCGCTTAAAGTTTTGCGCTGCTTCATGCATAATCATTTTGTATTGATCGGCATCAAGCAATTTCTCTTTCTTAGGCGTAGATACTCCGGCATAATAATTAAGTTCGATAGATGGTTTTTGATCGTATTTACCTTTTTTGGTATTGATAATTACAACTCCATTGGCTGCTTTAGAACCGTAGATGGCCGTGGCTGATGCATCTTTCAAAATATCTATACTCTCGATATCGTTGATATTTAAGCCACCCAAACTGTTTAGGCCACGGGCAAATGCACCACTAATGGCACCACCATTACCATCATTTGCAGAGAGTGGATTAACCACATCGCCGGGGCCGGAAACGTATTTATTTTGAACCGTGATCTGTACACCATCAATAATATACAGTGGATCATTACCACCTAAAATTGATGTTCCGCCACGAATACGGATCTTGGCTACACCACCTGGTGAACCATCACCCTGTACAACCTGTACACCAGAGGCTTTGCCACTTAACGCCTGATCTAATGTGGCAAAAGGTACATCTCTGATCTCTTTAGGATCTATAGATGATACAGAACCTGTAAGGTCTTTTCGTTTGGTAGTTCCGTAACCAACTACAACTACCTGCTCCAAGCCAGACACTTCTGGATCAAGACTTACATTTATAGGCGATTGAGAATATACAGTAACACTCTTGGTTTTGTACCCAACGTAACTAAAAATCAACACGTCATTTGCGGTTACCTCAACATAATAAGCACCATCGTTTGTTGTTGATACTGCTTTGCCAACGTATTTTCCTAATTTGGTTACCCTTACGGTTACACCTTGCAGGGGCTCGCCTTTTTCATTGGTAACTTTACCTTTAATACCCGTCGATATTCTTAAACTTCCTTTAAGTACATCAAGAACAGATACTTCTTTCTTTTGTACTACTATGGTTTTATCGATAATAGAATAATTTAAAGGCTGGTTAGCGAAACATACATTTAAAGCAGCCTCTACACTGGCATTTTTAAAATTAACATCAACAGGGTTTGCATATTGCAGATCCTGATCATTATAAAACACCAGGAAACCGCTCTGCTTTTTAATGATCTTAAGCGCTTTTTCAAGCGAAGCATTTTTTTCACTGAACGTAATCTGGCTAAATGCAGCGGCACTTATCTGCGTAAGCGTTACCATCAACAAAAAGGCTGTTATTTTCATAACCAGAATTATTTTGGGAGGAAGCCATACTTTGGGCATGGCTATGTGGATAGCATTAAATTTCATTACTTTGTAAATGTTTGGGTTAATGTCTGTTAATCTGTGATTTCAATAGTAAACTCCTGCTTTGTGCTGAAACTAAAGGCAGGAAAAAGGGTATAACTCAAGCATTTGCCGGGAAGTGTACCACCACTTTTCGGCTTTTTTATGAGCACCTTTTTTGTGAAATTAAAACGGGGATCGTAAGCGTTTTATCATTTGTTCAATGTTTAAAGGGTGAGCATTAGGGTTAAATAGTTTTATTCTGATTTTACAATTATTTTCCTGCCGTCAATTTCAAAGCGTACACCGGTGTAACTCAGGATATCCAGCAGCTGCGAAAGATTACTGTTTCGGGAAATATTACCTGTAAATGTTTTGGTGGGTTTTATACCATTGGCATAACTTACATCTACATTATACCACCGGGTTGCCTGTAGCATAATAGATTCGATACTTGCTTTGTTGAACTGAAACAAGCCATTTTTCCAGGCGACGGTTTCGTCTGTATCTATATGATCCAGCACTTTAATTTCTGATCCGGTTTTGAATCTGGTAATAGCTTGTTGGCCCGGCTTTAATAGCGCTATATTCTCACTGTCGGTAACTTTCACACTACCTTCCAGCAAAGTAGTTCTAATCGCAGGTTCGTCGGCGTAAGCGTTAATATTGAAATGGGTACCCAAATCTTCAACAATTTGTCCCCCGGTAACTACTCTAAATGGTTTTGCAGCATTATGGATTACCTCAAAATAAGCTTCTCCGGTAACTTCCACTTTACGCTCATCACCAGAGAAGGCTGTAGGATATTTAATAGACGACGCAGCATTTAACCACACGCCGGTACCATCCGCAAGCACAATGTGATATTGGCCACCCTTGGGAGTTGTTATGGTATTAAAGCTATATATGGTATTCTCAGCAGCCGAATTTGCGTTATTGTAAATAATTTCGCCACTGGCAACTTTATTAATAACAGCTCCGCCATCGTTGGCTATTTTGCCGGTTTTAACATCCGTCAACACAATCTGGTTACCATTTGCTAACGTAAGTATAGCCTTATTACATCCAGGCGTAACGTCTGTTTTAAAACTTACCGCGTAATGATTTTGTGAAGTAGAATTGAGTATAAAATATAAACCTGTAGACAGAAAGGCAAGTATTGTGGCAGCTGTTGCAATACGCAACCAAAGATTTCCTTTAATTACTTGCACCCTAGGTTTTGGTAAGTTAAGCCAGATATCCTGCCCTATCTCGTCTATCCTTTCGTCGGATAGATCAAGCTCATTTTGCTGATATTGGAACAACCATTTTTCAACCAATGCTTTTTCAGCATCGGTACATTCACCAGCTTTGTATTTTGTTAATAGTTCTTTTGCCTTTTCGTATGACATAGCATCAAATAGATAATCTTGACATTATTTAAAGCTATGACGGGCAACCACACACCTAACATGCAGACGAAATACAAAAAAGTTTAACTTTTTTTGTATTTTAATTAATAACCTGGGCTAACATTTAGAATTTAATAAAGAATAAGAGGAAAGTAAAGATCCCAAATTTGGTTTTTAATCGAAATAAGGCGTTTGAAATTTGCCTATCAACCGTTTTTTCTGAGATCGACAATTTTTCGGCAATTTCTTTGTGACTTAGATTCTCTTTGCGGCTTAATTGAAAAACTTCTCGCATTTTAGTTGGCAATTGATCTATTTCTTTATCAATTAACTCGGACAATTGCTTTTCCCGAACTAAATAATCGGTTTTAACTTGTTCAGTACTCAGAAAGCCAGCAAATGATGCTATGTATTTAACTTGTACTTCCTGGTGCAAGAAATGATCAACTATCCGATTGTTTACTGCTGTAAAAAAATAGCCGACCAGGCTTGATCTTAATACAATAGCATCGCGCTTATCCCATAATGAAACAAAAAACTCCTGAACAATATCTTTGGCCTGTTCCTGATCCTTTAATCTTTTATAGGCATGTACAAATAGCAAACGGAAATAACGCTGGTAAAGCTCCGTATATGCCGAGTGATTGCCCTCTTTTAAAAGAGCAGCCAATTCATTATCATGGAGCTTACTTAGGGGCATATTTGTTAACACGAATATAATGTTTTTTTCATCGTAACGTCACCTACAAGCAACAGACTGATTGACAAGCAGGTATAAATTATATCCAATCACACAGCGTCCAAAATGTCTAAGAGAGTCTTAAAAAGCCTCAAATAAAAGTTTAAAGCCCATTTTGCTTTGTATCAGGACTTTAAAAAACAATCAGAAAAAAAGTTTAAAACAAGTTTGGCAATCACGTTCGGATTTGTACTTTTGCGCCCGGAGAGTTGGCAGAGTGGTCGATTGCGGCAGTCTTGAAAACTGTTGAACTGTGAAAGGTTCCTGGGGTTCGAATCCCTAACTCTCCGCCGATTTCAATATCAAAATGCATTAAAAGCCTGTAAATCAAATGATTGCGGGCTTTTTTGTTTATATCGAATCCCTGTTTTATTTGCCTGCTCACCAAAAAAAAGTGAGTGATTAGGTGAGTAAAACTTCAAGATTTCCTACTCACCAATTTTTACTTATCTATCTGTAAATCAACATGTTCAAATCATGAACATCTTGTGTAGCATTGATTGCAAGCTTAGTTTTGTTTAACCCTTAAGTTCAAAAACATGAAGACTAATTTCAGCTTGCTTTTTTATTTAAAAAAGCCCAAAAACTACCAGTCAGGTTTAGTGCCTGTTTACGTACGAATTACCGTTAAAGGAAAACGTGCAGAATTTACATCCGGTCGCGAATGTGCCCCTCTTTTATGGAATAGCCAGGCAGGACGATTAAAGGGTACCAAGGAAGATGTAAGAAGTTTTAATGCTTACTTAGACAACTTGCAGGCAAAAGTTTATGATGCGCATCACCTCCTTTCAAAATCTGATATAGAAGTCACAGCAACTGGTTTGAAGAATACAATATTGGGTAAAGTAGAAAGAGCAAGAAAACTGATTGAAACATTTAAAGAGCATAATCGGCAGGTAGAGGCACTCGTAGGTAATGGATATGCTAAAGGCACACTAACACGGTATGAAACATCCTTAAAGCATACACAGGACTTTTTAGAATGGAAATATCAATTGTCCGATATTTCCATTAATAAGGTAGATCATGAGTTTATTACTGGCTATGATTTCTATCTGCGCTCAGAGCGGAAATGCGCGAATAATTCAGCTGTTAAGTATATAAAGTGGAGATTATGATGAATGAGACCACACCATTTCGGCGCAAGCTGACCCACTGTTTCGGGGCAAACTGACCATGGTATTTCGGGGCAAACTGACCCACCAAAACGCATAGCAAATGCTGTAGAA
>Ga0116227_10000058_pt1 | contig 185791 bp, 168 predicted proteins | sample S1TSphgellanicum_FD_89693 | JGI IMG/M metagenome (GOLD analysis project Ga0116227, IMG submission 89693) | Host-associated microbial communities from peat moss isolated from Minnesota, USA - S1T2_Fb - Sphagnum magellanicum MG | ecosystem: Host-associated > Plants > Peat moss > Unclassified...
AATAAGCATAACCCTCCCGTTATTTCATAAAGCATAAAAAATCTTGTCCGCTTTTGTCCGTCCGTCCGGTTTGTCCGTACTTCCGGACGGACGGACAAACTCTCACTCCTCAAGTATCAAGTCGGAAAGACCGAAAGTCAGAAAGACCGGAAGTAAACTTGCTGACTTATGCGGACTTACGGACTTTCCGACTTCTCAACCAACTAACTAAAGCCCTTTTATATATATAAATAGGCTATTGGAGGGGTATTATCTAAAAAACTCATTTTTTTTAAACCACATAATTAACCTGCATGCAACAACATGAACCTACTGCTATGGGCAGTGAACACCTTAAACCCTCGATAGATATTGAACAAATTGAACCTACCGACGACCTGTTTATGGTACGTACCGCAAACCACTGGATGGAACAGGCAAGCACAAGGCCCGTACCACGTATGCTTTTCGGTAAGTTTTGGTACGAGGGTGAACTCTGCATCCTTTTTGCCGATAGTAACCTGGGCAAATCAATACTGGCGGTACAAATTGGCAATGGCATTAACACCGGCAAGGCAATGGAGCCGTTTAATATCGAGGGTAAATCGCAACCGGTACTTTACTGCGATTTTGAACTTACCGATAAACAGTTTGAGGCCCGCTACTCTGATAACTTTACCGGGCATTACCATTTCAGGAACGATTTTTACCGTGCCGAACTAAACCCCGATACCGAGTTGCCACCCGGTTTTACCAGTTTTGATGATTACCTGAACCACGCCCTTGAACGTGCCATTGTGCAAAGCAACGCCAAAGTGGTAATTATTGATAACCTTACCTATCTGCGTAACGAAACCGAGCAGGCTAAGGATGCCCTGCCTTTAATGAAGCACTTAAAGAGCCTTAAAAGCAAGTACGACCTGAGCATACTGGCACTGGCGCACACCCCAAAGCGCGATAACACCCAACCTATAAACCGTAACGATTTACAGGGCAGTAAAATGCTGATGAATTTTTGCGATAGTGCCTTTACCATAGGCGAAAGTCAGGCTGATAAAGATTTGCGCTACCTGAAGCAAATAAAGCAGCGCAATACCGAGCAGGTGTACGGTGCCGATAACGTATGCCTTTGCCAGATAGTGAAACCTGTTAACTTTTTACAGTACGAGTTTGTTGCCTACGCCAATGAGTGGGATCACCTGCGTAAACCCAAGGAAGATAATAATAGCAGCCTAACCCGTGATGCCGTAGCACTGCACAACCAGGGCTTTACGCTGCGCGAGATAGGCAAGGCGCTGGGTACATCGTTCCAAAAGATTGACAGGGTATTAAAAGCCGCCGAAAAAGGCAATGAGTAGTTTGTCCGGTTTTGTCCGTCCGTCCGGTTTACCCGTACTTCCGGACGGACGGACAAAACGGTGAGCAGTGGTGAATAGTGAGTAGGCAGTAGTGAGTGGTTGCTCCAATAATGGAATAAAACTATACAGTTCACTATTCACCACCTCCTACTCACTATTCACCACTGCCTATTCACAAACTGCCTGCTCACAACTGCCCACTCACCACATGCACCGCTACATCCTCGAACCGTATAACGGCCGCAACAGCCGTTTTACCTGCCCAAACTGCCACCACAACCGCCGAACTTTTAAACGCTATATCGATACCCAAAACCAAACCTATTTAGCCAACCATGTGGGCAGATGTGACCGGGCGGACAGTTGCGGCTATCATTACCCGCCCCGGGCATGGTTTGCCGATGGGGGTTCGGGTGGCGAGTGGCGGGGTTCATGGAGTGGGTTACCAGGAGCCACACACCACGAACCGCGATCCGGGCCCCTCGAACCACAACACACGAACCACTTTGATACCCTACCCCGCACTTATATTGATACTACTACTAAGGCTTATCACCACAATAACTTTATTACATTTTTAACCAAATGCTTTGATGAGGCTACCGCCCTGCGCATGGCGGCGCTGTATAAAATAGGCACATCAAAACACTGGCCGGGGGCTACCATATTTTGGCAGCTGGATATAAACGATAAGCTGCGCACCGGAAAAATAATGCTCTACAACCCAGCGGACGGACACCGGGTAAAACATCCCTATAACCATATTGCATGGGCGCATTCATTGTTAGACCGGAAGTCGGGAAGTCAGAAAGTCGGAAAGATAGAAAGTCAGGAAGACGGGAAGCAAAAACTTTCGGACTTATGCGGACTTCCCGGCTTTCGGACTAAAGGCTTCAACCTCCAGCAATGTTTCTTCGGCGAACACCTGCTCAATACCCATCCCTTTAAAACCGTAGCCATAGCCGAGAGCGAAAAAACAGCCATTATATGCACGTTTTTTTATCCCGAATATATATGGCTGGCGGCGGGTAGTTTGGAGGGGTTGAGCCGAAACAAATGCAGGGTGTTAAAAGACAGGCGGGTAATACTGTTCCCCGATGTAAACGGCTACGACAAATGGAAACTTAAGGCCCACGAAATGAACCTGCGACTGCCCACCACAAACTTTACCGTTGACACCACCCTTGAACGAATAGCAACACCGGACGAACGGACACGGGGCATTGATATTGCCGATAGATGGATAGAACAAATAAGAAAGTGAGTATCAGGTAGCTAGTATCAGGTATCAAGTAAAAAAGGGAGGGGCTAGTGCGATTCCCCTCTTGAGAGAGGTGTAGGAGTGTGTTCCTCGGCGCTTCATGAACACACCCCTGCAACCGCACTTTCCACCGCGCCCCATCTCGAGAGGGGAACTTATTACCCCCCAAATAACCCGCCAATGCACCAATGAACCACTGAACTAATGAACCAATGAACCAAACAATGGAAGGAGAATTTACAAACTACTGCAAACAGTACTACCAGCTGCTGGTGCAGCTTGATAAGCAGGAAACACGTTTTAACAACCTGCTTGCAAACGCGTTACCCTACACCGGGCAAACCGATGTGGGTGAACTGGATGCTATCATCAATTGCAACCGCAAAATACAGAAGGTGCGCAAACAGGCTGATGAAACCATCGCCGCCAGGCAAAAAACAGCAAAGATAATTTTACAGATACTGGCTTATTTTGAGATACCGCCCAACACCCGCCTAACGTGCCAAATACCGGGCGAAATGGAACTGGAAGTTTGGGCCGATGATGAAAGCACGGTGCATTGCCTCAAAACCAAAACCCTCGACCCATTGGAAGATGACCCCAACATCATCACCATACACCTAACGGATAGTGATTTTGTATGGCGGGATGAGGAGGATGATTGAGTTGAAAGTGGAAAATAAAACGTAAAAAAAGCCAAACGTCATTGCGAGCGATAGCGTGGCAACCGACCGGAGGGAGCTCATTAATACCATTGAAAACAAACACAATATTAATAATCCCCGGCTGTACAGGGCGAAGAGATAAGCATGGTCGACTTGCATAGTTAGGGATTATTAATATTATGATTGTTTTTTAATGGTATTAATGAACTCCCTTCGGTCGGTTGTCTTCGTACCTCGCAATGACGCTTGGTGAAAGTAGGCGGATCGCAATGACGCTTTGAAAATTAACTGAGTAATAATGAAGCATATTGAAAGGTTTGTCCGGAACTTGTCCGCAACACCTTATCTTCCGGACGGACGGACAAACAATGCTAACCTTTAGCCGTTTCAAACACCGGTGTATAGGGTTCAATATGGATCAGCACATCTTTAATGCCCAAACCGCTTGCAAGCAGTTTATCTTTTACCAAATGAGAGATGCGGTGGCCTTCGGCGACTGACAGATCGGGGTCGACTTGTATATGCAGGTCTGCAAAGTAATCGAAGCCCATTTTTCTAACGTAGCATTTTTCCAAAAACTTCACTTCTTTAACCTGCGAGGCTAACAGGCGTACCTTTTCAACTACTTCGCCGGATGGAGCGGCATCCATAATTTCTTCCAGTCCCGGCCTTACTAATTGGATAGCGTTATAAAATATTAAGATAGATGCTACTAAGGCCGCCCAGTCATCAGCGCTTTCCCAGCCTTTGCCTTTATAAATAGCTATGGAAATACCAATAAAAGCTGCAATAGAGGTAATGGCATCGCTACGGTGGTGATAGGCATCGGCTTTTACAGCATTGCTTTCAATTTGCTTGCCTACCCTGAGCACATACCGGAACATGAGTTCCTTAACGGCAATAACAACCAAAAGCACGTATAAAGTAAATGTTTTTGGCAATTCATGCGGGGTTTCTATCAGTTCTATCGCGTGCCAGCCTATCCAAACCGACGCGCCCATTAAAAATATCGATATCACTATCGAGGCTATCGGTTCCGCTTTCCCGTGGCCGTAAGGGTGTTTGGGGTCTGCCGGTTTCATGGCTATTTGCAGCCCCAGCCATAATAGCGTTGAACTAAATACATCGGCCCCGGTTTCTGTAGCATCGGCAATCAGCGCGTATGAGTGGCCCCAATATCCGGCAACAGCTTTCAGAAAAACTAAAATGATGCTAATACCTATTCCAATTTGCGTGGTGCGGATCGCTTTTACGGAAGGGTGTACATCAATTGCGGCCATAATGTTTATTAAGCTGCAAAGGTAAACGCCCCGGTCAAATATTCAGGTAAAAACTATAATTTAAACTGCAAGGTCAGGAAATAGCTTCGCGCATCCGCAGGTATAATGCCCGGACCAGGGTAACTATCTGCCCGCCGGGTAAAATATTTGGCGTTGGCCAGGTTATTAACCGAGCCTTCCAAACTAAACAATTTACTGATACGGTAACTTGCCGAAAGATCCATAACCGTATAAGCCGGCACTATACCATCAACCGCGCTGGGCATAAATACGGCATTGGTAGCATCGCTAAATTGCGAACTTGTATATGCCAGCTGATAACTTGCCGATAGCCGCCTGTATTTATAGGATAAGCCGGTTTTAAATATCACATCGGGCGCAAGTTCAACCTTTTTATTATCAAAAGCTGAATTTAACGTATGTACATAACGGGCGTTTATTAATGCCAGGTTGGTGAACACCGATAAACTGGCAGTTTTTATATCTTTTCCGAAAAAATGCAAAAGTTCCAACTCTGCAAATGTTTCAATCCCTAAATTTTGCGATGCACCAATATTCGTGCGGTACTGGAAAGCATTATTATTTGCATCAGATGATAAATAAGTGCCGATCCTGTCGTTATAATAAATATCAAACACGCTCACATCATAATTAAAAATTTCCGATAGATTACCTCTCACACCCACATCGGCCGAATAGCCTGTTTCATCTTTCAGGTTAGGGTCAACCACCGTAGTTTTCACTACGGAATACAGATCGCTGAAATTAATGGCCCTGTAATTTTGTGATACGTTGCCGTAAAACTGGATGGCCTCGTTCTGATAATAACTTAAACCCAACCCGCCTATAACAAAATGCCGGTCGCTGTTTTTTACATCGCTTACCAGCTGATCAAAAATAACGTTACCCGCCCCGTCTGTATTAACTGTACGGTATGAGCCATCAGCCTTGGTAACAATGTTTTCAAACCGCACACCGGGTATAATGCTGAATTTTGATGTAATGCGGAATATGTTCTCGGCAAACAAAGCCACGTTATAATTAGGGAAGTTATACTTTGAATAAGCGTTCACATCAGCGGCTGAATTGCCATAGTTAAAATCGGAAGCATTACCGGTTGAACCATCATTGCCCAAACCCTGCTGCCGGTTGGTAAGGCCCTTATAATACCTGAAACCTACCAGTAAATTCTGGGGCGTTTCATTTATCTTATAGGTGTACAGCAGGCGGCTTTCGTTACCGTAATTGGTATACTTATCCTTAAACAAGTTACGATCGCCACCCAAATCCGGGCGACTGATCAAATCGGTCAGATCACCCGTCGCATCCCTGTCGGCAAGCAAACCAAAAAATCGGGAATTAAATTTAAGGTTGTCGTTTATCTTGTAATTCAGCAATACAGCGCCCAGGTTCCAATCTACCTTAAACCAGTTACGGCTGCGCACTGATTGGCGCGGATCAGCCGCGAATTCGGCATCGGTAAGTCCGCCGGGCTGGTGGGCCAGGTAATCCATGTGCGTATATTGAAAACCTATCGAAAATTTATTCGTGGCATTGTAGGTAATGGATGTATAGCCCGTATTTACATTAAAGTTGGAATTCGGCCGCCAGCCATCAGCCGATTTATGCTGATAAAAAGCATAATACTGCACTTTACCATCGGTAACACCAATACTGTTGGTGGTGTTTATAAAACCCCAAGAGCCAACCGTTTCGCGCGAGGTAAATTCAAAAGGCTTATCAGGCGCACCATCATTAAGTTTGAAGTTTACCAAACCGCCAAACTGTGTGCCGTATTGCAAGGATGATGCCCCGCGTAGGATTTCTATGCGGTCAACCAGTTCTGCAGGTGGTGTATAGTAGCTTTCGGGATAGCCAAGCGCGTCGGCGGCAATGTCATATCCGTTTTGGCGGGTATTAAAATTGGTGATCCGGTTGGGGTTTAAGCCCCTGCCGCCAATACCCAGTTGAATGCCCGCGCCATCGCTCTCCCATATATTCAGGCCCACAACTTTTGCATAAATCTGGCGTGTTGTATTTGCGGCTTTGTTGGCAACGATGTCATTCATCACCACTACTTCGCTTTTTTTACCGGCATTAATGGTTGTGCCTTCTACCGCTTTCATCCGGGTGATGCCAAAAGTGCTGCTTTTATCAGCCTTAACATTTACATCGTTCAATTGCTGCACCAATAGTTCGAGGGAGATGTTGGCCCTGATATTCCCGGTTATTTTCAACTCCTTAACAGCGGTTTGGTAACCAACTGCCGAAACCTGTAACACATACCTGCCCGGTTTTATATTGTTTAACTGATAGGTGCCCGCTGAATCGCAAATGGTGGAGTAAGCGGTAGATCTTAAAACTACAGAAGCATTAGCCACACCATTACCTGATGAAGCTTTAACCTCGCCCCTTATAGTAAATGTTTGGGCCGATAACTTAAAAGAGCCAAGTATAAAAAGAAGCAGTACGGATATAAAAGTGAGTTTCATTTAATTGTTGTTATGAAATGGGAGGATCCATTTTTTATGATCGAACCCATCATGTATAGTAGCCAGGTTCACAGTACTATCAATATATAGCCTGCTGCCGCTGCCATTTAGTGTTACATAGCTTTCGGCAGTTACTATGGGGTTTTTAATGCCCTTTTGCTGATAATCGGCGGCCAGTATATGCGCAAATTGCAGGATCATATCCGGCTGGGTGCTCATCTGGCTTTCCTGGAAATTGGTGAGATATTGGGAATTAATAATTTCAGTTTTTTTGCCCGTGCGGGGATCTTTCACATGAAAAAATGCGGTCCCACCCTTTTCCATCAGCATAACCCGCCACGAGAAACGGTAGCCCTCCTCTGTCCAGTAAAGTTTGCCGGGATATAATAAGAATCGAAACGGCAGGAACAACTGGATGCTAAAATGCAGCAGCAATAAAGTATAGATGATCCTTTTGGGGGCGAGACTGATTTGATAAGAGCCGGTATTATAGGTTATCGTGTCTCTCTTTGAAAATATCCGGCTCAAATACCCGATGATTTTGCGATGGGTATCTTCTGAAAAGAAAACAATGGTCACAAAGATCATCACATACGGGAACATCCCGATCTTAAAGAACCATGCCGTAGCCAAATGAAAAACCACCACCAACAGGTAACCAAATTTGCGGGTAGCGGAATTGATCAGTAAAAAGCCAATCGAAAGATCAAACAAAGCGCCGAACCAGCTAAACACGTATGCTACCCACAATTGCGTTAATAGCCCGCCAATAACCGGCAGATGGCTGCTGGCGGGCAACCAGATCCTTAAAGGCATAGCGGCAATAAGCCAATCGTAATTAAGTTTTGACAGACCAGCGAAAAAGTAAACGATAAAAAGCTGGAACTTAAATATATCTATCGCCCACCTAGGCACATAAGTATTTTTCAACTCCGGTTTACGAAAAACATCGACAGAAAAATACCGGTTAGCGGGGACCAGTATCATTAAAAAGGCCATTACACTTATAAAGTAATAATGGTTTAAATAGGTGGTTTTATCAATCAGTTCAACATAGGTAAAGCACAGGAAAAACGTAGTTATGGCTATCCTGTAAAACAAACCGATGGTAACCAATATACTGGTTATTATCAGTATTGTAAACAGCACATACATGCCGGTTGCGCCCAGGGGCCGCACCCAATCGAACCCGTAAAAGGTAAAATGGAACCTGGGCTTAATATAAAAAGCGTATACCCACCCTTTTAATAAAAACCTTACTACACTAACAAGCATAATGCTGCCAAAAGCCATCCGAAGGACAGCAAGCGGTGCAATATGCCTGTCAGTTTTGGTAAAGGAGTTAAACTTCTCCCTTATATAATTCAACATAATATATTAGTCGCCGTCGGTATCGCCGTAAGTGATCAGGATGCCTAAAGCCGAGGGCATGTCTGTTTTTAACAATACTGTTTGCAGCTGCAATGCTGCATAAGCTGCGGTAACACCGGTTAAATTAGTGGCGATCTGGTTCGCCAGCGGATCAGACAATGCCTGTAGTTTAGCAGTTGCCGTAGCAAACTGGTTGATAATAGCATCATTCAACGATCCGCTATTATATGTAGCTTTCGCGCTCACCAGGTAATCATCAAAACCCAGTCCGTTGCCTGCTGCGCTTTGGCCCAGGTATATATTCTGAATAGCTTGCAGGTGCAGCAAGGCCAGATGTAATGATATTTTTGAATAGTAAGCCTGCACCTTGGTTGGGAAAGTGGTACCCATTGATTCTGTGCCTGCCGGGATGCCTATTTCAAAGTTCTTCAGCACCTCAAAATCCTCGTTAAGTTCATTGGTCAGCTGCCCAACCGAACTGCCCACATCTGTTCCTGAAGCCGCCAGAAAAGTAGCCGGATAAGTAGTTTTCCAGGCTGAAACTACATTGGCGGTTTTTGTTTTAATAATGGTGCTAACCGCAGCCAGGTAAGCCTTACGGTTTGCGGCCTCACTATCCGTAGTATATTGTACCAGTATGGCATTATTATCTGCACCTGTCCCAAACAAAAGATAATCAATAGCCGGGAAGCCTTCGGCAGGCAAGGCTGATAATGAGGCCAGATTGTATGAGCCTGAAGTTACGTTGGTATTGATCTGGGTAACATCAGCGGGAAAAGTGTTCACGCTTATTCGCAGGTTCTCATTTGCGGCGGGGCCGAAATCGAATGTTGATACCGCCTGCCATTTTTCATAAGCTGTTTTAAAGGTTGCCTGCAGATTCGCCAGCTTGGTAAGATCGGGACTGGCATTGAAAGCCGTAACAGATGAATCCAGCGTGGTAACCGAGGCCTGAAATGTTATATAACCCGGTACAATAATATTTGTGCTCAGGTTTTTAAGCATGCCAACACGGTCGAAACCTGCGCTGTTGGTGCTATTGGGCGATGTGCCTGATTTTTTACAAGCCTGAAAAGCCGCCACTGCAATTAAGGCAATGATGGCCGGGTAGATGATTTTTTTACGCATGTTATTTGTTATAATAAAGCCGGGAGATCTTGTTGAGATCTCCCGAATTGAGAGTTAAAGAATATCTTTTACATCCTGGAAATTGTATTGCGTTGCAATAGCATTCTGGATATTGTCAATGTCTGTCGTAGTCAAATCCCAGAAGTTTTTAGGGAACAGGGCCAGTATAGCATTGATCTGCGCATCGGTAATTTTACGGGCCGGGTTGTATTTTAAGGAGTTTACAAAGCCATAGCATTCTGAAAGGGCGCTGTTTCTTTTTACGTTATCTGTTAGCGCTTCTTTTATCTCATTAATCTCCTGTAAGGCGGCAGCACCGGTAGCCCTTTCAAATGTTTGCATTATGATGGTTGCCTGCGCTTTTGTGGTAGCCACATCTTTATTGCTGATAGCTGCCCTGCCTTTTAAAAATGCATTCATCAGTATCGAATTGGCATGATAGCCCGAATCGATCTGTGAAGTGTAGCTTCCCCAAAACAGTACGCCGGTTTTAACGGTTGGGAAATTAATGGGCACGCCCCAGTAACCAAAGGCCAGATCCCAGTTATGCTCCATAGCTGTGCCACTGCCGGTTACTACAGTGCTATTATCAACCGAACTGCTGATGCCGTTTACCATGTAATTGTTTACAATTTCATAGCAGATTAAGCCGCCCATTATACTCTTTTTAAATACCTGGGCATAGTTAACCCCCGTTGCGGTTTGCGGGTATTTTGAGGTAGGTGTTACCGAACTTGCGCCTATACCTGCAACGCCACGGCTTGCGGGCTGAGTTGAATTGCTCACCATAACAATACTGTCGATAAAATTGGGGATATCCGTTTGTAATTGGGTAAAGCACTGATCTTTTAGCTGTAATCCGGATGCATTGGATGTTGCGCTTGCGAACGGCGAATTGGTGTTAGTGAACATATTCAACAGTCGCTGGCCGTCAACCGGGCCGATTGTTGCCGTGGCCATCAATGCTGCCATTTCGTTTGCCATGCTTAAACGGGTGCTCGCATCCGAGTAATTTACATTAGTAAAATTGTAAGTAGTCGGCACTGTATAGGTTGGTGCAGGGTCGGTTTTTGTTGTTGATTTTTTACAGCTCGTTGCCAGGAATAAGGCAGCTGCAATCACACTTAATGCGGTAAATGATTTTCTCATGTTAATGATCCGTAGATTTTGGGTTTTTATTACGGTTCAAAAGTAGAGGTAACCAAAAGGCAGGGCAATACCCCCGAGGGGGTAATTTATAATTAGTCTAAATAAGATTAATGTTAGTATAACTCATCAAATCGGTGGCATTTTTAAAGGTAAAGCCGATCTTTTTTATGATGTTTTTACGATGGGTTTTTATGGTATGTACACTTAAAAACAGCTTTTCCGCAATTTCTTTATTGGTCATACCTGCAGCTATCAGTTGAATGATCTCCGTTTCACGGGATGACAGAACACTTACCTGCTCCTCTCTTTCGGGAAGTAATTTGCTGCCGAATAAAGTTTCAAAAGTATTTTGGCAGAAGAACTGTTCGTCATTAGCCGTTTTATAAACAGCGGTTACTAGCTCTTCGCGGCTACATTCTTTAAACACATAATTCCGGATACCCAGGTTTACCACATCCAGCACCTTGTTCCGCGCCGACCGGTTTGATAAGACCAATATCCCGGTATCAGTATGTTTCGATTTGATATTTTGTATATCCCTTATACTAAACTTATTATTATAATCAGGATCGATAATAATAACCTGTGGCATCAATTCAGTTATTGCCTGTTCCAAATCTGCGGACGACTTAACATTGCCTGTGATCCGGATATCAACAATATCCGACAACATTGATTTTATTCCCTCTCTCGTTAATACCTGACTGTCGGCTATAAGGACACTGATCATTTCTTGTTTAGAATTATTCTAAACAATAGTACGGAGAGTTTTTTAGATGGGTTGCCTGCGATTTTAAACTTTTAAAAAAATCATTTAGGACGATGTTAACATTTTCGCTTTTTCCTTGTCATACCTATCGCAAATTAAAAGCAGGATACTGTTAGGAATTGCATTACTTTTTAGGAAAGATAAATGCCACCACAGCACGCCAGCCCAGATCGGCCCTGCCGCCATCAACCGCTGCTATATTGAAACGCGGACCTACTGCCAACTGTACCTTTTGGCCACCCAGGCTGGTAATGCCGCTAACGGTTGGTACCAGGTACATGGTAGTGGTATTGGCTTTCCAATTCTGGGTCCACTCCAATGTGCCGCCTAAGCCCGCGCCGGTTTTCCAGTTGTAGGTTATAAAAGGCTGGATAAATGCCTGGCTAACACTAGGCGTGCTGCCGCTGCCTGCAATGCTCCATATCTGATTTGCCAACAGGCCGATGGTTAACCCGTTAGTCTGCTTTAGTGCCACCACCGTAGGGCCAATGCCTAATTTCTTACTGGCAAAAGCGTCATTGGTAGCGGTCGGAATCGAAATTGCAGGACCTGCGCCCCAGGTTATGTCGCTTGTAGTCGGGCTAAAAAAGGCACTAACCAATGCATCACTCAGTCCGCTTTGCTGCTGCCCCACGCCAGTAATATTGTACTGCGCAACAATAGGCAACACCATACGGGTTATCAGGTTCAGATTTTTACTAAGCACGATAGGTACTACTGGCTGAAAGTTAACAATATTGCGGCTGCCATCCAAAGGGCTGATGCCATAATCCGTATTGATCTGGAAGGGCACACTGATAAGGCTTCCAACAGGGTTCGCCAGTTTTTTAGCCAGTTCGGCGGCATCATCCTGCGCATATATTTTGGCCGAGCAAACCAATAATACCGCTGCCGCCAGTAATGTTTTAAGTACTTTTTGGTAATACATAAGTATAAGATTTAGTGCATTTTAATGATTATATCAACTTGTCTGCGTATGTATAAAAGGCAGCATTGTTAAGAAAAGAAATCCCTAAAATTGCTGTAAATAGAGAATCTTGGCTTTGTCCTGTTAAATTTTGATTAGCGTTATAAAATATATACCGATAAACGTAATACAAACATCACTGTTAGATGCTAGAAAGTGGATATGATATGATGTGGTTTAGGTTGCAAAATAGAATATGCAACAAATTCAATCGTAACGATGTATGTAATGCCAGCATTTGAGTGAAATTTTTCTCCTTCATTACACTCAAAACTTATATGCCAGTCCCATCACCAAACCATAATCTATTTTATTTGCGCCCTGGTCGAGCGGTTTGCTATCATAGTTGCCATACAGGTTAATAGTAAAAGAAAAGTCTTTTATCAATTCCAGGCAAAAGTGATCGTTCCGTCATACCGGTAGCGGCCAGCCTGGGTAAGGCTTACGTATCCGGCATTGTTCATCGTGATCTGCATATTGGGGTGGGTGTACCTAAAAAAGTTTATCTGCAGTATAACAGGTATATCCATCTCTGATCCGCTCGTTGCACTTGGGTCAAGGCTTTTCTCCTCGCTAAAAGCCAAACCGGTTAGTACCATGGCGTTCATGGTTTCTGTGGTCAGGAATTTGTTACCCCCGCCAAGCAACCCCTGGTAACGGTAAGCCAGCGATAGTTCCTGGTTTCGCTGATGACTAAGGCCTGCTCCTATAATCCAATCAGTACTATTAATATAATGATACGAACTAAGTTGTTGCGATTCCTGGTCCCTGATATAATGCGACGAATCAATACTGGATAATGTACTTACAATCAGTTCGGTTTCAAGCCAACGGGTAGTGTATTTAATATCAGCATTAAGGTTAACCTGCCCTATAGATGATGAATGCGAAAAGCTGAAGCCTGCAGATACATTTCCATCCAGCTGATCAAAGAAATTGCGCCTGAGCGCCGTTACTGTACTGACCTGGTTTAGCGGGATCTTAACCCGGGTTATACCATCAACAATATATACGGTATCCTTGCTTTTAGTGGGTTCCAGTTTACCATATATCTTTTTATTGTCGATAGTCTCCACACGCAGCGTACCTATGGTAGTGTGTGCCGAACGAACCTTATACATTTTAATAGTGATGAGGCCAATAGCATCCGAATCAAAGGTAGCTTTCCCGTAGGTGATCTGTTTTAATTCGCCAATGAGCACCTCGCCGTTATTAAAAAAAAGTGTGTCTTTTTTTACAATTTTCTGCGCAAAACTATTCTTCGCCATTAAAAATAGCAGAAAAAACAAAAAATTATAAACAGCAATTTTACGTGCCATACAGGTATATGTAAATATACCCCTAAGCTAATTGCCGGGTAAAAATATGGCCTTAAATCATGTTTCCTTTTAAAATCTGAAACCAAAAAATGAATCAGAATGCCATTCAACATTTAACCATTGAATAAATGTTTCGCAAAAAGAATTATTTAATATTGATGCCATATAGGAATTTATAAGTAAATTAGGGACTAATAATTAATTAACCCGTTGCCTATCGACTATAAATTTACTTTCAGCCATGACACACAAATGCCGGAAATGCAATTCAACAATTGTAGAGCCACTACCTAAAGGTGCAATTGCGCAGAGCCTGTTTTTTTGGATCCCCATCAGAAAATTCCTGTGCTACAATTGCCTCCGAAAATTTCACAGGTTCGGCCTTTAAGCCGAACCTGGTTATTAATTTTTTGTAAAGTGCGATGTTCTCCTTTGTCGCATTTAGCCCTTTATATTGTCCTGAGTTAACCCTTTACTATCAGTTGCATACCGTAATTTCGTTTATAACTTAATAGTGAGATGAAAACGATATTCGACGAGGCTACACGTGATGAACTCATGGGCAGGATGGGTGCGCTTAATGAAAACAGCATCGCCCAATGGGGAAAAATGAATATTTACCAGATGCTGAAACATTGCACACTGGCCGAAGAAATGTATTTGGGCAAGCAAAAATATCCCCGTGTATTTCTCGGCCGTCTATTTGGTAAAATAGCTTTGAAAAATTTGCTAAAGAATGAAAAGCCCATGAGCCGCAACGCCCCTACCAGCCCCGCGTTTATAGTAAGCGAAACTAGTGGCGATGTTGTATCCGAGCGTGATAAATGGATAGCGCTTACTCAAGAATACGCCAATTATTCAAACCCTAGCTTTGAGCACTGGTTCTTCGGCAAAATGACCAAAGAACAGATCGGCCGGTTTGTTTATAAACATACCTATCATCATTTAAGGCATAATTGTTCGTATTAACTGCACCATTAAGAAATTGTTCAAATCCAATAGCAGAAAACTAATCCTGCTATTGGACTTGCTTTTTCCCTTTAACTAATATTTTGATTAACGCTGACCACCCGCAACGGCTATCGTTTCGCCATTAACCCAGTAAGAATCATCGGAAGCCAGAAATACGGCAACTTTGGCTATATCTTCCGGTTTGCCTACACGGCCTAGCGGGGTTTCCGAAATGTGCCATTTTTCTGCGTCACCATTCATTACGCCCGAACTATGCGACCCTTCTGTTTCTATCAGCCCTGGATTAATGGAATTTACACGGATCTTTTTAGGCCCTAGTTCTTTTGCAAGGATGCGGGTCATGCCATCAACTGCATATTTGGTTTGGGTGTAAACTAACGCGGTTGGCATATCAAGTGTTGATACGATTGAACCAGTGTTAATGATCACGCCACCATTATCGCCAAATAATTTCACCGCTTGCTGAATAGTTAGTATGCTGCCCAAAACATTAATATTAAACATACGGTGGAAAGATTCCTCTGTAATATCATTAATGCCTGCAAAGCTGTACACACCGGCATTATTAACCAATATATCAAGCTTACCAAACGCTTTAACCGTTTCTTCAAACATCCGTTTTACATCAGCCGCATTGTCTACACTACCCTGCACGGCAATGGCTTTGCCACCGGCAGCGGTTATTTCATGCACAACTTTATCGGCACCTTCGCGGCTGCTCGCATAGTTAACAACTACAGCAGCCCCTTCTTTTGCATATGCTTTGGCAATACCTGCACCTATACCTTTTGATGCGCCTGTTATTATTGCTACTTTACCATTTAATTTTCCTGAATTTTCCATTTTCTTTATCTTATTATTTCGTTTTTGATAAAGCAAATTTGGCGTTTCAGACATCGCTGAACGATGAAGTAGATTAGGAAATCAGATTGAAGTAGATTAAGATTTTGGCTTTACACGCTGGTTACGGATCTTTGAGAGAAACTCAGTGGTCATGCCCAGGTAGGAAGCGATAACATACTGAGGGAAACGCCGGATAAATACCGCATACCGTTCCATAAATGACTCGTAACGCTCTTCTGCCGACTGGGTGAGATTATTAATGATCCGCCTTTGCATAAAAGCAACCGAACGTTCTGCCAAAATGCGAAAAAAAGTTTCGAACTGATGATTTGCCGCTTTCAACCCCGCCTCATCCTGGTAAGTGAGTTCTAATAATGTCGAATCCTCAAGCGCTACAACAAACATGCTTGCCGGTTGCTGATATATATAACTATTATAGTCCGATATCCACCATTCTTCTATAGCCAATTGAATGGTATGCTCCTGCCCATCCTCCCCGATCACATAAGCCCTTAACGATCCGCTGATGACAAAATACCTGCTTTTAGCAGTAAAGTTAGGTTGGATAAGAAATTGCCTTTTCTTTACGCGGATCTCTTTAAAAGCTGCACTAAATTCCACGGCTTCGTCATCCGTAAGCGGCACCAATTTTCGCACGTAAGCAACGATAGTTTCTTTGTTATTCATTCTGGAAAGTGACATTGCAAAATACGTCAATTTCGAGCAATTTCCTCGTTACCTCATTGCCGACATTTGCATCGGCATATCGCCCATATTCATTTTAAAATTATATTTCTTTAAATGAATGATGTTCAATTTATCGCTGTTCTCCGTTATACCCAAAAATTGGTTTGGCGCTACATTTTTAAAATGTTGAACTGTTCCACTGCCTGCCCAGCGGATCTCGATATCGTCGATCATTTTGGCCTGTCCAATGCCCAGTTCCTGCCTTAATGGCGATGAACCAAAGCTGCCGCCAGAGTTCACATCCTTATAAACACTGCGCTGTACGCCGTTTTCGGTAAAGGTTACTTTAATGCGTGAGCCAATACCTGCCCGATTGGCTTTTACTCCGGTAAGTTTCAAGCTTATCCAGTTGTTGGTTGATTGCCCCGGGTTGAGGTATAATGAGGTGGTGTATGAATCGCCACTGTAAGCACCGCCCATTTCAATAAAAATATCCTGTATGCCATTATTCCTGAAATCGGCAAAAGCCACACCATGCCCCTTTTGTAAATTACCCGTGCGCGATGATGTGGTTACATCGGCAAATGCTTTACCGCCAATATTCCTGAACAGTTTGTTCGGCACCAGCGAACGGAAATCGGGGTTACCTGTACCAAAATACATATCGGGGTAGCCATCGTTATCAATATCGCCAAAATTACCACCCATGCTGTAAACTACTTTATCAAGCCCGGTTGCGTGGGTTACATCGGTAAAGGTGCCATCGTGGTTATTATGGTATAAAAATACATTACCCGCGTTAGGAATTGGTTTACCCAGGGCATCAGCAGCTGCATAATAGCCTAATGCTGTACCAAAGTTATAACCGCTCACCATAATATCGGGCCAGCCATCATTATCGTAATCAAAAAACCAGGTGGTAAAGGTACTTTCGTTATTTTTAATTCCCGCTTTTGCGGCCACATCCTCAAAATCCGGGATCTTGCCTGCCTTGCATTTATTTTGCAGCAGGTATTTTTTTCCGCTCATGGTCGATATAAAAATATCCTGCCAGCCATCGTTATTAAAGTCGGCCGCGCTTACACCCTTTATAAAATCGTTCACATCGCAATGCGCTTGCACGGCTACATTGGTAAAAGTACCATCGTGGTTGTTAATATATAAGGCGCTGGTGTGGTTATTTATCTTGCCATATTTGGTTAAGCTTTCCATGCCTACATAAACATCAAGCCAGCCATCATTATTAAAATCGGCCCATACCGCGGTTTGGGTTGGGTGCATAAATTTTAACCCGGCGGGTATGGTAACATCTGTAAATGTGCCATCGCCATTATTGCGCAATAATGAACTCGGCTGATCGCCAAAGCCATTCCGTTGCCAGCCGCCGCGTAATACAAAAATATCGGGCTTACCATCATTGTTATAATCTGTTTGCTGTATATTTAAACCACCGCGCATCTCATCCAGTCCGCTGCCTGCGGTACGGTCGGCAAAGGTACCATCGCCATTGTTGTGGAAATAGTGCATGGGGTCCGAAAGTTCCAACCCCGATGTGATCACATCCAGGTAACCATCGCCATCAAAATCATCTATTATCACCCCTCCGGCCCTGCCGTTAAGGTTAATACCGGCAGCAGCAGCCACGTCAGTAAAAGGCTTAACCGGGTGGCCCGAATTATCAACATTTAAACCGGGGATCAAATATGCTGCCGGTACTTTGTCAGGGTATTCGCCCAGCGTCATATAGGCAATATTCAGCAACCAGCGCGATTCAAGGTCGTCCGGCTTAGTTTTCAGTATCGTTTCATAAACTTCTATGGCTTTCCTCGACCCCGTTTTGATCTTATGTACCCCGCCATCTTTTATCGGGAATATACACGATGAGCCATTGTGGTTAAGCATGCAATTGCTCCGTTCGCCCAAACGCATATAGGCGATCCCCATGTCCGACATAAAGTTGCGCACCATCATATGATCGGGCTGTTTTATCTCCTGCTCATACCAGCTTACCGCATTTTGCTCATGCCCTACCTGCAGTTCAAATTCGGCTTTGGTGCTCCGTTGCTCTTCATCAACCGTAGGCAAAGTTTGCCTGATCATTGAATCGGTCGAGGCTAATTCTGTTTCGGGATCAAATGGGTTTTTCGGGTTGTGATTTCTTTCTTTAAGCTGTTGCAGCAAAGTCACCATTTGCTGTTGTGATGATTGGTGGCACGATGTAATGAACAATGCAGCACAGGCAATAAGTATATAACTTGAGTTTTTATAGCAGGATAACATAGTTAATATGGTTGATAACGTGTAGCCACGTTACCTGTTAATGATTTATTTATAAAGGCAGCTAAATATATAAATATTTTCACACGAGTTATACTATTTTGCCTTATACCATAACAATTAACAAATTGGCAAAAAGCGCATATAAACAAGCACATAACCGTCAATTCAACAAATATCTTTATTTATAATTATTGCCCGTTATGTATTAAAATAGTATAATAATATGCGATAATATAATTATGTTTGGATTAATAAACCATTGATCCACTTATAAACCCATAGTTCCTTTGAGATTGTTAACTATGCTACCCAGGGCAGCCATATATAGTTTTTTAGCTGCCTTATGCCTGTTTTTTTATGGCTGTAAGGATGATACCTCGCACTTATTTACTCTGTTAAGCAGCAGCCGCACCGGGATTGATTTTGCAAATACTTTAATCGAAAATGATAAGCAAAACCTGTTAAACTACGTATATTTTTATAACGGCGGCGGCGTAGCCATAGGCGATATTAATGGCGATGGCCTGCCCGATATTTTGCTTACCGGCAATATGGTGCCTACCCGCCTGTACCTAAACAAAGGCAATTTTAAGTTTGAGGACATCACCGAAAAAAGTGGCCTCTCGAAAATAAAAGGCTGGTGTACCGGCGCAACCATGGCCGACGTAAACGGCGACGGGAAACTGGACATTTATATTTGCCGTTCGGCGGATAAGGACCCGAAAAACCGCAAAAACTTATTATTTATAAATAACGGAAACTCCACTTTTACCGAAGAAGGCGCTAAATACGGTTTGGATGATGACGGTTACTCCACCCAGGCGGTATTTTTTGATTACGATAAGGACGGCGACCTGGACATGTTCCTCATTAACCATTCCTTGCAGGAATATTCAACCGGTATATATTTAAGCGTTTATTTAAGGCGCGATCAGCAGCCGCAATTTGCCTGCAAACTATACCGTAATGATAACGGCCATTTTACCGATGTAAGCAAGCAGGCGGGCATAACCTCTAACGTGCTCACCTTCGGGCTGGGTGTGGCAGTATCTGATGTGAACAATGATGGCTGGCCCGATATTTACGTAAGCAATGATTTTAATGAGCCCGATTACCTGTTCATGAATAACGGTAACGGCACCTTTACCGAAAACCTCAACCAATCAATGGATGAAGTGCCGCTCAACTCCATGGGGTCGGATTTTGCGGATATCAACAACGATGGGTACCCCGATCTGATGACGCTGGATATGCTGCCCGAAAGCAACCACGCGCAAAAAATGCACAGCGGATCAGAAGGGTTTAACAAATTCCAGTTCCTGTTTAAAAATGGGTTCTACTACCAGTTTAGCCGCAATATGCTGCAAAAAAATAATGGCGACGGCACTTTCAGCGAGATAGGCCAGATGAGCGGCGTATCCAATACCGATTGGAGCTGGTCGGCCCTGTTCTCCGACTTTGATAACGACGGCAACAAGGACCTTTTTGTGAGCAACGGTTATGTGCGCGATTTTAATGACATGGACTTTGTTAAATACCAGGCCGACATACAGATGGAACAGCGCATGGGTGGCGCGGTAAAAACATCAGCAAGGGATATGGTGGAGAAAATGCCTTCGGTAGTTATCCCTAATTATATTTATCAAAATGCAGGCAATTGTTTGTTCAACAATAAGATCAAAGATTGGGGGCTCGATCAAAACTCCATATCATCGGGCGCAGCCTATGTCGATCTGAATAATGATGGCGGCATGGATTTGGTGATCAACAACATCAACCAAAAAGCCTTCATCTACAAAAATAACGCGACGATAATTAACAACCAGAACGACTGGCTAAAAGTAAAATTTGTGGGTAGCCCTAAAAACACGTTTGGCATTGGTGCCAAGGTAAAGGTGTATTGCAAAGGAAATCTGTACTACCAGGAACAGTTCCCGGTGAGAGGTTTTCAATCTTCGGTTGACCAGGTGCTGAACTTTGGATTAGGCAACCATACCATTGCTGACTCTGTAGTTGTGATATGGCCCGATGATAAAATGCAGAAACTGCTGAGCGTAAAAGCTAAACAAACCCTAACTGTAAAATGGGCCGATGCGCCGCTTAAATGGGTTGCAGATACCGTTAAGCATAACCAATACTTTAAAAACACCAAAGCACCTGGCTTTGTGCACAAGGAAAACGACTTTAACGATTTTAACGTGCAAGCCTTAATGCCAAATTATCTATCGCGCCAGGGGCCGTGTTTGGCCAAGGCCGATATTGATGGCGATGGTGGTGAGGATCTTTTTATAGGCGGGGCAAAAGGCCAGCCGAGTAAAATATACTTGCAGCAGGCCAATGGCTCTTTTGTTTATAAGGCTGAACCTGCCATTGAAAAAGATTCGGCACGCGAAACGGTAAAGGCACAGTTTATTGATGTGAATAACGATGGCAAACCCGACCTGTATGTAGCCAGCGGCGGTTATGAATTTGCCGAGCATGACACCGTTTTCCAGGATCACATTTATATTAACGACGGCAAAGGCAACTTTACGCTCAGCAAAGGCGCGCTGCCTGTTATGCTCTTCAGCAAAGGCTGCGTAAAAGCTGCGGATATTAATGGCGATGGTGCCATGGATATTTTTGTAGGCGGCAGGGTTATCCCCGGCAAATACCCGGTTGCCCCGCAAAGCATGCTGTTGATAAATGATGGCAAGGGCCATTTTACTGATGCAACGCAAAAGATTTGCCCGGCGCTGGCACACATCGGCATGGTTACCGACGCGGTGTGGATCGATCTGAATGGCGATAAAAAGCCCGACCTGGTGGTTGTTGGCGAATGGATGCCGATAAAGGTGTTCATCAACCAAAATGGCAAACTGGTTGATCAGTCGGCGAAATATATCAAATTCCCATCAAGCGGCTGGTGGAACAAAATCTATGCTGCCGACCTCAACGGTGATGGGAAACCCGATCTGGTTGTAGGTAACGTCGGTCTGAATACCCAGTTTAAAACCAGCGCTCAACAACCGCTTTCTATTTGTTATAAGGATTTTGACAAGAACGGCACCATCGACCCGGTACTGTGCTATTATATTGATGGGGTTAATTACCCTGCGCCATCGCGCGATGATTTAATGGACCAGATCCCTGTCCTGAAAAAGAAATTCCTGGATTATGCGCCTTATGCCGACGCGACCATGGATGATGTTTTCACCCCCGAGCAAATGAAGGGCGCTATTACCCTTAAAGCTGAAACCGCGGAAACCATCTACCTTGAAAATGATGGCAGCAATGGCTTCAAACTAAAAAAACTACCAATAGAAGCGCAGTATTCGCCAGTGTATAGTATTGTTAGTATTGATGCCAACCACGATGGTAAACCCGATCTGGTGCTTACGGGCAACAACGCCTGGACGCGTGTAAAATTTGGCAGGTACAAGGCTAATCACGGCGTTTTACTGTTAAACGATGGCAAGGGTAATTTCACCTGCGTACCGCAATACAAAAGCGGGTTTAACCTGCGCGATGACATCCGCAGTGCCGAAACCATCAACACAGCCGCAGGCCAGCAAATCATTTTCGGCGCTAATGATGCGCCTTTAAAAGCTTATACTTTAAATAAATAATAACAGATATCCGAAATGAAACGGCTTTTCTTATACATATCTTTTATCTTGTTTGTGCTTTCCTCATGTAAGCATGCTGATTATAAAAAAGTATTCCGCAACCCGGAATTGTACAGCAATACGGTACACGCGCTCAATGCTGTGGTAATGGGTAATAACTTTAGCCCGGTAGTAGCCTCGCGCAACTATGCTTACGCCAATATTGCCGCTTATGAGGTTGTTGCCGGTGGCGACCCAAAACATTATCAATCATTAGTGGGGCAGGTGAATGGCTTTACAGTTGTCGCGCATCCACCAAAAGGTAAAAATATTTGTTACGAATACGCAGCCATGCTGGCCTTTTGCAATGTGGGCGAACTGGTGACCTTCCCCGCAGGCAGCATGAAGGATTATGTCGACAGCCTGCGCGATCTGGCGCTTGAAAACGGCATGCCCGATGAAGTGATGAAAAACTCCGAAGATTTTGCCAACGCCGTAGCAAAAAGCATTATGAAATGGAGCATTAAAGATAACTACCTGCAAACCCGCACCGGCGAAAAATATACTATAAAAGATTCAGCAGGCAGATGGGTGCCTACTCCGCCAGCCTATACCGATGCTATTGAACCGCATTGGGGCGAAATCCGGCGTATTGTATTAAAGAGCCCTACGCAAGTAAAATTCGATCCGCCGCCTGCTTATAATGTAAAAGATACCTCGTCGAAATATTATAAAGAAGTGAAGCTGATCCAAAACACCGGCGATCATCTTAACCCGGAACAAACCGCTATTGCCGATTTTTGGGATGATAACCCGGGCAAGCTAAACCTGAACGGGCATATGATGTATGTATCTAAAAAGTTCTCGCCGGGCGGGCATTGGATGAGCATTACGGGCATAGCCGCAAAAAAAGTAAATGCCGATTTTAACACAACTGTATGCGCCTACGCTAAAACCTCCATCGCGTTGTTTGATGCTTTTATACAATGCTGGACGGTTAAATACCTGTACAAAACCGCAAGGCCCGAAACTGTAATCAACGCTAATTTTAACGATCGCTGGCGGCCGCACCTGCAAACCCCGCCATTCCCCGAATATAGCTGCGGGCATTGCACCATATCGGCAGCGGCAGCGGAGGCCTTAACCAGCACTTTGGGCAATAACGTTGCTTATACCGATACCTCCGAACTCGAATTTGGAATCAAAAGCCGCTCGTTTAAATCCTTCCGACAGGCAGCTGCCGAAACTGCACTTTCCAGGTTTTATGGGGGCATCCACTTTCATAATTCCTGTATGGTATCAACCGGGTATGGTAAAGCTGTTGGGCAAATTGTGGCAGATCAACTTAAAATGCAGAAATAACCGCTGGCTGAATATTATGACAAGGGTATAAACTTTAATATGCCCTTGCTATTGGTATTAAAACTTTTTCATTAAATTTGATAAAGGCCTGTTTATCAAACCGGTCTGCTTATGCCTTATAAACCTGATTAACGGCATGTGGATATCTCTATCCATATGTTAGAATAAGTGTTCTTTTAAAAATCTGTAAACATCTAACCTTATAACGTTATGACTACTAAAAAAAAGATCATTACTATTGTTATCATCCTTGTTATCGTCGCGCTGGCATCCATTATTTATTCCCGTTATTACTTTGTTTTTGGCGAAGGTGTGAAAGCCGGACAGCTTAATTATTTTGTAAAGAAAGGTTATATGTTTAAAACCTATGAGGGCAGGCTGATCCAGGCGGGCCTGCAATCCCAGCAACCCGGTCATATCGTTTCAAATGAATTTATTTTTTCAGTAACTGACGAAAAAGTAGCCGATAAACTTAACCACGATGCCGGCGGATTTCTGCAATTGCATTATAAAGAATACCTGCATGCCTTACCATGGCGGGGTGTAAGCCATTTTGTAGTAGACAGCGTACTAACCGAAGCGCCGACCACTCATTAGGTATTATTCGCTCTTACATCGCCTCAAAAAGGCCAAATTTAAGCCTTAAAAGGGCAGCAGAAATAACCATCTATAGATAAAAGTTATAACTTGATCATTCATAGATTTTATCTATAATTTTCAACACAAAAATTCAAAACGTCTATTTATATAAAAAAACACGCAATAATTCCTCGCCATATCTGTCATCCAGGAGGCGCACTTCTTGAGATTTTAAAAAATTGTCTCTTTCTAAAAAAAACGCCCTCATTTTCCGGACGATCGCGCTGGTTCAAAATTATTTTGTTGCATATTTTAATATGAACCGTCATCGGCCCCTGCCAACGGCTAAAAGCGCCGGTTTACGACTTATCTTGTGGTGATATTATTTGTGAAACAAAATTTCCTGGTATATGATCACGCCACAAAAAAACGCTTACTCCCGATTTTCTTATTTGCTGACGGTCGTGTTTTTTTTTATCGTCATTGGTTTTTCCAATGCGGCCCATGCAAGTATTGTCGATTCAGCAAAAACACCGGCAGATAGCACGATTGTAAAAACAGCAATAGATACCGTTATAAAAACAAAGGACACCGTTGTTGTAAAGAAAAAGTTTTGGCGCGCCTCGGGTGAGTTTATGCTGGCGCAGATCATCCCGTGGTCATACAATTATTTTGTGCGAGATGCACCCTTTGCCCATGTTACTTGGTCAAGCATCTGGCACAACCTCCATTTCAGCAGTTGGGAGTGGGATGATAATAATTTTACCACTAACCAAATAGCGCACCCCTACCAGGGTAATTTATATTTCAACGCCTTTCGCAGTAATGGTTACAGCTTTTGGCAGGCGGCACCGGCATCATTTGTGGGCAGCTTTATGTGGGAAATTGCTGGCGAAACCCATAACCCCGCCCCTAACGACTTTATTAATACCAGCATGGGTGGCGTGATTTTGGGTGAAATGACCTATCGCGTATCAAACCGTATCATTAACAAAAGGCAACGGGGTTTTAACCGCCAGTTAGATGAAACTTTAGGATTTTTGATCGACCCCATGAATGGTTTAAACAGGTTGCTGGATGGTAAATGGGGCAGAGTATCAAGCGAACCGCTTACGGCGCTGGATACCATGGCTACCAATGGCGAAATTGACTTCGGTGTACGGCAGATCAATGAGCATAACGGGTCGCTATTTACTAAAGGAAAAACGGGCTGGTATGCCCGGTTAAGGTTGCTTTATGGCAGCCCGTTTACGCCATCAAAAACGCCATTTAATAATTTTGATATTAAGGTTGAGTTGGGTGCGGATGATACGGCTAAGCTGAACAATGTAAGCGTCAATGGCCTGCTGGCTTCGTGGGAATTGAAAAACAATGATCGTGTTGATCATATTTTATCATTAACTGCCAATTACGACTTTTATCATAACTCATCATTCGAGTATGGCGCGCAGGCGGTTAACTTAACCATCTATTCAAAATTCAATACCAGCCCGGGTGTTACATTTACCACCAGGGTTGGCGCAGGCGCGGTAATACTGGCTGCGGTACCTGATGCCTACCTGTATTATGGCGAAGGCCGGAATTATGATTACGGCCCAGGTTTTAGTTTGATTGGCCAGGGAGGTGTATTAATAGATAACCGGCTGGCCGTGCTGGGCGCTTACCGGGGTGGCTGGTTTGTAACGCTGAACGGAAGCAACTCCACCTATTTTTTGCATACCCTATCAGGCGAAGTAAGGTACCGCATGTTCGGCAATTTCTCTTTCGGGGCTGAAGGGGGCTATTTTATTCTACAAGGCAATTATAGCGACCATCCGGATATTGATAAAAAATATCCTTTTGTAAGGGCATCCATTGGATATAAGATATAAACTTAAAACCTACTGTAAAAAGGTTACCACGCCTGTTTGCATATTATACACAGCACCAACAATAAGTAGTTGATGTTGTGTTTCCATATCCTTTAATATCGGGCTTTTGTCCCTGATGTTTTTTATCGATAAAAGCACATTTTCTTCACATACCTTCTCTACATAGTCGGCATTAGTATATTTTTTATCGCCTTTATAAGTATTGTCAATATCTTTTATAGCCGGGGTGATTTTTGAAAGCAACGCTGTAATATTGCCCAGTTTAACATCTTTAATGGCCGATGTTATTGCGCCACAATGCTCATGCCCTAATACTATTATCACTTTAGCGCCCGATACCTTACAACCATATTCCATACTGCCCAATATATCTTCATTTACCACATTACCGGCTACACGTGTCACAAACATATCACCAATACCAGCATGAAAAATATCCTCAACCGGCACACGCGAATCCATACAGGCCAACACAACGGTACCCGGATACTGACCCGTTGACGCCTGGCGGATGCGTTCGGAAGTATTTCTAACCACCAACTGATCTTCGGTATATTCTTTATTGCCCTGTTTCAGGTTTTCAAGTATCTTTTCGGGAGTAAGTTTTGCCTGCTGATCCGCCGTAATTATGGCGGTGTCAATTAAATGTGCTCCGCCAAAAACAGGAGGTGGCGGGGTCTGCGTTTTCTCTTTACAGGAATAAAGACAAACGGCTAAAACGGCGGATAGGATTAAGGCTTTCATATGGCTGTTTTTTACAAGTAAATATAATAAAAAACAACAATAACAAATAAGGGACTAAACACATATTAACCTCACCAATAGTCAATTATCAGCAATTCTCAATATGTGTTCAGCCCCTCTTTAACTGAAAAATAGTTTTATTTACCCGTTAGCAACCAGCTTATTTACGCTTCTGTAAACGTAGCTGTTAAAAATGTGTCTCCTGGCAAAACGGCCCGGTGAATCAGCATTAATTAGTTTCCGGTAAACCTCTTTGGGTACATCAAAATATTCGTACACACTTTCGTCGGTAAAATATATTTTCAACACTTGTGATTGATATTCAAAATCCAGTATACCGCAAGTGCTGGTGGTGGTATTATATTCTTCCTGTGTCTGGCTCAGTGTTTCAGGTGCTATGCTTACTAAAAAGTGATAAGCTTCAATAATGTGCTTGCTTTTTTCTTCAGCAGCCAGCTTAGCCTCAGCGCTTTCCTGAAATTTATCAGGGTGCCAGGTTTTCATCAGGCTCCTGTAAACGGTTTTCAGTTCTGCCAGTTCCGCGTCTTTATTTACTTCTAAAAGTTTCCTGTAATCAACAATTTTTTTCATGACTTGTATTTTGTAACTTATTGTCGTTGAAGAGGAAAGCCTTTAGAAATTATCGGGCACTGTTCAAGAAAATAATTTTGCAAAGGTACGTTTTCTTTCCCTTGTTTTTATGCGTGGCGGGTAAACTTAATAAAAAGCAAATCCAGGCTTTATATTATAATCCCACTTCGATAAAAAAGACCTTTACTATCAATATGCAGCACTTTTTATATGCAGAAAACTCGCGCAATTAAGGACTTATCCAACACATGAATTTGTCATTTAAATGTCACGAATAAATTATTTATCTATAGTGTGAGTTAACTCATTGGTAAACCGGTATTTAAATATGGCTTTTACAAATTCTCCTTACAACTTATAGAATGCTTTTTATCAGTGTATTTATTACACTACGCCTATCATCATTAGCATTTCGTAATACGAAATCAGCGCGCGGCTTTATAAAATCAAAACCCCAAAAGCTTCAATCCATAAAAAGCTAAAATCATTGATTATCCGTAGGTTACCATGATTTTTTAACTGGCGCAGGCCCAAAACAATTTAAGTAAATGAAAAAAAAAGTTATCCTATTAGGTTTATCCCTATTCCTCTCGTTGCCCATTTTTGCACAAAACATTTTTAAGGCGGCACAAACAAACGATGTAACCGGTATTAAATTTTTGCTGAACTACGGTGTAAACATTAATACCCGCGACAATCAAGGAAATACGCCCTTAATTTTAGCTGTAAAAGAAAACCAGCAGCGCGCTGCCGACTTCCTGATTGAAAAGGATGCCGATGTAAATTTACAGGATAATGAAGGCAATACCGCCCTGATTGCTGCCGTAAACGCTGGAAATGCTGCTTTAATTAAAGTACTGGTACAACACGGTGCCAATGCCAAAATTGAAGACAAAAAACATAAATCGGCAGCAGATTACGCCAAAGGGCTTAACGACCCAACTATATTAAGCATGCTTAGCGCTTCGATATAAACTGCTCTTTTCTACGCCTGCATTTACCTACGATTTTAATCTACATATAAAAAAGCCGACAGCACAAGTGTACTGCCGGCTTTTTATGGTTTAGGCGGGGATGTAGGCTAGAAAGTTATTTTGCGGAGCGAGAAAACTGAGTTACTGGTAGTAAACTGTGAGAAATAAATATTTCCGGTTGGATCGGCTACCATGTTAAATGCTGCACCGATCTCGGCCGTATGTAATGGCCCATCAACATTACCGAAAACGCTTGTCATAACTGTGGTTACTTTTTTGGCAGCGCTCACTTTAAGCAGGCTAAAAGAATTGTTAGTTATACCTGCATATATATTTCCAAATCTGTCAGTCGCTACGTCGGCATCAAAAGCAGAACTTGTGCCTGTATTATACAAGTTGGCAACCAAAACCGATTTTACGCCCTGCGGGGTAACCTGGTTAAGATTAATTTCACCTACGTTATTTACATAAGTATAGGTAGTGTAAATAACGTTGCCATTTGCATCAACTGCAAAATCGGATGAGAAACTGGTTGCCAGCAGTACCGGTGTACCGCCAGGCGCTATCTCATAAATTCCGGTGTTATCACTAAAATAAAAGTTTCCTTTGCTGCTGGCTATATTGGTGATTTGGAAACCTCTTTTCGTATCAATATTGCTAAAAATTGTGCTGGCCGAACCCGATTGCGGGATCTCGATAACATTAGCCGTGCCCGCATTATTTACGCTTACGGTATAAATATTCCCTGATGAATCACTAGCTAAGCATCGCAGTTTATTTACAACTACCGTATCATGGTCGGTTGTAATTGGCAATGCATAAAAACGGGTTTTGCCGTTTGTCGCATCAAATTTATAAACGGTATCAGCATTATAGCCAAGCGTGTACAGGTTGCCGTTGTTGTCTGTTGTAAGGTAATAATAACTGCCGGAGGCAAGGGTAGTAACAGTTGAGTCCTTGATTTTGGGAGCCACAAAGCCATCCTTTTTACACCCCGTGAAAAAGAATAATGATAGCATCAATAGTACGATCCCGAATAATAATAGCTGTTTCATGGTTTAGTATTTAATTGTTTAATAATGATTTCCTTTTGTTGCAAGCTTACAATTACATTACGCAGCTAAAATTTAAAACGCGGGGTTAACTGGCATATATTTTTATAAATTGATCCGCGGTCGGTATAAAAAATTTATTTTCATTTCGGCCCCGCGTTTCGCAGCCGGACTGCGTAAGGCCATTAAGGATGTTAAGATTTTAGCGCGATATAATACTTTGGATGGATCTTTCTAAGAAGCAGGTTACAAAGCTGGTAGAAGGTTGTATAGGCAATGAGCGCGCCGCTCAGGAAAGCCTGTACAGGCATTTCTATGCCCAAATGCTGCGTATCTGTTATCGCTATTTAAAGACCAAAGACCTGGCGCAGGAAGCGTTAAACGAGGGATTTTTAAAGATCTTCCAAAACATTAAAACTTATGACGCGCAAAAAGGCGACCTCGGTGCCTGGGTGCGTACCATCATCATCCGTACGGCAATTGATTTTAGCCGGAAGGAGTTAAAATTTAATACAGAGGCTTATGATGACCAGGATTCGGACGATTTTTTTATTGAGCCAACCGTATTAAATAAGCTTTATGCCGAGGATCTGCTAAAAACCATTAGGCAATTACCTGATGCCACCCGGGTTATTTTTAACCTTTCGGTGATTGATGGTTACACGCATAAAGAAATAGGCGAACAGTTAAACATTACCGAAGGCACATCGCGCTGGCATTTGGCTGATGGTAAAAAGAAATTAAGGGCATGGCTGACAGGCCCCGGCAATAGTTCACAACCAACTGAAAACACGGCAATATGAGAGATTCAGCATGGTATAATAAACTCTGGCAAACCAAGATGCAGGAACTTCCTTTAGAGGGAGATGAGCATGCTATGTGGCAAAATATGCAGGGTTTATTGGATGAAAATATGCCTGTAAGCAGCCCGGTTGTTCCGCCGAAACCTGAGGCATCGTTAATGAAAAGGTTGCTATATGTTGCTGCAGCTATTATTACTGCTGCTGTAATTTATTATGCCGTTAGCCATATACTTGCTGATCGCCATGAAAAAATAAATAAGCCTGCGGGGAAACATGCTTTGATAAATACGGATAGCGCTACTAATAGCAGCCATTCAACAATAGCCCGTTTAAACGATGAAAAATTAAAAACAAACGCAGATAATAAGGCCGCTAACAATAGGGCTGTTGATAAAAAAAATGAAGCAGCTTCATCCGGAATAACGGATGTATCGCCTGCTACGCCTACCAGTAAGTCAACCGTAGGAGTTGCTAATAAAGGTGATGCTAAGCATATCGGCAATAATTCTTCAGGCACTAAAATGACGCTGTTAGTGCCTAACAATAACGTCCCGGCTGCGACTCATTCAGCATTGACTGGTAATCATCCTTATGCAAGTCACGATACTAAACTTAACAGCAATACCTCTTCCTCAATAAACAAAACAACATCAGTTAACAATCACACTTCGGGAGCGAAATATACAGCGGTTAATAACACTAATGCCCATAACAACAAATTATCCGGTCATTCAACACCAGGAAATAGACATAGTATATTGACCAACTCAGTTTCACACACATCGCAATTACAAAGCCAGCGGACAGGATACCATGCCAATCATTCTCCAAATTCAAGTCCCCCAAATAAAACCGACATCCAAACCAATAACGATCAACGCCTTTTGGCGAGGCAAACCACATCGGCACAAAACAATCTAAATCTTATAGGCAATGGCGGTACTACTAATGGTAGCAATACAAATAATACTGCACAAAATACAAACCCGGCAGTTAATTCAACCAGCAAAGCAGATAGTACATCAACTGCAAAAAACAACGCCGCTAAACAAACTGCGGATGCTAAAGATAAAAATCAACCCGATAAATCAGCTACAAAAAACAAATCAACAGCCTCTAAAAAACCCGGTAATTCAAAGTTTGTGCTGGATGTAAAATTGGGGGCAAATACCAATACAGGGTCATCTATTAATCCGTTTTTAGGTATTTCGGCTAACTATAACTTCAGTAAAAAGTGGGGAGTTGCTGTTGGTATCAACGCACCCTACACCCGGACCATAGCAGGCAGTTATAGTAAAAGTAACCTCACCTATGTTACCGTTGGCGATAGCAACAAGCAAATCACCCATAACAGTGGTAAGATAATGATCAGCAGTACCCGGAAAATAAAATATGTTGATATCCCTGTGCTGGCTACCTATAAGGTTTCGGACAGGTTTACTGTTACAGCAGGCCCGGTTATCAGCATCCCGATAAAAGCTAATGCCAGTAAAAATACATTGGGCGCATTAAGCAGTTCGGCCGATACCACAACTCTAAAAGAGGTAACTTCTTATGTAAACAGCACCACGATAAACAGTAAGATTAACTTCAGCGTTTCGGCCGGTGCGAGGTATACAATGAAAAGGTTTTATTTTGATGCCGGGTATTTACAGGGGATAAGTCCATATACAGTAAGTTCAAGCCTGGGTTCGGGGAAGATATACTATCATACCGTACAAATTGGCATTGGTTACCAATTGTTTAAATCAAAGGGCAAATAGATGATCTTGGTGATGGGTTAACCACAGAGTGCACTAAGATTTTCACAGAGTTGACAAAGATAAAACAACCCTTATGGCCCATTTTATTTTTGTGAACTCTGTGTTTTTTCCTTTGTGATCTTTGTGGTAAAAACCAAATCACGAATACTTAATTACACTTTAACCCTATGCGCCACTAAAACATTTGCGCCTGCATTTATAACATGCGCTTCTTCAAATACGTCAACAGTAATATCGCTTGCAGAGTTATTGCTTAAATGAATACCCTCCACATCAACTTTAATATTAACAAGTACACCACGGAATGTAATATTAAACGAATACCCCTTCCATTGAGCAGGCAAAAAGGGACTGAATTTTAACCTGTCATCCTTTACATGCATCCCGGCGAAACCTTCAACCACACTCATCCATGTGCCAGCCATTGAGGTGATGTGCAAGCCGTCCTCCGTATCATTATTATAATCATCCAGATCGAGCCGTGAAGTACGGAGATAGAATTTATAAGCATCTTCTTCCAAGCCGATCTTAGCTGCTATAATAGCGTGTACGCATGGTGACAATGAACTTTCATGAACAGTTATCGGTTCATAAAAATCATAGTTGCGCTTAATAGTCGCGGTATCATACTTGTCAATAAAAAAGTAGATTCCCTGCAATACATCGGCTTGTTTTATATAGGATGAACGCAGGATCCTGTCCCAACTCCATTTTTGGTTCAGCGGGCGATCTTTCGGATCAAGATCTTTCACCGGGATGATCTCCTTATCTAAAAAGCCATCCTGCTGCAAAAATATATCCAGCTTTTCATCCTTCGGGAAATACATATTTTCGCTTATATGGTTCCAGAACGAGGTTTCCTCTATCTCGTTAAAATCAAGCTTTTCAACCAACTCATTGTATTTTTCAGGGTCGCTGCTTTTTACCTGTTTAACAACCTCTGCGGCATAATCCATACACCAGCAAGCCAAAGTATTGGTGTACCAGTTGTTGTTGATGTTGTTCTCGTACTCGTTAGGGCCGGTTACACCCAGCATTACAAATTTATTCCGCGCTCCGCTCCAGTTCACACGCTGGCTCCAGAAACGAGCAATACCTATCAATACCTCCAGTCCATATTCAGCCAGGTAATCTTTGTCGCCGGTGTAGCGAACATAGTTAAATATGGCGTAAGCAATGGCCCCGTTACGGTGGATCTCCTCAAAGGTTATTTCCCATTCATTATGGCATTCTTCACCATTCATGGTAACCATTGGGTACAACGCAGCACCATTGGTAAAGCCCAATTTGGCAGCATTTTCAATGGCCTTATCCAGTTGGCGGTAACGATAGATCAACAGATTTTTAGCAACCTCCTGCGGCGCGGTAGCCAGGTAGAAAGGCACACAATAAGCCTCGGTGTCCCAATAGGTTGAGCCACCGTACTTTTCGCCGGTGAAGCCTTTAGGGCCAATGTTCAGCCTGTCGTCCTTACCCGAATAGGTTTGGCAAAGCTGGAAGATATTAAAACGGATCCCTTGTTGCGCGGCAACATCACCCTCAATTAAAATATCGCTTTCGTCCCATTTTACTTTCCACGCCTCGGCTTGTTCTGTAAGTAATTGCTCAAATCCTTTATCCGCAACATGGTTAATTACCCGTTTACAAACCGCGGTTAATTCATCAGCATTATAGTTTTGCGATGTAACGTTAGCCGCATATTTATAGATCACCGTTTCCTGCCCTTGTTTTGCATTTACTGTAAATTCCGTAGCAACATATTTAGATTGAAAAACCGGGTTGTAGCCTGTATCAACAGCTTTTCCATCCTGAAAAACCGCTACCCTGCTGCCTGTACAAACTACAAAAGCTGTTTTTTTAGTGATCAGTGTTAAATAAGCATCCGTACCGTATCCCTCATTATTAACCTGTTCCCAAAATTTCTCATCGTAGTTGGAATCCTGATTGGCAACATCGCCATCAATATAAGCGGTAATAAATAGTTCCCCATCAAAGTTAAGCGGGGTAATGGCGTATTGTATGGCGCCTGCTTCTTCATCAACAATACTGCAAAAACGTTTGGCGTTAACGGCTACTTTTTTGCCGCTGGCGAGTTCTGCCGTAAACGAACGCTCCAGGTAACCTTCGCGCATGTTGAGCACACGTTTAAATTCGGTTACTTTGCTGGTATGCAGATCCAATCTTTCATCGCCGATGTTGATATCAATGCCTATCCAGTTAGCGGCATTTAATACTTTGGCAAAATATTCGGGGTAACCGTTTTTCCCAGCCTACTCGGGTTTTATCGGGATAATAAACACCTGCCACATAATTGCCCTGCAAGGTTTCACCACTGTAAGCCTCCTCAAAATTGGCCCGCTGCCCCATGTGCCCGTTGCCAATACTGAATATACTTTCTGATATTTTATTAAGGTTGGGGTCAAATCCTTCCTCTATAATATTCCATTCGTCTGCCTTAATGTAATTTTTCATAGTCAATATATTGCCTCCCTCCTCTGTTGAAGTGGTTGTTATGATATATGTGGTTTAGGTCCCACTGTTATTATTTTTTTAGTTCGAGCACCAGCGTAGTTTTAGCCGGGACATCGATACTTTTTATCGATGCCAAACTTGTATTATCCGCAACATTTTCCGCACTTGTAAAACCTGCCGTGCGCTCATTAAATCTATCAGTAATAAGCGTTCCCGCCTTATCGCCACTGTTGTAAATAATCATTACTGTTTTAGCGGCATCATACCTGAAATAGACGTAGATATCATTTTCAGGGATGTACTGCATCAGTTTACCTGTTTGCAGCGCAGTGGTATTTTTGCGATAGTTGGCCAGCGTACGTACATAGTTAAATGCCATCTTCTCGCTATCGGTACGGCCGTTTTCGATGAATTTATTTTCTTTGTCACCAGCCCATCCACCCGGGAAATCGCTTCGAACCAAACCATCCGGGTTATCTTCACCTTTCATCAGGATCTCATCGCCATAATACATTTGCGGGATCCCGCGCGTGGTTAGTAACAACGCCATGCCTGCTTTGTATTTGTCAAATTTCTCGTTCACTACCGAGTAAAAACGGCTCATATCATGGTTATCCAAAAACACTACGTTGCGTGTAGGGTCCTGGTATAAAAAGTCCTGCGATAGCACGAGATATAGTTTGTTTACTCCCGATGCCCAGCCGTTCGGACCATTAAGCGCTTCGTTTAAGGCATCTTTCATCTGTGAGTCAACTACGCCCGGTAACTGGGTATCAAAACCACGGTTTACGGTATTGCCCTGTGTAAAAAATGCCTGGTTAGCCACCGACCATACCAGCGTTTCGCCATAGATCGATAAATGAGGAAACTCAGTTTTTACTTTACGTGCCCAATCAGCCATATAAACAGCATCATTATATGGGTAAGTATCCAAACGGAAGCCATCAACACCGGCATATTCCACCCACCAGATGTGGTTTTGGGTGAGATAATTCTGTACGTAAGGGTTATTCTCGTTCATATCGGCCATACTGTGGTCGAACCAGCCATCCAGCATTACTTTACGGTCGATTGCTGAACCATGAGGGTCCATTACAGCGGCATCCCTGAAGTTAGATTTGGTGAACTCCGGCCATTGGTGTACCCAGCTTTTCATCGGCATATCCTTTATAAAGTAATGCTCTGTACCCGAGTGGTTGTGCACCAGGTCCTTTATTACCTTGAGGCCCATGGCGTGGCATTTATCAACAAAGGCCTTATATAGTTCATTGCTGCCAAAGCGTGGGTCTACATGGTAATGATCTGTTACGGCATAGCCGTGATAAGATGCATGCGGCTCGTCGTTTGTTATTTCGGGGGTTAACCAAATGGTGGTTACACCCAAATCTTTCAGGTAATCCAGGTGATTCATAACACCCTGTATATCTCCGCCGTGGCGGGCATACATCTGGCTGCGGTCAACCTTCATTTCGCGCATACCGGGTACAGAATCATTTGCTGGGTCGCCATTTGAAAAACGATCGGGCATGATGAGGTAAACCAGATCTTTATTGGTTACGCCCTGCGCCCGGTTTGCCGAATGATCGCGCTGTTTAAGTTCATATTTGTAGATGAGGTTTGTAGCGCCTGCCTTAGTAAAATCTATTGTAAATGATCCGGGTTTTGCAGATGAATTGATCACCAGGTCTAAAAACAAATAATTAGGGTTTTCTACCTTATGCACCTGCGCCAGTGTAACGCCGGGGTAACTCATTTTTACCGTACGTTCCGCTATTTTATAGCCATGTACTATCAGCTGTAGTTTGGGGTTTTGCATCCCAACCCACCAAAACATAGGTTCCACTCGCTCAAGCGGGGGTATTTGCTGCGCGATAACAATAGTGTTACCCGCGTTTTTACCCGTACCCGTTTGCGCGAATGAAGCTGTGTAGCCTGTTAACAATAGCAATAAAATATATCCGCAACGCAACCCTGTTTTCATTTTATTTAGATGTTAGATTTTGTAAACTTCTTTTTCATAACAAACCCGCCGCTAGGGCGGGTTTGTGGTATAAGATCAGTATAGTGTATTATTTATTATTGTTTTGTTGCTGTGTATGTAGTAGTAACAAGAGGAATTGTAGTGCCGCCAAGTATGCTTGGTGGGTTTACAAACGTTACTTTATATGTACCACTTGTAGCAATAGTAATATTATTATTACTATTATTTACGCTATTTAGCGTGTTAGCTATGCCATCACCAGGTGTACCTGCTTTTGGAGTGCCCCAGCTATTTGTCCAGGCATCATCTTGCCTGATTTTAAACGAGCCGGTCGAAACCAGAGGAAGCGTTACAGCCCAGTTATTGCTACCATCGTTTATAAACTTCATTTCTGTATCATTTCCGGTAGCTGCCCACCCTAAAGCGGCATCACCTATTACACTATAATAGTCGGAAGCAGCAAATGCAATGGTACCTGAATTGGTATTTAATGTTACAATATAATTACCTGCAGCTGCCGGAGCGTAAAAATTATTAGCAGCGCCAACTGTTGCTGTACTACTGGTAGTATTTATAGGGTCGCTGGTAGCCCATTTGTTATTATAGTTTGTTTTTTGAGGCAGGATTAAAAAGTCCCTGTCACCGGCAGGGAAATTTATGATGCCGGTATAAACACCGTTACCTGTTACTGATTCAAGACTATCAACCGCGCCCAAATTCCATCCCTGGAACGAGCCTACTACATATAGCCATGCATTTAAGTTGAATGCTGTTACCGTCATTTGAACTACGTTTGAATACGTATTCTCAGTTGAGCTTAATGAATGCTGAACACGCACGTTTATGTTTGACGCTACGCCTGCAGGTACCAACTTTAATAGGATGGTATTAAAATCGGCGGTGTTAAACGATTGTGTCAATACATTTAATGGCATTGTTACCGATTGTGGCTTTTTCCAGTTATCGCCCACTGAATCAAATTGTATGGTATTGGTAACAGCAGCTTTGTAGGTATACTTTGGAGCCGTAAAGTTAAAGGTAACTACAGTGGTCGGATCTGAAACCTTGTTTTTATCTAATGGCAGGGTTGTAGCACTGGCTGTAAGCGCACCCGGTGTTCCCCCATTGGTTACCACAAGGGTGTCGCTCTTTTTGCACGACGTTAGCATAAGCAGCGCAACACCGCTTATGGCTAAAAAGTTATTTAAAAATCTTTTCATTTTTGTCTTTTTTAAATTAACACACTTATTTATAAGGAGTCATATTTATATCTGGTTCCGGCAAATTAATAGCCGGGGTTCTGAGTAAGGTTTTTATTAACCGCTCTATCCTGATCAGGGATAGGATAAATATTGCGGTAATCGGCTACACTTGTACCATTTGCTACACCACCTTTAAGCGGCCACAAATACGTACCTGTTGTAAACAATCCGTAACGGATCAAATCTGTACGGCGGAAGCCTTCCCAATATAATTCACGTGCTCTTTCATCCAATATAAATTGAAGTGTAAGATCACCTGTTTGTATATCACCTTTACCCGGGCCATAAGCACGCTCACGTATTTTGTTAATATATCCTAACGCTGTAGCCGGATCACCACCACCGCCACGCAATACAGCTTCAGCATAAATAAAGTATTGCTCAGGTAAACGGAATAGAGGCTCATCCACATCAGAATAACTGGCATTTGAACCTTGTACTCCTGCGGTAGTTACGTTTCTCCATTTGTTAACAGCATAGCCCTGGGCAAAATTGGTAACATCGGTTATAGATAATGACTGGCCGTTACTCCAGAATTCTGCCCGTGTATCAGCATTACCTAAGTTAGGAAAGTGTTTTATATTACCTGACAATGAAGTAACAGTGTCTGCAGGGAACAGATTAACCAGGCTGCTGGTTGTTCTTAATCCAGCCCAGCCACCTGTAAGACCATATAATGATGCCGGCATTGAGCCGCCAACAGGTGCGTGTGTCATAAATGTTGTACCACCGTAACCTTGTATAGTGTTACCATCATACTCAATTGAGAAAATATTTTCAGTGGTGTTTTTGTCGTTATCCGCAAGGAAAAGATTGTCGTAATTTCCGATCAATGAATAACCTGCAGCAATAACTTTTGATGAATAGGTGATCGCGTCGGCATATCTTGTTGTACCGGTGTAAACACCTGCATTTAAATATATACGTGCCAGTAACGACCAAACAGCCCCCTGGTCGGCGCGGCCATACTGGTTTTTCATTGGCGCAGCCATTAATGGGTCAATTGCCTTCAGTTCGCCTTCAATATAAGTAAAAAGTGCGGCACGTGTAGTTTGAGTCGGGATTATTGAACCCACTGCATCAGCTTCCGTTGCAAATGGTGGCCTTGCAAAAAGGTCCATTAAGTTGGCATACTGATATGCTCTTAAAAAACGTGCTTCAGCTACATATTGTGCAACAGTTGCAGCATTGGCGCCGGTAATACCGTGACTTGCTACCATTGCCGGAGTAGAGTTGCGTATAAAATCATTACACAAGGTGATCTGGTATAAGCAACGATCATACAAGCCTAACAGAATAAGGTTTGACGATGACCAGTTCATGTTATGAAAATCAGGCACGCCCGGGTCACCCCATGCTAATACGGCCTCATCTGTAGGTAATTCCTGCGCATAAAAGTTTAGGCGGAAGAAATCAGAGGTACCTTCATCAATACCCTGTATATCTGGCGAGCCTGATGGGCCCTGGTTGCCGGTAAGCGCGAAGGCACCATATATTTTGGCCATCACCTCTGTATAACCAGTAAATGTACTATACACCTGCTGCGATGTAACCTGGTAGTTTGGTGAAAGAATCTTATTCTTATCACATGATATTAAGCTGCCGGTAAGTATTAAGCCGGTAACCAACAACATTTTTATCGAATTTCTTTTCATTATTAAAATGCTTTTATATTAATCAATCAACTAATTACCGTAAGCTTAAATTTAATCCTAAAACATAAGTTCTTGGCCTAGGATAAAAGTTGTTATCCACACCCGCCAAACCGCTGGTACCGGTGTAAGTAATTTCAGGATCTACTCCTTTATAATCAGTAATTATAAATACGTTTTGTACGTTGGCGCTGATTTTCAAGTCGCCTGTGCCTTTAAATACTTTGCCGAAATTGTATCCGATATGTGCGTTATCCATTCTGAAGAAAGATCCGTTCTGGATATAATAATCAGATAGCAGGTCATTAGCTCCCGCACCTGAAAGGCCACTTGATAACACATCATTCGAACCATTATTAAGGTTACCAATTGGGTTAAGGATATTACGTGATGTACCTGTAGCTGAAGCAACGTTGTTATAAACATAGTTGCCTAAGTTAGCACGGGTCACAAAACCGATATTCCATTTTTGATACCTGAAATCAGAACTAAAGCCAAAGATCTGTTTTGGATCAGGGCTATGGTCGTTATAACGGTCGGCAGAGGTTATTGTGCCATCGCCATTCCTGTCTACAAATACACCATCAAGGGGTTTACCGTTAGTGCCATAAACCTGCTGATAAACACTGAATGAATTTCGGGGATAACCAACCTGATCAACGTTTACATAGTTACCTGTACCACCTGAAATTCCGGTAAGATCGGCCACTGAAGTTAAATTAGTGATCTTGTTACTATTGAATGAAACATTGAAATTAGCGGTCCAGCCTATTGTTTTAGTATCAATTATATCTCCGGTAATGCTAAACTCTAAACCCTTGTTTTCCATATTTCCTACGTTACCAGTGATCTGGTTACTGAAATTGGTTAATGCAGGCTGACCTATAGTTGCAAGTAAGTTTTTGGTTTTATTGGAATAGTAATCAATTGAACCTGTTATACGGTCATTAAGGAAACCATAGTCTAAACCAATGTTAGCCGCATCGGTTGTTTCCCAGGTTCTGTCTGGATAGTAAGCACCCGGGCGGTACAGCTGGTAGTTAGTGCCACCAAAATTATATTGCGCGGTACTGGTACTTAAACTGTATTGAGCTAAGTAATCATAATCACCAATCCCTTCCTGATTTCCTGTAACACCATACTCTAACCGCAGTTTAAGGGTTGAGAATAAATTACTCCCTTTCATGAAATCTTCGTTATTGATCTTCCATGCCACAGCAACTGAAGGGAATGTACCTGTACGGGTACCTGGTGCAAATTTTGTTGAGTTATCACTACGAACAGAAGCTGTTAAATAATATTTTTCATCGTAGTTATAATTAAACCTGCCGTAAAACGAGGTCATGATAAATTCGTTTATCACGTATTCGTAGTTATTATAAAGATTTACAGCTGTTGGGTTAACCTCGCCATTAGCAAATTTTGTAGTAGAATATAAAGTAGAACCGTTGCTAATAAAAGGGAACAGTCCGTTTGATGCAGTATTCTTAAAGTCCTGTATAGAGTAACCTGCTACCGCATCAAAATGGCTCTTAATGCTTTTTACATCTTTACTGTAGCTAAAATAACCTTCAAAAAGTTTATTCTGTAACTCCTGGTTATATGGCGTGTAAGCACCGCTCTGTAATTTGCCCGACGCGTCTGCCGAGGTTAAATAATTTGATGCCGCATCAGTAGGAATTGTAGTACTGCCATTACTTTTTGATTCATCATAACCTAAATTCACATTTGCATGTAAATCGGGGAAGAAATGGAATTTATAATCCAAATTTAAACTTGCAATACCCCTGTAAGCAGTGCTGTGGTCGTCAGTTTGTTCTAACAAAGCAACAGGATTTCCTGGTGTATTTAATTTAAGGCCATTTGTACTATTGCCGGGATCGGTCCATTGCCAGTAACCGCCATAAGGCGCATATTTTTTATCGCTTGATGTAACAGGCTGTGTAGGATCAAAGGTTGCAGCATCGCTAATAATTCCGTTTTGGTTATTTGCAAACCTGTTGTTGGTTTGTGAACCTATAAAATTGAAGTTAACCTTTAAGTGATTGGTAAAAAAACTTGGGCTTAAGTTTACGTTAGTTGAATAACGCTGCATGCTGGTGGTTTTTAATATACCGTTCTGATCGGAATAACCAACAGACACACGGTAAGGTAGTATGCCAGCGGTACCAGAAACGCTTAAATTATTATCGGTACCTAAAGCTGTTTTGTAAATTTCTTTTTGCCAGTCAGTATTAGCAGTACCCATAGTTGCAATCTGTGCGCTGTCGCCATTTGCCTTAACATAGTTACGGAACTGGCTTGCTGAAAGCACCGGGGCCTCTTTAGGCAAGGTAGCTACCGAGAACTGAGTACTGAAGTTGATAACCGGTTTACCCGACTGCCCTTTTTTGGTAGTAATGATTATTACACCATTTGATGCCCTATTACCATAAATAGCCGAAGCCGAAGCATCTTTTAATATAGAGAATGAAGCAATATCATTAGGGTTGATCAGATCGAGCGGGTTGGCTGCACCATTAATTGCATCGGGGCTTAAAGGCATTCCATCTATTACTATAAGCGGGTCATTACCACCACTGATAGATGCACCACCACGGATAGTAATAGTACTACCAGCACCCGGGGCACCACTGTTTGATGTGATAGATACACCAGAAACTTTACCCTGGATCAATTGCTCAGGGGTTGTAATAGCACCCTGGTTAAAATCTTTTGCAGTTACGGTAGCAATTGAACCGGTCAGGTCCTTTTTCTTTTCAGTACCGTAACCAATTACTACCACCTCATTCAAACTTCTTGCTGATGGTACTAAGTTGAGATCAACGGTAACGTTCCCGGAAACATTCACAACTTTGTCTAAAGTTTGGTATCCGACAAATGTAACCTCGAGGGTAACAGTACCATTTGGAACGGCTAACAGACGGAAATTTCCGTTTGCATCAGTTCCTGTACTTTTCTGCGTGCCTTTCAAAGTTACGGCAGCCCCTGGTAATGGTTGGTTGGTCTCATCAACTACCTTACCGGTAACAGTGCTTGTTTGCGCAAACACGGTAGCCGCAGAAAGAACAAAAAACAGAAGGAATACATACTTGATTAAGTAAGTCTTTTTCATTAATTTTTGGTTTTAGTTATTAACTGGTTAATAGAGCGTACAATTGTACTTTGTAAAAGTAGGCCTAAGCATATCATCTGCAAATTTTCCCACACATAAGTTATTAACATTTTTAGTCTTGCCGGAAAATTTGAATTGTCAAAATGAAGCAATGGATCACTAAAAAAAATCAATTCTCAATTGCCTGATTTTCAATCAATTATTTTTTATTAAAAAATGCTAAATCGAACTGGCAATATTTTATGATTTTCGGGATCGATTCCGGGAACATTCCCGATTGTTGGTAACTTTGTTAATAACTCTCATTTTTACCCATGCTTCCAAGGCGCAAAAAAAGCTTAAACCAGCAAATAATTTAACAAAACTTAACAAATGGGAATGATTTACGGAGTGTAAAACCGGGCTATTTTGAGGAGTTACGGGGGATAATTCTTGATGATAAAACCACCTGGTCGTTCACCGCTTCATCGGCATGTTCAAGCATTTTAAAAAGCAGCCGTGCAGCTTGCAAGCCCATCTCGTAAGCAGGCTGTGTAATGGTAGTAAGTGAAGGGTTTAAAAGCGGCGCTATCTCCAAACTTGAGAAGCTGATCACCTTTACCTGGTTTGGTATAGATATTTTAAGATCATGGCATACATAATAGGTAGCAAAGGCCAAACGCTCAACCGAAGCAAATATGCCGTCGATGGACATTGTTTGAAAAGCGTTGGTAAGCACGGTTAAATTCCGGTGATCGTCGTTACTGCAGTCAATTATAAGTTCATCATTAAATGGTAACCCGGCATGCTTTAAGGCATCAAGATACCCCTGCATACGCATTTTACCGATTGACAGCTGTTTGTTGGTTACTAAAAAAGCGATATTCTTGCAACCTGCCTCAACCAAATGCATGGTAGCTTCAAAACTACTGCCGTAATCATTAGTAGTAACTTTAGCGGTATGGATATCGTCATAAACCCTGTCGAAAAACACAAGGGGGATATGTTTTTCCTGTAGCTTGTTCATGTAACTGTGGTCATTGGCTTCGCCTGATACTGACATGATGATGCCATCGGCCCGGCCATTGTACAGATCATTTACATAAGCTACTTCACTTTCAAAATTATCTGCAGTTAAATAGATCAACAGGTGATAACCTTTTTCGCGCGCTATAGTTTCAATACCATCAATAGCCTGCGAAAAGAAGTTGTTTGCTATCTGCGGAACTATAATCGCGATGTTTTTGCTTTTTTGCGCACGTAAATTACTGGCGTGGTGATTGGGCTGATAATTAAGTTCCTTGGCAACCTTTAGTATCCTTTCCTTGGTCTCCAAATTAATATCACTATGCCCCCTGAATGCCCGTGAAACAGTTGACTTAGATAGATTAAGTTTTAGCGCAAGTTCTTTAATATTAATGCTAGCCATTTGTGGTTTAAATTAACATACCAACAAAATTTATCGTGTTTAATTGCAATAATCAAACTAAAACGGCAGTAAATATACTATTTTATAAATCAATAAGGTATTTATAAATGCTAATGTAAACTTAATTACCAAAAAAACCAGTTAAACTTTATTAAAATTCATTTTATTATTTATGTGTGAAAATGACAGTAAACTATCCTTTAGCTGTTAAAATACTACCACATTATTTAGTTTCCTGATTTAGCAGTTGAACTCATTTTAGTAATAATTTGTGTGGAGTTTATTTTGCAAAAACCAGGCATGGTTAAACTGAATAAGTATTTTTATTTTTAATAGGGTAATTTTTGGTTAATTTAGTTTGCTGAAATAATACAGCGTATTAATCCGCTCACCGCATTCAACCGGGGAACCCAGAAAATATGGCTCTAAAAAAACTATCAATAATAATACCCGCCTATAACGAAGGCCGCACCATCCACCTCATCTTAAATAAAGTAAAAGCCGTATCGCTGCTTAATGACATTGCTAAAGAGGTAATTATTGTAAATGATTGTTCAACAGACGATACCGAACAGGCTATTGAAAGCTATATTGCATCAAACCCGGAACTAAACATCCAATATTTTAAACACGATATTAATAAAGGCAAAGGCGCGGCTATACACACCGGCATACAAAAAGCTACCGGCGAATTCCTGGTAGTACAGGATGCCGACCTTGAATACGACCCGGAAGAATTTAACGATTTGCTGAAACCCATATTAAAAGGTTTTGCCGATGTTGTTTTTGGCTCCCGGTTTATGGGTGGTAACCCACACAGGGTGCTGTTCTTCTGGCATACCATAGGTAATAAATTCCTTACCACGTTATCAAACATGTACAGCAACCTTAACCTTACGGATATGGAAACCTGCTATAAAATGTTTAATACCCAAATGATCCAGTCGCTTGCATTACAGGAAAAACGCTTTGGTTTCGAGCCCGAGGTTACCGCCAAAATTTCCCGTATACCAAATGTGCGTATTTATGAAGTGGGTATCTCCTACTACGGCCGAACTTATGCCGAAGGAAAAAAGATAGGTTGGAAAGATGGCTTCCGCGCTATTTATTGTATATTAAAATACGGCCTGTTTAAAGCTAAATAATATTATCACCCCTATAATAATATAAGCTGTCAATTACGTTTACTGTATTATTGTAAGTATAATTGATATATATTTAATCATATTTTCTAGAGCATGAGCCAGGTTTGTTTAGTTGAAGATGAACAAAAAGTAGCGGCATTTATTTGCAAAGGCCTTGAGGAACATGGCTATAAGGTAAAAACCGCCAAAAACGGCGGGGAAGCCAAAACGTTAATAGCCACAGAAGATTTCGACCTGCTGATACTGGATATTATGCTGCCCGACATCAACGGCATTGAACTATGCCGCCAGATAAGGATCACGAATACCCAAACACCAATTTTAATACTCAGCGCCCTTGAACAAGTGCAAAACAAAGTGGCCGGATTAAAAGCAGGTGCCGATGATTACCTTATAAAACCATTCCATTTTAGTGAATTGCTTGCGCGGATAGAGGCTTTACTAAGACGGCAAAAGATAGTTGTAAAAGAAGATCATACTTTAGTATTTGACGATCTGAAACTGGATACCTGGAGCAATGTGGCCGAACGGGCCGGCAACCAGATCACCCTTACCGCGAAGGAGTTTACCTTGCTTGAATTGTTTATGCGCAACCCCAATAAGATCCTCTCTCGCGAGTTTATTGCCGAGCAGGTTTGGGGGATAGACTTTGATACGGGCACCAATTTTATTGATGTATATGTAAACTACCTGCGTAAAAAAATCGAAAAAGGTTTCGCTAAAAAACTGATACATACCGTTATAGGCATGGGCTATACGTTAAGAAACGACAGGTAAAGCATGAAAATAAAGAACCGGCTTTCACTTTATTTTACCGCCATCAGCACCGTTGTATTGCTGATAGTTGAGATTGCCATTTGCATTACCATTAACTCCATCATCAAGTCCGATTTTTACAGTAAACTATCCGACAGGGCCACGGTTGCCGCGCAATTGTACCTCGAGGCCGATGAGATCTCAGCCGATTCACTAAACCATGTGCGCGGGCGTTATCTGCAGCGTTTGCCCGATGAGGTGGTGCGTTTTTATGATGATAAAAATTCGGCATCCTTTATTAAGGATAAAAATCAGTATTGGCCAAGTTCTGTAATTAACCAGGTACGCAAGTTTAGGTCGAAGGAGTTTTCAGAGGGCGACAGGCAAACTGTGGGCATTTATTATAATGACAACCAGGGCAATTTTGTGATCCTTGTTTCAGCCATTGACCATGCCGGCAACAAACGGCTGAATGATCTTTTTAAAGCACTGGCCTTTTTACTTTTAATTGTTTCTGTAGCACTATTTACAGCAAGCCGGTGGTTTGCCCAAAAAACACTGGAACCTATTGATAAGGTGATCAGCCAGATGCGGCAGGTACGGGTGGGCAATCTTAGTCTGCGGGTTGATGAAGGGAACGGAAAGGATGAGATCAGCGCGCTTGCTTACAATTTTAACCAGCTTTTAGAGCACCTCGAGAATGCTTTCGAGTTACAGGAGACCTTTGTAATCAACGCCTCACATGAGTTAAGGACCCCTATTACCAGTATAATTGGCGAGATAGAGATCTCCATGAATAAGCCGCGTTCTGTAGCCGAATATCAGCAATTATTGCTATCGGTATTAACAGATGCGGAGCGCCTTAAAGAAACTATAACCAGCCTGCTTGAACTGGCGCATGTGGATATGAACTATACCCACCCTGCCTTTAAACCTGTCGCTATTGATGAGTTGATTTGGGAATTAAGCGACTACTGGACAGCCCGCATTGGCAAAGGGATGTTTGTAGTAAATGTATTGAAACTGCCCGATGACCCCGATAAGTTGCTGATCCCCGCTAACAGGCAACTACTCTCTATCGCCCTAAATAATATTATTGGCAACGCTTATAAATTTTCTGAAAATAAAAAGGTGCGGTGCGATCTTTATGCTGATGAAAACTACATCACCATCACCATTGCCGATCTTGGCATAGGCATCCCTGCCGATGAACTGGAGAAAGTTTTTGAATCGTTCTATCGCGGGGCAAATGTTAAAGGCTACATGGGCAACGGCATCGGCTTATATGTTACCAACAAAATTATCACCCTTTTTAATGGCACAATCAGTGTAAATTCCATTTCGGGAGAGGGAACTAACATAAAGATTACATTTCTGCGCTAATTCTAATCCCATTCTAATGTGTCTTTAATACAGCTCTAATACGGTACTAATACCTTTGTGCAAACAAATAATATATGTATTCAAAATTTGTTGGCGCTTTTTTAGGTATAACCATATGCTGTATGGCTTTCACGTTTTCTGCACACGCGCAGGGAGCAGCAAGCGATACACTTAATATTACTATTCAGCAAGCCGAAGATCAGTTCCTGAAAAATAACCTAAGCCTGATAGCACAGCGTTATGAAATTGACAATGCAAACGCGCAGATTATCACCGCTAAACTATTCAACAACCCCGATTTTAGTTTTACCAACGGTATCTACGCTACGGATGTAAGCCAGGGCCCTGCTTATAAGGAGCAATCTTATGGCATATCGCAGTTATTTACAACTGCGGGAAAACGCAATAAAAATATTCAGCTGGCTAAACTGGGCGTTCAGCAATCGCAATACCAGTTTTTTGATCTGCTGCGCACCTTAAAATATACATTGCGGAGCGATTTTTACAGTATCTATTTCCAGGAAGAATCAGCTAAGGTTTATAACGATGAGATCAATTCGTTATCAACAACCCTTAAACTGTTTAACGAGCAATACGCCAAAGGCAACATAGCCGAAAAGGAAGTATTGCGCATACAATCGCAGTTATACTCATTACAAGCCGAATATAATAACTTGCAAACCAGCATTGATACCGTACAAAGCGAATTTAAACTCCTGATAAAAGCAGCACCAGGCGTTTATGTAAAACCGGCCGTTAATTATGATCTGGATGGTAAAGAGATAGTAGCCAACGTGCCTTATCAAAAATTGCTGGATTCAGCCTACATAAACCGTTACGATCTGCGTTTAGCCAAGGCTACTGTAGATTACAACAATGTAAACCTGCTGGTGCAAAAAGCCACTGCTGTTCCCGATGTATCTATATCATTAAACTATGATAAACTGGGCGCTTATGGTAACAACTACCTGGGTGGCGGCATTGGTTTTACGTTGCCGTTCTTTAACCGTAACCAGGGTGGTATAAAACAGGCCCGTATAGCTATTGACGAAAGCAAGGTACAGCTGCAAAGCCATCAGGACCAGGTGGAAAGCGACGTGAACAGCAATTACAAAAACGCGCTGAGGTTGGAAAAACTATACAACAGTTTCGACCCATCCTTTAAACAAAACTTTACACACTTAATACAACAGGTGTTCATTAATTATCAAAAACGGAATATCAGTTTACTGGAGTTCCTTGATTTTTACGACTCCTACAAAACCAACACCATACAGCTTAACACGCTGCAGCTTAACCGCATCATTTCGCTTGAGCAACTTAATTACGTTACCGGTACACCCTTTTTCAATCAACAATAACAATGCGCAATACCTATAAAATACTAACCGTAGCATTTGCTTTTTGCACACTGGGCCTTACGCTGCAAAGCTGCCATCATGCCGATGACTCGGAACAGAAGGACACCAAATTCCAGGTGACCGACACCTTGCTGAACAGTTTGTTGATTGATACAGTTAAGCAAGCAGATGCTTTATCAGAACTTACGCTTACCGGCAGCATTGCTCCCGATGAAAACAAAATGGTAAAAGTTTTCCCGATGGTGAGCGGTGTAGCACAGGATGTACACGTACAATTGGGCGACGTGGTACAAAAAGGCCAGACATTAGCCATAATGCGCAGTGCTGAAATGGCGGGCTTTACCAAAGATTACGTATCAGCACAAGCCGACCTGAGAAGCAGCAAGCGTACTTACGAAACCACGCAGGACCTGTACAAAGGCGGCCTGGCCTCACAAAAAGACCTGGAGGAAGCGCAATCCGATTACGAAAAGGCGAAAGCCGAAAACACCCGTGCAACTGCGGTTACCGGCATAAATAGCAGCAATTCGCAGGGATATGTGATAAAAGCCCCAATATCAGGCTTTGTGGTTGAGAAAAACCTGAACAACAACACACAGGTAAGGGCGGATAACAGCCAGAACCTGTTTACTATAGCCGACCTGTCGGATGTATACGTGCTCATTAACGTTTATGAGTCGGACATTGCCAATGTTAAAACCGGCGACCCGGTGAAGATCACTACCCTATCCTACCCTGATAAAGTATTTGATGGCAAGATCGACAAGATAGATAACATTCTTGACCCTGACAGCAAGGTGATCCATGCAAGGGTGAAGATTGAGAACCCGGGCAATATGCTTAAGCCGGATATGTTCGCCAACGTGCTGATCAAAGCCAAATCGGGCGAGGATATGCCATTTGTAAATACCGGTACGCTGATCTTCGATAATGATAAAGATTATGTTTTGGTGGTCGATGGTAAGGCACATGTGCGCATACAGCCGGTTACCATAGCCAAAAAGGTGGAGGACCGCGCATACATCAGTGCTGGTATTAAGCCCGGTGATCGCATCATCGCATCAAGGCAGGTGTATCTGTATGAATCGCTAAAAGACTAGGTGTGATTTGGAATTTCGCCCGCCATCGGTGGATCGAAATCCAGAATTGCAGATATGAATAATAAAAGGTATAAATCCGAAATCGGACATCCGAATTCCGAAATAAAATAACATGAATCGATTTATAAATAATGTCCTTTCGTTTGCGTTAAAAAACAGGTTTTTTATATTCTTTGTTACGGCATTATTGGCGGTAGCAGGGTATATCAGCTTTAAAAACCTGAGCATTGATGCGTTTCCGGATGTTACCAATACCGAGGTTACCATTATAACCCAATGGCCGGGACGAAGTGCCGAAGAGGTTGAAAAATTTGTTACCCGCCCTATAGAAATAGCCATGAACCCGGTGGAAAGGAAAACGAGTGTTCGTTCCTCATCACTGTTTGGCCTATCCGTAGTAAAGATAAGCTTTGACGATGATGTAGACTACGAATTTGCACGTTTACAGGTAAATAATCACATTGGCGATGCCGACCTGCCCGACGGTACCAGCCAGTCGATTGAACCACCATATGGCCCAACCGGTGAAATTTACCGTTTCACTTTAACCAGTAACAAAAAATCGGTACGTGAACTCACTACTATTGAAAACTGGGTAGTTGAGCGCGAGATTCGTGCTGTGCCGGGTGTTGCCGACATTAATAGTTTTGGCGGTGAGGCAAAAACATACCAAATAACCGTTGACCCTAAGAAAGCGGTACAATACAACGTTACCCCCCTGCAGTTATTTGATGCTGTATCAAAAAGCAACGTAAACGTAGGTGGTGATATTATTGAGCAAAGCGGTCAGGCTTACGTTGTACGCGGCATCGGTTTGCTGAATAATATTGATGAGATAAAGAACATTGTAATTAATAACATAAAAGGTACCCCTATATACGTAAAGACGATCTCTGAAGTGACCGAATCTGCCCTGCCACGGCTGGGGCAGGTTGGTCGCGACAAGGATCCGGATGTGGTAGAGGGTATTGTGGTAATGCGCAAGGGCGAAAACCCAAGCGTAGTAATTGCCGCGCTTAAACAAAAGATCAGCGATCTGAACAGTAAGATTCTTCCCGGCGATGTAAAGCTGAAAATGTTTTACGACCGAGATGACCTCGTAAGCTTTGCCACCGGCACGGTATTGCACAATATGTGCGAGGGTATCGTTTTCGTAACCATCATCGTTTTCCTGTTTATGGCCGATTGGCGTACTACACTTATCGTGTCGCTCATTATCCCACTGGCACTTTTATTCGCCTTTGTTTGTTTGAAACTGAAGGGCATGTCTGCCAATTTATTGTCGATGGGGGCGATAGACTTCGGTATCATCATTGACGGGGCCGTGGTAATGATAGAGGGCATCTTCGTAGTGCTCGACCATCGTGCCAAAGAAGTGGGCATGGAGAACTACAACAAACTGAGCAAGTTGGGCATGATTAAACAAGCCTGTTTGGTTAATGGTAAAGGCATCTTCTTCGCTAAATTAATTATCATCACCGGCTTACTGCCTATCTTCAGTTTCCAAAAGGTTGAAGGTAAAATGTTCTCGCCACTGGCATGGACATTAGGTTTTGCCTTGCTCGGCGCGTTAATATTCACATTTACATTAGTGCCGGTAATGGCCAGCGTATTGCTCAACAAAAATGTAAAAGAAAAACACAATGTGTTCGTTGAGTTTGTAACCCGCAACGCCATAAAATTCTATAACGTTTGCTTTAAGGGCCGAAAGATCGTTTTCCCGATAGCTATTGTAGCGTTGGTGGTAAGCCTTGGTTGTTTCAGCTTATTGGGTACTGAATTTTTGCCTGAACTTAACGAAGGTGCTATCTATGTGCGTGCAACAGGCCCATTGAGTACATCACTTAATGAATCAGTTAAACTGGCCGACCAGATGCGCAGTATATTCCTGAGTTTTGACGAGGTTAAGCAGGTAATGTCACAAACCGGCCGCCCTAACGATGGTACGGATGCCACAGGCTTTTATAACATCGAGTTCCACGTAGATATCTTTCCACAGGATAAATGGAAACGCAAGGAAACCAAGGAAGAACTGATCCAGCGCATGCAGGAGAAGTTAAAAAACTTCCCGGGTATCGATCTTAACTTTTCGCAGCCGATCTCGGATAACGTGGAGGAAGCTGTATCAGGTGTAAAAGGCTCTATTGTAGTAAAAATGTTTGGCGACGATTATAAATATATCGAAAGCCAGGAACAACGTATAGATTCTATATTAAAAGGTGTTAACGGTATTACCGATTTAGGTATCCTCCGTAATATGGGTCAGCCTGAATTGCAGATAGACCTGGACCAGGCTAAAATGGCCCAATATGGTGTTGTTGCTGCCGATGCCAACGCGGTTATTGAGATGGCCATTGGTGGTAAAGCAGCTACCCAGATATACGAGGGCGAACGTAAATTCGACCTGAGGATCCGTTACCCTGAAGATTTCAGGAACAATGAGGCCTCAATCGGCGACCTACGTGTACCAACCCTTAACGGCAATAATGTCCCGCTGCGCGAGATTTCCAACATTAAAAAGATAACCGGCGTAAGTATCATTTATCGTGATGATAATTCACGCTACGGGGCTATTAAATTCTCTATCCGTGGCCGCGATATGGGCAGTACCATTAAGGAAGCGCAGGATAAGGTTAAAGCCGCCATTAAACTGCCAAAAGAATACCATTTGGAATGGGCGGGTGATTTTGAGAACCAGCAGCGTGCAACCAAAAGATTATCGCAGGTGGTGCCGATCAGCTTGCTGATCATCTTCTTTATCTTATTTATCCTGTTCGGTACATTCAGAGATTCACTATTAGTGCTTAACAACGTGCCGTTCGCTATCATGGGCGGGATCCTGGCACTATTGATAACAGGTGTAAACTTTAACATATCGGCAGGTATAGGCTTTATAGCTCTATTTGGTATCTGCGTGCAGAACGGGGTGATCCTGATCTCCAAATTCAAAAGCAATATCAGGGATCTGAAACATAGCACAACGTGGACATCATTCCCTGATGCTTTAAGGGCAGGCGTACAAGATCGCCTGCGCCCGATAGTAATGACAGCTATGATGGCAGCCATAGGCCTGTTGCCTGCGGCCATGTCGCACGGTATTGGTTCCGAAGCTTCAAAACCACTGGCTATCGTGGTTATTGGCGGCTTAATTACCAATACCATATTCAACCTGTTCATCTTCCCAATCGCCTTTTACTGGACCTACCGTAAACGTGTGGAAAGTGGCGAAGTAGGCAGGCTCTAATTTCCATTTTGACTAATACCCCTAATTCTATATTGGTTTGTTGAAGGCGGTGCAGCGTAAGCTGTACCGGCCTGATACAATACCATTTTGTATCTATAACTGTATACTCCCGCTGTTTGTGTCCTCACAAACAGCTTTTTTTTTGTCTGGTTGTTAGCTGTTTGTGAGGACACAAACAGTGGGGAAGCATCGGGATAAATCTAAACCGTCATCCTGAACTTGTTTCAGGATCCCATAAAATGAGCCGCATGCTAAATGTATAACAAGCAAACGCAGACTTAGCCTGTAGGGTGCTGAAACAAGTTCAGCATGACTTATTTATTATTATTTGAAGCAGTAGCATCACTTGCAACCACCGGCTTTGCCAAATTCCCTTTTATTTCCGGGTTTTGTGCAGGGAGTTTATCTACCTCTAATTCAACTTCTGTTTGCTTAACAGCTACTGCATATTCAGCGGGCTCTATGCGGCTGCCTAATGCTTCGGCATAAACCTGCGTAAACTCCGCGCCGATGTATAGTATGGCCGATGTATAATAGATCCAAGTTAATATAACAATAAGCGAACCCGCTGCACCATATGCAGAACTGTTGGCAAAATTCTGGATATAGAGGCCTATTAAATACTGCCCCAACATAAACAACAGTGCGGTAAAAAATGCACCGCTACGCACATCTTTCCACGAGATCTTAACATCGGGCAACACTTTAAATATAATGCCGAAAAGCACCGTAATAACAACCAATGTTATACCCAGGTTCACAATTGATATAATGATCTCTACACCGGGGAAAAAGTGTTCTATTTTAGTGCTGAGCGCGGTAATCACAATATTTACCAACAGCGATACCAGCAACAAAAAGCCCAAACTCGCAATCAGCGAAAACGATAAAAACCGGTTCTGTAATAACTTTAACCAGCCTTTTTTAGGTTTGGCCTTTACCCTCCAGATGATATTTAGCGAATCCTGGATCTCCACAAACATACTGCTGGCACCCAATAGTAATATGCCAATACCCGTTACCAGTGCCACACCGCTTTTACTGCTAAAAGCATAGTTTTTTATAATACTCCTTATCTGGTCGGATGCATTCAGGCCAACATAGTGCTGTATCTGTACATATAACAACTCCCTGTTACTTTCATCCCGCAGGAAAATACTTATTAACGCCAAAATAAGAACCAATAGCGGGGCCAGCGAAAAAATGGTGTAATAGGCAAGCGAAGCGCTTAATTTTAACCCATTATCGTTTATAAAACCCATAAAGGTAGCTACCAGTACTTTCCATAAACGTTTTAAGTAGCCTTTGCTAAAGAATTTCATACCTGATCAAATATATTTTTAATAAGTCGCTATATATAATTATCCCCGTTTTATAATTGATCCGATATGTACACTAAAGTGTCATCGTGACCAAACAAAACAATCATCCGCATCAAGAAAACCTACTGTTATTTGATATTCTCTGTTTATTGCAGGCGTCCGTATTCATTAGCAATTTTGATGCCTCAGCTTGAAATTTGAATAAGAGTTATTAATCGGTGCGGAAAAGGGGCGCTATTTTATAGCAGAAAAGGGCACATCCAACAGCGGGTAGTTTTGCCAGCCATTAAAATCATAGTGCCACCATTCGGTTGATATTACTCTAAAACCATGCGCCTGCATTACTGATTTTAGCAGTTCGCGATTAGCTAATTCTTCTTTAGGCAGATCGGCATATTCGGCAGCAGCCTTTTTGCTAAAACTATCAAAGCCGGTAGGCATATCCAATTCCTTTCCGGTTTTCAGGTCGATAAGGCTAAGGTCCACAGCGCAGCCCCGGTTGTGTTTTGAGCCTTTTTTGGGGTCGGCCACAAAGTTGGTGTCGGGTGTTACCTCGTAAAATGTTACGGTGACCGAATACGGGCGATAGGCATCATAAATTTTCAACCCGAGCCCTTTCGTTTTCAACTCTGCTTCAATTTGCTGCAAAGCCCGCACAACCGGCAAACGCGCGAAAGCCCTTGCCTGCTTATACATCACATGATGGGTAAAATTATTGGTAGTAGCGTAACGGATATCCAGCACAATGCCGGGGATATATTTTTTTATCTCCACCAGTTTTTTATTGCTGTCGGCTTGCGCTTCCTTTAAATATTGTGCTTGGTTTTCAACATGCAATACAGCACTGTAATCCTGTGCGCCCGCTTTGTTAAAGGCGCACAGGATCAAGGCTGAAAATATGATGGTGATAAAATGCTTCATTATTTCATGGCCAGTTCTTTACCATCAGCTTCTATCATTTTTTTGAAGAAGGTGGTAAATTCAGGCACTTTATCAACCGGCACAAAATCCTTTTTAAGTTTAAATGTGCGGGTGATGATCACTTTATTCCCCACTTGTTTTGGTGTGATGCTGTACTCAATAATATCATTTTTTAATGATACCGGGGTCACGGCTTCAACCAACGTTTTGCCGGGTTGCAGGGTAAGAGTAACGGTTTCGGTTTCATTATCCAGGTAAAACATCTGGCTCAGGTCGATGCCAGAATATCTCGGCAAATTCACCTGCAGGTCGCTGGCGGTAATATTGTTAGACCATGGGATAGTAAAAATAGATATGCTGCCAATAGATTTCACACTGTTGTTTAATTGGTAAATCGCGTGCATATACACTGTATCCACAGGGTTCCTGCGGTCAACATTGCGATATTCCAATAAGCTGATCTCATTATCCGGGTATTCAGTTGACAACCCTTCTTTCATCTTTTTCAGACGGTCTTTCTGCGATTGATCGCCAACTGTTTCGCGCAGGGATCCGGCAAGAGCAGCTGTTTTGTAACTCTTTTCTTCAACCAGCATATTCTTATCTTTAAAGCTGATGCTGGTAGCACGTTTGATATTGTTTTCCTTGCGTGTTGATGGATCAAGCAGTTTAAGCGCAGTGCCTGTAGTTGCGTCAATATCTAATATATTTGAGTTGATCTCGCTGTTATACAAACTCATAAAAGGCAGGTATTGCGAGGTAAGTTCCAAATAATACTCCTTATTGTTTAAAGTTACCTTGGCTATACAATGGTTAAAATCGATACTTGGCAAAGGCATACCGAGTACGCCCATATCGTGTGTCCTAACCAAAACTAAATGTGCTTTTATCCCGGCTTCCTTGCACATGGCAACAAACAGGGTTGATACATCCTTGCAATCGCCGATACGGGTATTAATTACCGCCGACGGGTTTTGAGGGATCAACCCGCTTTGCCTGAATGATACTTCGCTATAGCTGATATTGCCGGTTATATATTCATATATCTTTTGGATCTTTTGAAAATCAGTAAGGTTATCATTGCCCTTAAATATATCGCTGATCACCTGTTTAACCTCGTAATTGGTACGTGCCTTTGCCGACCCGAGGTCGTTATACCAATCTGATACAAATTTCCAGTCGGGGATAGATGTTAAATACAACACATTTGCCACATCATCAAGCGGCGGCATTTTATCTTCATATTGCAGCGCATCCTGTTTTTTATTTTCCCAGGTGTACATATCAAACTCATCCATTGATGCTTTCACGGGTACTATAGCCTTGCCTGTAAATGTTGAGTTGAATTTCTGTCCCTTATCAATCAGCAACGAATATTTTGATACGATATGCGGATTGCCATTATTAAAGTAAAACGAATCCCAGAAATAGCCAGCCAATTTTCCCTGCGAGTAATTTTTAGTTTTATAACGGATGTTGATCACATCGCCTATTTCCAGATTGGTAAATACCAGGCTGTTCTCATTACGTTCGGCGGGAACTTTGGTGCCGTTAGCCTTAATAACTTCGGCAACCTCAATGGTAAGGTCCTGCCAGTTATCGTAATCTATTCGGTACTCTTTCCAATCGTCAATACCTTTTTGGGTAAGTATTTTTGTGGTTATAAATTTCCTGTCTTCCGATCCGCCCTGCGCGTAAACTACCTTTTGCAGTTCTTCGTCCAATATCACTACATTATCATCCGGATAATCCGATGCTTTTGGCGCGTTTCTTATTTCTTCATCAACATCAGGATCCTTAAAGTAGCTAAAAACCTCCTTTTTGCTTTGCAGCTTGCGCAGCGATGCTATGGTTTCATAATCATTAGGATCAAACTCCAACCCTTTTAAGTAATATTTTATAGCCTGATCCTTATTATTCGTCAACTCGTTTATCTTCCCCAATGATGAATAATAACCGCTTATAGTTGGCGCTATGCGGATACAGTTCAGATAACACTCCTGCGCTTTTTGGTACTGCTGCGTTTTATAATACTGGCCTCCCAGGTTGGCATACACACCTGTAGCGTATGGCTTTTTCTTTAACTCATCCTGCAATACCTTTATGCCTGCTGCTGCATCATCGGCAGTAAAATACGCCTCTGATAATTTTTTAGCCATGGTATAATTATCATTTTCGGCCACAAACTTTTTAAGCACATCAATTGCATGCTGATTTTTACGCATCTCTTTTTCAATGGCATATTTTAACTCGGTAAAATCAACATTGTCCGGAAATTTCTGATAGGCTTCTTCTCCCAGTTTCACCAAATCATCCTGGTTTTTATTGGCCGCCGCCAAACTTATTTTGCTTTGATAAACAAAAAGCTGCTGCTCGGTTTTGCGGTCTTCCAGTTGTTTAATAATACCCGCGGCTTTGTCGTAATCCTTCTGACTGTAATACTCATTATACTTTAACACCAATCCTTCGGTTGATTGCGGGTCAACATTCTTAATCGTTTCCGTAGTGGTTTCATAACCGGTACGGTTACTTTCCCTGTTAAATACTTCCAACAGCATCAGGTTTAGGAAAGTACTATTCGGATATTTCTGGCGCAGTTCTTCAATTATACGGCGCGCTTCATATGTTTTATCGTTCCGTAAATACGACTGTGCCAATAATATCTTAGGCAGATAATTGTGCGGGTGCGCCTTTATCTCATCCTCAAAATAAGTAATGGCAAATGGGTTTACCGCTTTTGAGACGAAGGTTGTCTCCTTAGTATAAGGCTGCGCGCTGGCCTGGCTGGTTAAGCCTGATAACGGGATGCCTTTACTATCAGTTATCCTGACTAAAAAATTCATCCTGCCGGCATAGCTTTCGCCCACCTGTACCAAAACACGGTTATAGCCTTTATTTAGTTTGATGGTTTGTATGTACGAATCCAGGTCATTATTACGTTCCTCGGGAACCGACAATATCAGCGCGTCATTCACCCAAACCTTAACCGAACCCGATACACCAATGCGCAACTGCGCTTCTGTAGTTTCGGGTGCATTTACAAAGGTTTGTGAAAATATGATCGCGTTATCGGCACTGGCATAATAGGTATAATCCAGCCATTTATCATGCCTCATATCGGTAATGGTATGCCAGCCTGTTTTGGCACCATGTTTACCGGTAAAAAGCGCGTCGGCCTCAGGGTGGTCAAGTACAGGATATGTCCTGTCGAAACCACTGGTAGAGATATTTTCAAACTCACCGGTTATTTGCCAGTTATCAATCGAACTTATCTTTTTATAATGGTCATCGGCCTGCGACAGCTGGTTGCTGGTTTCATAATGCATACCGATCATGGAGTTTGCCATAGCGGCCATCATGCCATCGTAGCTACTGTTATCGGCCACCTGGTTTAAAAGGGCAAGCTGTGGTGCGGTATGTTTACCAAACGATGAGTTTACAGACGCTGTAGTCCACAAAGCATAAACATAAGGTGCGGCATCCTTGCTTTGTGCAAAAAACTTCTGAAAGTAATCAAACGCAGCAGCAGGGGCCTGGTCGGCTTGTGCCATCAGGCTAAGGCCTAATAATGCATCACCTGTGTTATCATTTTTTTGTATAGCCTGGTTAAATAATGCTTTGGCGGTATCGGTTTTGTTTTCAAAAAATGCCTGCCATGCGCTTTGCAGGCTGCTTTGGGCAAACACATGGCTGGTAGCCAGTACAAACAATAAAACAATAGTTTTTTTAGGGACGAAGCTTTTGAACATATGGCAGGTTGTCGGTTTTATCGGTGAGAAACAATGAGCAGGTCCAGATCTTTGCAGGGTATGGAAAACCTTTCGCCAATATATTTACTGGTTAAATGTCCCTGGTAAATATATACGGCATTGCGTACCCCGGCATTCTGCCAGATCACATTTTTCAATCCGCCATGCTCGCCAATATCCAATAATATGGGCGCAAAAATATTTGTTAAGGCATAAGTAGCAGTACGTGCCACGCGCGAGGCAATGTTTGGTACACAATAATGTATCACATCGTATTTACGGAACACCGGGTGCGTGTGGTTAGTTATTTCTGATGTCTCAAAACAGCCGCCCTGGTCAATGCTCACATCAATTATAACCGAGTCGCGTTTCATTTTGCTTACTGTGGCCTCTGAAATAATGCACGGGCTTCGGCCATCTTCGGCGCGCATGGCACCAATGGCTACATCGCAGGTGGTAACCGCTTTTTCCAGCACTATTGGCTGTACTACCGATGTAAATACCCGGCTGCCGATATTATTCTGCAAGCGGCGAAGCTTATATATAGATGGGTCAAAAACCTTTACTTCGGCACCTAATGATATGGCGGTACGGGCGGCATATTCGCCTACGGTACCTGCACCCAATATTACAATTTCGGTTGGGGGTACGCCGGTTATACCGCCAAGCATTAAGCCCTTGCCATCAAACACATTGCTCAGGTATTCTGCTGCTATCAGTATAGATGTGGCACCCACAATCTCGCTCATGGCGCGGACCACCGTTAGCGAGCCACCCTCATCCTGCAAATGTTCAAAACAAAGGGCGGTGATTTTTTTATTTAATAATGCCTGTAGACAATCTGCTTTTAAAGTAGAGATCTGTAGCGCGGAGATCAATATCTGCCCCGGCTTCATCAACTCTATCTCGCTTAATGTTGGAGGAGCGATTTTTATGATGATATCAGACTCATAAACGGTTTTGCTATCGAAAACGATGAGCGCGCCCTGTTCACTATAGTCTTTATCCGAGAAATTGGCGGCCTGCCCGGCATTGCTCTCCAGCATTACCTGGTGCCCGTTATTAATCAGCAGCGCTACCGATAAAGGTGTTAGCGGCACCCTGTTCTCCTGGAAAGAAACTTCTTTTGGAATGCCTATGTAGAGTTTGTTCTTCTTGCTCTTTACTTCAAGCATCGACTCCTGCGGCTGCATCATCGCTTGCTTCGCGATATCAGAAAACCCACTGTATTTCCCTGAACTCATTGATATATTTTCTGGATGATGAAGTTAAATAAAAAAAAGTATTTAGCTAAATTAAATCTTCTCAACGCTTATGCTGCGCGAATTAGCATCAAGTACTTGTATTTTTACATTCACATAATGTAACGGCAGCAGATCGGGGATCTTTTCGGGCCACTCAATAAAGCAATATTTGCCCGAATACAGGTATTCTTCAAAACCGATATCCATTGCCTCACTTTGGTTTTTGAGGCGATAAAAATCAAAATGATAGATGTTATTTTCGGGCCCGGTATATTCGTTTACAATGGCAAATGTGGGGCTGGTTACATTATCGCTGGTACCCAGTTGTTGGCACAGTGATTTGATGAGCGTGGTTTTGCCCGCGCCCATTTCGCCATAAAAAAGAAAAATACGGTTGCTTATATCAAACGCCAGGATCTCAGCCGCGGCATTATCCAGTTCGTTAAGGCTATTTATCAGCAGGTTCATTTGCCAAAAATAAGGAATCTAAACTAATTGTAATTGCGGGAGATAAGTCCTTTTAATTACCACGCGTCATTGCGAGGTACGAAGACAACCGACCGGAGGGAGTTCATTAATGCCATTAAAAAACAAATAATAGCATTAATAATCCCCGATTAGCAGGTCCGCCCTGTATAGTTTGGGATTGCTTCGTACCTCGCAATGACGCATGGAGAGAATGAGGGCTATTTAGGCCCGTAAGTAGCAATAGGTATGATCATCTCTTCTAATGAGATGCCGCCATGCTGGAAAGTTTCATTATAGAAATTAACAAAGTGGTTATAGTTGTTCGGGTACACGAAATAGCCATCCTCCTTGGCAAATACAAAGCTTGAACTTACATGCAGCTTAGGCAGCATGGCATCGTGCGGGTTGCGGATGTGGAATACCTCTTTGGCGTTAAAGTTTAAGTTACGGCCCTGTTTGTAACGCAGGTTGGTATTGGTGTTCCTGTCGCCGATGATTTTGCTTGGTTTGCGTACGCGGATGGTACCATGGTCGGTAGTGATCACTACGCGCACCTGTTTTGATGCCAGGAATTTAAGCAGATCAAACAAAGGTGAGTGCTCAAACCACGATAATGTTAATGATCGGTAAGCCGAATCATCACTCGCCAGTTCACGGATCATCTGCATATCGGTACGAGCATGCGACAGCATATCAACAAAGTTATATACCACCACGTTAAGCTCATTATTCATGAGGTTGTTCACCGATTCATTCAGCGCGCGGCCTTCATCAATATTCAAAATCTTGTTGTAGGAGTGTTTAATATCCTTACGTAACACACGTTTTATCTGATCGGTAACAAAATCCGATTCAAATAAATTCTTGCCGCCTTCATCCTCATCATTCTGCCACATTTGCGGGTAGCGCCTTTCCATCTCCAAAGGCATCAGGCCCGAGAATATGGAGTTACGCGCATACTGGGTAGCAGTAGGCAGGATACTGAAATAAGTATCTTCCTCTTCCAGCCTGAAGTATTCTGATATGATCGGGTTAATGATCTTAAACTGATCGTACCTTAAATTATCAATCAATATAAAGAAAACCGGCCCTTTACCATCCAGCTTAGGGAAAACCTTCTTTTTAAACAATTGCGGCGAACTGGTTGGCGCACCATCCGGGTTCTGGATCCAATCGATATAATTGCGCTCCACAAACTTGCAGAATTGGGTATTGGCCTCCGCCTTTTGCAGGGTCAGGATCTCATGCATGCCGCTGTCTTCCAGCTGTTGTAGTTCAAGTTCCCAATAGATCAGTTTCTTGTAAACATCAACCCATTCCTGGTGGGTAAGGTTATCGTTAAGCGTCATCCCCAGGTTACGGAAATCCTGCTGATAGGCCATGGTTGTTTTTTCGGTAACCAGGCGTTTGTTATCAGTAAGTTTCTTTATGGTCAGCAATATTTGCTTAGGGTGTACGGGCTTTATCAGGTAATCATCAATTTTCGAGCCGATGGCATCTTCCATCAGGTACTCCTCCTCGTTTTTGGTGATGAGTACAATAGGTACATCATTATTAATGTTCTTTATTTGCGATAAAGTTTCCAGTCCGGTTAAGCCGGGCATATTCTCATCTAAAAAAACAAGGTCGAAGTAATTGTTTTTGAAAGACTCAACTGCATCATTTCCGTTAGTAACTGTGGTTACCTTGTAGCCTTTCTCGCTTAAAAATAAAATATGGGGTTTTAGCAGATCGATCTCATCATCCGCCCATAATATGGTAGTATCTTGCATGATATATATTTAATTATGAATCACCGTTAACAGATATATTATTAACAGTATATGCTAATTTTTATCCGCTGTACGTTAATTCAGACAACTATAACCTTAAAGGGAGATAATTGTTGTTGTTTTTAAAGGTATTAACAAAATTTTAACAAATATACTACACGCGTTGTACCTTTACCTCACATTTTTGTACCAGTATAATAATACTATATAATACCTTGAATAAAAAGAAAATAATAAACGACCCGGTATATGGTTTCATCAGCATCCCTACCGACCTGGTTTACGATTTGATAGAACACCGCTACTTTCAGCGCCTGCGGTACATTAAACAACTGGGCATGACCCACCTTGTTTATCCCGGCGCGCTGCATACCCGTTTTCACCATGCGCTGGGTGCTATGCACCTCATGAGTCTGGCAATTGAAACGCTGCGTTACAAGGGCCAGCAAATAACCCAGGCTGAAGAAGAAGCGGTAACTGTAGCTATATTATTGCACGATATAGGGCACGGGCCATTCTCGCACGCGCTGGAGCAGGGCATAATTGAAGGCGTATGGCACGAGGATATTTCTGTAATGCTGATGAACAGCCTTAATAAGGAGTTTAATGGCCGCCTGTCAATGGCGATAGAAATATTTAACGGAACATATCATAAAAACTTCCTGCATCAGTTAGTATCCAGTCAGCTTGATATGGATAGACTGGATTATTTGAACAGGGATAGCTTTTTTACTGGCGTATCAGAAGGTGTGATCAGTTCCGACCGCATTATTAAAATGCTGAACGTGGTTAACGACCATGTGGTGGTAGAGGAAAAGGGTATTTATTCGATAGAGAAATTCCTGATTGCCCGCAGGCTGATGTACTGGCAGGTGTACCTGCATAAAACGGTAATTGCAGGCGAGCAACTGTTATGCAAGATCCTGAAACGCGCGAAAGAACTGGCTTTAAGCAAGGAGGAACTTTTTTGCACCCCGGCATTAAACCATTTTATGGTAAATACCATCAATAACCAGATGTTTATAACAGAGGGTGATAACCTGGAAACTTTTGCCGGGCTTGATGATACTGATATTATGGCGGCAGTAAAAATATGGGCGGGCAGTAAGGACTTCGTACTATCGAAACTATGCCGCGATTTAGTGCACCGCAACCTGTACCATACCGATATTACTAACGAAATGCCTGATGAAGCATTTGTAAACGAATTGACACAAAAAGCCGTTAAGAAATATGGGATAAGTGAGTATGAGGCGTCGTACTTTGTATTTACCGATGAGGTGCGCAACAATGCTTATAAAACAGACGATGGCAGCATACTTATTCTTATGAAAAACGGAACTGTGAAAGATATTACAGCGGCCAGCGATAACTCCAATTTGGAAGCGCTGAAAAAAACTGTAAAAAAATACATATTGTGTTATTATAAAAAACTTATTTAGTGATGGTTATTTAATAATTTAATTGATTTTTAGCAGAACAATTAAGTGCTCATTAACCTGCATAATCAACCAATTATATATTTGCTGCTTTAGTTTTAACATTTAAATTTGTCGGATGCAATTTACTGCACAAGAAATAAGCTCATTGCTTAATGGAAAGGTTGAAGGCGATGCAAAAGTATCGGTTAGTCAACTGGCTAAAATAGAAGAAGCCACCGCGGGTTCACTCTCATTTTTGGCTAATCCAAAGTATGAGCAATACCTTTACACTACCGACGCGTCGATAGTTATTGTGAATGATGATTATCAGCTTGCCGAACCGGTAAAGGCTACACTTATACGTGTGCCCAATGCTTATTCGGCCATTACTGTTTTGCTCGATCTTTATAATCAGATCAAACTCAACAAAAGCGGTATTGAGCAGCCCAGCTTCATCCATCCCACGGCAAAAATTGGCGAAAATGTTTACATAGGCGCGTTTGCCTATATAGGCCCCAATGTTACCGTTGGCGATAACTGCAAAATTTACCCGAATTGCTATATTGCAGATAATGTGAGCATTGGCACTAACGTTACCTTTTTTTCGGGGGTTAAAATTTATTTCGATTGCAAACTGGGTAACGATATTATAATCCACTCAGGTGCAGTAATTGGCGGTGATGGCTTTGGCTTTGCCCCAACAGGCGATGGCAGCTACCAAAAGATCAGCCAGATAGGCAATGTAGTTATAGAAGATAACGTGGAAATTGGCGCTAATACTACGGTTGACAGGGCCACCATGGGGTCGACCATTATACGTAAAGGTGTTAAGCTGGATAATTTGATACAGATTGCCCATAACGTAGAGATTGATGAGAATACGGTTGTAGCCGCGCAAACCGGCATATCGGGCAGCACCAAAGTGGGCAAAAACGTAATTATTGGCGGGCAGGCAGGTATTATAGGGCATATCAACATACCTAACGGCACGCAATTGCAGGCCAAAACGGGTTTAAGCCGTTCCATAAAAGAGGAAGGCCAAAAATGGGCAGGCTCACCGGCATCGCCATATAGCGAGCACATGCGCGCGCAGGTTGTATTGGCCCGTTTACCCGAACTGGAGAAAAAGGTTATAGAATTAGAAAAAATAATTGCAGCACTAAAGGGTGTTCAATAGTTCACTGGTTCATTAGTTCATTGGTATTAGCACAGCGGATACACTGGACACGAACAAGTGAATAACGTTGATTAGTTTACATATGGACTGTTTACCAACAAGTACCAATGAACTAATGAACCATTGAACCAATGAACGAAATTAAAAGATGAACGTAAAACAAAGAACTATTAAAGCGCCTGTATCAGTATCGGGCACCGGCTTGCATACCGGCGAAAGCGTTACCATGACCTTTAACCCCGCTGAAGAAAATCACGGGTATAAATTCAGAAGAGTTGATTTGCCGGGACAGCCCATTATTGATGCTGATGTTGATAATGTTACCGATACCTCACGCGGAACCACCATCACTCAAAATGGTGCCAGCGTTAGTACTATTGAACACGTGTTAGCCGCTCTGGTAGGTTTAGAAGTTGATAATGTGCTGATAGATCTGGACGGACCAGAAACTCCTATAATGGATGGCAGTTCTATAAAATTTATTGATGCTATAACCCATACCGGCTTTGAGGACCAGGAAGCTGATAAAGAATATTTCCACATCCCTTATAATATTCACTATACCGAGGCCGATCGTAAGGTTGAAATGGTAGCCATGCCGCTTGATGATTACCGCTTTACCTGTATGGTTGATTATAATTCACAGGTATTGGGCAGTCAGCATGCCAGTATATCTACCATATCGGAGTTTGTTAAGGAGATAGCATCGTGCCGCACCTTCTGCTTTTTGCATGAACTGGAAATGCTGTTAAAGCACGACCTGATAAAGGGCGGAGACCTGAACAACGCCATTGTGGTTGTTGATAAGGATGTTGATGAAGAAGAACTTGCTCATTTAGCCAAAATATTTAACCGCAAGGATATAAAAGTTGCTCCACAAGGTATCTTGAACAATATCGATCTGCGCTATCAGAATGAGCCCGCACGCCACAAACTGCTGGATATGATAGGCGACCTTGCATTAGTTGGCACGCCGCTTAAAGGCCATATTATGGCAGCAAGGCCTGGCCACGCCGCCAACGTTGCCTTCGCTAAAAAAATAAAGGCGCTTATTAAGAAAGATAAAGGCAAAAGACGCTTAAAGAAATACGACCCAAATGCTGCTCCTATATTAGATACTGTTGATATAATGGCCATATTGCCGCACAGGCAGCCGTTTTTGATGATCGACAAGATAATGGAACTATCAAAAACGCATGTTATCGGCATAAAGAATGTAACCATGAACGAGGAATTGTTCCGTGGCCATTTTCCGGATGCCCCTATATTCCCGGGAGTATTGCAAATTGAGGGCATGGTACAAACAGGCGGTATACTGGTTTTAAAAACTGTACCCGATCCTGAAAACTATTTAACCTTGTTTTTAAAGATAGAGAACGCCAGGTTTAAGAGCAAGGTGGTTCCGGGCGATACTATTGTATATTATTGCGACCTTACCTCACCAATCCGCCGGGGTATTGCACAAATGAAAGGTATTGGCATGGTTGGCGACCGTGTTGTTGTTGAAGCCGAATTAATGGCTCAAATTGTAAAAGTAAAAGGTAACGAAGCATGATCCAACCACTGGCATATATCCACCCACAGGCTAAAATAGCCGATAACGTAGTAATTGAACCATTTGTTACCATCCACAAGGATGTTGAAGTTGGTGAAGGCACCTGGATAGGTTCAAATTCCGTAATTATGGATGGAGCCCGCATCGGCAAAAACTGCCGTATATTCCCCGGAGCGGTAGTATCTGCTCCCCCTCAGGATCTGAAATACCGTGGCGAACCCAGCACTGTTACCATAGGCGACAATACCGTTATCCGCGAATGCGTAACCCTTAACCGCGGTACCGCGCTTGATAAAAATACCACTACCATAGGCAGCAATTGCCTTTTAATGGCCTATGTACACGTAGCGCATGATTGTATCATCGGCGATAACGTAATTATTGCCAATGCGGTACAGCTTGCAGGCCACATCAATATATACGATCACGCTTTTATAGGCGGCACATCGGCAGTACACCAGTTTGTGGAGATCGGCGCACATTGTATGGTATCCGGCGGTTCACTGGTTCGTAAGGATGTTCCACCATATACAAAAGCAGGCCGTGAGCCATTGTCTTATATAGGTATCAACTCTGTAGGTTTAAGGCGCAGGGGATTTTCAGCTGAAACCATCAACGAGATACAGGAAATTTACCGGATCATCTTCCTGAAAAAATACAACATCACCAAAGCGCTTGATATCATCGAAGCCGAATTTAACCCAACCGTTGAGCGCGATGAGATCATCAACTTCGTACAGAACTCGCAAAGGGGTATTATGAAGGGCTTTGGAAATAGTTAAAAACGAACCAGGATTTATTGGATTAAACTGATTTACATGATAGTCATAAATGGTTTTTTACATCCTGTTAATCCAATAAATACGTTTAATCCTGGTTCATTATCTTATTAATCCCGGTTCCTTATGATCCTCTTACAAAACATAGGCCGACGTTTTAACCGCGACTGGATCTTCCGGGGGATCGACTATACCTTTAATATTGGCGAAAGCTATGCTATACTAGGGCCAAATGGATCGGGTAAATCAACACTATTTCAAGTGGTGAATGGCAGCTTGTCTCCATCTGTTGGTACTATCAGCTATAATTTTGACGGAGCGAATATAGAGGCCGAAAACATCTTTCAAAAGCTTAGTCTGGCTGCGCCATATCTCGAACTGATTGAAGAGTTTACTTTAAGTGAAATGATCGATTTTCACTTTAAGTTTAAGGCTTACAAAGCAGGCATGGATAAAACCGCGGTAATTGATGTGCTCAATATGCACAGTAACGCCAATAAACTTATCCGTTACTTTTCATCGGGCATGAAACAACGCTTAAAGCTGGCCCTTGCTTTTTGTTCTGATACCCCCATCCTGATGCTCGATGAACCCACCAGCAACCTTGATGCCCAGGGTGTAGATTGGTATTTAAACCTGGTAGAAAAATTCGCGTTGAATCGCCTCACTATCATTTGCTCCAATCAACCACATGAGTATAGCTTTTGCGGGCATGAGTTGAATATTAGTGATTATAAGGAATAGTTGATAAGTATCTCTTCTCTCCGTGCGTCATTGCGAGGGACGAAGCAATCCCCGACTGTGCAAGTCAATCTTGCAAGTGTCTCTGTAGAGTTAGGGATTGCTTCGTCCCTCGCAATGACGTGCGGAGAAAACAACCGGTGAAGTAAAAATTGCATTACACCAACAATTCCTGATTTACACTACCGTGATAAATGACTTATCTTCGTGTAAAACTAAAAAAACTTACCTATGATACCTGTAAAAGGCTACGCGGCGCAAACGCCGGAAACCGACCTTGCTCCCTGGAATTTTGAAAGAAGAGATGTTGGTCCGCACGATGTGCAATTTGATGTTTTATTTTGTGGTGTTTGCCACTCCGATCTTCACCAGATCAAAAACGACTGGTTCCCCGGCATATTCCCGATGGTACCGGGACATGAAATAGTTGGCCGAGTTGTAAAAGTGGGCAGCCATGTTACCAAATTTAAAGTTGGCGACCTTGCCGGCACCGGCTGTTTGGTTGATTCATGTATGCATTGCGAAAATTGCAAACAGGATTTAGAGCAATACTGCCTTGAAGGCAACACCCAAACCTATAACGGTATGGAGCGCGACGGCTCATCACCTACTTATGGCGGTTATTCTAACAGTATTGTGGTTAAAGAGCATTTTGTACTGCATATTTCAGAAAAACTTGATCTGGCTGCTACTGCACCATTGCTTTGCGCGGGTATCACTACCTATTCGCCGTTAAGGCACTGGAAAGTTGGCAAAGGGCATAAACTAGCTGTGTTAGGCTTAGGCGGGCTGGGCCACATGGGCGCTAAATTTGGTGTTGCTTTTGGCGCTGAGGTTACCGTATTAAGTACTTCACCTAAAAAAGAAGCAGATGCCAAAGCATTAGGCGCTCATCATTTTGTAGTAACCAGTGATCCCGAGCAAATTAAAGCAGCCGCAAACTCATTTGATTTTATATTGGATACCGTATCTGCTCCGCATGATTTTAACATGTACCTGGGCTTATTACGCACCAATGGTGTACATATTTGCGTTGGTGTACCCCCTGAACCGGCAAGCATCCACCCGTTCAGCTTATTAGGCGGCCGTAAAAGCGTAGCGGGATCGGGCATTGGCGGGTTAGCCGAAACTCAGGAAATGCTTGATTTTTGTGCCGAACACAACATCGTTTCAGATATTGAATTGATCGACATAAAAGACATCACCGCATCATACGAGCGCATGCAAAAAGGTGATGTGCGTTACCGTTTTGTGATTGATATAGCTACTTTGTAGTTGGTTGATTAAGTTAGATTAGGTTGATTGGGTGAGTAGTTGAAAACACAACTATTTAGGTCCGGTCAACCTAATTTAATATAATACCCTTTCCTATAACTCAATTAACTAATCAACCACTCACTCAATCAACTAAGTTCTTGTTTCTTTCCCGGTAAGTGCCTAAGTTTGCGCCTCAATAATTGAATTATGGCTAAGGCATCAGATGTAAAGAATGGTAACATACTTCGCTTCAACGGCGAGTTAGTACAGGTGGAAGAGTTTTTACACCGCACCCCGGGCAATTTACGTGCATTTTACCAGGCACGCATGCGTAACGTAAAATCAGGCAAATTGGTTGAATACCGTTTCCGTACGGATGAGGAGGTTGATATAGCCCGTGTTGAAACCAGCGATTACCAATATTTATATGAAGATGGTGATGCATTAGTAGTAATGGATAACTCCACCTATGATCAGCATAATGTACCCAAACGCTTATTCGGCAACGCGGTAAAATTCCTGAAAGAAGGGATGAACGTAATTGTGGCTTTTGAAAGCGAAGAACCTATAATGGGTCAGATCCCGGGATCAGCCGAACTGGAAATTACTTACACTGAGCCTGCCGTTAAAGGCGATACTTCAACCGGCGCGTTAAAGAATGCAACCGTTGAAACCGGCGCTGAAATTAAAGTTCCGTTGTTCATTAACATTGGCGATAAAGTTAAGGTTGATACCGCAACCGGCAGCTATGTGGAAAGAGTGAAAAATTAAACACAAGCCCTGAAGGGGGAATTATAGAGCGTATTTGAAAAGAGTTTCCTAAACGGAAACTCTTTTTTTGTGTCAGTTGTAAACTGATATTATCTGTAGGCTTCAGTTTAAAACTGAAGCCAGTGTGGAGTAAAAAAATGTATACTGGTTTCAGTCTGTGACTGAAACCCCTGATAAAGTCAGTTTGCAACTGACTTATCTAAAACTCTAATTCCAATAACACCGGGCAATGATCCGAATGCTTGGCCTCAGGCAGAATAGCCGCACGCTTAATATTATCAGTAAGTTCTTTGCTGGCCATAGCATAATCAATACGCCAGCCTAAGTTTTTGGCGCGGGCATTGGCACGGAAACTCCACCAGGTATAGTTATGCGGCTCCTTATTCATATGGCGAAAGGTATCCACAAAGCCCGATTCAATAAAGTTTTCCATCCACTCACGCTCTTCCGGCAAAAAACCCGACGAATTGGCGTTTGATTTAGGGTTATGAATATCGATTGGCCTATGACAAATGTTATAATCGCCGCAAATTACCAGTTTGGGATAACTCGCTTTAAGCAACGTAAGATACCTGCCAAATTCATCCAGGAAACGATATTTGAAAACCTGCCGTTCATCACCGCTCGAGCCTGACGGAAAGTACACGCTCATTACCGACACTTCATCAAAATCAACACGGATACAACGGCCCTCGCGATCAAAATCAGGTATACCGCAGCCATATTCAATACGGTTTGGTGTGCGTTTAGTGAAAATAGCTGTACCACTATAACCTTTCTTTTCGGCCGGAAACCAGTAATGCTCGTAGCCCAATTGCTCAACCAATAGCATGTCGGCAACATCATCTTTTGTCGCTTTTATTTCCTGTAAACAAACCACATCAGCGTCGGTAGCCTGCAGCCAGGCCAACCAATTCTTGTTTATTGCTGATCGGATGCCGTTTACGTTATAGGTAATTATCTTCATGAGCCCCTAACCCCTAAAGGGGAATTATTATTGTTTATTAATATTGAATACTGAATTTTGAATGTCGAATAATGAAGTTAAACTTCGACATTCAAAATTCAGTATTCAATGTTCGTTATTCATTTAATATTTTATCCAACTGCTTACATTCCCTTTTACTCAACGCCTCAACGGTCATGGGCACATCAGTTATCGGGCGGTCGTTTTCATCCTTTTTAACAGCAGCAATCAGGTCAACCATATCAATGCCGCTTACCACTTCGCCGTAAACAGTGTATTTACCGTCAAGATGTGGTACACCGCCTACTGTTTTGTAGTAATTACGTTGATCAGCAGTTATTTTACGGTCGAGTTTTAATTGTTGCTTGTCCAGTTCGGCATCGGTAAGGCGTTTGCCTTCCACAATATAAAATTGGCACCCGCTGGATGCTTTCTGCGGATTATCATCACGCGCAGCGGCAAGCACGCCCCTTTTATGGAAAAGACTATCTCTAAATTCCGCCGGGATGGTATAGCCAACATCTCCGTTACCCAGTTCAGCACCCGGTTTTGCATTTTTTGAATCCGGATCTCCACCCTGGATCATAAAATCCTGGATCACCCTGTGGAAAAGCGTTCCGTTATAAAAACCCTTTTTGGCCAGTTTTATAAAGTTATCGCGGTGCTGAGGCGTTTCGTTATACAGGCGGATAATGCATTCACCATAACTTGTTTTAATACGCACATATTGGTTTTTAGGTGCTTTAGCAAAAGCGCTTGTTATGGTAACCAGTAAAAGGGCGAGTGTAAAAAGTTTCTTCATAATAGTATTATTATTCCTCCATCGAGTCAAAATACTCAATTATTAATGATTTCAGCACCATTTCCTGCTCAAGCAGGGTATAATTAGGTATAATTCCCACCCGTTTCCAGTGCGGCCAGCCATCCTGGTCGAGGCCTTCCAACTCATAAAATCCCATCTGACTAAACAATTTGCAGGTGGCAATATGCATTAGTTCCTCTTTCTGCCTTTTGCTGAATTTCCTCGGCCCTTGCCCAAGTTCCTGAACGCCAATTAAAAACAGCATCACTTTAACATCGGGCTTCTCATTATCAAAATCATCTGCTATACGTTGCTGCAGCGCGCTCCATTTTAAATTAATTTCAGCAGGTTTCATGCCGGTAAAGATACGGTTTGTAGAATCAAGATTTAAGAATCAGGAGTCAAGAAGACTTGAAGTCTTTCTTAAAAACTGCCATCCTGATTCTTGATTCTTAACTCCTGACTTTTTCCCTTAAGTAACAAAATCGCTTCAATTGCAATTAAGTTGCAACTACTTACTTTTTAAACATTTTTTATTTACTTTTGCGCTAAGCTGATAAATAAGCTCTGCTGACTTGAAAAAGAACAAATACCATATTCTCCACACCTGGATGCTGATTGTCTGCTTTATAGCAGGGCAATATATGGTATATGCTCACCAGCACGTAGCTGTTTCGGGTATCAATAAAGTTTCGTATCACAACCCCAACAATCAGCCTAAAGAAACACTTACAGAAAATTGCCGCCTGTGCGATGCCATGCACCACAGCACAATGGCATTGGCAAACACCACGCATTTTACCCCTGTTATAGTTAGTAACTATACTTACAAAACCAATACTTATACCTTTATAAGCATTTCGCTTATCCGCTCTGCCGGGCGCTCACCCCCAATGGCATAATTTTTATTCAAGCTAATTTAAAAACTCATCGTTTGGTGTAACACTAAATGATTTAAAGAGTCACGTAATAAATAACCCATTTACAGGTTATTACTGCGTAAAGCCCAACTTCCTTATTGTTTAAATGAATTTATGAAAATTGTAAAAAGACTATCCGTAGCCATATATACCTTATTGCTTATTACAGTAGCCACCAGGGCTATTGCAAAAGCACCGCCCGAAGATGCCGGCAACGGAACATTAAAAGGTACCGTTACCGATAAAGCAGATGGTACCAGCATGCCTGGTGTAACTGTTTCCATTCCCGATCTGCGCATAGGCACCTCTACCAACAGCAAGGGCCAGTACACCTTAAACCACGTATCAAAAGGTGTTTACCTGGTAACTTTCACCTTTGTAGGTTATACCACTTATAGCGAGAAGGTTGATTTCTCAAAAACCAGCGATCTTAATGTTCAGCTTAAAGCCTCAACCATTGAAACCAGTGAGGTAGTGATAACCGGTGTGAGCCGTGCTACGGAGATAAAAAGAGACCCCGTGCCTATGGCGGCTGTGAATAAAACGTTTATCGATCAGCACTCGGCATCAGGCAACGTTATTGATGAAATTGCCAATTTACCGGGCGTAAGCGCGGTAACTACCGGACCGAATATCTCTAAACCGTTTATACATGGATTAGGCTATAATCGTGTGGTAACGCTTGAAGATGGTATCCGCCAGGAAGGCCAGCAATGGGGTGATGAGCACGGTATTGAGGTTGACCAAAACTCTATCGACCGTGTGGAAGTAATTAAAGGCCCAGCCAGCTTAAGCTATGGATCCGATGCTATTGGCGGTGTGGTTAACTTGCTTACGCCCCCTCCCGTTCCCGAAGGAAAAATACTGGGCGATGTGCAGGGCATATATGGCACCAACAACGGCCTTATCAACGGCTCATTCCGCTTACAAGGCAATAACAATGGCCTGGTATGGGGAACCGTAATATCCGACAAAGAAGCCAAAGATTACCAAAACCAGCACGATGGTCGTGTTTATGCCACCAATTTTAAGGAAAAGGATGCGAGGGCGATGATCGGCCTGAACAAATCATGGGGTTATTCTTATTTAAATGCCTCTATTTTCGATGATCAGCAGGCTATACCTGATGGTAGCCGCGATTCAATTACCCGTCAATTTACCAAACAGGTTACCGATGCCGATACTTACAGGCCTATAGTACCTGCATCAGAATTAAATTCTTATGCGTTGCCAACCCTGCATCAGCACGTACAGTTGTACCGTATTTATGATAACAGTAACTTCATCATCGGCAATGGCAACCTGATCGTTAACCTGGGTTACCAATACAGCCACCGCAGGGAGTTTACTCACCCTGAGGATGGTGATATACCCGGCCTTAACCTGCAGCTGACCACCTATACTTATGATGTGAAGTACAATTTCAACATCGCCAAAACTTATGAAACCACCATTGGTGTAAATGGCATGTACCAGAATAACACATTAGGTTATAGTACCGATTTCCCGATCCCGGCCTACCACCAGTTTGATGTCGGGCCATTTTTTGTGGTGAAGAAGAGTTTTGGTAAGCTTGATATCTCGGGCGGTGCAAGGTATGACACCCGTTCGTTCACCGGCAAGGCAGCTTATATCGATACTACAAAACAATATTTCCCAACGTTGTACACCGGCGCAAACCCAACTACAACGCCAAACGTAACCCAACAATTCGCCGCGTTGAATAAGACTTTCTCGGGCGCGTCGGGCAGTTTGGGCGCTACTTATAATTTCTCCGATCAATTCCTGTTAAAGGGTAATATTGCGCGTGGTTTCAGGGCACCTAGTATTGCCGAACTATCAGCTAATGGCCCCGACCCGGGTTCACAGATCTACCACGTTGGCAACAGCAATTTTAAGCCGGAATTTAGCGTTCAGGAAGATCTTGGCGCATTTCTTACCCTGCCAAATGTTTCGGCCAGTGTGGAGTTGTTTAATAACGATATCCAAAACTATATCTTCCAGGAGCAGATCTTAGATGCCAATGGCGACCCTGAATATGTAAATTCTTCGGGGCAAGTAAATCCAAACGGACAACAATACGCCAAGTTCACTTATGTACAAAGCAAGGCCCGCATTAATGGCGGCGAGGTTAGTTTAGATATTCACCCGGTATCATGGCTGCACTTTGAAAATGAACTTACCTTAACTTACGGCCAGAATTTAGGTACAGGTGGTAAAGTGCCTGACAGCTTAAAATACCTGCCGTTTATACCACCACTGCACACCCACTCCGAATTGCGCGGAACTTATAACAAAGGCTTCGGCGACTTTAAACAGCTATATGCTTTTGTAGGCTTTGATCATTACAATGCGCAGAACCGCTTCTTCTCAGCTTATGGTACCGAAACTTATACCGCAGGCTATAACCTGTTAAGCGCGGGCATTGGCGGTAACTTGGTTAATGCAGCAGGCAAAACAGTAGTAAAATTATTTGTTGAGGGTACCAACCTTGCCAACGTCAACTACCAATCGAACATGAGCAGGCTTAAATATTTTGATAATGCCGTAGTACCGGCAGGCGTACAGCCCGGCATCTTCAACATGGGCCGCAATATCAGCTTTAAGGTTGTTGTTCCGTTTGATCTTTCACCGCACGCGAAGGATATGTAATTTGTTGGTGAGGACACTTAGTTATCAAAGTTAAAAAGGTATCATACTGAGCGCTAGTCGAAGTATGTGGGCAAATGCCTCTGCGCTCACCCTTCGACTAGCGCTCAGGGTGACACCCACTATAAAAAAGCCTTACGAAACTTCGTAAGGCTTTTTTCTTTACCCCCTTGTCATTTCGAACGCTAGTGAGAAATCTTCTACGAGCGACTATATAAGCGTAAAAGTTAAGCGTAGAAGATTTTTCCCTACGGTCGATGACAGTCCTAATATTACAATTCCAAATTAATTAACTGCCCGCTACTGGTAACTTTCAAATTGTTACCCTGTGGCACTACGGTAAAATCCCCCGTAGTCTTTACCAAAAGCGAAACTGCCTTATGCCTGAAACCTTCCGGCAGATTTGGCACTTCAATTTTAACCATCACTTGCTTCCCTTTTTTAACAGTGCTGATCTTGATCCTGTCCCTCAGCCATATATATTCATAAACTTCCTGCCACGGGGCCATCCAGATATTATCCTTTCCGGCAGCGCCATATTTTTGCGCGATGGATGTCATGTAATATTTAAACTCCGTGAAACGCATGCTCAGGCCCCAGAGGTTGCTGTTACCCGTGCCATGACTAAACTCATTAAACCATACCGGCTTATTTAAACTTATTATTGAATCTAGCAGCTTCAGGCTCCGGTTAGCCGTGTTATGGTTATCATCGCTACCCACACTTTGTATAAAATCGCGGGCGTAGATCATCGCAGTTAAATTAACAGGCGCATCAACCGGGATAACCGGACCAACGCCTTTTATGGATGCTACCGCGTTATTGCCATATTTAATGGCGGCCCTTTCATAATCATGCTCATATCCGGGGTCCGATTCGCCGCCAGGCACAACAAACTGCGTCATGGTAAAGCCCATTTGTTGTTTTACTGTCGTGATATTTTGCTGCACCTCGTAGTTAAAATCGGTGCCGTGTTTGGTAGCATGGTGATAGCCGTGATTCAGAATGTCCCATCCCCCATTATACAATGCCTTTACTTCGGCCCATGATAAATGGCCCCTGCTCTCAGATTGGTCGGTAATATTGCCGGCATTAATCGCCTCTGCAATCCTGAAGGGAACATTATGATGGCACCCATCCGAATAAAATAACCCTTTTGAGTAGCTGCCATCTCCGCCTTCGTCATTGCGCCACTCATCAGGCGATGGGCCGCTTATTTTCCCGCCATTCAATAACGGGAAAGCGGTAAGGTATGCCGACCGGTAACCATCATCCAGCGTAAAGCTGAAAGCCATCTGCTTGTTATATTTTAGTGGCGCTTTACTCACGCTTACAGGCGCTGCTTTTTTAAGTATCAGGTTGATATAAATAACATGCGGATCGCCAGGATTTGCCGCAAACAAAAAAGTGGGATGTATAATACATCCCACCAAAACTATTGTAAGGTATAACCTTAAAGTATTTTTCATAATTACTACTACTCTGCCGATACAATCTTTAAACAAACAGGATTGCCAATTTTAAGGGTTGAGACTACGCCGCCCAATAAACCGGTTTGTTGATTGATCCTGTATACATATATACTGTCGCTGTTTTGGTTTGATACGATCAGGAACTTACCTTGAGGATCGATCGAAAAATCACGCGGGCCTTTACCTAATGAAGGAAAGCGGGAAACATACGTAAGTTGTCCGTTATCTGCATTAATGCTGTAAACCACAATATCATTAGCGTTGCCACGGTTTGAAGCATACAAGAACCTGCCATCCGGCGATATTTTTATAGCAGCCGAACCAATGTTACCACCAAAAGCAGGTAATTTCATATCTAAAGATTGTATTTGGGTAAGCTTACCGTTGTCATAAGTATATGCGTTCACAAAGCCACCTATCTCCTGCAGCAGGTAAACATATTTTCCATCAGCAGAAAAAACCGTGTGCCTCGGGCCATTTCCCGGCGCAACACTTATAAAAGCCTGATCAGCCGGGGTTAGTGGTTGAGGTTTTGACGCTTTGTAGCGTTCCACGTTTATTTTATCTGTACCCAGGTCGGTGTATAACAAATATTTTTCATTGGGCGATAAGGCTGCCATGTGCACATGCGGGCCTTCCTGCCTGTCTTTAACCGGGCCGGTACCTGAATCTTTTATCAATTGCGAAACTGGACTTAATGAACCATCCTTATTTACCGGCAACACGGCTAAACTGCCGCTGCTGTAATTGGCAATAAATATATTTTTCTGATCCTTATCAACCGTAACATAGCAAGGGTCGGCCCCTTGTGTTGATTGGTTGTTGATGAATTTCATTTTGCCGGTATTGGCATTGAAAGTAAGCGCGGTTACCCCTCCCTTTGTGCTTTCGTTTACAGCGTAAACAAATTTATTGTTATCGCTTACACATAAGTATGACGGATTGGTGAACGCAGTATCATCAACAGTAGTAAACTCATTTAAATAAGATAGCTTTCCGCTTTCTTCATATAAACGGTAAACATACACACCTTTGCTGGTGCCTGTGGTATATGTACCAATCAACACATCATAAGTTGAAGGGGCCGGTTTTTTATTTTGCGCGTAGCTGAGTACCGGGCACAGGATAGAAATAATAAGCAGTAGTTTTTTCATGGTAAACATTGTTATAACGTGCAAGTTAGCAATTAGCTATTAAATGCAAAAAGCCCAAAGCGAAAGATGTGTTTTGTAACAACACCTTTTCACTTTGGGCTTTCCTGCTTTATACTTTTAAACAGTTATTGTATCAAATGTTTAAGCTGGATAACTTCTTTCTCATCCAGATAACGCCAGCGGCCACGGCCAAGGTCCTTTTTAGTAAGCCCGGCATAGATCACCCTATCCAGTTTTACAACCTCGTAACCCAAATGCTCAAATATACGGCGAACTATACGGTTTTTACCGCTGTGGATTTGTATACCAATTTCCCTTTTAGTACCACCCGTTACGTATGAAATAGAGTCCGGCTTAATTAAACCATCTTCCAGTTCCAGTCCGTATTGAATCTTATTCATATCGCCCTGTGCCAAAGCTTTGCTTAACTCAACCTGGTAAAGTTTGGTAACATTACTGCGAGGGTGCGAAAGTTTATCGGCCAGATCACCATCGTTAGTCATTAACAACAAACCTGTGGTATTTCTATCTAAACGGCCTATCGGGTAAATGCGTTCCCTGCTTGCTTTTTCAACCAGGTGCATTACGGTACGGCGTTCCTGCGGATCTTCGGTAGTAGTTATATAATCCTTTGGCTTATTCAATAATACATAAACCATCTTCTCACGTTTCAGCAATTCGCCGTTGTAACGAATTTCATCTTTTATCGGGTCAATCTTATGGCCCAATTCAGATACCACTTCACCATTAACCGAGACCACACCGGCTTCGATCAACTCATCAGCCTTACGGCGCGAGCAGATACCGGCGTTAGCTATGTAACGGTTAAGCCTTATTAATCCTGAATCTTTATTCTCTTTCTCCTTGCGGCCACGTAAGGTCTTTACAGGCGCATCCTTATCACGGGTTATTTTATCGTAAACAGGTTTATCTGTTTTGCGGTAAGGCTTATCGCCTGCATCAGCACGTTTTTTAAATCCGCCTTCAGCTGGCTTGCCTGCAAATTTTCTCTCGCCCGATCTTTCTCTCGGACCAGAACTTGTTGGCCTTGCTTTTCTTTCGCCGCCTTCATCACCGCCAAAGCTTCTTTTTGGCCTGTCATCGCTTGAACCAGCGCGGCCTGAATATGATTTATTGCGTGATGCAAATGGTGGTTTATCATCGCCTGAACTTACCCTGCCTGAGTAAGGCTTACTGCGAGCCTGTCTTTTCTCACCAGAATCGCTGCCGAAACTCTTTTTAGCACGGTCATCGCTATCTGCAGGGCGGCCTGTGTATGGTTTATTGCGGGGTACAAAAGTTTTCTTTTCGCCACCGGTAAAGCTGCTGCGGTTTTCGCCATCGCTTTTGCCAGCGTATGGCCTGCTACTGCTGCCCGATGAAGAGTAAGATCTTTTCTCGCCTTGTTTTTCGTTACTGAAGCTTTTTGGGGCTCTTTTACCATCGGCCCGATCTGAGCCTCCGGTTGATTTTCCACGGGATGCGGAAAATGATTTTTTGGAACCTTCAGCACCGCCTGATCTGCGGCCTGATGATTGATTTGATTTGTCGTCGCGACTATTTCCTGGTCTCTTAAATACCATATGTTTTTGATTAACACTTCTCAGCGTGAAAGGGTCAAAGTTACAAAAAATTAAACAATTTTTAAACTTTTTTGTTCGTGTAAAAATCGTGGTTTAAAGCAGTTTAAACCACGATTTTGAGGCCCATTTTTAACACTCAAAACACTAAGCTATGGGTAAGTATTTGATTATGTGAATCATATACCATACCTTTGTCGCAGGTTCTACCTATAATTGTACATATGAATAAAAACGAAATGATTAAAAAACACTTAATTACGTGCTCCGTAATATTCGTGCTGGTTGTCATTTCCAGGTTTACTTTTAGCAACGCGGCGGTGTCAAAACCGGCCCCGGCTACTGTAACTAATCACGTAAATTCCCGGTATATTTTCACAAAAAATACTGCCGAAAATGATTTAAATTTTGCCGATGAGGCAATCCCTGTTAACGATAAAAGGGTTGACAGGAAAATGAAAACCACATTACAGAAACATGGTTTTAGCTGCATACAATCAAACGTATTGCAGCGCAAAGCGGAAAAACTTTTTCCCATCATAGTGCCCATTCTAAAGGCCTATGGCATTCCCGAAGATTTCAAGTACATTCCTTTGGTTGAATCGGGCTTGTGTGATGGTATTTCGCCCAGGGGCGCGGCTGGTTTATGGCAGTTTATGCCCGGCACCGCACGCACCTATGGGCTAAAGGTTGGTCACGGTGTTGATGAGCGGTTGAACATTAAACGTTCGACCGTTGCAGCATGCAAGTACATTAAAGAGTTGTATAGCGAGTTCAATAGCTGGACATTGGCCGCTGCGGCTTACAACAATGGCGAGATCAAACTGCAAAAACAGATCCACAAGCAAAACGAGGACAATTACTTCCGTATGCATTTAAACCGCGAAACCGGCGTATATGTGTACAACCTTATTGCCATGAAAGAGATCATCAGCAAGCCTGCCAAGTATGGTTATAAACAACCTTACACCGGCATGCCTGCCCCGCATCTGCTGGCATATAATTAATTTGTAAAAAATTACGGAGCACTTATCAGGCCGATCCGCCAACTGGCAGATCGGCCTTTTTTTTGCGTATATTTGTAGCAAATTATTGAATGACTGGATTATTGATTTATTGATTGATAATTTAGTCTGATTGAAGGAATTATCAAATTATGATAACCGGCAAATCAATAATTCAATAAATCAATAATTCAATAAATGATTAATAAACCTCTCGATCTGGGCGAGCAAAGTGAAGTTGAAGTTTACGGGGCCCGGGTACATAATTTAAAAAATATTGATGTTTCATTTCCGCGCAACCAGCTGGTAGTAATTACCGGGTTAAGCGGCAGTGGAAAATCGTCACTGGCGTTTGATACCATTTACGCCGAGGGCCAGCGCCGTTACATGGAGACGTTCTCGGCATACTCGCGCCAGTTTATGGGCGGTATGGAACGGCCTGACGTGGATAAGGTTTCGGGCCTGAGCCCGGTTATCGCCATTGAGCAAAAAACAACCAGTAAAAACCCGCGCTCAACAGTTGGTACCATAACCGAGATCTACGATTTTATGCGTTTGCTTTTTGCCCGTGTGGGCGAAGCCTATTCGTATGAAACTGGTGAGAAAATGGAGCGCATGTCTGAAGATCAGATCTTGAAAACTATTTTCGAGCGATTTGACGGTCAGCCTGTTAATATATTAGCCCCAGTTGTAAAAGCCCGTAAAGGCCATTACCGCGAATTATTTGAATCCATCCGCAAGCAAGGTTATTTAAAGGTTTGGATTGATGGCGCTATGGCCGATGTTGAACCCAAAATGCAGGTGGATCGTTACAAGATCCACGATATTGATGTGGTGGTTGATCGTCTGGTGGTTAGTCAGGCTGATAGCAAACGTTTATACACCTCCATACAAGCAGCATTAAAGATAGCCAAAGGCATTATCAGGATAGGCGATAAGGATAATAATGTATCTTATTTCAGCAAATACCTGATGGACCCTATTTCGGGAATCTCTTACGATGAGCCTCAGCCAAATACATTCTCGTTCAACTCGCCTTATGGTGCCTGCGAAAAGTGTAATGGCCTGGGTTATATTTTTGAGGTTGATGAAGCATCGGTTATCCCTAACCCGAAACTGAGCATATTGAATGGCGGCCTTGCGCCTTTAGGCGAATACCGCGAAACCTGGATCTTCCAGGTGTTAAAGGCTCTTGCTAAAAAATATGAGTTCAGCTTATCTACCCCTATCGAAAAACTGGAGAAAGAAAAGCTGGACATAATTCTGAACGGCTCCAACGAAATGGTAACCGTTGCCGTTGAATACAACAAATGGAGCGTACAGAGTTACCAGATAACTTTTGATGGTATCATCCGCATGCTGGAAGAGCAGCAGGAACGCCGCGGCGATGAAGGCATGGACGATATGGAAAATTACCGTGTGCTAAAAACCTGCCCGGTATGCGACGGCGCAAGGCTAAAAAAAGAATCGCTGCATTTTAAGGTGGACCATAAAAACATCTTTGAACTAGCCACCATGGATATTAACGATCTGCAGGATTGGTTTAATAACCTTGAGGACAGGCTGAATGAGCGCCAGAACGTTATCGCCAAAGAAATATTAAAAGAGATACGTGCGCGTATTGTGTTTTTGCTGGATGTGGGCTTGAGCTATTTAACGCTCGACCGTACGGCTAAAACCCTTTCGGGCGGCGAGGCACAGCGCATCAGGCTGGCAACGCAGATCGGTTCGCAATTGATGAACGTAATGTATATCCTGGATGAACCGAGCATCGGCTTGCACCAGCGTGATAACGAGAGGCTCATCAACGCGTTAAAAAACCTGCGCGATCTTGGCAATACTGTGTTGGTAGTTGAGCACGATAAAGATATGATACTGGAAGCCGACCATGTGATTGATATGGGCCCGGCGGCAGGTGTACATGGCGGGCAGATTGTTGCACAAGGCACACCTGCCGAGTTAATGAAAGCGCACACGCTCACCACCTCCTACATTAACGGCGAGCGCGAAATTGCTATCCCCAAGAAAAGGCGCGAAGGCAATGGCAAGATATTAAGTCTGAAAAAAGCAATCGGCCACAACCTTAAAAAGGTAAGTGTTGATTTCCCTTTGGGTAAAATGATCGGCGTTACCGGTGTATCGGGCAGCGGTAAATCAAGTTTGATTACCGAAACATTATACCCTATCTTAAATCATCACTTTTTCAGGGCTAAAAAGCACCCGCTTCCATTTGAGAAAGTTGAAGGGCTGGAAAATATTGATAAGGTGATCGAGATCGATCAATCACCAATCGGGCGTACGCCACGCTCAAACCCGGCAACTTATACGGGCGTATTCTCCGATATCCGTAACCTGTACGTACAATTACCGGAGTCGAGGATCCGTGGATACAAACCAGGGCGCTTCTCTTTCAACGTAAAAGGCGGCCGTTGCGAAACCTGCCAGGGCGCGGGCATGAAGGTAATTGAAATGAACTTTTTACCCGATGTACAAGTGCCTTGTGAAGAATGTGGTGGCAGGCGCTACAACCGCGAAACGCTGGAAGTACGCTACCGTGGTAAATCCATCAGCGATGTACTGGATATGAGCATTGAAGATGCTACGCCATTTTTTGAACATATCCCTGCTATCTACCGTAAGGTTAAAACATTGTTGGATGTTGGTTTGGGTTATATCACACTTGGACAAGCATCAACCACCCTATCAGGCGGCGAGGCACAACGTGTTAAACTTGCAGGCGAACTATCTAAAAAAGATACAGGAAACACCTTTTACATATTGGATGAACCAACAACAGGTCTGCATTTCGAAGATATTAACGTGTTATTAGGTGTTTTAAACCAATTAGTTGATAAAGGAAACACCGTTTTAGTGATAGAACATAACCTTGATGTTATTAAGGTTGTTGACCACGTAATTGATCTTGGACCAGAAGGCGGCTCAGGTGGCGGCAGGATATTATTCAGCGGCACACCTGAAGGCTTATGTAAGGTCAAAGAAAGCTTTACGGGGCAGTTTTTGAAAAAAGAGATGGGGATTAAATAGCCCCATCTAATAATAGAAAGATATTCTTTATACTCAATTTATTATATTTGAATATGAAACCCAAAGAATTAACTTCTGATTCTCTTAACGAACAACAGTTAATGATGTTGCGCCTGTTAAAAAAGCCTATGCCAGAAGGTGATTTTATACAGATAAGGCGGCTTGCGGTTAAGCTATTGTCAAAACAAATAGATGAAGCTATTGAGGACTGGGAGGCTAACAGCAATATCACCAGTGACAGTTACGAAAAGTTAAGCAACAAACACTTTCGCAGCACACCTAAACATTAATGAAGGTTGTATTAGATTCGGATGTGCTTTAGTTGCTTTGGGCAGAAAAAGTAGGTTCAGACCTATTTGGGATTCCTTTATCGACGGCAAGTATCAATTAATAATTTCTGATGATATTGTTTTCGAGTACACAGAGATACTACAACAATATTCTGCCAGTGGTGTTGCTGAATTGATACTTGAAATATTTATTGAATCGCCGGATATCATATTTCAACAAGTCTATTACAATTGGAACGCCATTAAAGCCGACCCAGACGATAATAAGTTTTTTGATATTGCAGTTGCTGCCAATGCGGATTATCTGGTTACAAACGACGCTCATTTTAATGCTGTTAAAAATCTAGATTTCCCGTTTGTTAAAATAATAACAGCAGACAAATTTATGGATATTATAAATTCATAATTCTTTCCCAAACAAAAAGCATTAATCCTAACTTTAGGCTATATGCTGCCGTTACTTACATCCTCCCAAATTCGCGAAGCTGATGCTTATACCATCGCTCATGAGCCTATTACATCTGTTAATTTAATGGAACGCGCCTCAAAGGCGTTTGTGGGCTGGTTCATCAATCATTTTCCTGATAAAAAGCAGGCTATATCCATTTATTGCGGAACAGGCAACAATGGCGGCGACGGTTTGGCTATAGCGCGAATGCTGCATGAGCATCATTATAAGTCATTAAATGTTATTATCACACGCTTTTCCGACAAAGCCTCTGATGATTTTAACACCAACCTTAAACGCCTGCAAAAGGCCATTCCTTTAACAGAAATAAAGCCCGGTGATGATTTCCCCACAGAAGACAGTTCCGTAATTATTGACGCCATGCTGGGCAGCGGCTTAAACAAACCATTGAGTGGCGATTATAAAAAACTGGCAGATTATCTTAACGGTCTTAAAAGAACCGTAGTTGCCGTTGATGTACCCACCGGTTTTTTTACCGAAGGCGAAATTAAGCCCGAAGCCGTAGTTTTAAAAGCCGACTTAGTGATCACCTTTCAGCAGCCTAAAATTAATTTTCTACTGCCTGAATCCGGCCGGAATATGCGTTGCTGGGAGGCTGTTAATATCGGTATTGATGAAGGTTTTGTACAGTCATTAAATTCTCTTTACCAGTTTGTGGGCGAAAAGGATATCCGTAAGCTCATCAAACCACGTCACCGCTTCAGCAACAAAGGAACTTATGGCCATGCTCTGATTGTTGCAGGGCAGGCTAAAACTATGGGAGCTGCTTTAATTTCTTCTGCAGGATGCGCTCAGGCAGGTAGCGGCTTGACTACAGCATGTGTGCCCGAAAGTGGCCTCACTGCTTTAAACAGCTATATGCCCGAGATCATGGCTATTATAAGGCATGGCGATGACATGCCCGAGATCGGTTGGGATAAATTTACGGCTATGGGTATTGGACCAGGCTTAGGCGATGATGAAAATACACTGGCATTAATGACCTATATTTTCACCAACTATAAAAAGCCGGTAGTTATTGATGCTGATGCGCTAAATGTACTCTCGGCTCATAAGGAGTTATGGCCATTAATTCCCGAAGGCAGCATTTTAACCCCGCACATGAAAGAGTTCGACCGCCTGTTTGGTGAACACACCAGCTGGTGGCTGCGCCTGCAAACCGCCATTGAAAAGGCTAAGGAACTTAAAATATGTATCATACTAAAAAATGATTACACCATAAGTGCCACGCCTGATGGGAAAGCTTATTTTAATTCAACCAGTAATGCGGCTATGGCTAGTGGTGGTATGGGCGATGTGCTTACCGGTATCATTACTGCATTGCTTGCCCAGGGTTACACGCCGCAGGAGGCCTGCATTATAGGCAATTACATACATGGCAAAGCCGGTGATGAACTGGCGTTACCCAACCGAATGAACGTAGTTTTACCAAGCAAACTCGCCAATCAGTTGCCAATTACCATGGCAAAATTGAGCGCATAAAAAAAGCGGTTGTAAGTATCGTACAACCGCTAACTATTAACTGATCTTATAAAGAACAAAATACTCTAAACTAAATTACCTATAAGACACCTATAGGGTACTATTAGTTACAAAACGTAAGAAAAATTAATTTTGTTTTATAGCGAGGTTAACAACTGGCCTAAAAAGCCTTATTTTAACTAAATTTAACAAAAGAAAGAGTAATATAGAATCCTCCGGCGCTAGAATGAGCCGATAACCATCATTTGATCCATGGTTGGGTTCACACTTCCGCCTTTAGGCTCAAGTGTTACAGCAAAGGCCTGAGCCTGGGCAATGGATTGCATTTGCTTCATGTCAGCGCTATCTGATGCGGTTTTATCAAACACACCCAAACTTACAGGCTTGCCACCTACCAGGGCCCATAGCTGGTATTGGTGCGCATTGTCGTTTTGTGGCAGTTGAAGATCTGCCATATCAATCATTACTTGTTTTTTGATCGGGCTAAACGCAACCAGCATTAATGCTGATGAATGTTTGGCAGTACCTTTTAATTTTATAACCTTAAATGATGTATCACGGTAAATGCCCAACTGGTGATCCATAAATTTAACCGTGCTGCTAAAATGCTGGTTTGATGAGCTCAGGGCTACCAATTGTGTATTTGCAGTATTCAGCTGATTATACATATCAACCAGGGCAGCAACGCTTAGTATTAATAATGCCAGGCAGGCAGCAAAGGCGTATTTATAAAAACTGTTTGCTTTTGGTGCCGGGAAGGCAATAACGTTATGTTTTTTAGCAGGTTCTTTTTTGGTTGGAAAAGTATCATCGTCACCAAAATTAGTTAGCAGGCTGTTTAGTATTTTACCGCGAAGTTCTTCTGATGGCTCAATAGCATTTTCTAAGGCATAGGCTTCCATGGAACGCTCAATTTCATCCAATTCGGCTTTTACTACCGGATATTCTGAAATCATGGCTTCCACCTGGCTCTTTTCTTCCTGGGTAACATCACCCAGAACGTAAAGTTCCAATATGCCTGATTCAATATATGCCTTAATATCTTCCACTACTCAACTTTCAATTAAAATGTTTTCTAAGTTCTACTATAGCCATCCTTAAACGTGTCTTAATAGTACCCAAAGGAATGCCAAGCTCATCGGCTGCTTCCACATGAGTGTAACCTTTAAAATACACTAGTTCGAGGATAGATTTCTGCTCCGGTTTTAGTGTCTGAACCAGGTCTTTGATGCCCAATAGTTCAGGTTTGTAAACTGTGTTCCTTTGCTCGTCTATGAAAGTTACGTTATTTTCGAGTTCCTGGTTTTTATTTTGATTTTTAAAGTCTTTTGATCGTAGTTTGTCTATAGCTAAATTGCGTGCGATGTTTACCATCCAGGTAAATAAACGCCCTTTTTCAGTACTATAGCTTGAGAATGAATGCCAGATTTTTACAAAGGTTTCCTGTAAAACATCTTCGGCGGCTGCCGTATCAACAATTATACGCGAAATTACACCGTACAATGAGGACGAGTACATATCATAGAGTGCCTCAATGGCAATCTTTTCCCGGTTCCTTAGTGAAAACACTAATTCATCTTCGGTGAGTGATATTTTACCTTTCCTAGTCAACTGGGTGAAGATAGAAAGAAAATTTAGATTTCAAACAAGTGTTTTTCGGCATGGTATGATGAGCGAACTAACGGCCCGCTTTCTACATATCTAAAACCCTTTTCCAACCCAATTTGTTTGTAAAAACTAAATTGATCCGGGTGAATCCAATCTATCACCGGGTGATGGTTGCGTGTTGGCTGTAAATACTGGCCAAGTGTTAATATTTGCACACCGGCATTTAACAGGTCATCCATCGCTTCCAAAACATCCTCTTCTTTTTCTCCCAAACCCAGCATAATGCCCGATTTGGTGCGCAGGCCAGCTTTTGATATATGGCTTAAAGCCTCCAAACTACGGTCGTATTTAGCTTGTATGCGTACTTCCTTGGTTAAACGGCGTACAGTTTCCAGGTTATGTGATACTACCTCGGGGCGGGTTTCAAGCACACGTTCCAGGTTATCCCATACTCCTCTGAAATCAGGAAGTAAAGTTTCCAGTGTGGTTTCAGGGCTCTCCCTGCGTATAGCATTTATAGTTTCGGCCCAGATAATGGAGCCGCCATCTTTCAAATCATCACGGTCGACCGAGGTAATAACGCAGTGCTTAACCTGCATTAATTTCACCGAATTGGCTACGCGGTTAGGCTCATCCATGTCAACAGCCAGCGGCCTGCCCGTTGCAACTGCACAAAATGAACACGAACGCGTGCAAATATTACCCAAAATCATAAAGGTAGCAGTGCCTGCTCCCCAGCATTCGCCCATGTTAGGGCAATTGCCGCTTTCGCAAATGGTATGCAGTTTATGGGTATCAACCAAACTGCGTACGTGGGCATATTCCTTCCCTACCGGGAGTTTTACTCTAAGCCAGTCGGGCTTACGTTGTTTTTGTTCAACCGGTACTACAGGCAAATCAATCATAATGCAAATGTATGTAAAAACCCTTTATCCCCCTAACCCCCTAAAGGGGGAACATAATCAATATTACAGTTTATTGATGTTTCGTTCGGTTTTTTAAAATGATAAATTAAATTTGCCTATCCAAGCTCCTCCTTTAGGGGGCTGGGGGGATATGGCAACTATAGAAACAACTTACCTGGGCGGCCTAAGAACAGAAGCCACTCACTTACAATCCGGAACTAAAATTATTACCGATGCGCCTACCGACAACCTAGGCAAAGGTGAAGCATTTTCACCAACCGACCTGCTTGCAGAATCATTGGCGGGCTGCGCTTTAACCACTATGGCAATCATCGCGCGTGCGCACAACATTGATATAGATGGCACTACCGGTGAGGTAACTAAAGTTATGGCTCCAAACCCGCGCCGTGTGGCCGAAGTTGTGCTAAACTTTAAATTTCCAAAGGAATACACAGCCGATGAAAAGAAAATATTGGAAGATGCTGCCTGGGGTTGCCCGGTAGCCGTAAGCCTGCACCCTGATCTGAAAAAGACGATTGATTTTGGGTGGTAATATTAAGTCGGAAAGTCAGGAAGTCCGAAAGACGGAAAGTAAAAGCTATCTTGTTTTTAGACTATCTTTCGGACTTACCGACTTATGCGGACTTCCGGACTTCTTATTAAGCCACTAATACTTCCAGCGCTTCATCCACAGAAATCTCTCCATGCGATTGATCAAGTATGCATTCGCCATCCTTAATTAAAAGCATTTGCGGCGATTCGTGGTGTACATGAAAATCATGCGCCACCTGGCTTGATATATCGCGGTGTTTTATCAGGTCTAAAAAATATAAGGGCATATTAGCCGGCAGTTTATCCCAATCCAATTCAAAACGCCTTTTTGCCATCATGCTGATAGAACAGCGTGTGCTATGTTTAAAAATCAAGCTATATCCAGGTTGAGATTTTATCTCATTAAGCTGATTCGCTGATTCCAACGATGTCCAATTACTCATAAAATTATTGTTTGTGTACGCCTATTAACGTAATTACAGCGTAAGGCTGTATTAGTTTTAAGCTATTGAATAAAAAATGATATTCAAATGTTACCGGCTGTGGCGGGGATAAGAAGCATAGGCAGGGCATAATTTATTTGAGCACGATGCCAGGCTGCCTAATGTTAATGCGATAACTGCTATGTAAAGTATTTTTTTCATTTTATAAATTTTACCTATTTACGAAATTTAACCCTTTAATGTTTCAGCAAGGTGAGCCATTTTTATTGCAGTAAACGCCGCCTCGTCTCCTTTATTGCCATGTTTGCCTCCCGCGCGGTCAAATGCCTGCTGGTGATTATCAGTGGTTAACACTCCAAATATAACAGGTTTTGAATATTTTATGGATACATTACTTACCCCATTTGCAACAGCATTACAAATAAAATCAAAATGCCTTGTTTCGCCCTGTATCACACAGCCTAAACATATTACTGCATCTAACTCAAGATTTTTTAATAACAGGTCGGCACCAGAGGTTAACTCAAAACTCCCAGGAACCTGGTAAGTATGTATGTTTTCTGGCGCTGCGCCGTATTTTAGCAGGTTCTCGTAAGCGCCCTGGTATAATGCGTTGGTGATCTCGGCATTCCATTCAGCCACTACAATACCAAAACTGTATGCCGCTGCTGACGGGATCTCGCTGCCTGAAAAATCAGATAAATTTTTATGCTGGGTACTCATGGTGAGTGGGGAATGGTGAGTAGTGAGAGATTTTGAATGGCGAGAGGTGGATGGCGCGATTAAAACTCACCATTCACCCCTCACAACTCACTAATTTATTTGCGCTTCTGCGCGTGCAATGTATGCATCAATATTTTGCGCCTCAGTGCTGGCAAAATAATCTGTTTTTATTTTTTTGTAAGTCTCATCAGCCGATTTGAAATCTTTCTCAGCTTCATAAACCAAACCTAATTTTTTAAGGTACATAGGCGATAAGAATTTATTCTTAGCCTTATCAGCTGCTTTTTTAAAGTAGGTTTCAGCTTTGTCGTAATCTTTCAATTCAACATAAGCATCCCCTGTAGCCCCTAAGGCCTCAGCAGCAACCATGCTGTCATCACCGTGGTAGCTGGTTAAATTATCAACCGCTTTACTGTATTCGCCTTTGTTTAAATAAGCAACGCCTAAATAAAAGTAAGCAAGGTTAGCAGCTTTAGTATTGCTATACTCGCTTAATATTTTTGCAAAACCAGGGTAACCTGCATCACCATTTATAGCTTTGTCCCAGTCTTTTTTCTCCCAAAAATCCTGTGCAACGTGCATTTGGTTAGCTGCAGTTACCTCACGTGGGGCAAGGTACACCTTAAGATAAATAAAATAGCCTGCGGCCATTACTATAACAGCTGCTATAATAAATAACAAGCTTTTTTGGTTTTCAAGCACAAACTTTCCGCTTTTACCAAGTTTGTTATCCTCTACTACAATGTTTGTATTGTCCTGCATCTTCGACATTTCTATTCTAAAATTAAGTTTGCAAACTTACGGTTTTCTAAATTTTTCACAATACCTTTTAAATTAATTATTTAGTGAATGATGAGTGGTAAGTAGTGAGTCGACTTTTTTGTATCAATTATCTATTAATAAGCCCCTTACTTCGTTTTTAAAATTAACCGCCCACTACTCACCATTCACTACTCACTATTCACTAACTTTGTCCCCTCAATATGTATCTGCAGCAATTATCCGTCATCAACTTTAAAAACTACGCCGAAGCTGAACTTACCTTCAGCGAGGGTGTGAACGCCTTTACCGGCGATAATGGCGCGGGTAAAACCAATTTGCTTGATGCCATACACTATCTGTCGCTCTGCAAAAGCTATTTTAATCCTATTGATACCCAGCAGATAAAGCAGGATACCGATTTCTTTATCGTGAACGGCACGTTTAATAAAAACGACCACGATGAAAAGATAGCCTGCGCGGTTAAACGCAACCATAAAAAGCAATTTAAGCGCAATAAAAAGGATTACCAGCGCCTGGCCGATCATATCGGTTTGTTCCCGCTGGTGATGATATCGCCTTATGATACCAGTATTATAACCGAAGGCAGCGATGAGCGCCGTAAGTTTATTGATAATGTACTGTCACAAACTGATAATCATTACCTGGATGAGGTGATCAATTATAATAAGGTACTGAATAACCGCAACGCTTTTTTAAAACAGATTGCCGATACCGGCCGTTACGATCCGCATTTACTGGAGGTGATGGATGAGCAACTTGTTGACGCGGGTAACAGCATCTTTAAAAAACGCAAAGCTTTTATGGAAAGCTTTACCGGAATATTCAACCAGCACTACCAGTTTTTAACCGGCGGTGCCGAACGGGTTGAGTTGATCTATGAGTCGCAGTTATTGCAGGATGATTTTGCAGGCCTGCTAAAAAAGACCGTTGAACGCGATAGGGCGCTTGAGCGCACAACCGCCGGGATTCATAAGGATGATCTCATTTTTGCCATCCACGGTATGCCGATGAAAAAATTCGGATCGCAGGGACAGCAAAAATCTTTCCTGATCGCGCTGAAACTGGCTCAATATACCTTTTTAACCCGGCAAAAAGGGTTTAAACCACTGTTGTTGTTAGATGATATTTTCGATAAGCTGGATGATAAGCGCGTAACCAAACTGATGCAAATGGTATCCGACAATGATTTTGGCCAGGTATTTATCACCGATACCAGCCTGAGCCGCGTACAAACTATTTTTAGTGATATGGGTGTAGCTATTAAATTATTTAAAGTTGCAGGAGGAACAGTTGATGCGTAAAACCAATGATAAATCGCTGAAAGAGGCCATTGAGCAAATGCTTAATGTTTACAAAATAAAACGGAAGTTTGAGGAAACCTCCATAGTAGCCATCTGGCCCGAACTGGTGGGCAAATCAGTAGCCAACCGTACCAAGGAGTTATATATCAGCAATAAAAAATTGTTTCTGCGTATCGAATCCTCAGTAATAAAAAACGAATTAATGATGATGCGCAGCCAGATCATCGGCAAGATAAACGATAAAGCCAAAGAGATTTTGGTAGAAGAGATCATCTTCCTGTAAACGATAAAAGGTATATACTGCTTACTTTTTCAAGTAAACAACATATACCTTTATCATTTCCCTACCTTATATATATAGGTGTCAGAAAAAATTAGAATCTTTCGAACGCTGAGAAAAAGAAGTCGCCTTCAATTTTAGCGTTGTCATCAGAGTCAGAACCGTGAACAGCATTAGCGCTGATAGATTGTGCGAATTTTTGGCGGATAGTACCAACTTCAGCTTTTGCAGGGTCAGTAGCACCAATTAATTTACGGAAATCTTCAATAGCATTATCTTTTTCCAATATAGCCGCTACTATTGGGCCCGATGACATGAATTCGCAAAGCTCACCATAAAAAGGGCGCTCTTTGTGGATCTCATAAAACTGACCAGCTTTTTCAGGGCTTAAAGCAGTGTATTTTAACGCTACTACTTTAAAGCCGCTTTTTATGATCTGCTCTAAAATACCGCCAATATGTCCGGCTGCAACAGCATCCGGCTTAATCATTGTAAATGTTCTGTTAGTTGCCATAATTTGTTTTTTAAAAACTGCCGCAAAAGTAACGTTTTTAATTAAAATTTAAAGTTCCGTATTGAATATGAGAATATTGGTAAATAATATATCTCTATTATTAATAATACATTAAGCTTTTTTACCCGCGCAAAAAATGTTTTTCTATATATATCAATGAGTTGGAAATTTATTTAGCTTTGCAACTCTTTTTTAAATTGGATGTTAGATACTGCTTCGCTTGTTAACCTTTTAGCACAGCCCAAAAAAATAGTCATAACAACCCATCATAAACCTGATGGCGATGCTATGGGTTCATCATTGGGCCTGTACAATTATTTGATACAGCTGGGCCACCATGCAAAGGTTATCACCCCTACCGATTATCCTCATTTTTTAAGCTGGATGCCGGGCGACGAAGAAGTGATCATCTATACAGACCATACCGAACAAAGCAACACACTTATTGCCGATGCCGATATAATTTTTTGCCTCGACTTTAATGCCCTTAACCGCATTAATGAAATGGGCGAAAAAGTGGGTGAAAGCACTGCCTTAAAAGTGATGATAGACCATCACCTTGAACCGGCAGATTTTGACGATTACCGTTACTGGAATATCAACGCCTGTGCCACCGCACAATTGGTATATACTTTTATTACCGATGTGCTTAACCATAAAGAGTTGGTTAATGCTGATGTGGCTACCTGTTTATATACCGGTATCATGACGGACTCAGCATCGTTCCGCTTGCCAAACACCACCTCTGCCGTGCACCGTATAGCCGCAGATCTGATTGACGCAGGCGCGGTTAACTGGCGTATACACGAGTTGGTGTACAATAATGCATCCGAAAACCGCGTTCGCTTTTTGGGCCATTGTTTGGTTAACAGGCTGCAGGTTTATAATGAGTATAATACAGCGATTATCGCTATTACCCATGAGGACCTTGAAAAATATGATGTGATTACGGGCGACACCGAGGGGATTGTGAACTACGCCTTAGCCATAAGCAATGTACGTTTAGCGGCATTTATTGTGGAGCGAAAAGATAAAGTGAAACTTTCTTTGCGTTCAAAAGGCGATTTTCCTGCAAATGACATTTGTAAAAAGTACTTTAGCGGCGGCGGCCACCGTAATGCGGCCGGCGGTGTATCAACTGATAGCCTTGAAGAGGTTGTCAATCAGTTTAAATTAATTTTACCACAATATAAAAATCTATTAATACAATAAAAATCAAATGAAGAAAAACTTAATGTTTTTAGCTCTTGCATCACTGGGACTAGGATTAGCAAGCTGCAATGGCGGATTTAAAAAGGCTGATGGAGGGCTGTTGTATGAAATATATACGACTAAAGGAAACCCAACCATACAACCGGGTGACTTTGTAAGCCTTAACCTGATTGCAAAAACCGATGGCGACTCTATTTTATTTAGCAGTTACGATGCCGGCCGCCAAATACAAATGGCTGCTCAAAAGCCACAAACTAAAGGCGATATTTTTACAGGCCTTGCAAAATTAGCTGAAGGTGATAGCGCTACTATCAAGATCCCTGCTGATTCATTATTTAAAAAAGGACAACCTAAGCCTCCTGGCTTTAAAGGTAACTGGGTTATTTACACTCTTAAAATTGAAAAGGTAATTGCAAAAGGCAACCTTAGCGATGTAGTGTTTAACGGCCGTGTAACTGATTTCATAAAATCACAAGGCTTAATACTTAAAAAAGAAGAGCCAGCTAAGATCAAAGCTTACATTGCTCACCAAAAATTAAATGTTACGCAAACTGCTGATACCTTATATTACCAAATCACCCAACAAGGTTCCGGACCAGTACCGGTTGTTGGCGATACAGTAGTAGTTAACTACACCGGTCGTTTGCTTGGCGGTAAGGTATTTGATACTTCAGTAAAGGATACAGCTGTAAAAGAAAAAATGCAGGTTGATCCAATGCGTCAATACAAACCAATCCACATTCCTGTTGGCCAAAAAAGAGTTATAGCAGGTTGGGACGAAGGATTATTATTGCTAAACAAAGGTTCAAAAGCTACATTGGTTGTACCATCAGCCCTTGCTTATGGCGAGCGCGGTGTATCAATTATTGGCCCATTCACGCCTATCGCGTTTGATGTTGAGATCATTGATATCATCAAACCAAACCCTAATGCTCCAAAACCACAAGTACCTACTATGATGCCACCGGCACAGGCACCTGTTAAAAAATAACTTTATAACAAGCCTTCCCGTTAAAGCGGGAAGGCTTTTTGTTTTCAGATGAAAAAATATATTTATAGTATTCTACTGCTTTGCGCATTTACCGTTACAGCAAACGCGCAAAATGATCTGCAGAAAACCTCGCAGGGTGCTTTGTACAATAACTTTACAAAAAATACCGGCGACAGGATCAAAAATGATGATGTAGTAACATTACAGATCATCCAAAAAACTGATAAGGATTCTTTACTTTCAAGTACCTACGCTTTAGGGCACCCGGTACAGGTAAAAGTACAGCCAACGCAAAATGTTACCGACATGATGGAAATCTTCCCTTTATTAACATTGGGCGATAGCATCCTGGTAAAAATTCCTGCCGACTCTGTATTTAAAGGACATGAAACCAGCAGGCCTCCATTTTTCCCGGTTGGCAGTTATTTCAACTTCTACATGAAGATTCTAAAAGTGCAATCATTAAACGATGCCATTGCTGAAAGAAACGCCGAACTTGAAAAAATAAAAGCCAACGAATCAGTTGATGCAAATAAATATATCACCAGCAATAAACTGGTTATGAAAACAACGCCATCCGGTTTAAAATATGTAGTATTTAAACCTTCAACCAAACCAAAACCACGCGCTGGCGATACTGTATTGGTAAACTATACAGGCCATTTACTTAACGGCCAGGTTTTTGATACCAGCGTTGCCTCAGTTGCTGAAAACGCAGGTTTATTACAGGAAGGCCGCACTTATGAGCCTATAAGCTTTGTGCTAGGCTCAGGCCAGGTTATTAAAGGTTGGGACGAAGGTATACTATTATTAAATACCGGCGCTAAAGCCAAATTTGTTATACCATCAAGCCTGGCATATGGCGATCAGGGCCAGGGCGATACCATACCACCATACAGCACCTTAGTTTTTGATGTGGAACTGGTGGCGGTTAAGCCAATACCGCACCCCGCGGCTGCTCCGGTTAAAAAGCCGGCAACCAAAAAGAAAACTTCTCCTCCGTCTTTTTCAACAACGGCCAAAAAGAAAAGTTAAATAAAAAAGTCCCCCAATAACCCGGGGGACTTTTTTATTTTTGCACTATGGTACTTACCGATACGCACACCCATCTGTATTACGAAACCGATGGCACCAAACGTGCAGAACTTATACAACGCTGTAATGATAACAGCATCACCCGCCTGTTTTTACCTAATGTAGATACCGACTCGATAGCTAAGGTTTTTGAACTTACTGCGGCCTATCCTGCCAATTGTTTCCCTATGCTTGGCCTTCACCCTTGCTCGGTAAAGGCTGATTGGGAAGAAGAGTTAACTGTAATTATGAACGCTCATGGCGATCATCAAATATATGCCATCGGCGAAATCGGCATTGATCTTTACTGGGATAAAACATTTTTGGCCGAACAGATCATCGCGTTTAAAAAGCAAATAGCCTGGGCAAAATCATTAAAATTGCCAATCGTAATTCACTGTCGTGATGCTTTTGACGAGGTGTATAATGTATTGGTTGAAGAACAGGGCGACGACTTACGCGGCATATTCCACTGCTTTGGCGGCACATTGGAGCAAGCTGAAAAAGTGATAGCATTGGGCTTTTATTTAGGCATTGGCGGCATTATTACCTATAAAAATGCCGGTTTAGACAAAATTTTACCCCAAATTGATTTAAAGCATATCGTTTTAGAAACGGATTCTCCGTACCTTACACCGGTTCCGTACCGGGGTAAGCCTAATGAAAGTTCGTACTTAATATACGTTGCCCAAAAGGTTGCGGAACTGTACCAAAAACCAATTGAAACCGTTGCTGAGATAACTACAGCAAATTCAATACAGGTATTTGGTGTGTAATTAACAGATTTTTTTAGCATTACTATATTTTAATGAGCCAAATACTGATCATCTATACCGGTGGGACAATAGGTATGATGAGCGACCCTACTACAAAGGTGCTCAAACCCATAAATTTTGAGCAAATAATGGATAATGTACCCGAACTTGACCGCTTAAACTGCAAGATCAAGGTACACTCTTTTGATAAGATCATCGATTCATCAAATATGAATCCCGAAATATGGAGCGAACTGGCCGGGTTAATTGAATCTAACTACGATAAGGTTGATGGCTTTGTGATCCTCCACGGTTCTGATACCATGTCATTCACCGCCTCGGCATTAAGTTATATGCTCGAGAATTTGGCTAAACCGGTAATTTTCACCGGATCACAGTTACCTATTAGCGCAATCCGTACGGATGCTAAGGAAAATTTGATGACCGCCATAGAAATTGCCAACGCTAAAAAGAATGACCGTGCGCGCGTTCCCGAAGTTTGTATTTATTTTGATTATAAATTATTCAGGGGAAATCGTTCATTTAAATATAATTCATCAAAGTTCGAGGCATTCCGTTCACCTAATTATCCTATCCTGGCTGAATCAGGTGTTCACCTACGCTTTAGCGTGAACGACATCAGGGAACCTGCCGATAGCCCGATGATCGTGCATAAAAATTTAGTAAGCGATGTTGCCGTACTTAAACTCTATCCCGGCATTAGCCCTAAAGTGGTCGAAACCATTTTAACCGCCGATGTACGTGGTATTGTAATGGAAACTTTCGGCGCAGGCAATACCACTACCGAGCAATGGTTTATCGACCTGCTTGAAAACGCCATTAAAAGCGGTAAAGTGATCCTTGATATTTCGCAGTGTAAAGTAGGTACAGTTGAACTGGGCCGTTACGAAACCAGTAAGCAACTAAAAGATATTGGCGTAGCTAATGGTTACGATATGACGTATGAATCCGCTGTTACCAAAATGATGTACCTGCTCGGCCAAACCGATGATCCGCAGCTTGTAAAAGAATGGCTGGAAACCGATTTGCGCGGGGAAATTACGGTTTCGTAAAGTAATTGTCTCTTCATTTTCTCCATGCGTTATTGCGAGGAACGAAGACAACCGACCGGAGGGAGTTCATTAATGCCATTAAAAAACAAATAATAGCATTAATAATCCCCAATTAGCAGGTCCGCCCTGTATAGTTTGGGATTGCTTCGTTCCTCGCAATGACGCTTATTTATTATAATTACTCCCCCACGTTAAAATCTGTTAAATAACCGCCTCACACCTACTACTTTACCACAATCCCCCTATTTTTGAATATAACCTTAAGCATTATGTTCAAAAGCTACCTGAAACTTGCCTTGCGCAACCTGTGGAAACGTAAAACAACTACGGCAATTAATGTTTTAGGCCTGTCGATAGGTTTAGCCTGCTGCGCTTTGGTGTTCCTTTTTTTTCAGCACGATCTCAGTTTCGATAAAGGTTTTGATAACAGCGCGGATATCTACCGTATAACTTCTACTTTTAATGATGGCGGAAAAGCGCCTACGGTATCCATGCCTTATGTTACCTATCTTAAAAGTGAGATCCCCGAAATTGAGGAAGCAAGCCGTTTGGATGCGTCAAAATGTACCTGTATTGTGCAGGTAAAGGATAGTTCCGCATCTACCCCATTTACGGTTGATAATGGCTATTGGGTAGATCCTTCGTTTTTTAACATTTTCTCCTTTCATTTTTCTCAAGGCAACCGCAAAACAGCTTTGCAGGCACCCAATACTATTGTGTTATCAGCGCTATTGGCTCAAAAGCTTTTTGGCGATAAATATCCTATCGGCAAGCCTTTAAAAGCGGGCGATAATATCTACACCGTTACCGGCGTCTTTAAAAACGATTTCACCAATCATTTGGGCGCTGATTTTTTTGCATCGAACAACAGTAACGGCATACGCGAAGGTATTGCCGCTAAAATAAACTGGGTAACCGATCCAAACTATTATGCCTATATCAAACTAAAGCCCGGCAGTAATAAACAGCATGTAATTAATGAACTGAATGCTTACACCCAAAGGCATGCCGGGCCCGATCTTAAATCTACCGCTTCAAAACTAACCAATTCACTTCAGGCGCTGCTCGATATTCATTTGCATTCGTCGGAGTACCAAAGTTATCTGGAGGTTAAGCAGGGCAACCTCAGCTACCTGTATTTATTAGGCAGCATTGCGTTGGCTATACTATTATTGGGTTGTATCAATTACATGAACCTCTCAACTGCGCAAGCTGTTGACCGCGCCCGCGAAGTTGGGGTGCGCCGGGTTATGGGGGCAGGTAAATCGGCCATTCGTTACCAGTTTATGATCGAAACTATCGCTATAAGTGTGCTCGCGCTTATTGTGGCCATTGTGCTTGGCTTCCTGTTTCTTCCTTTATTCAATAAGCTTACCGGGCAAACATTATCTTTTTTCGCGCCCGAGAACAGGAGCCTTATTTTATGGATGATGCTGATCTCATTATTCACAGGTATTTTGGCAGGGCTGTATCCTGCGTTATATCTATCGGCTTTTAAACCGGTGAAAGTGTTAAAAGGTAAGGTGACTGATTCTGCAAGCCTGTTTAACTTGCGCAAGGTATTGGTATCGTTACAATTTATTATCTCAACCTTCCTGGTTTTTGCAACTATTGTTATCTGGAACCAGCTGCATTTTATGATCAACTCTAATCCGGGTTTCGATCAGGATCAGCAATTGGTTATATTCCTCAGCAGCGATCCTGCACATAACAATAACGCCTATTTTATTAATCAGCTTGCTGCTAATCCTAATTTCCAGAGCGTAACGGGCGCAACGGCTTCACTGATCTCGGGTGATATGATGTTTTACCCAACCGATAAAACCGTTACCGACAAAAAGGATGTATTTCTTGATTTTGCTGATGAAAACTATTTGAAAACACTCGATCTTAAATTGATCTCTGGCAGTAATTTCAGTGCATCTACTTTTACCAAACCGAGTGATTTTGCAAAGGATATGGAAGTGGCTGATATTGGCCGTGAAATAGTTTTGAATGAGCAAGCCGTTAAACAATATGGTTTAAACCCATACACCGCGCCCGGCCACTACATTTCACATTTTCGCGATGGCAAAGTATATACCTACAAAATTGTGGGTGTTGTTAAAGATTACCATTTCTTTTCACTGCATTCAACCATCGGGCCCATTGGTATTATTGCTTCCAACCCCAATCGTTTTACTACCGTAATTGCAAAAATAAAAGGTAATAACGCTGCTGCATCCATACAATTCATTTCCCAAAAATGGAAAGAGATTTATCCCGATGCGCCTTTCAGGTACGAGTTTTTAAACAATGTATTTAATTATGATTACAATCAGGATGCACATCAGCAGCAAATGATGGGTGCGTTCGCGTTTATAGCGATCCTTATATCATGCCTGGGTGTATTGGGGCTCATTACCTATACGCTTAGTCAAAAGGCTATGGAGATCGGCATCCGGAAAGTAATAGGTGCCAGTGTAACCAATATTGTAATGTTATTTTATAAGCAATACTTTAAACTGGTGCTCATAGCCAATGTAATTGCCTTGCCCCTTGCCTGGTATTATATGAGCAAATGGCTTAATGGTTTTGCCTATCGCATAGGGATAAGCTGGTGGATGTTTGCCGTATCGTTATCTGCAGGGGTTATTATAGCATTTTGTACCATCGCGTTTAAAACCATTAAGGCCGCCAGCGTTAACCCTGTAAAAAGTTTAAAAGCCGAATAACCTCATACTCAACAGTCTAATAATACATATCCTACGCATTTTGGTTGTATTCACTTGTTTAATGCCGTTTTAATTTTGTAAATTTAGTTTACTAATTACAAACCTGGTTTCCTCAACCAAATCGTTATTTATGAAACGGCTGCGTGCTATATGCCTGCTTATTTTACCATGCTATTGCTTTTTATCAGCAAAAGCGCAGTACTTCGACTTGCAGCCAAACAAGAAGCATGTAACTATTCACTTCCGCATAGTGCGGAACATGGTTATTATCCCCCTAAAAATAAATAACACAGGGCCATACAATTTTATATTAGATACAGGTGTTGGCCTTATGGTAATTACCCAGCCGTCATTAGTTGATTCCATTAGCATTTCCTCAAAACGCCTCATAAAAATTCCCGGCCTGGGTGTTGGCGAGGATGAAGAGGCCTATATTACACCTGTATTAAATATCGGCATCCAGGGGTTGGATAGCTATAATGTTAGTGCAGCCATATTAAAAACCGATTATTTCGGCCTTTCGAACTATGCGGGTATGCCTATACATGGTTTATTGGGCTATGAGTTTTTTAATAGCCTTGCCGTTAAACTTGACTTTGGCGATAGTACCATGGTTATTTGCAGGCCAAAAGACCTGCATGCTTACCGCAATGCGAACAAAATACCCATCACAATTGAAGACCGAAAACCTTATATGCTGGCTGATATCGTTTACCCCAACGGCAAAAAGATCAACAGTAAACTGGTAGTGGATATTGGCGCGGGGCACCCTGTTTCTATCGAGAATATGATAAAAAATAATGGATTGCCTCAAAAATTCATTGCCGCTAATTTGGGCATCGGTTTAAACGGACCTATTGATGGTTTTATAAGCCGGGTAAACGAAGTTGACCTCGGAAGATATAAAATTAAAAATGTGCTGGCATCATTTCCCGATGACAGGAGTTCGAAAATTGTTACCAGCGTATCGCGCGATGGCAACCTGGGTATTGGCCTGCTCAAAAAGTTTGATGTGATTTTTGATTATACCAATAATGCCATGTACTTAAAACCAGGCTTTCTTTACAAAGAGAGTTATGAACATGATATGAGCGGCCTTGAATACTATGCCACCGGTACGGATTATCAGCACGTGATCATCAGCCGGGTTGAACCAGGTTCAGCAGGCGACTTGATCGGGCTTGAAAAAGGTGATGAAATTGTAACTATAAACTTTAAAGCGGTTTCTAAAATGAACCTTGAAGAGATTGATGCCCTTTTTAAATCAAAAGACGAGCGGAGTATTTTATTAGAAATTTTCCACGATAACAAATACGACCAGGTTATCATTACCCTAAAGCGCAGAATTTAATAGCGAAACAGCGTGTTGCTATTTAAGTTCACTGATGTTTTCAAAAAAAGCGGTCTGCAGATCCAGTAACGATCTTACATCAATTTTTTCTCCATACATATCGAAACACAAAAATTGCGACTTTTTAACATCATTATTTTTCGCTTTTTCGAAAAAATTAAAGGTTTTAAAAAAATAATGATTGGTTGTTATGTTATTTTTCGTGTTGGTTTGTGAAGCATTCAGACTGAAGCCAATGCTATCAATCCATCTATGCACTTTTGAGTGCAGGTTGGGCCGAATGTTGTTCATAGGTTAATGTTTTAATTTTTAAACGAAATATAATCATACTTGTTTCAACCAATGAGAAAATTTTCCACACAATTGTTAACATTTCCGGTGCAAAACTCCTGTGTTTCTTACACTTAGCACCAAGGTCATTTTATTGTGACACAAAAAAGGGGCAATATATGTCCGTTTTACAGCTGATATGTAACAATGATATGATTATTAACCAATTAAAACTTATAAATGCAACCTTTGCGTATTATGCGTGTATTTATAATTCAAGCGCATCAAAAAAAACTTATGAAACCTTTTTTACTTATATTATCACTTATTTTTTTAACCACTGCATATACTTATGGTCAAACGGGCCGCGAAGTACATGGAACTATCATTGATTCAACAAAGCAATCTATCCCCGGATCAATAATCAAACTGGTATCAGACAAAGGCGACAGCACTGTTACTGCTGCCGACAATGCCGGAAAATTTGTTTTTGCAGGTATAAAAGGCACCAAGATCACCCTAAGCATAACATCAATAGGCTACCAGGCCATTAAAAAACACTATACGCTCGATAATAACACCACGCCCATGATGCTTGGTTCAATTATATTACAAACTGAATCGAATGTACTGGCACAGGTAACCATTCATGGTGTTAATGAAGTCACTTTTAAAGAAGATACTACCGAATATAAAGCCAGCGCTTATAAGGTGAGAGATAATGCACCCGTTGAAGATGTAATTAAAAAGTTACCTGGCGTTGATGTGGACGTAAACGGAAACATAACCACACAGGGCAAGCAGGTAACCAAAGTACGTATAAACGGTAAAGATTTTATGGGCGGCGACGTGCAGTCGATCACCAAGAACTTACCTGCCGACGTGGTTGAGAATATCCAGATGATTGACGACTACGGCGACCAGGCAAATTTAACCGGCGTTAAAACCGGCGACCCGGATAAGATCATGAACATCACCATCCGTAAAGACAGGAATTATGGCTACACCCTGCAGGCTACCGGCGGCGATGGTGAAGATATGCTGCCTAAAAGCGATGGTATTCCTAATGCAAACCGCTATTTAGGAACTGTAAACAGCTTTATTTTTAATGGCGATCAGCAAATTGCCATTTTGGGCAGCATTAATAATACCAATGTTAATACCTTTTCTTTTGGCTCAACCAGCACTGGTGGAGGTGGCGGTTTTGGCGGAGGTGGCGGCGGCGGAGGTCGTGGAAATGCAGCTCGTGCAGCCATGAGTTCCGGTAGTCTTATAACCAGCCAAAATGGTATTACCGATGCACATTCAATTGGTGCTAATTTCCGCGATCAATGGGGTAAACACCTTGCCGTATATGGTAGTTATAGTTTTGCCGACAACACCGTTAATACCATTACTAATAACAATCAACAAAACTTTTCTGCAACAAACCCAAGTGTTAATAACCAGAACAGTAATGAAACCGACAGGAACATTAACCATCGTTTCACATGGAATATGGAGTACACGCCAGATACCAGCAACTATGTGAAAATTACACCTACTTTTTCCTACGGCAGCGTTAACACTAACGAAAGCGAATCTGTTGCTTTATTAAGAAAGGGTGATACTACATCTGCCTATACATCAAACACCTATGCAACATCCTCGGCACCAAATTTTGGCTTGAATGTTTTATACAATCATAAATTTCAGCATCGCCATAACTTTAGTGCCTATGTTACTTTAGGTTCAACAACCAGTAACCAATATCAAAACCCGCTGTATAATTACACCGTAGGTGTGCCAACCGCTCCTGTTGATCAGATGATCACTACCTACAGCCGTACAAACAGCGTGGGTACAACATTATCATACCTATCACCAATAGGCCGCCGCGATTACCTGGAAGTGAACTACGCTTTCAACTATGCATCAACCACAAATGATAAAACGGCCGATACAAGTTCAGTTCTTCCCCCAGCTGCTTTCTTCACGCCAGATAGCGCATTGAGCAACCATTATAACTTTACATTTATGACCAACCGCTTTGGCTTAAATTATCGTTTCATTGAGAAAAAATATAACTACACTTTAGGATTGGCAGCGCAGCCAGCTGTTTTAGATGGTAATTCGCCGCAAACAGGTGCAACAACACACATTACCACTTTTAACATTATACCTACGGTTCGCTTTATCTATAATTTTTCGCGAAGCCATACTTTCATGTTTAATTATAACGGTTCAAGTTCTTCGCCGAGTTTCTCGCAATTACAGCCTGTAACTGATTTTTCAAACGCGTTATACCCGGTACAGGGTAACCCCGATCTGAAACCACAGTTTACAAACAATTTGTGGATCAGGTATAACTCGTTCGACTTTAATACAGGAAACATCTTGTTTACTAGCTTAAATTTCCAACAGATAAGCAATTACATTACTACTAATACCATAACTTTCCCTCGTACATACGCTCCCGACCCACGGTTTGCAAACACTATATTAACAAAATATGTAAATGCCGATGGTTACTACACAACCTCAGCAAACGTAGTATATGCCAAGCCGTGGGATAACCGTAAATACACATTATCGCTTACCGGTGCTGTAACTTATACTAATACAGTTGGTTATTTAACCAGTGTTGATTCAACAACATTTGCACAAACAACTGAAAAAAACATCTCGAAAAACTTACAATTTACACCCGGCTTAAAGTTCAGGGTTGATTTAACTAATATTATTGATGCGCAGTTCATCACCAATTATGCTATTAACCGCACAAACAACTCTGTACAGGATGCTATAACCGAAGGTACTTCAAACATCCGCAGCTGGAACCTGGGCGCTAACGGGAAAAACTACTTTGGCGACTGGACCTTCAGCTACGATTACTCAAAACAATTTAACTACGGTTACGCGCAAAGCTTAAATATTACCAACCCTAACATTTTAAATGTTTATCTGGAGCGCCGGTTCTTAAAAGGAAACCGTGCTACTATTCGCCTGTCGGTATTTGATTTGTTTAACGAAAACACCGGCTATGCGGCAACATCTACAGCAAGTTCATTTACCGAAACTCAAACTAATCGCCTTTCTCGCTATTACCTGGCAACATTTACCATCAGGCTGCAAAAGTTTGCAGGTAAAGCACCTGTTCAGCAGGATAGTCCTCGCGGATTCAGAAGAGAAGGAGGCGGCGGTCCGGGTGGTGGTGGACCCGGCGGCGGCGGGCCAGGCGGTGGTGGCGGCTTTGGCGGCGGACCACAATAATATTATTCTACTTATGAAAACATAAAAAAACTCGCTTGACAAAATCAAGCGAGTTTTTTATTACGTAGAGACGCAATACTTTGTGTCTTATCTATTGCTTTATTAATACGGTGTTTATAACCTGTTCAAGATCTTCCAGATCAAACGGTTTTGCCAGGTAAGTTTCGGCACCCGCATGGTCAGCAAGTAATTGAATATCGCTGTTTGCAGAAAAGTAGATGACCGGGATTGCTTTAAAGCCTCATTCATTTTGAGCGATTGCGTGGCCATAATACCGCCATCGTCAGGTATCCAGTTATCCATCAGTATCACATCCGGTAAAATACCTGCAACCCTGTCAACAATATTATTACAATTGGTGAAAGTGAATACTTCCCAGCCTTGTTCCTCTAAAATATAGCTACAGATAGAAAGGATATCTTCATCGTCATCAAAAATGATAATTTTTTTACCTGTTTTGCTCATCAGTATGGATAGTGGTATAGTTCTGCGATTATCTTAAAACTCATAAAAGAACCAAATGTTTTTGGTTATATAAAATTTATTCAGCTTTTATACAACCAAAAAGCATATCATTATGCCGCGCTTACTACAGCCTGATTTAACAACTGTTCCTGCTGTTTTTTCATTTTTGCTTTGTGTAAAAAGCGCAGGTGCAATAAACCTATCAGCAAAGCAACAACACCCTCGCCCAATACCGTGTTGGTAGTACCAACCCATTTGGAGATACTACCGATAAGCAAACCGCCCAAAGGCTGCATCCCGAAAAAAGCCATAGCGTAAAAGCTAATAACCCGGCCACGCATATTGATGTCAGACGATGTTTGTATCACCGTATTGCTGATCGTGATCTGCGACATCATACCAAAACCGGCTAGTGCTGAAAATATCAACGCCAGTATGTAATTATGCTCATGAGAAAACAGTACCAGGCCTGCGCCAAATACCAGGGTGTTTATGCCCAGTATTTTCTTAAGGTTGTGTCCTGGTTTAAGCGACGCCAGAAATATCGCTCCTGCAAATGCGCCCAGTCCTATAAAACTGTCAATAATACCAAAGGTTGATGCCGTGCCTTTAAAAACATCCCGTGCATAAAATGGGATGAGTGTGCTGTATGGTAAAACAAATAAGCTGATCAGCATCAGCATCACCAGTATAAATGATATTTCGGGGGTGCGTTTAATGTAACTGAATCCCTCCTTAAGTTCGCCGAATACATTTTTAGGGTGCGGCTTTTTAACATATTTTGGCAGCTTCATCATTAGTAAGGAGATAATAACCGCAACGAAGCTCAGGGCATTCATTAAAAAGCAAACACCATCGCCAAGGTTCTCCAATACTATACCCGCTATACCCGGGCCAATAAGCCGCGAAAGGTTTACCATGGATGAGTTAAGTGCCAGCGCGTTCGGCAGGTCATTTTTATCCTCAATCATTTCATAAACTAATGATTGCCTGGCTGGCACATCAAAAGCGTTTATTATACCCAAGACCACACTCAGGGCCAGTATTTCCCACACCACATAGTGCTTTGAAAATATGAGGATGGTTAACAAAACAGCCTGTATCATTGATGCCACTTGTGTAGTGAGCAGCACACGGTAACGGTTATACCTGTCTGATACTACCCCACCCAGCAATGAAAATAAAAACGATGGGAACTGGCTTGCGAAAAGCGTTACCCCTAACATAAGTGTGGAATGTGTAAGCGAATATATAACCCAGCTTACCGCGGTTTTCTGCATCCAGGTACCTATCAATGAAATGGATTGCCCGCCAAAATATAACCTGTAATTTCTGCTTTTAAATGCTCTGAATGTGCTTATGTTCATTATCACCCTCTCTTTTTATTCTTTAATTTGATACCGCCTTATTCAAAATCGACTATTTTAGTTAGCGGCGCTATAGCTTGTTTTAGTATTTCCTGCTCTTCGGCGGTGCAGGTCGCATTAATGGCTTTTTCAAGCCATTCGTCCCTTTCGCCGCACATTTTTAATATGAGTTGTTCGCCTTTTTCTGTTAATGATATAACAACCTTTCGCTTATCAGTTTCAGAGTTCGTGCGAATGATGAGTTCCAATTCCAAAAGGTGACTCAATATTTGCGACATCGATTGGTTGGTGATCTTTTCCATAGAGGCAAGTTCGCTTGGTAATAACCCGCCATACTGCAACAACAATCCCAATGTTGATCGCTCTGTAAGCGAAAGTTGCTGTGCAGTTACTGATTCCTTACGCAATTTCTTTATCAGCCTGGTTACAACTGTCCGCAGGTCTGATACATACTGATGGTCTTTTTCGTTACTCATAAATAGTAAGTTATACTAATAAGTTTACCTTACAAAGGTAAGGTTTGTTTTATTCACATTGTTACAGCTATTATCATTCTATTGTTATAAATAATTTATAGTATTTTACGTTAGCCATTAATTTTAGTATCTTGAACATCTACGTGTATCATTAGTAATGGTTTTCCGTTTAATGATATAACCTGTGAAACCTGTGCTGAAATGAGTGCTACTGAAAATTATGAGTTTTTAATTGACAAGATCAATACCTTCATCCGGAAGTATTATCTTAATAATCTTCTGCGCGGGCTGATCTTTTTAGGGGCGGGCTTGTTTTCGGCTTATGTAGTCATCACCCTGGGCGAATATTTCGGTAACTTCAGTATTCTGTTGCGCACTATTCTTTTTTACTTTTTCATCCTGCTAAATCTTGGGCTTATTTGCTGGCTGGTAATACCATCGCTATTGGCCTGGCTGCAATTAGGCAAAACATTAACGCATGACGAAGCTGCCGAAATTATTGGAAAACACTTCAGCGGCGTTAATGATAAATTGCTCAATACCCTCCAGCTAAAAAAACAGGCCGTTGTTGATGAGCGGCACCGGGCATTGATAGAAGCCAGTATTGATCAAAAGATCGAACTGTTGAAGCCAGTAAGTTTTCCATCGGCTATAAACATTAGTGAGAACAGTAAATACCTTAAATGGATCATAACTCCCGTAGTAGTAATTTGCGTTATCGCGTTAGCTGCGCCATCAGTTTTAACAGAAAGTACTAAGCGATTATTAAGGCATAATGAATATTTTGCGCCTGTTGCTCCATTTAAATTTATTGTTTTAAACAACTCGTTAGCTGTAGTACAAGGTCAGGATTTTAAGCTGGATCTGAAATTAGAAGGCGATAAACTGCCTGCAGATGTGTATGTAGAAACAGCCAATAATACATTCAAACTTGATAAACAAAACATCAGTCGCTTTCAATACTTGTTCAGCAATCTACAACAGAATATCGTTTTTAAGCTTACTGCAAATGGCTTTACATCTACGCCTTATGAGATCAAGGTAAACCTGAGCCCGTCATTATTACATTTTGATGTGCGCTTAACGTACCCTACTTATCTGCATAAAAAAAATGAAACATTGCCAAACGCGGGCGATCTTACCATCCCGGCAGGTACTATTGTAAACTGGCAATTCCATACCCAAAATGCTACGGGGATGGCTTTCTCAATGGATAATAAAACACAATCGCTGAATTTAAGCAGTCATGATCTTTTTGAGCATAATGAAAAGATTTACAAAAACACCGTCTATAAAATAAATCCGCTCAACACCTCGGTTAAAAACAGCGATTCGGCCAGTTACCGCATCAATGTAATTGCCGATGAGCCACCGACCATTTATGTTGAGGAAAAGCCAGACTCCATCAGTATGAAAGCGCTTTATTTTACGGGTAAGATACAGGACGATCATGGTTTTTCGTCACTTGTTTTTCATTACAAAGTTGGCGCGACCGGTGAAAATGAAACAGGAAAAGCACATTTATATACACTGCCCGTCAAGGCTGATCTGAGCCAAACACAAGCAGGCTTCTTTTACTACTGGAACTTAAAAGATATGGGCATAAAGCCGGGTGACCAGGTGACTTACTTTTTCGAGGTTGCCGATAACGATGGTGTTAATGGCCCCAAAAAAGTACGCTCGCCCGAACACACACTTAATGTTCCGGATGCAAAGCAACTGAACGAGCAATTAAATGCAGGCACACAATCGGTTAAGCAAAAAATGCAGTCGGCCATAAAAATTGCCGGGCAGGTGGAGCATGATTCGCAAAAACTGAATGAAATGTTATTGAACAAAAATACCATATCATTCGATGAAAAAAAGCAGATTGAAGACCTCCTGCAGAAGAAGAAAGACCTTGATGACCTGGTAAAAGATATCCAAAACGAGAATAAAAAGAACGAATACAACCGCCAGGAAAATCAGCAGCAGGATCAGGATATGATCGCGAAGCAAAAGGAAATGGAGAAGCTATTCAACAATGTGCTCGATCCAAAAACCCAGCAAATGCTCCAAAACCTGCAGCAGCTTTTACAAAAAGATCAAAAGGATGCTACCCGCGATGAACTGGCAAAGATGCAGACGGACAATAAATCGCTGAAAAAAGAACTCGACCGCATGCTGGAACTTTATAAAAAGCTGGCATTTGATCAGAAATTAGATCAAACGGCAAATCAGCTTAACCAATTGGCACGGCAGCAGCAAAAATTGGCTGATCAGAATAAACAACCAAATACCGATACAAAAGCAGCACAGCAGGAGCAGCAAAAAGTAGCCAATGATTTTCAGGATGTTAAAAAAGCATTGGATGATCTGAAAAAAGAGAACGATCAGAATGAGCAAAAGATGGATTTCGAAGATCCATCAAAAGATGTTAAAAACATAGACGATCAAATGCAGCAAAGCAGTGATGATCTGCAAAAAAACAGCAGTTCAAAAGCAGCACAATCGCAGCAGCAGGCAGCTAAGCAAATGCAGCAGCTTGCTAACAAAATGAAACAAAAAAACGAAGAGGGTGAAGAGGCTGAAAACAATATAGATATACAGCAGCTGCGTGAGTTGTTGAAAAACCTGGTGAATAGTTCCTTTCAGCAGGAAAACATCATGCAAACATTAAAAGGTACCAGCCCTACCGACCCTAATTATATCACGCTTGCGCAAAAACAAAAGGATATAAAGGACAACCTTAAAACGGCTGAAGATAGTTTGTATGCACTGAGCCGCCATGTGCCGCAGATACAATCAACAGTAAATAAAGAAATTACCGGGATAAATGACCATATTGATAAAGCATTGGTTAATTTAGGTGACCGGCAAACACCCGAAGCATCCGGTAATCAGCAGTTTGCGATGACGGCCATGAACAATTTGGCACTAATGTTGAGTGAAGCGCTGGAACAATTGCAGAATATGCAAAAAAACGGCCAGGGAAAAGGGAAAGGAAAAAAGCAATCTCTTGCCCAATTGGCACAAATGCAACAGCAATTGAACCAGAATATGCAAAAAGCACGTGAACAAATGCAACAACAAGGCAACCAGGGGCAAAATGGCCAGAAACAAGGTCAGGGAACGCCCAAAGCGGGCCAGGGCAATAATATGAGCGAGCAATTGGCTAAAATGGCAAGGCAGCAGCAAATGATACGTGAGATGCTGCAACAGATTAACCAGGACGAAAACAAGGATGGAAGAAATGGATTAGGCGATCTGGATAAAATTTCGCAACAAATGGAACAAAACGAGCGCGATCTCGTAAACAAGAGAATCACCGATGAAGCATTAAAAAGGCAACAGCAGATCCAAAGCAGATTACTGGATGCGGAAAAGGCTGACCAACAGCGCGAACAAGATCAGCAGCGCGAAAGTCATGCCGGCAAAGACATGCCTCCCGGGTATATAAAAGCATTGCAGGATTACCAACAGGCCAAAGCAAAACAGACAGAACAGATCAGAACGGTATCTCCGGCACTTAACTTATATTATAAACAAAGAATAAATTTGTACTTTGATCAAATTAATGCCAAGTAATATGGAAGAGGAAAAAGTTCGGGTAGGCAAATTATACACCTTACAGCTTCAGGCCAAAGAGGAAAGTATAGCTCAACTGGAAAATTTAATAGAAAACATAGCGGACAAATACGAAATAAGCGAAGATACCTTTGCTAATATGATGACTTGCCTTAATGAAGCTTTGATCAATGCCATGAAACATGGCAATAAAATGGATCCCAATAAAAAGGTAATTATAAATGCTGAGGTTGAACCAAAACGTATTGTGTGGACCGTTACTGACGAAGGCGAAGGATTTGATTACACGCATCTGCCCGATCCTACCGCGCCCGAGAATTTGGAAAATTTAACCGGCCGTGGTGTATTTATCATAAAACACCTTGCCGACCAGTGCATATTTAATGCTTCTGGCAATGAGATTGAACTTCATTTTAAGATCTGATGCCCGCTATACAGTTTTTTGAAGAGGATATTGTTTACAAGTTAAAGAACAAAACACAGGTAAGGCAATGGATAACAGATACCATACTTGCCGAAGGCTATAAATTAAAGGAACTTACCTATATTTTTTGCTCTGATGCCTACCTGTTGCAAATAAACCAGCAATACCTTGATCATGACACCTATACAGATATTGTAACCTTCGATAATTCGGAGGATGAAGGTGTAATTGTCAGTGATATTTTTATTTCGATTGACCGCATCAGGGAGAACGCGGCCAAGTTTGGTGTTACCGAAACCACTGAATTGCATCGTGTAATTATACATGGCGTTTTGCACCTTTTAGGCTACAAGGACAAGGCTGTGGCTGATAAGAATAAAATGACACAAAAAGAAGATTTCTATTTGAACAAGCGAAGCTTTATTAGCTAATTTTACGTTATAAACACATTATTATAAAAACAATTAGCCATGAAATTATTAGCGATCTTTTTAACTTTAATGCTGATCACGCCAGCAGCTGAAGTTTATCAGTTTAAATTAAAAACCATTGACGGTCAGGATTTTTCTTTAGCCAAATACAAAGGCAAAAAGATATTAGTAGTTAATACTGCATCAAAATGCGGCTACACCCCACAATATGCCGACCTGCAAAAACTGGCAGAGTTGTATAAAGACAAAGTTGTAGTAGTTGGTTTCCCTGAAAACAACTTTGCTAATCAGGATCCAGGTACCAATGCCGAAATTAAAAACTTTTGCACAGGCAAATACAGCGTTACTTTCCCGTTAAGCGAAAAAGTAAGCGTTAAAGGTGATGATATTGCACCTCTGTTTAAATATCTGACAGAAGCACCAAACCCTGATTTTACCGGCGAAATAAAATGGAACTTTGAGAAATTCCTGCTTGATGAAAATGGTAAGCTGATCCATCGTTACCGTTCAGCAGTAAAACCGTTGGATCCATCAATTACAAATGCATTATAAGCGTAAAACAATTATAAAAGAAAAGCCACTGAACATTATTCAGTGGCTTTTCTTTTGCGTGTATATATTCTCAATCTTTACCTGATTTCTTAGCCTTTTTAGTAGAATCCTGCTGCGCCTTCTGATCTTTCTGATCGCTTTTAACCTTCGCTATTGAATCCTGTTTGGCTTTTTGGGCCTTTTTCTTTTTGTTAAAATAACCCTTCAGTAAAAAGTTATGCTGTGCCGCGGTAAGGTCCTCGTTTAAGGTTGAGGTGGTGGTGTGCACATTTGCCATAGTTGTTTTTGCCTGCTTAACCGTAGCATCAAGATCCTTTGCCATTTTATCGTCATTCAGTAATCGGCCAAGGCTTCCTTTACCCCCATTTACTTTGCCGGTAATATCCGCCAGGTTTTGTATCAGGTTACCTGCATTATCCGCTATACCGGTTAACTTGCTCATTACTTTGTCAATATCCATAGGGTTTACCGTAGCCAGCTGGGCACCGTTTTGTACCTCTTGTGTACCACCGGCACCTCCGGGAGCAACCACTATTAATTTATCGCCCATTAAACCATCGCTGCCAATACTCATTTTTGAGTCGGATTTAATGAATTTTTTAACGCTTGTATTCAAAGTAAGGTCAACCCTTACAGAACTATCCGTTACAATGGTTATGGCATCAACAACACCTACGTTAATACCTGCAAAGCGTACGTTGTTACCAACCTGCAGGCCATTTACGTTTTTAAACCTGCCATAAACATTAAATGTGGAGTTAAAAAGGCTTTTCTTACTCCCTAACAGAAACACAGCCAATACCAGCACTACTAAGCCGGCAAAGGTGAATAACCCTATTTTTATTTTTTGAGATGCGGTAGTTTTCATGATATATCCTTAAAAAATTCTTTTACAATTTGGTCTTTTGATTTATGGAGGGTTTCAAATGTGCCCTCAGCTATATATTTTCCATCGTTCATAATCACCACACGATCAGCAGTTATGCGTGCGCATTCCATATCGTGGGTGATGATGATAGAGGTAGTTTTATATTTCTTTTGCATTGATAAGATCAACTCACTTATCTCCCTGGATGTTATCGGGTCGAGTCCTGTTGTTGGTTCATCGTACAGCATTATTTCGGGTTTTATGATCAGCGTACGTGCTAAACCTATCCGTTTGCGCATACCACCAGAGAGATCTGAGGGCAGTTTATCGACCGCATCAAGCAATCCCACGCCTTCTAAAACCTCATTTATGCGTTCCTCTATCTCGTGTTCATCTTTCAGCTTTAAAACCCTTGTAAGCGGAAATTCAAGGTTTTCGCGCACCGTCATCGAGTCATAAAGTGCGCCGCTTTGGAAAAGGAAGCCTATTTTCATCCGCAATTGCTTCAGTTCCTCGGCATTCATATCGGCTACCTCATCACCAAAAACTTTAAGTGAGCCACCATCCGGCACCAGCATACCCACTATACATTGTATAGTAACAGATTTTCCCTGACCGGATTTCCCCAGTACCACCACGTTTTCGCCCGCATGTACTTCGAGGTTAATATCCTTCAACACTTCCTTTTTGCCAAAAGACTTTTTTAAGCCTTTAATAGCTATAACTACCTCTTTTTTAGTAGATTTTGCCGGCGCTTTCGATTGAGCCTTATGTTCTTTTACCTCTTCCATACTACTTATAAAATAATATACTGGTTATTTGAACAGCTATCGCATCAATTACAAAAACCCATAAGGATGCCGTTACAACAGCCGAATTTGCCGCTATACCAACACTTTCCGTACCTTTATTTGAGTTGTAGCCCTTATAACATCCCACAAAACCAATGGCAAAGCCAAAGAATATGGTTTTTACAAATGCAGGTAAAAAATCAGAGAAATCTATTGCGGCTACGCACTTATGGAAGTATAAAACATAGCTGATGCTATCGGTAATGTTTAAGGCTATAAAGCCTCCTATCAACCCAATTACATCGCCAATTATAGTGAGCAAGGGAACCATGCAGGTTACAGCCAGGATGCGTGTAACCACCAAATACTGCAGCGGACTAGCGCCCGATACCTCCATAGCATCAATTTGCTCGGTTACCTTCATGCTGCCCAACTCGGCACCTATGCTTGAGGCTATTTTACCCGAGCAGATGAGCGCTGTAATTACAGGCCCGATCTCGCGGATGAGTGACACACTTAAAGTGGTCGGCAACATGCTCTCCTCGCCAAACGATACCAATGAGGGCCTTAATTGCAGTATAAGTACCGCCCCCATTATAAAAGAGGTTATGCCAACCAGCATCATCGATCGGTAACCGATCTCATAACACTGCCGCACAAATTCCGACCACTCGAAACCTCCTGTAAAAATATTTCTTAAAAAACTGGTGAAGAAAACGCATTGATCGCCAATGCCTGCAAACCATTTTCTCCAGCCTGTGAGCTCATGCTCCTGTACTGCTGCCATAGGTATTAGTTAAGTGTCTGTTACAACAAATAATTAGCTATTTGTTTTGTTAACGTTCAAAAAAAAACTTAACCTTGGCTTAACGCAGCGGCTTATTACATAGGCACTTCTATTAAAAGTAAACGGGATTTCGCTTCGGTTATAATTGATATCGAACTGGTATTATAAACACCCAAAGCATCCTTTTTGTTTAAAGTTGTACCGTCTATTTCAGCAGCACCATCCATCACAAATATATAAACACCATTGCCCGGTTGTTTAATTTCATATGTAAATTGCTTTCCCGCTTCAAAATCCCCCATAGAGAATGTAGCATCCTGGTTTATCCAAAGCGTATCAGCATTTTTATCCGGAGATATTAACGTGGTCAGTTCATTCAGTTTTAAAACATTGGTAAAATTCTTCTGATCATACCGTGGTTTAATGTTTCTTTCCTTAGGGAAAAGCCAGATCTGTAAGGTATTGGCCGCCTCTGTTTTGGAATGATTATACTCCGAATGCGTAACCCCGCTCCCAGCCGACATTACCTGTACTTCACCCGCGTGTATCACACCGATATTGCCCATACTATCCTTATGCTCCAATGCGCCTGAAATTGGAATGGTGATGATCTCCATATTATCGTGCGGATGCGTTCCAAAGCCTTTGCCGCCTGCAATAATATCGTCATTTAATACCCTTAAAGCGCCAAAGTGTATCTTCTCCGGGTCATAATATGAAGCGAAGCTGAAAGAGAAATTTGCCTTTAACCAACCTATATCGTTGTGGCCGCGTTTATCAGCGGCATAATATATTTTTTCCATGATCATTATATTTATATGTTTAAACACGCAATTTTTATTCCATAATTTAATTATATGTATTTTTGCAAGGAAATTTGTTTATATATGGCATATAAAGCTATAATTGCAGGCGCAAGCGGACTAATTGGCAGTGAATTGTTAACCATACTGCTAAACCAGTCGGAGTACGCAGAAGTGGTGATTTTAGTTAGAAAATCAACAGGTATTCAGCATTCAAAATTAAAGGAGTTGGTTATTGATTATGACCAGTTGGATAATTATGCGGATGGGATAACCGGCCACGCCATATTCAGTTGCCTGGGTACAACAAATAATAAAACACCGGATAAAAATATCTATCGCAAAATAGATCATGATTACCCGGTTAAGCTGGCACAATTAGGATTGAAAAATGACGTTAAGCAATTTCACTTAGTATCGTCGCTTGGTGCTGATTCCAAATCATCAACCTTTTACCTTAAACTAAAAGGCGAAACAGATGATGACATTCAAAAAGTAGGGTTAAAAACTGTGCATATCTATCAGCCATCATTTATAACTGGTGATAGGAAAGAATACAGATTATCTGAAAAGATATTGATCCCGATAATGAAGTTTATCGACCCTTTATTATTTGGCAGTTTTAAAAAATATAGGAGCATATCAGCGCAAACCATCGCGATGGCTATGTTCAAACAATCAATTACTAACGACGAGGGCGTATTTATACATCCCTCCGATAATATAAAACAAATAGCGTGAGTACTTATGTTTCTGCCGAAAACCTCGGCCATTCTTTTCATGATAAGTGGTTGTTTAAAAATGTAACCATTGGCATTAACCGCGGGCGCAGGGTTGCGTTGGTAGGCATTAATGGTGCAGGAAAATCAACCCTGTTAAAGCTTTTGGCTGGTGATTTTTTACCAACCGAGGGTAAAGTTGTACGTAGTCGTGATTTGAGGTTGGGCTACCTGGAACAAGATCCGCACTTTAAAAATGCCGTTACCATCAGCGATTATATTTTCCATGCTGATAATGTGCAGCAGCAGGCAATCCGTAAATACGAAGAATTGCTGGAAAATGACCCCGATAATGCCAAAGCCATTGATAAAGCGATGGAAGAATTGGGTGATGTGGATGCCTGGGAATATGAATATAAGATCAAAACTATTTTAGGCCGGTTAGATATTCATCATTTAAATCAGCATATAGATACCCTATCGGGCGGACAAAAGAAACGTTTGGCCCTTGCACGCTTATTAATTGAAGATCCGGATATCTATATTTTAGATGAGCCTACCAACCATTTGGACATTGACACCATTGAGTGGCTTGAGAAATTACTGACAGAAGGATCGAAAACTATACTAATGGTTACGCACGACAGGTATTTTCTGGATAACGTCTGTAATGAGATATTGGAGATAGACCGTGGCAAGATGATCCCCTATGTAGGTAATTATGGTTACTACCTGGAGAAAAAAGCAGAACGTGAAGCTTCAGATGAAGCACAGTTCCAAAAGAACAGCAATTTATTAAAGAAGGAATTGGAGTGGATGCGCAGGCAACCACAGGCTCGAGGCACCAAATCAAAGGCACGTATTGATGCTTTTTATGAATTGGAAGAGAAAACTAAGAACACAGGCTTAAAAGAAAAGGTTGAACTTAGCGTTAAAACAGCACGCCAGGGCAACAAGATCATGGAGTTGCACCATATCAGCAAAGCCTTTAACGGGATCACTTATACCGATAACTTCAGCTATGTATTTAAAAAAGGGGATAGAATTGGTTTAGCAGGTAAGAATGGTAGCGGTAAATCTACCTTGTTAAACATGATAACCGGCTCACTTAATCCTGATAAAGGCACTATAGAAACTGGTGAGACTACTGTATTGGGCTATTTTCATCAGGCGGGCATTACTTTTAAGGACGATGAACGTGTAATTGATGTGGTTAAAAACGTAGCAGAGTTTATTACTATGGCTGATGGCAAAACCATTTCAGCCTCTGCCCTGCTTACTTTGTTCCTTTTCCCGCCAGCTAAGCAGTATGGTTTTATTGCCAATTTAAGTGGTGGTGAAAAGAAAAGGCTGCAATTAATGAGCATCCTGATGAAGAACCCTAACTTCCTGATACTGGATGAGCCCACTAATGATCTGGATATTGATACCTTGAATGTACTGGAAGAGTTCCTGACCAACTATGGCGGCGTCCTCATGATGGTATCGCACGATAGGTATTTATTGGATAAGTTAACCGATCAGCTGTTTATTGTAGAAGAAAAAGGCCATGTACGTATCTATAATGGCAACTATTCATCATATCGTATTGAGCAGGAAGAAGCACGTCAGCAGAAGAAAAACCCTGTTGCAATAGCACCTCAACCCGTTCAGGCTAAGAAAAGCAAGCTGAGTTTTAAAGAAACAAAGGAACTTGAAACACTGGAACAAGAGATAGCTAAGATTGAAAAGCAGATAGCTGATTGCAATAAAGAACTGGATACGGCAGGTATTGCACCCAGTAAATTAAATGAGGTACTGGATAAGATCAACACTTTAAACAGCCAGCTTGATGAGAAAAGCATCCGCTGGATAGAGTTAACCGAACTAAAAGAATCATAAATAAATGAAGATATCAGACATTATAGCTTCAATAGGTGTTATTATTCTTTTAATAGCATTCCTGTTAAACTTATATAAAAAGTTATCTGCAACAAGCAGAGTATACACTTTTATGAACTTTTTAGGTGCTGCTATATGTGGTTTTTCATCATATTTAATAAAATTTTATCCATTTGTAGTACTGGAAAGCATCTGGTCATTGTTTGCATTAGTATCATTGTTTAAGGTTTCACGTGGAAAATTAGACGATAATAAGTAATAAATTAAATGTTCCACGTGGAACATTCCGGGGTTTATCGGCTCAATAGTTAAAAAATAATCATTAATGTTTCACGTGGAACGTTAATAAAAAGAGAAGAATAACGTTCTATATACAGAACGGTTTATAGGTAAATAGCCATGTTTAAGAAGTATAATGTAATAGTAGTTGGCGCAGGCCATGCCGGTTGCGAAGCAGCAGCGGCAGCAGCCAACCTTGGTTCATCGGTATTATTGGTCACCATGAATATGGGTACCATAGCACAGATGAGTTGTAACCCTGCTATGGGTGGTGTTGCCAAAGGGCAGATAGTACGTGAGATTGATGCGATGGGTGGTTATTCAGGTATCATTACGGATAAAACATCCCTTCAATTTAGGATGTTGAACAAGTCAAAAGGCCCTGCTATGTGGAGCCCTCGTGCGCAAAGCGATCGTATGCGTTTTGCTGAGGAATGGCGTTTAGCATTAGAGAGAACCCCAAACGTTGACTTTTGGCAGGATACCGTTACTTCATTATTAGTAAAAAACAATACCGTTTGTGGTGTTAAAACATCAATAGGTATAGAGATAGAAGCTGACTCAGTAGTACTAACTAATGGTACTTTTTTAAACGGGGTAATACATATAGGCGAGAAACGTTTTGGCGGTGGCCGAACAGGTGAGAAAGCAGCAACAGGTTTAACTGAGCAGTTGGTTGAATTAGGTTTTGAATCGGGCAGGATGAAGACAGGTACCCCACCCCGTGTGGATGGCAGGAGCCTAAACTATTCATTAATGGAAGAACAGTGGGGTGATGAAGAACGTGGTCGTTTTTCATATACTGATGTAGAACTTGCCACTGATCAACGCTGTTGCTGGATAACGTATACCAATAGTAAAGTACACGAAACTTTAAAGGAAGGATTTGAAAGATCACCGATGTTTACCGGCAGGATTAAAGGCCTTGGCCCGCGTTATTGCCCTTCAATTGAAGACAAGATAAACCGCTTTGCTGAACGCGAACGCCACCAGATATTTGTTGAACCTGAAGGATGGAATACAGTAGAGATCTATGTAAATGGTTTTTCTACTTCATTACCTGAAGAGATCCAATACAAAGCATTGACCCAGATACCAGGCTTTGAAACAGTAAAAATGTTCAGGCCTGGTTATGCTATTGAGTACGATTTCTTCCCTCCTACCCAATTGAGTTTAACATTAGAAACAAAACAGATCAGCAACCTTTATTTCGCAGGACAAATAAACGGAACTACTGGTTATGAAGAAGCGGCATCACAAGGTTTCATTGCTGGGATTAATGCACACCAAAAAATCAATGATAAACATGAACTGATATTAAAAAGATCAGAATCATATATAGGCGTATTAATAGATGACCTGGTGACGAAAGGTACTGAAGAGCCTTATCGTATGTTTACTTCAAGAGCCGAACATCGTTTATTGCTACGTCAGGATAATGCGGATATCAGGCTTAGCCCTATTGGTCATGAATTAGGATTGATCAATGATGAGCGTTTGGAGCGGGTAAATAAAAAGATCAAAAATTCTGATGAGATTGTTGCTTATACCAAAGCCCGATCAATTGATCCGGCTAATGTGAATACATTATTAGAGTCGCTGGAGACAAGCCCTATTTCGCAAGGTGCTAAATTATTTAATTTATTGAGCAGGCCACAGGTTGCTTTTACTGATCTGAGAAAGGCTGATTCGGCCCTTGATGAACTCCTGTCAAAATATGATAAAGAAACTGTTGAGCAGGCTGAAATAAAAATTAAATATGAGAGTTATTTTGAAAAGGAAATGGATATTGTGGATCGTATGAAAAAAATGGAGGACCGGGAAATAAATGCCGCGTTTGATTATCACACTTTGCAGTCGCTTTCAAAAGAGGCGCGCGAAAAGTTGATGAAGATAAAACCGCGCACTTTAGGCCAGGCATCACGTATTTCGGGCGTTTCACCATCTGATATCTCCGTTTTAATGGTTCATATGTCAAGGTAAGCTTATAATTAACTGTAAATCAATATAATATAAAAATATTCTATTAGAGCCATTATTTTTAATTTTGAATATCAACCGTTGTCGAAACCTAAAAATCGTTTATAGCCAATAAAAACCATGTTAAACAAAAAAGAGCCGTTTTTTTATAAAAATTTATTGTTTATAGCTATAGTTTTAATGATTTTTGGATGTGCCAGCCAGCAGTTACCCCATGGCGGGCCAAAAGATGTTACCCCTCCCCGATTGTTGAAGGCAACGCCTCCAAACATGACAAGGCACTTTGCGGCAAAAACTGTTCGACTGGATTTTGATGAATATTTTAAACTAAACAATCAGTTTACCGAAATCACCATGAGCCCGGTACAGGACAAACAACCGGAGTTTAAAATTAAGGACAAAAGCCTGGTGATAAATTTTAAGGACACCCTGCAGAAAAATACAACCTACGTTATTAACTTCGGTAAAGCGATACAGGATGTAAACGAAGGCAACACTTTAAAGAATTTCACTTATGTTTTTTCAACCGGCCCGCATATCGATTCACTCAGCGTATCGGGTAATGTTACCAACTCTATAACACAACAAAGAGAAAAAGATGTAACAGTAATGCTTTTCCCTTTGGATAAAGATTCAGTGTACTTTGGTAAAAAGAAACCTACCATTTATGCTACAACCGATACTGCCGGCAATTTCTCGTTAAACAACCTGCACGATGGAGATTATACTATTTACGCTTTAAAAGAGAACAGTCCCGACAGAATTTATGATAAAGACGATGAGTTGATCGCTTTCCTGAAAAAACCAATCCGCCTTTATTCGGATACATCAGATATAAAGCTATCCCTGTTTCAACAGGATCCGCAGAAATTTAGGATGGTTGAAAACAAGTTTGACCAGGATGGAAAACTATTGATGGTGTTCAACAAAAAGCTGATCAACCCTTCTATAAAGGTTATTTATCCACCAGCGCTGGATAACTTAAAAATAGTTGAGTTCAGCAAAACTAATGACACTGCAAGGCTCTACATGAAGAATATGGATTTTGATTCGTTACGTGTAGCTATTATTGAAAATGGTAAACCTATCGACAGTATATCAAAAGAAAAAGGCAGAAAAGAGACCTTTAAAAAGGATTTTACATTTGTATTGAGCAGTGGTGCCAATAATAAGTTAAAACCTTTTACCGACCTCCTAATAACGGCAACAGCCCCTATAGATAATGTAGATGAATCACAAATAACCTTAAGTGAGGATTCAACGTCTGTACCATTCAATTTGGTAAAGGATACATCCGGTACCAGGAAATTCTCTATTAAATACCGTTGGAAACAGGATGCCAAGTATATTATTGATTTTGAGCCAGGTGCATTCACCAGTATTTACGGGCAGAAAAACATAAAGTTTGTTAAGTCATTTTCCATCGATAAAGTTGAGAACTATAGCACCTTAACACTGCACGTAACAGTTCCTGATACATCAAAACAATATATAGTTCAGTTTTACCAGGATAATAAAAACATACTTAACAGCTACCCGATAACTAAAAACGGAAATATAATTTACAAGAATTACCTCACAGGTAAATATCATATACGAGTAGTATACGATTCAAATAAAAATGGTAAGTGGGATACTGGTAATGTTAAAAAGAAACTATACCCTGAAAATATTTGGATAGACCCAACAGAAATAACCCTACGGCCTAATTGGGATGCGGAGGACAAGCTGGAGATACCGAGGGAAGTTGTTATACCGTAACGATATATTAACAGTCATCCCGAACTTGTTTCGGGATGACTGTTAATATGTTTATCTATTCTTTAAACCAACCCGAATACATGATATAATTATTCGGTAAACGTGTCAGCATTTCTCGCTGCGCATCAGTAATTAGTTTTATCTTTTTTGCAGGAGTACCGGCATATAAATATCCTGATTCACAAAGGGTTTTTTCTAAAACAACCGAACCTGCAGCTATAATAACAAATGGTTCTACAACGGCGTGATCCATTACTATTGCTCCCATACCTACCAATACATTATCATGCAATGTACAGCCATGTACCAGTGCGTTATGCCCTATAGATACATTATTACCAATGTTAGTAGGCGCGTATTGATAGCTGCAATGAATAACTGCACCGTCCTGTATATTGGTATTGTTGCCTATCTTAATATAATGTACATCGCCCCGGATAACAGCATTAAACCAAACGGAACATTTATCACCCATAACCACATCACCAACTATAGTAGCATTTTCGGCTATAAAACATTCCGATCCCCAAACCGGGCTTTTATCTTTTACTGGTAATATCAGCGGCATATATTCAATTATTTGATTGAGCGATTTATTGAATTATTGATTTAAAAATTTTTATGTTTGATAAATTTTAAAGCGGAAATAGCTCAGCTGGTAGAGCATCAGTTTCCCAAACTGAAGGTCGCGAGTTCGAACCTCGTTTTCCGCTCTTTAAAACACCGTATCATGTACCTGCTCTTCATGCACAGGATAATCAGTAGTATAATGTAAGCCCCTGCTCTCTTTTCTTAACATGGCCGATTTTACAACTAAATAAGATACCTGTATTAAATTACGCAACTCGCAAAGCTTTACTGACAGTTTGGTTCTTTTATAAAATGTTTCTGTTTCCTCGTATAATAAGCCTAAACGACGCATGGCACGTTCCAGCCTGAAATCAGATCGGACAATACCCACATAATCATTCATCAGCTTCTGCATTTCACGAACGTTGTGTGTTACCAGGATATCTTCGTTTGAGAGTTGTACACCTTTTTCATCCCAATCAGGGATCTCAGTCGGGATCACATTATTTTCGAATTGCTTTATTGCATCTTCATAAATACGGTGTGCAAAAACTAATGCCTCTAATAATGAATTGGATGCCAAACGGTTAGCACCATGTAAGCCAGTTGATGAACATTCGCCGCAGGCATATAACCTTAATATAGATGAACGGCCAACGTGATCAACCATAATACCACCGCACATGTAATGACAGGCCGGTGCAACAGGGATCATATCCTTGGTCATATCAATCCCGATCTCTAAACACTTGGCATATATATTAGGGAAATGCGCCAGTATATCTTTTTTATTACGATGACGGATATCCAGGTAAACATAATCCTCGCCTGATTTTTTTATTTCGGCATCAATTGCCCTGGCAACTATATCCCTAGGTGCCAATGATTTACGTGGATCATACTCCTGCATAAATTCTTCGCCATTAGTTCTTTTCAACACACCACCAAAACCACGTACAGCTTCTGATATTAAAAAGGAAGGATATTCGCCCGGATTATATAATGCTGTTGGATGGAACTGGATAAACTCCATATTCCTAACCTTACCCTTTGCACGGTAAACCATAGCAATACCATCACCGGTGGCAATAGTTGGGTTAGTAGTAATTGAATAAATATGACCTGCACCACCTGATGCCATTACGGTTACCTTAGATAATATCTTATCAACAGTATTGGTATGTGTATCTAAAGCGTAAATACCGTAACAGGTAATATCATCACTGGCTTTATTCACATAATCGCCCAAATGGTGTTGGGTAATTACATCAACAGCGAAATAATGCGTTAATATTTCAATATTAGGGTTTTTGTGGATCTCTTCTAATAAAGAACGTTCAATTTCAAAGCCGGTAATATCCTTATAATGTAATACACGGAATTCAGAGTGACCACCTTCCTTTGCCAGGTCATAAAAACCCTCATTTGTCTTGTCGAAATTGGTTCCGTAATCAATAATCTCGCGAATTCGCTCCGGGCCTTCTTTTACTACGGCTTCCACAACTTCTATGTCGCAAAGTCCATCTCCCGATATTAAGGTGTCATTTATATGTTTTTCAAAAGAATCCTCTTTTTTATCCACAACTACTGCTACACCACCCTGGGCGTACTTAGTGTTCGATTCGTCTTCATTAGCCTTTGTAACTATCAGAACCTTACCATGCTTTGCTGCTTTAAGTGCAAAACTCAATCCGGCTATCCCTGATCCCACTACAAGGAAATCAACATTCCTGGTCATAAATTATATATAAGATGTGTAAAATTAATGCTTCTGTTAGTAATAGGCATTAAAGATGTTAATTTTGTGTAAGTAAATACTTAATAAAATGTTTGACGGTGGATAAGTGTGAATTTTATGACAAACACACCCAATCTTTAAGCTACTTTTAAGCCACTAAAGTGAAATAACTAACATTTATTAACCAACTGAAATATTAACAAAACTGTTTTAAAAAAATATCATGGTTTATAAATACATCTATAAATCAGCAGGATGAAATAAAATCTATGTATATTAAATGTTAGTAAATTATTAAAAACAATAATTCAAGTAAAAAGTATCACAACTTTTAAACATAACTAACACCTTAATAACAATAGTTTCTTTATATATATAAAAACTAATTATTATTATTTGATTTGTGGAATGGATACCTTAGAGGAAATAAATTTGAAAGGTTTCGTGGACGAATACATCGACCCGACGCTTGATCTTTTTGTTGAAATTGAAAAATTAAAAAAAGAGAAAAATGCTGTTATACTTGCTCATTATTACCAGGAGGGTGATATCCAGGACATCGCGGATTATATCGGCGATAGTTTGGGATTATCACAACAAGCCGCTAAAACCGATGCCGATATTATCGTGTTCGCCGGCGTACACTTCATGGCAGAAACAGCAAAGATATTATCGCCAAACAAAAAAGTTTTACTACCCGACGTAAAGGCAGGATGCTCATTAGCAGATAGTTGCCCGCCACATTTGTTCAGGAAATTTAAAGAAGCATACCCTGATCACCTGGTAATAACTTATGTGAATTGCACAGCTGAGTTAAAGGCTTTAAGTGATATAGTTTGTACATCAAGCAACGCGGTACAGATTGTGGAAAGCTTGCCTAAAGACCAGAAAATAATATTCGGGCCCGATAAAAACCTGGGTGCTTATGTGGCTAAAAAAACCGGTCGTGATCTGGTTTTGTGGAATGGAGCCTGTATGGTGCACGAGATATTTTCGAGAGAAAAAATAACTAAATTAAAGGAGCGCCACCCCGATGCTAAGCTATTGGCGCACCCTGAATGCGAGGATGTTATTTTGCAGATGGCTGATTATATAGGATCGACCACAGGCATACTAAAATATGCTACCAATAACCCTGCTACCGAGTTTATTGTGGCTACCGAGGCTGGTATTTTGCACCAGATGGAAAAAGACAATCCATCTAAAAAATTTTTTCCGGCTCCGCCGAATAACACTTGCGCGTGTAATGATTGTCCGCACATGAAACGTAATACGCTTGAAAAATTATACCTGTGTCTAAAAAATGAAATGCCCGAAGTAACCGTGCCCGAAAATATTATTGCGCGGGCCGTAAAGCCAATTGAAAGGATGCTTGAGATATCGGCGCAGTTAGGCTTATAGTTGATTTCACAGATGCTATAAAATGATTACACCGATTAAAACTTAATTTAATCGGTGTAATCATAAAAAATCGGTGTAATCTAAAAATTATATTCCCGAATCCTTTTCCACTTCCAGCGCAGCCCTAACATTGGCCGGTAAAGCTGTTAATAAACTGTAGCCTGTTGCGGTTTCTATATCCTTAACGGTTACGATGTATTTTGTCCAGTCGGAATTTATAGTGTTGATATTAGGCGTATTTACAGCTATAACCCTTGTAGTTGTGGTTACACGGCTGATATCGTTATCACCTGTCGAGATAATAACAGCCACTTTCCACACATTGCTTGGTACGTTTACATGACCGCCATCAACAGTATTGGCGCTGCCTGATGAGCCTGTACCACCCTGGCCATAGCTGCCCATGATGATGTAAACCTCGTTGCCATCCAACACCTGCTCGCGTAAATAATTTTCAAGATTTGCCCAGGTGGATTCATTATTACTTGGTGCCTGCGGGATCATATTGGTCATCAGGAATGTGGCTGAATTGGCATCAACAGAACTTGTCCTGTCGGCAGATGGGCAATTATGACCTCTATCGAAACCTGAGCCGCTGTAGCCATTGCTTTGTACTTCAAACCAACCGGTTGGCAGTCCGCTAAAGCCTGCAAAATTATTTTCCCGCGGACTGGCATTGGTAATATTGGTAGCATCCAGGTGCCAGCTTACCCAGTTTGGTTCGCCCTTGGTGCTGTTGTATGATTCTGTATAGTAGCCCTGATCCATCAAATAATTATCCATCATAACAATAGCCGAGGTTGCGTTTGATGGATTCCCCATTAAAAGGTCGCTGTTATCGCCGCTGCTTGGCGGAGCATCGGTGCCAACAGTTACACCGCGTGGAGTTGATGCTGATGAAGAAGATGTGGTATCACCACCGCCGGTATCAGGAGGGCCAACAGTTATTCCGGGATCGCCGGTACCTTCAAACTTAATATCGTCGATATCGATACGGGTGGTTCCTGCTTTCTTAATTTCAAACCTTACCTTGGTTTTTGCAGTAACTTTAAATGAGTCGGTTACCAGTGTGGTACTGGTTTCGGTAATATTAGCGCCCAATTGTGTATAAGTTGTACCACCATCGGTCGACATTAATAATTGCCAGGTAGATGTTGCATCAGTACCGTATTTAGCGTGTTTTATGCTGATCTGGGTAACACCGTTAATATCGAAGTTCATGGCGATGTCGCCGGTGCGCAACCTTACAGCCTGGTTACCATCTTTTACATCACCGGCAAGGCTACCCAGTAAAGCATCATTAAAATCCCATGAACCGGTGCTCAATGTTACGTTAGCATCGGCATATGCTGTTTTTGTTCCGTCTTCAAAAGTTTCAGTAAGCGAATAGGCTTTTGGCGTGGTAGTTACAGTGGTATCGCCGCCTGTTGTGCCACTGCCATTTGTAGGGTGTGTGCCGGTAGTACCGGTGTTATCCTTACTACAACCCGCAATTGCCAGTGCTAATCCGGCATAAATAAATAGTCTTTTTACATTCATAAATAGTCAGTTTTCGGCAAAGATGAGAACTGCGTATTAATCTAATATTAATATTTGTGCCTTTTTGTTTAAAAAGATACGCTATAGTATAAAATTCTGTGTAAAAATTGTATTACGTTAGGCTGTTAAAGCTTGTAAACAGTAAATCCCGTAATTAGATAAGCTTTTGTATTTTTGCAGTGTTAAAAAAAACAGATCATGGCATTATTTGATAATAAAGAGAAAACAAACATTGAAGAATTAGGTGAGTTCGGGCTGATCAGTTATTTAACAAAGAATATACAGCTGGTACAAAAAAGCACAGTTAAAGGTGTTGGTGATGACGCGGCAGTATTAAACCCTGAAGGAAAAAAAGTACTGATATCAACTGATATGCTGCTGGAAGGGATCCACTTCGACCTGGCGTACACCCCGCTAAAGCACCTGGGCTACAAAGCGATACAGGTAAATCTGAGCGATATATATGCCATGAACGGTTCAGCCGCGCAGGTAACGGTATCGTTAGGGATGTCGAGCAAATTCCCTTTGGAGGCCATTGAAGAATTATATGAAGGCATTTATTTAGCCTGCGAAAAATATGGTGTTGATTTGATAGGCGGCGATACCACCGCATCAAAACAAGGCCTGGTGATCAGCGTAACTTCTATTGGTTATGCTGATGAAAAGGATATTGTTTACCGAAATGGCGCGGAGGAAGGCGACCTGATCTGCGTATCGGGTGATTTAGGAGGCGCTTATATTGGCCTGCAATTATTGGAGCGTGAAAAACAGATCTTCCTTGAAAATCCAAAAATTCAACCAGACTTAGAAGGGAAAGATTACATAGTTGAACGCCAGCTAAAACCTGAAGCACGTGGTGATATTATCGACCTGTTGAAAGAAATACAGGTTAAGCCAACATCAATGATAGATGTATCGGATGGTTTGGCATCGGAATTACTGCATATATGCAAGCAAAGTAACAAGGGCTGTAATTTGTACGAGGAAAAGATCCCGCTTGACCCAATGACCTTTGAAACTGCCCGTGAATTTAACCTGGATCCTACCGTATGCGCCCTGAGTGGTGGTGAAGACTACGAACTCCTGTTTACCGTTAAACAAGCCGACTACGACAAGATCAAGTTTAAAATGGACATCACCATCATTGGTTATATAACAGAGCCTGCAGCAGGCTGTAACCTGGTTACTAAAGCCGGTGCGGTGCATGAATTGAAAGCGCAGGGATGGAACGCGTTTAAGAGCGGGGAGTAGAGTAAAAAAGCGAAAATATTAGCCGAGCGTCATTGCGAGGTACGAAGCAATCCCCGACTGTGCAAGTCAAACATGCTTATTAATTCGTCCTGTACAGTTAGGGATTGCTTCGTACCTCGCAATGACGAGTCGAGAGAAATATTATTTTAATTCCCCTTTTACCTGCTCCGCAGCCTCATCCTGATCAATATATTTCTGATCCAGTTGCTTATTAGCCTTTGCGCCTAAACTCTTAATTTTTTCGGCGGTTTTGGTGAGGTTACCGTTGCCTTCGGTTAGTTTGTTAATGGCATTATCATAAGCGCTTTGGCTTTGTTTTATGTTTTTGCCGATACTTTCCATATCGCCTACAAAGCCCACAAATTTATCATACATGGCACCGCTCAGGCGGGCAATTTCCAGCACGTTTCGGTTTTGACGTTCCTGTTTCCAGATGCTGGCAATGGTGCGCAGTGTCGCCAATAAGGTTGATGGACTAACAATTACCACGCGCTTATCCCATGCATCGCTAAATAACTCGGCATCTATCTGTACTGCAAAACTGAAGGATGATTCTATCGGAATAAATAACAAAACAAAATCGGGCGAATTGATCTGATACAGATCGTGATAATTTTTGGAAGAAAGACCATTCACATGCCCGCGGATAGATTCCACATGCGCTTTTGAATATAGCTTGCGCTCTTCCTCCGTTTCGCAGTTTACCAGGCGCTCGTAAGCTATTAGCGATACTTTTGAGTCGATAATCAAATGCTTTTCATCCGGCAGGTCGATAATAACATCGGGTTGTAAGCGGCTGCCATCGCTGCCGGATAAACTTACCTGCATGCGGTATTCCTGGTCTTTCACCAGGCCCGAGCGCTCCAAAACACGCTCCAAAATTACCTCGCCCCAGTTACCTTGTTTTTTATTGTCGCCTTTAAGGGCCTTTGTTAAATTTTGCGCTTCGCTACTAATAAGTTTATTCAAGTCCATCAACTGGGTGATCACACCTTTAAGCGTATTACGCTCTGCGGCTTCCATGTTGTAAACCTTATCAACTTTTTCTTCAAAAGCTTTGATATTTTCCTTCAGCGGATTCAGCAATACATCCAGATTAGCCCGGTTGGTTTCAACAAATTTTTGGGATTTTTCATCCAGCAGTTTATTGGCAACATTCTGAAACTCCAACTGAAATTTCTGCTGTATGTCTTGGATGCTTTTTTCCTGTTCACCCAGACGTTCGCGTTGGGCTTTGAACTGCTCTTCAGCTTTAGCCATCCGGTTTTTTTCGGTAAGCAAATCCTGGTTTAAAACGGTTAATGAGTTTTCATAACGGATGCGTTCATCCTGTAATTGCTTGTCGGCCTTGTCGCGCTCGGCGGCTAAACCAAGAGCACGTTCTTCGGCTTTGGCCAAAGTTATTTTAAGCTGATCGCCTTCATTTTTTAACCGTGCAAAATCCTCTGCGGAAATACCCTCGGGGGCAACCGGTTTTTTAAGAAAAAGCAATACGGCAATTAAAAGAATTACTACGGCAGCGATAAGAATGAAGACACTCATTTTGATAAAAATATTAGCAAAACGAAGGTAGGAATTTTTAAGAAAGAAAAAATATGGAAACAAAAAAAGCAGGCTAAACATTAGTCGCCTGCTTTTTTATTTCCTTTTTTCAGGAGGTTAGGGAGCCTTATCTTTTTCAACACGTAAGCCTACATCGCTTACTTCGCGCAGCGGGTTATCGCGCATATTCTGTTCTATCTCAAAATGATAAACACCCTTGGCCGGGAACCTGTAAGTTGATTTGAATATCATCTGGTAGCTATATAAATTACCGGATCCTGTGCCCAGCCATTCGCCATCGGTATTTGCCAGCTTAAACTCCATACGGGTTGATGTTGGCTTATTATCCGGCCCGGTTTGGTGCATCAAAATAAAGATGTTGGAATATTTGTAATCAGCCGTAACTCTTAAATTAAAATACAGGTTATAAGGGATACTAACGTCATCTATCTTCACATCAAACTTGGCCCGATTTACGTACGACCAGTTATGATTGTCGATCTCCACATTTTTATCCATCACCGCGTTTGGGTCGGTGCAGCCACTGCAGTAAAGTGCTATTAATATAACCGGTAAAAGGTATAATATTTTAAATGCCCGTGTCATCATTAATTATTCTGCTGATTTCCCGGGGTTATTATCCGGACGGTTTTGATTATTTTGATTAGGGCGGCGGTGTTTATGCCGCCTGTTATTATTACCGCTTGGTTTTGCACCCTCCGGGCGAGCCCCTTCGGGGCGATTACCTTCAGGTTTTGCGCTTTCGGCGCGAGGTTGACCTTGTGGCTTTTGTTGCCTTTCAGGTCTTGGCGGGCGGTTCGTGTTTGCTTCGCGGGCAACGGCAGGCTGTGGCCTCGGCTGGTTAGGCTGCTGAGGGTTCCCCTGGGTTGAACCGTTTGGATTTGAATTTTTATTGCGGTTCTTGTTCTTCTTTTTATTATTGTTGTTGCGGCTGCGCTCATCCAAACGGGTTAAGCTATCCTGGCCAACAACATTTTCGTAATCAGGGGCTTTGGTTACCAATGTTTCAACCGGAACAATTTCACCCAGATCGGCAGGGATGATACCTTCTTTATTTTGCTGTTGTATTTCTTTAACCTTGCTTATCGGCAGCGGGATCCATGATTCTTCACGAGGGTAACTGAACCACATCAGCTTTTTAAATATATCCGTTTTTTGCAGGCGGGCATCTCCCCTTTCGGTTTTCAGCACGTTTACATTATCAGGGATATGCTTCAGCGCATCCATGTAAGTATCCAACTCATAATTTAAACAGCACTTTAACTTACCGCATTGCCCGGCAAGTTTAAGGGTGTTTAATGATAGATTTTGATACCTGGCAGCCGAGGTTGAAACCGTTTTAAAATCAGTTAACCAGGTTGAGCAGCAAAGTTCGCGCCCGCATGAACCGATACCGCCCAGCCTGCTGGCTTCCTGGCGCATACCTATCTGGCGCATCTCGATCCGGATCCGGAACTGCTCCGCCATTTTCTTGATCAATTCCCGAAAATCTACGCGGCCTTCGGCCGTATAATAAAAGGTGGCCTTGGTTTTATCGCCCTGGTAATCCACATCGCTCAGCTTCATGCTCAGGTTAAGTTCAAGCGCCAATTTGCGCGACCGGTGCATGGTTTCCCATTCCAGGTCTTTGGCAGCTTTCCACTTATCCACATCAGCTACAGTAGCTTTGCGGTAGATCTTTTTGGTTACATCGGCTTCCTTTACACGGCGCTTTACCATCTGCATCCGCACCAGTTCGCCGGTTACAGATACGTGGCCCACATCATAGCCGCCGGTGGCGGTTTCAACTACAACAAGTTCGCCTGCTTCAAGATAAATGTTATCGTTATTCAGATAAAATTCTTTTCTTGAACCTTTAAACTTAACCTCGATAACCGGAAACGGTTTATAATTTGTCGGCATATCCATGTGCGATAGCCAATCGTAAACATCTAATTTGCTGCAACCATTAGTAAGGCATGACCCATTACTTTTGCAGCCTGCCGGCGAGCATCCGCCCCCCGTTGAGCAACTTCCACATCCCATATTAATTGGTATATATTGTGTCCGCCGTTTGGCGGATCGTTTTAAACTTTACTGTTTTTATAATCTGTAAAGATACATCTAAAAATAAAATTTTAGGGTTTGCATTTCGCTCCACATGATAATGCGCCTTTTCCAGTTCAGCACTGATGGTTTGCGCCATGGAAATGTTCATCACATTGGCCATTTTTTGCGCGGTTTCCAACTCACTTGCAGGCAGATGCACCAGGTTACCGGCTCCGGCCATTAACAGGCAGATCTCGCGTATAAAACTTATGCCGTATCTTAAAAAGTTCTTTTGGTTCTCACGCCCCATCTTCGCCAGCTGGTCAACAAAGCTTAATATCTCCAGCCCTTTGTTGCCAAAGCACAGGCGCAGCCAATCAATAAATAATTTATGGTAGCCTTTGTTTTCCTGTTGCAGCATTATCAGCGCTTCGGTTAAATTGCCGTTGCATAAATAAGCTATTTCGGCAGCAGCATCTTCAGTTTGGTTGTATTTACTGATGAGGTGTTCCTTTATCTCCTCGTATTCCAATGCCGGAACTTTCACCAGCTGTGTACGCGATAATATGGTATTTAATATCTGATCCTGATTTTGGGCCACCAGTAAAAACAGCGTGTTAGGCTGTGGTTCTTCTATAATTTTCAGCAACGCATTGCCCTCTTTATCCAAATACTCGGGCAGCCAAAGGATCAAAATTTTATAGGTCGATTCAAATGGCTTTAGACTTAATTTTTTGATGATCTGGTGGCATTCGGCAATATTGATATTGGCCTGCTTATTTTCAGCATCCAGGTAATCGCGCCAGATATCGAGGTTTAAATAAGGGTAAGCTAAAAATGCCTCGCGCCATTGTTCAATAAAAGTAAGCGCGTTATCATCCTTATGTTTAGCAAAGAAAGGGTAGGAAAAATGCAGGTCGGGGTGCATCAGTTTCTGGTACTTACGGCACGATGAACATACGCCGCATGAATCATGCGGCTGCTTATCTTCGCAACATAAATACTGGGCATAAGCAACCGCCAGCGCCAAACTTCCTGATCCTTCCGGACCTAAAAATAACTGCGCGTGACTCACCCGGTTCTCATTCACCGTGTTCATCAACCGTTGCTTTATGGCATCCTGCCCTATTATCTCTTTAAACTGCATTGGTGCAAAATAGGAATTTGATTTGAGAACTTGAATATTTGATTTGCAACAAGGATGCTTTTGTGAGAAAGATGGTATAAGAGAAACAAACTATTCCCGGTTAGTTCCCCTCTTGAGAGGTGTTAGGGGTGTGTCATACAGGCGATAAGGCATCAGCATTGCGATGGGTTTCAAACCCATCGCTATAAAAAATAGGCATTAACCTGAATTAAATAATTTGGGCGTTGCCTACGGCCGGGCTATACGCTCATACTGCGCAGGCCTTAAGCGCAGGGCCGGTATCCGCTGCCATCCCTAACGCAAAACTTCGGCGCAATTGGTTTAACCCATTAGATCAATATCAATCTAAACAAATAAGCCCTATCTTTGATCTATGCTGATAATCTCCTGTCTCATATCTAAAACCTCACATCTCCAATGAGAATAATGGCCTTCGATTTCGGTACAAAACGTATCGGCATAGCAGTTACCGATCCCTTGCAGATCATCGCTACAGGTTTGGATACCATTCATCCGCAGTATATTGTTGATTACCTGAAAAACTATTTACAAACCGAGCAGGTAGAACGCTTTATTGTAGGCGAACCCAAGCAAATGGATAATACGCCATCACAATCGGCGGTGCATGTGAAAGGATTTGTTACTATCCTCAAAAAAAACTTCCCGCAAATACCCATTGAAATGCTGGACGAGCGCTTTACCTCAAAAATGGCTTCAGCAACCATAGCCCAAAGCGGCATGAACAAAAAAAACAGGCAGAATAAGGAGTTGGTGGATACGATCTCGGCGGTGATTTTACTGCAGTCGTACATGGACCGCAGATTATTTTGATTTTGGGATCTCGTTGATTACTTTCATATCGACGAAGAAAATGATTAATAACGCATACAAACATTCTGATATAACGGGTAAAATAATTGGATGTGCAATGAAAGTGCACAGCACATTAGGTAACGGTTTTCAGGAAGTAATATATCAACAATGTTTAGCCCTCGAAATGGAAAAGCAAGGCTTAAGCTTTCCCGGGAAATGCAGATGCTGATATATTATTAAGGCGTAGAAGTTGGTATGCGGAAAGTGGATTTTCTGGTGGCTGATACCATAATGGTCGAACTAAAGGCCACATCTAAATTGGAAGACAATCATCTGGCCCAAGCATTAAACTACCTTGAGGCGTACAAACTTGAGATTGGATTATTGATAAATTTTCGCTCAAAAAGCCTTGAATTTAAGCACCTCACCAATGAGCATAAACTCAGAAATCAACGAAATTCATAATAAAATGAATCTGTAAAAATCTGTAATTGAGATAAGTAAATCAAAAAATCAACGAAATCCCAAAATCATTAAAATCTGCGGTGTATCTTTGCGCCATGGAAATTCTCCCCCATGACCTTCAGGCTTACCTGGATGATCATTGCGACCCGGAACCGGAAGCTTTGCAAAAGATCAACCGGGAAACCTATCTCAAGGTGCTGAAACCGCACATGCTGTCGGGCCATTACCAGGGCCGGTTGCTGAGTTTTTTGAGCAAAATGATGCAGCCAAAATGCATTTTGGAGATAGGAACTTTTACGGGCTATGCCACTATTTGCCTGGCCGAAGGCTTAACCGAAGATGGTATTATACACACCATTGAAGTTAACCGGGAGATGGAGGAAATGCTAAATTCACATTTTAAATCAACAAATGTGGAAAACAAAATCAGGCTGCATTTTGGCGTTGCGGAGGCTGTTTTAGCGGGGTTAGACGAAAAAAGTTTCGATATTGTGTTTATCGATGCTGATAAAAAGAATAATTATACGTACTTTCAATTAGTATTTGACAAAGTCAGGTCCGGTGGATTAATAATAATTGACAATGTTTTGTGGAAAGGAAAGGTGTACGGCGAAGAAAAAGATGCCGATACACAAGGAATCCGCAAGCTAAATGACATGATAACCGCAGACACCAGGGTTGAGAAATTGATCCTCCCGGTGCGCGATGGTATCCTGCTCATCAGAAAAAAATAAATTATGAAGAAATTCTTACTGATTACAACACTGTTAATAGCTACACTTGCTGCTTCAGCACAAAAAAATACCTCAGAATCATATATTGATAAGTTCAAAGATGATGCCATTCGCATTATGCATGAAACAGGTGTGCCTGCCAGCATCATTTTGGGTGTAGCAATGCATGAGTCGGGTTGCGGAAACAGCAGTATTGCCCGTAATTTAAACAATCAGTTTGGTGTAAAAGGCGGTGGAACATCGGTTTATTACAAAAACAAGAAAAAAGTACGGTCGCCCTATAAACAATACGATTCTGTAATGGATTCGTTCCAGGATTTTGCCCGCATCATGACGGAAAGAAAACAGTTCAGCCACCTGGCCGAGCAACTTTCGCACTACGATTATTTAGGATGGGCTAAAGGGATACAGCACAGCGGATATTGCAGCAGCCGCAAATGGGCAGCGCAGGTGTTAGGCATTATTCAGAAATATCAGCTTAACTCCCTTGATGAAAAACCGGCTGATCAAAAGCAGGTACCACAAACCGATCCAACGCAATTACCACAAAACGCGAAATAAATACATTTTTATATCTTATTTTGGCTGAACTAAATTTACCCTTATTAAGGTTTAGCTATAATGCGTAAAACAGCTTGTTTATTAATATCCGTTGCTTTTTTGGGTTCATGCTCGGCTCACCGGAGCACCATCAGCAACCATGAGGCCTACAGGAATAACCAGGGCATCCAAAAAGCCAATCAGCAATCTATTGCAGGTTATACCCCCTACACTTCGCAGCAATATATCGATCGTTTTAAAACAATAGCCATACAGGAAATGAACCTTTACGGCATACCCGCGAGTATTACGCTGGCCCAGGGTTTGTTTGAATCAGGCAGCGGCAACGGCGAACTGGCCCGGGTTGCCAACAACCATTTCGGTATAAAATGTACCAGCGATTGGACCGGAAAGGGCTATTACAAAGATGACGATAACAAAAATGATTGTTTCAGGGTTTACAATACGCCTGAAGAATCGTTTCGCGACCATTCTAAATTTTTACAGCGTAAAAATTACGCGCCATTATTTGAGTTGGATAAGGATGATTACCAGGGTTGGGCATACGGATTAAAAAAAGCGGGTTACGCAACCAACCCCAACTATCCGCAGCTGCTTATCAATGTTATCCAAAAATATCACCTCGACCAATATGACCGCCCTGAAGGCGAAGTGCAGAAAATTAAGCGTGAGGACAGGGTACTCACACAGATCAACCAGAATATTGGAACTGCAGCAAAAGACTCCATTATACAAAGTACGCCAACTGATAAATTATACACTGTACAGCAAGGCGATACACTATATAACATATCTAAACGTTTTGGGCTTACGGTTGATGATTTGAAGGCTCTTAATAATATGGCCGATAATAATATAAAGATCGGGCAAAAGCTGGTGGTGAGTAAGTAACAATGTTAAATACTGTTAATTATACAACGAGGCTTTGGCATTGGTTTACTTTTGGAGTTGCTATGAGATTAGGGCTGTTATTTTTTTTCGTTTTTGTGTATGTTGGTGTTTTTGCCCAGGAAAAACCGCTCACCGGGATTGTATTCGATCATAATTCAAAAGAACGTATTGCGCAAGTAAATATAGTGAATACGGCTACCGGGAAATCGGTTTACGTGAATTTGAAAGCGGAATTTACTATTGACGCTCACGTGGGCGATAAACTGGTATTTACTAAACTAAACTATCGCCCGGATACGGTCACGGTGCAAAACTATACCCCGCTTGCAGTATACATCCAACCATTATCTATTCAGCTTAAAGAAGTTACCATACATGATTCACTTGCAACACCCGAGCAAAAGCTTGATGCCGTGAAACGGGATTACCCCAATATTTATGGGCACATTGCCAATACCGATCTGCTAAGTATTGGTGCCGATGGTGCCGGAGTTGGTTTAAGTATTGATGGATTGTATAATATGTTTAGCCGCAGCGGCCGTAATGCGTCGCATTTGCGCGAAAATATTCAGCAGGATTATTATCAAAATGTGATAGACTATCGTTTTAACAAAACCTTAGTTGGGCACGTAACAGGATTAAAAGATGCGCAGCTGGCAGATTTTATGCAAAAGTACCGCCCCGGTTATTACACCGTTATAACAGCCAGCGATTATGAATTTATATCTTATATAAAAGCAAATTTACGCAGATATCTGCGCAGGCCTAAGCTGTACACGCTGCCGCCCTTGGTGAAATAATATTTTTTTTGTTTTTAATTTATTTGAAAAGCAGAATTTAGCTTTATTTGTGTCCGAATGTTAAACAAAAGCTGGGGTTTATTTTTAGGAATAATTTTTTCGTGCGCTATGCCCGCTGTGGCACAGGTATCAGATACTAGTAAAACAGATAGTATTAAGGTTGATACCGCCATGTTAAATAAATTTCGTGCGGATTCCCGTAAAAATGCATTACCGGTACGGGTTAGGCCTATACTGATCACTCCTGAATTGGTACCGGTGGCTTTGCCCGATTATACTTTCAGCTACTGGCATAGAGCCATACTTTTTAATCTTAATTTTAACCAGGCTGGTTTTACCAATAACTGGAGTGGTGGTGGTGTAAACTCGGTAGCATTGGGGGCCAATTTTGATTATAAATCAGAATACAATAAAGCCCCGCTCGATTATACCAATGAACTTAACTTTATTTATGGTGCATCAAAAAATAAAGGCCAGGGATTCAGAAAGACAAACGATTATATCTACTTCGATAATAAAATAGCTACCCAGTTATCAAAAAAATGGTTGTTTTTCGGCTCATTGAATTTTACATCGCAGTTTAGCGAAGGCTTTGCTTACAATGATCCGGCACCGCCAACATTAATATCTGGTTTTATGGCACCGGGTTACTTAACAGAGTCTGTCGGCTTGGAGTATAAGCCATCAAAATTTTTCGACTTGCGTTTAGGAGCTGCTACCGCGAAACAAACCTTTGTTTTAGATACCACCATTGCACAAACCGCTCCCGGTACTTATTACGGGGTGAAGGCAGGCAACACCTTCATTAACCAGATGGCCTTCCAGTCGGTTGCTACATTTGATAAGGATGTGATGAAAAACCTGCATTTAAATATGCGGTATACCCTGTTCATACCATATACCCAATCACTTGCCTTTATCAGTCACCGTGTTGACGCCATACTTACCGCCAAAGTAAATTCACTGGTGGCAGTTACCATAAACGGAACTTTCCTGTATGATAAAACCGTAGGGCCGCAGCCACAGGGTACAGAAACGTTAGGTTTGGGCGTTGTTTATAAGTTCCCGTAACAGGCCGAGCACCACATAATTTTATTGGATAATTAACCAGTGGCCTCTATCTTTTAGAAGGTTGGGGCATTTCGCTACAAAATGATAACTTTGTATCCTCAAAATAAGGATTAAAGCGGATAATAATAATGTTTGAAAATCTTTCGGATAAACTCGACAGGGCATTTAAGGTACTGAAGGGTCAGGGTACAATTACTGAAATAAACGTGGCTGAAACCATGAAGGAAATACGCAAAGCCCTTCTGGATGCCGACGTAAACTATAAAACAGCCAAAGCATTTACCGATGAGGTGCGCCAAAAAGCATTGGGCGAAAATGTATTAACCTCCATTTCGCCGGGCCAGTTGCTCACCAAGATCATGAATGATGAGCTTACCCAGTTAATGGGTGGCAGCACAGCCGAGCTTAATTTCCCGTCTACACCAACCATCATCCTGATTGCAGGTTTGAACGGTGCGGGTAAAACAACCTTTACAGGTAAGCTGGCCAACTTCTTGAAAACACAAAAGAATAAAAAGCCTTTACTGGTTGCTGATGATATTTACCGCCCTGCGGCTATTGACCAGCTGGAAGTTTTAGGCGAGCAGATAGGCGTTCCGGTTTACTCGAACCGTGAATCAAAAGATCCTATCGCTATAGCCAAAGAAGGTATCGCGTTAGCAAAGCAAAATGGCCACAATGTAGTGATCATTGATACCGCCGGCCGTTTGTCAATTGACGAGGCCATGATGCGCGAGATTGAGCAGGTAAAAGATGCTGTTAAACCACATGAGATCCTGTTTGTGGTCGATTCCATGACTGGTCAGGATGCGGTTAATACCGCGAAGGTGTTCAATGATCGTCTGGACTTTACCGGTGTTGTTTTAACCAAATTGGATGGTGATACCCGTGGTGGTGCTGCGTTATCAATCAAATCGGTTGTTAACAAGCCTATTAAATTTATTGGTACCGGCGAAAAGATGGAAGCGCTTGACGTTTTCCACCCTGATCGTATGGCATCAAGGATATTGGGTATGGGTGACGTGGTATCTCTGGTTGAACGTGCGCAACAGCAGTTTGATGAGAAGGAAGCCGCGGAACTGCAGAAAAAGATCCGCAAAAATAAATTCGACTTCAACGATTTTTATAGCCAGATACAGCAGATCAAGAAAATGGGTAACATGAAGGATCTGATGGGCATGATACCGGGTGTAGGTAAAATGATGAAGAACGTGGAAGTTGATGACAATGCCTTTAAAGCAATTGAAGCCATTATACAATCAATGACGCCGTACGAAAAAGAAAACCCGGATACCATTAACCAAAGCAGGCGTAACCGCATTGCTAAAGGCTCTGGTACCGACCTTGCCGAAGTTAACCGCCTGATAAAGCAGTTTGATGATATGCGTAAGGTGATGAAACAAATGAGCAATCCGGCAGCCATGGCCAGTATGATGCGCCGCATGCCGAAGATGTAAACCCCTAACCCCTAAAGGGGAATTATAAAAAATTGGAGCCCTTTAGTTTTTAATTAAAGGGCTCTTGTGTGTAAAAGAACTGACCCATATATTATATTAGCTTATGAGAATTATTTTAATAATCAGCTGCTTTTTTATCGCCACCACTGCATTCGCGCAAACCACTTTCCCCGGTATTGATGTGCAGCATTATAGCTTCTCCATAAAACTGAATGATGATAACGATACCATAAAAGGGCAAGCGGCTATCACCATTAAATTTTTGCAGGATGTGCCGCAGGTGCAACTGAACCTAGTTAAGAAAAACAGTACAGGCAAAGGTATGCTGGTGTCTTCAGTTGCCGAAAATGGCAATAATTTAAGCTTCGCACAGGATAGCGATGTGGTAAGCATAGCATCGCCTGCAAAAACAAATACTACACATACTTACACCATTAATTACCAGGGTGTGCCGGCCGATGGCCTGATCATCTCCACCAATAAATTTGGCAAACGCACTTTTTTTGGGGATAACTGGCCCAATCGCGCCCATAACTGGCTGCCTTGTGCCGATTACCCGTCAGACAAAGCCTCGCTCGATTTTATGGTTACCGCACCCGATCATTACCAGGTAGTATCAAACGGGTTAAAGGTTGAGGAAAAGCAACGGGCTAATCACACCAAATTTACTCACTGGCAAGAAACGGAGCCCCTGCCGCCAAAAGTTATGGTAATAGGTGTTGCCGATTTTGCCATTGAGCAATCCGGCATAGTTAACGGCATTCCGGTTTATAGCTATGTTTTCCCCGAGAATAAGGAAGTTGGTTTTAAAAGTTATGCCTATGCGCCTGAAATATTAAAATATTACATCGGCAAAATTGGTCCGTACGAGTTTAAGAAGTTGGCCAATGTGCAATCAAAAACCATATATGGAGGTATGGAAAACTCCAGTGCTATATTTTATGATGAAAAGCTGATAGGTGTAAAATTTGATGAGGAACTATTGGCCCACGAAATTGCACACCAGTGGTTTGGCGATGCTGCTACCGAAAAAACCTGGGCCAATCTGTGGCTTAGCGAGGGCTTTGCCACTTATATGACCACCTGCTACCTCGAGCATAAATATGGCCCCGATACTTTGAAAAAACGTGAAATGGCCGACCGCCGCAAGGTGATAAGATTTGAAAGCGAAAGGCTCACTCCTGTTATTGATAGCGCGGTTAAGGATAACTATGTACAATTACTAAACGCCAACAGCTACGAAAAAGGCGGCTGGGTGCTGCACATGCTGCGCAGAAAATTAGGCGACAGCTTGTTTTGGAAAGGCATCCGTGCTTATTACACAAAAGAAAAAGGTAGTAACGCCAGCACTACAGACTTAAGGCTTGCTATGGAACAAGTGAGCGGGCAAAATCTGGAACTATTCTTTAAACAATGGCTATACACATCGGGCCATCCGCAACTAGGCATTAGCTGGAAATATGATGCAGCTAAAAAGGTTGTTAATATATTTATAACGCAAAAACAAGGTGTGCTTTTTGAGTTTCCTTTAACTTATAGCATTAACAACGAAAAACACACCATAGTTATAGGTAATAAGGAAACAACGATTACCATACCTGTTTCAGCAAAGCCAAAAACTATCAAAATGGACCCGGATGTTGACCTGTTGGCTGCATTTGAGGTTGTTGAACAAAATTAAGTGTAGCTGTCCCCTATAATTTAGCAAAAACTTAATATTGGTATCAGGCTTAATGGTTATATTTGTTTAACTACCAGTTATAGGCTATTTGTGAGATGTAAGACATTATTTTACATTAAGCAACAGCTATATGCCACCCGACAATAAAATCCGTTTGTACAACGAGCCCGCGTGCCCATGTGGAAGGGGCGACATGTCTGATCTTAATCGAATATCGCGGGGACCTTTGATAAAAACCTTTTTATTCTGGCTCCCGCTAAAAAGGTACCGGTGCCATAAATGCATGAAAAACAAAGTAGTGCTTGATAGGGATTCAAAGTAGATTGGGCCTTTGTAGCGTTTAGTCTGTTAGGTTCGTTATGTCAGTAAACCAATCACTAAAACCATGAGGAACCTTTACAAAGCATCAGTATTTTTATTTACCGCAGCCACAATTGGGCTGGCATCATGCAAAAAGGATAGCAGCACTCCTAAAGCAGCTTTAAGGCTTTCAGTTGCCGATACAGGCAAAACATTGTCGGTAGTAAAAGGGCAAACCATATCGGTAACTGTGTCAAACCCCGGCGATGGTGGTTTTACTTATAACGACTGGCAATACAATTCTACAGTTTTGCACCTGGATAGCCATATACACACCGCCCCCGCAAATTCACAGTCTGTTGGCGATTTTGGTACCGATACCTGGCAGTTTACTTCGCTGCAAAGTGGAACAAGCATTTTAAAGCTTACCGCAACGCAAAGCTATACAGTAACTATGTTTAATGATAATATTGTGGTAAAGTAGCTGGGATAATCTAACCCTCATTTTATTTCATCCATCACGAAAAAATCTATAACTTACGCTTTGAATAAACTTTATCATTAGTGTTAGTTAAAACATTTGGCAGCGCGGTTTTTGGCATTGAGGCCATAACCATTACAGTTGAAGTGAACATTGCTGCCGGCACAAAATTTTTTATTGTGGGCCTGCCCGATAATGCCATTAAGGAAAGCTATTTCCGGATTGAATCGGCATTGCGCAACTGCGGTTTTCGCATGCCGAGGCAGCAGGTGGTAGTAAATATGGCCCCGGCAGATATCCGCAAGGAAGGTTCGGCCTACGACCTTACCATTGTAACCGGCGTACTGGCAGCATCGGGCCAGATAGAAACAGAAAATCTCGATAAGTATTTAATTATGGGCGAAATCTCGCTCGATGGTGGTTTGCAACCCATAAAAGGGGCTTTACCAATTGCCATACAGGCCCGCAAGGATGGCTTTAAAGGCTTTATCCTCCCCAAACAAAATGCGCGTGAAGCTGCTATTGTAAACGACCTGGAAGTTTACGGTGTTGAAAATATAAAAGAAGTAGCAGGCTTTTTTAATGGCGATATGCAGCTTACCCGTGAAATTGTAAATACCCGCGAAGAATTTTACGATAGCCTCTGCAATTACGACATCGATTTTAGCGAAGTAAAGGGCCAGGAAAATATAAAACGTGCTTTGGAAATAGCTGCCGCAGGCGGCCATAATGTAATATTGATCGGGCCGCCGGGAGCAGGTAAAACTATGCTGGCGCGCAGGCTGCCATCTATTTTACCACCGCTGAGTTTATATGAATCGTTAGAAACCACCAAGATCCATTCCGTAGCCGGAAAGCTGGCGGCATCAGATGCGCTGGTGACGGTGCGTCCCTTTCGTTCCCCTCATCATACCATATCTGATGTTGCTTTGGTGGGTGGCGGCGGAAACCCTCAGCCGGGTGAGATATCACTGGCACATAACGGTGTATTGTTTCTGGATGAATTGCCTGAATTTAAGCGTAGCGTACTGGAAGTTATGCGCCAGCCTTTGGAAGAACGCAGGGTAACCATTTCGCGAGCCCGATTCTCGGTTGATTATCCATGCAGCTTTATGCTGGTTACCAGTATGAACCCCTGCCCTTGCGGCTACTATAATCACCCCGAAAAAGAATGCACCTGTCCGCCGGGAGCCGTGCAAAAATACATGAGCAAAATCTCCGGTCCGCTCCTTGACCGTATAGACCTGCATGTAGAGGTAACGCCGGTAAACTTTAATGAACTGGCATCCGATCGCCTTGCCGAAAAAAGTGAACTGATCCGTGAGCGGGTTATCGCTGCCCGGAATATACAGATAGAAAGGTTTGGCGATAAACCCGACCTGCATGCCAACGCACAAATGAGCCCGCAAATGGTGAGGGATATCTGCAAAATAGACTTAGCCGGGCAAACACTGCTGAAAAAAGCAATGGAAAAGCTGGGACTATCCGCACGGGCTTACGATAGGATTTTAAAAGTATCACGCACCATAGCCGACCTTGCAGGCAGCGATGAAATAAAACTGGAACATTTGGCAGAGGCCATACATTTCAGGAGTTTGGACAGAGAAGGCTGGGCGGGGTAGAGACTGTTTCTCTGGGCATAGTAATCCGTAGTTGGAAACTACGGACAGCGGTGTTTATAATGCCAATTATAAAATATATGAAGCATGCAATTTTGTATAGTATTAAGATTTGGTTGACAAGTGTGGTGATAAGTCCAGTTGTATTTATTGTAGGAGACTGTTTAACACACCCCAATAATAGAATTGGTTTATATGGTTGTCTTGGTTTTATCGGATATTCATTAGCTTATGGATTAGTTCTCTCAATTCCTTGCTGGCTTATTCTATTTCTAATGGCAGGTAGCCTTGTTAACAGGAATTTGAATATGGTTTATAAGAAGCTGCTGATTAGCATTATTGGTGTTGCATTATCAATTTTGCCATTTTACCTCTTGTTTCGAAATGATGATAATGGGTTTGATCTTTATACATTTATTTGGTCTCTTAGTTATTGCTCATTTATAATTGTAGGAGTTTGGTTTTACGAGTTAGAGCCAAAAGCAAAATAATGAAGTTGCTGTAATATTATTTCAATAATTCGCTGTCCGTAGACTCCTATCTACGAATCACTAAGCATGTAGTTTGCAACTACATGAAAACAAAGCATATAAGAACAAAATCATTCTTTATATTTAGTAAAAAATCCCCCAACATGAAAAACCTGTTGCTCACGCTTTGCTGCGCTATTACCCTGCCTGCCTTGGCGCAAACCAATCCTTACAAGGATCTAGTTAACAAAAAAGCAGATTCGCTGCAAAGCCAGGTGGTTGCCTGGCGTCGAGATTTTCATGAACACCCGGAGCTGGGTAACCGCGAAGTGCGCACATCGGGCATTGTAGCTGCTTACCTGCGTTCGCTGGGTTTGGAGGTGAAAACAGGCATAGCAACCACGGGTATGGTCGGGATATTAAAAGGAGGCAAACCCGGTCCGGTGGTTGCCCTGCGTTCGGATATGGATGCCTTGCCCGTAACAGAGCGTACGCCGGTGCCTTTTGCATCAAAAGCAACAACCACCTATAAAGGCGAGCAGGTGGGTGTAATGCATGCCTGCGGGCACGATTCGCACATGGCTATGCTGATGGGGGTTGCCAAAATATTATCATCCATGAAAAGCGAACTGCACGGTACAGTAAAATTCATTTTTCAGCCTGCAGAAGAAGGCGTACCAACAGGCGAGGTAGGCGGTGCCGAAGAAATGGTAAAAGAAGGTGTGATGGAAAACCCTAAAGTTGATGTGGTGTTTGGACTGCATATATTTTCATTTATGCCGGTGGGTACTATCACCTACCACTCTGGCGGAGCAATGGCGGGCGTAAATGATATGAAAATTGTGGTGATAGGCAAATCATCACATGGCTCGCAGCCCTGGAGCGGGATTGACCCAATAGTAGTTTCAGCGCAAATAATTAACAACCTGCAAACCATAGTAAGCCGCAATGTGGCCCTTACCCAAAACCCTGCCGTGGTAACGGTGGCCGCTATAAAAGGGGGTAACCGCTCCAACATTATACCCGAAAAGGTGGAAATGCTGGGCACGCTGCGTTCTTTTAGCGCTAAGGATGAGCAATTGTTAATTACAAGAGTAAAGCAGATTGCCACAAAAACCGCCGAAGCCGAAGGTGCTACTGCAGAGGTGACTATTCCGTATGAAACACATGACCCGGTAACCTACAACAACCCGCAGCTTACCGCGCAAATGCTGCCCACATTGCAAGGGGTTGCCGGTGCCGATAATTTGATAGCAGGCCCGGCCCTAACAGGGTCAGAAGATTTTAGTTTTTTTGCGAATAAGGCCCCCGGACTTTTTATCTTCCTGGGTGGGATGCCTAAAGGAGGTGATGCAAGCACGGTGCCGGTAAATCACTCGCCCGATTTTTTTATAGATGAAAGCGCATTTCCCTTAGGTGTTAAGGCCATGTGCAACTTAACACTGGATTATATGGTCATGAATAGTAAATAAACAATTGTTTTAAACAAAAAATGGATAAAATACTTTTTAAAGAAACGCAGAAATATATTGTGTTGATGGTAGCTGCGGTGCTCTCGACAGTGTTTTTTGGTGTGTTTTGTGTGGTTCAGATCTGCTTCGGCAAACCAGTTGGAAATCATCCCGCACCCGATGCTTTATTGATTGTATTTTTCGTGGTGAGCGTTGGGACTATATTTTTAGCGTGGTACCAAAAGCTGATAGTTGTGATAACCGAAGATGAGATACAGATTAGCTTTGGCATACTTACCAGTAATAAGGTGATTAAGGTAAGCGACGTTAAAAATATCACTACCCGTAAATACAACGCTATGAAAGAGTTTTGGGGTTGGGGAGTACGGTTTAAAAATAACACAACTTGTTTTGCAGTATCGGGCAGCGACGCTATTGAAATTGAATTGAAAAGTGGCGAAAAGCTATTGGCAGGCACGCAGAAAATGGCTGAGGCAGAAAAGGCAGTATTGCTATTGCGGATAGCAACGGTATAAATTAACTGTTGCCTCAAGCCGATCTATAGCCGAATCTTTGATATTTGTGAAGATAATCAGCTAATAGAACTTATCACATCTGCATAATATATGGCGGCCGAAAGCTTAAAAAAAATTGGTGGTACTAAAAAAATTGTGATCATTGCCAATTTCGCTACCGATAGGGTAAACGGTGCCTATAATGTGATTGAAAATATTGCGGCTTATACCAACAAACTCGGCTACAACTGTGAGTTATGGGGGTTAAGTACAGAACTGGATCAGAACAACTATCCTTTTTACGTACATTTCGCGGCGAACCTGTTGAAATTTACCGTTCCCGAAGATTTAAAAAATAAACTAATAGCCGATCAGGATACTATCCTCTGCGTTAACCTGCACAGTGTTTTTACACCAATAAATATTGGCCTGAGTAAATTGGTTAAAGAATTAAACCTCACGCTGTGTGTAACCCCGCAAGGCGGTTATCATGATTATACTTTTGACCGCAATTATCTTAAAAAGAAGATCTTCCTCCTTCTTTATGAAAAGGCTTACTTAAAACGGATGGATTATTTCTTTATCCACGGCCAGCAGGAAGAGAACTTTATTAAACAATATTCATCAAAACCATGCTATACACTTTTAAACGGTTTCCCCGAAGGGAAGATTAAGAACTCTATTTATGATTATGAGAATACGAGGGCAGATCACAAACTAAAACTCTTGTTTATGGGCCGCTTAGATCCCTTGCATAAGGGATTGGATCTGTTAATAAAAAGCATGAGCATACTAAAAGATCTGAACATTGAATTAACACTCATCGGCCCGTTATTTACAGGCGAAGGGCAAAATTATTTATTCGACCTGATAAAAAGCCTCAACCTAACGAAGAGCGTCATCATCAAAGCCGCGGTTTACAAACGGGAGGAAAAAGAAGCACTATATGCATCGCACCAGGTATTTGTACACACATCCCGTTGGGAAGGCATGCCGACCGGGGTAATTGAAGCCCTGAGTTATGGTATACCGGTATTGGTTTCAAATGGGACAAACCTTGGCGACATAGTTAAAAAGGAACAACTGGGCTGGGTGGTTGATGAATTAACACCAACAGGAATAGCAACAACGATAAATAGTATTTATAAGAATAAAGACCGGCTAAACGAGTTCTCTGAAAATGCCCATACCAAAGCACCTATAATTTTCGATTGGAATAAGATAGCACAGCAATATGTGGAATACGTTTCATTGAATGCGTAAGTAAAGTTTAAATACAGCCCGGCAAGTAGTATCTTCGGCCCACCGATGAAAAGCATTCATTATTATATCCGGGTAACTATATTACAATGGATCGATTTTTTTTACAAACCATTTAAAAAGTATATCCCTTTACACACCTTCCGTTATGCGGCTTGCGGCGGTGCTAATACTTTGTTTGATATTTGCCTTTTCTCGTTAAGCTACAACCTGGTTTTTAAAAAACACGACCTGGTTTTAGGTGCGTTTACCCTGAGTGCGCCAACTGCATCCTTATTTTTGGCCCTGAGCATTTCGTTACCTACCGGGTTTTACCTTAACCGTTATGTAGTATTTCAGCAAACCGGGTTAAAAAGAAGAACACAGTTATCGCGGTACATTATTGTAACCGCTATCTGTATATTTCTAAACTATATCTTCCTGAAAATATTTGTTGGTTATTTTGGATTATATCCTACTCCATCTAAAATTATCACCACTTTGCTGGTAATCGTTTTTAGTTATACGGCGCAAACGTATATTTTCTTTAAAACAAAGCCTCAGCAGTAATTGCGATTAATTGTAATTCTGAGCGATAGCGAAGAACCTGTCCGCGTTAAATATGCATGCGTAGACTTTTCGCTCGTATAATGGATGCATCGTTCCTCTGCATGACAGTGAAAAAATAAAGCATTACCGCTTAACAATCTTATAATTCTTATACTCTCCAATACTCCATCCTGTAAGGTCTAAAACAGTTTGCAGAAAACGGCGGCGCAGGGTATAGTTCCTGTTCAATGGTTTATTACTGAAATTAATTTCCCAGTTGGTTTTCTCGATCCTGTCGAGCATTACTTTGGGGTGTGTGCCTTTAAAGGTGCGAAGGCGGTCGGCATTGCCATAATCAAACTCGTAGGTTTCGGTCATGTGCTGTTTGTTCCACTCATCATCATGATAAAACTTATTGTAATTGCGGCCTTTGTTGGTTAAGCCCTGCGGCGGGCGGGCCCAGCCATAGTGATAAATATAGGCATCAATGAGTTTCACGTTTATCTTACGGTCATTTAAGCGGAAGCCCTGCGCATCTTTATATGATCGCATGCCCTTTATGTTTTTTATCAGGCGGATCTCTCTGCGGTACCACCTGCGGGTATCGCCATAATAATCATACGAGCCATAAAAATGGATATATTTAAACAGCAGGCCCTCAATTTTAGGGTCGTTCAGGTTATCCTCCATCTCCTTTTTTATAACAGGAAGATACTTTTCATGCACCACCTCATCGCCCTGTATATAAAAGGCCCAGTCGCTATCCGGCGCTATGGCATCAAGCGCCTTATTAGTTTCCACGCCAAATACCAGGCCTCCGGCTTTTAAGGTGTCGTCCCAAATGGTATCAATGATCTTTATTTTGGGGGAATTGATATTTTCGATCAGTTGCCGCGTTTCATCTTCCGAGTTGCCAACCGCTACAATAAATTCATCGCAAAGGGGCAAAATAGAGGTGATGGCTTCAACAATCTGGTAGTCGTTTTTAACAGCATTTCTTATAAAGGTAAATCCGCTAACTTTCATCGGGAGGTTTTGGTTACTGCCTGCAATTTCATAAAAATTACTGACAGCAAATGTTAAAAATCATAATTATATAAAATGCCGATGCCCCGCAATTTGCAGGGCATCAGTATTTTTGTATGTTAATAAAGATTATTTCTTAACCCAGCCATCCTTTAACGTAACCGTCCGGTTAAACACTAATTTATCTGCTGTTGAATGCTTATCTAAAGTAAAATAACCCTTACGCATAAACTGGTAACCAACACCCGGCTCAGCATTTGCCAAATCGGGCTCAATGTAGGCTGTTTTTATGATGTGCAGACTGTTCGGGTTCAGGTAATCCTTAAAATCACCATCTTCGTTTGATGGGTCTTCAACCTGGAACAACCTGTCGTATAATCTTACCTCAGCCGTTTTAGCATGCGGAACGCTCACCCAGTGGATGGTCCCCTTAACATTGATCCCGCTGGTATCGCCACCCGATTTTGAATTTTCAATATGCGTGCAATGTATTTCGGTTACATTACCATCGGCATCCTTAACAAAGCTTTCGCATTTAACAATGTAAGCATTCTTCAGGCGCACCATCAGCCCAACACCCAGGCGGAAGAATTTTTTCGGCGGTTCTTCCATAAAATCCTCACGCTCTATCCAAAGTTCCTTGCTGAACGGGAACTCCCTGCCGCCGTCGCCACCTTCTACCTCAGGGTTGTTCTCACCATACATGATCTCGGTTTTATCAGCCGGGTAGTCGGTAAGCACCAGTTTTATCGGGTCGAGCACAGCCATACGGCGCCAGGCTCTTTTGTTCAGATCTTCGCGGATGCAGAATTCCAGCAAACTCACATCTATCATGTTCTCGCGCTTAGCAACGCCAATACGCTCACAAAACTCACGGATAGAATGCGGGGTGTAACCACGGCGGCGTAAACCACTAATGGTAGGCATCCGCGGATCGTCCCAATCCTCCACATGGCCTTCCTCAACCAATTGCAGCAGCTTGCGCTTGCTCATAACGGTGTAGGTCATGTTTAAACGGGCAAACTCGTATTGTTTTGATGGGAAAAGTTCCAGTTGCTCAATAAACCACTCGTACAAAGGCCTGTGCGGGATGAATTCCAAAGTACAAATAGAATGTGTGATCTCCTCAATAGCATCCGATTCACCATGAGCAAAGTCATACATCGGATAGATACACCAATCGTTACCGGTGCGGTGGTGATGCGTATGCTTTATCCGGTACATCAGCGGGTCACGCAAATGCATATTGGGCGAAGCCAGATCTATTTTAGCACGCAATACTTTGGCACCATCAGGGTATTTACCTGCTTTCATTTCTTCAAACAAAAGCAAATTCTCTTCTATACTACGACTGCGGTATTGATTTGACGTACCCGGCTCAGTAGGCGTGCCTTTTTGTGCCGATATTTCTTCAGGCGAACTATCATCAACATAAGCCAGCCCTTTTTTTATCAGCGTTACCGCGAAGTTGTAGATCTTGTCGAAATAATCAGACGCGTATAGTTCATTCGCCCACTCAAAGCCCAGCCATTTTACGTCGGTTTTAATGCTGTCAACATACTCCACTTCTTCTTTAGCGGGGTTGGTGTCATCAAAACGCAGATTGGTTTGGCCGTTGTATTTTTGTGCCAGCCCAAAGTTTAAGCAAATTGATTTGGCGTGGCCTATATGCAGGTAACCGTTAGGCTCCGGCGGGAAACGGGTTAATACCCTGCCACCGTTCTTGCCGTTACGTATGTCTTCTTCAACAATTTCTTCCAGAAAATTTAATGATCTTTCTTCGCTCATAAGCTGCAAAAATAGGGAATTAAGCTTAAAGGCGAAAGGTTAAAGCATGCAGTATGAGTTTGTTTATGTTTAATGAGTTATTTAGGTTTTTATAATAAGGATGATTAAGTGGTTTTATAGGTTGATTTTTTATAACTAATCACTATTCTCTAATAACTAAAATAGGGCGTTGCCTGCGGCCGGGCTGTACGCTCATACGCCTGCAGGCCTTAGGCGCGAGGCCGGTATCCGCTGCCATCCCTAACGCGAAATCTTCAACAACAAGCACTGATCACTGTCAATAATTCTTCCTACTTTTACCCTAAATAAACCTCGGTTTTACATGAGTAATACCTTTAATCGCCCTATTCGTGTTTTGGTTGCTAAGGTTGGGCTCGATGGGCACGACCGCGGCGCACGTATCATTGCAACATCCCTGCGTGATGCGGGTATGGAAGTGATCTACACAGGCCTGCGACAAACGCCTGAAATGGTGGTGAACACCGCTTTGCAGGAGGACGTGGATGCTATCGGCATTTCCATACTCTCCGGCGCGCACATGACCGTTTTCCCAAAGATCATTAACCTGATAAAGGAAAAAGGGATGGATGATGTTTTGGTTACCGGCGGCGGAATAATTCCATCGGAAGATATGGCCGAGTTAAAAAAGCTGGGCGTTGGCGAGCTTTTCCCGCCAGGAACCAACACACACGATATTGTTGAATATATTACCGGATGGGTGCACCAGCACCGCAACTTCTAAGCATATGGCATTTGAAAATCTGTTGGTTGAATACAAAGAACGTATTCAATATATCATCATTAACCGCGAAAGTAAACTGAACGCATTAAACAAAGCAACCCTTGCTGAACTACACGTAGCTATTGCCGAAGCTTTTGCCAATACACAGGTCGGCGGTATAATCATTACCGGTGCCGGACAAAAAGCTTTTGTGGCGGGAGCCGATATTTCTGAATTCGCTTCGCTTGATGTAGAGAATGGAACGGCGCTTGCCCGTGAAGGCCAGGCCAATGTTTTTAACATGGTAGAGCATGGCCCCAAACCGGTTATTGCTGCCGTCAACGGTTTTGCTTTAGGCGGTGGTTTGGAGTTGGCGATGGCCTGCCATATCCGCATTGCATCAGAAAATGCCAAAATGGGTTTGCCAGAAGTTACTTTAGGACTAATCCCCGGTTATGGCGGTACGCAACGGCTCACCCGTTTGGTTGGAAAAGGCAAAGCGCTTGAAATGATCATGACGGCAGATATGATAACGGCAAACGACGCTTATGAATTTGGTTTGGTGAACCATGTAGTAACCCAGGACGCCCTGTTGCCCAAAGCCGAAGAGATATTAAACAAGATATTATTACGCGCCCCGCTGGCTATCGCGTCGGCCATAAAAGCGGTTAATGCGGCAGCCGATCCGGCGGTCAATGGCTTTGATACTGAGATAGAAGAATTCGGAAAATGTTTCGGTACTAATGACCTTCAGGAAGGTGTTTCTGCATTCCTGCAAAAGCGAAAATCAGAATTTAAAGGCAATTAGACCATTGCTAAATCAGTTAACTGACTAAAAAACCCGTTTAGTCAGATTTTATCTTGCTGTTAATCAAACGATTGAATAATCGTGACATTGGGATGAAAAATCGTATATATTTTCATGCTTTACTTTGCATTGTGTTTAACAAAACACATTACTAAATAATACATATAGTCATGAAAAGTACATTAAAAATTTCAGCACTTGCATTAGCTTTCGCAGCATTTTCATTTGTTAGCGCAAAAGCTCAAACTACTACCCCTACTTCTACCTCAACAACTACAACAGCAAGCGGCGTACGCTTTAGCATCGGTGTTGATGCAGGTATTCCTACCGGTAAATTATCAGACAACTATAACTGGAACATTGGCGGATCGGTACAAGCCGATATCCCGGTTGCAAACAATTTATTTGTAACAGTTAACGCTGGTTACAACAGCATTCAGGGCAAAAGCAATATCGATGGTACTGGTTTTTCAGCAACCAACATCCAGTTATTACCAGTTAAAGCGGGTTTAAAATATTTCCCGGTTGGAAAATTCTATGTTCAGGCAGAAGCTGGCGCAGCATTCGCTTTAAACAAATCTGACCTGGATTACAACAAAACAGCAGCATTTGTTTACGCTCCGCAAGTTGGTTACCAGTTCCAGTTAGGTGGTAAAAACTATATTGACGCAGGCGTTCGTTATGAAGCAAGCACTAAATTTAATAGTGATGTTGATGACAGCAAAGTTAATTTCTTTGGCCTGCGTGTAGCCTATGGTTTTTAATACGTTAACATTGATTTAATTTTTGAAAAGGGATGCCGGTTTACCGGTGTCCTTTTTTGTTTTATAGGATCCCGCCGACCCTGTTTTGCAGAATTAACGATAATTAATACTTTATGCCTCAAATATTTTACAATATTTATGGCCGCGAAGCAATTAAAAATCAAAACTGATATTAGCTTTGCACAAAAACTGTACGAATAAATTTTTACAGCCATATACGTTGTTAATTTATTGTACGTTCTAACACAGTCAATTCACACATAAAATGAAGATCACTTTGAAAAAAATCATTTACTTATTAATAGCATTTATAGGTTTTACAGTAAGCGCCAAAGCACAAAACGTTGCTATACCGGATACCACACGTATAAGCATCGGCCTTGATGCAGGCTTCCCGAACGGTAATTTCAGTAACTCATATAATATTGCGGCAGGTGTTTCAGCACAGATTGATATCCCGTTAACTGAAAAACTGTATTTTACAGGTAATGCCGGCTATATGACCTTCTTCCCTAATAACAGCGATATCAGTTCAAACCCTGAAGCGATATTAAATGTAAAGGTTGAAAACATGAACCTGGTACCAGTGAAAGTAGGTCTTAAATATTTTCTGATCCGCGGTTTTTATGTGCAGGCTGAAGCAGGTGAAAGCCTTTTATTAAACAAAAGCGCTATATACGCCATAAATAATTATGCTTTTACTTATGGCCCGCAAATGGGTATAGTATTTAAATTACATCACCATAATTATATTGATGGCGGTGTAAGATATGAGCGTACACAAAGCCTTTATGGCGATGGCAAATACAACAATATGTTTGCGGTACGTGTGGCTTACGCGTTCAATCTGTAATAAAGTTTATTCATTTTCGTAAAAAAATCCATTGGATTTAGCAAATTTGTGTATCTTAACAGTTTAATACATTTACCCTGTTAACAGTTTGCTGGTATGAAGAAGATCCTCATCATTGATGATGAAGTAAACGTTGCGCTGTTGCTGTCGAAATTTTTAACGCGTAATGGTTTTGAAGTAAAAACAGCATCAAATGGCACAAGTGCTATGGAATACCTCAAAAATGAGGATTTCACCCTGGTATTGTGCGATTTTAGGCTGGAGGATACGGATGGCCGCGAGATGCTTAAAAACATCAAGAACCAGTATCCCAAAACAGGCGTAATAATTATTACAGGTTATTCTGATATTAAAATGGCTGTGGAACTCATAAAAATGGGTGCCTATGATTACATCACCAAGCCATTATATCCCGACGAAATATTAAATACCATAAACAAGGCTATTGAAACCCAATATGCCTTGTTGGATGATGAGCAGGATAATGAACCCATTATCTCATCCAAATCAAAAGAACATAAAAAAAATACGTCAACAGGCGAGTTTGTATTTGGCACCAGCCGGGCTTCAAAAGAAATTCTGCGCCAGATAGACCTGGTGGCCCCTACCAATTACAGCGTTATTATAATTGGCGATAGCGGCACAGGTAAAGAGGCTGTGGCAAAAAGTATACACCTGAACAGCCCGCGCCACAACCATCCTTTTATAGCCATGGATTGCGGCTCGCTTACCAAAGAACTTGCGGCAAGCGAATTTTTTGGTCACGAAAAAGGATCATTCACGGGGGCATTATACACCAAAATAGGCCACTTTGAAATGGCAAACGGCGGAACGCTGTTTCTGGATGAAGTGGGTAATCTCTCCTATGATATACAAGCCGCGTTACTACGTACCGTACAGGAAAGAAAAGTTAAACGCATAGGCAGTACCAAGGAAATAGATCTGGATGTACGCATAATTGTTGCAACCAACGAGAATCTGCAGGAAAGTATCCAGAAAGGCCGTTTCAGGGAAGATCTTTACCATCGCTTTAACGAGTTTAGCATATATATGCCGCCCCTGCGCGATCGCGGGAACGACATTATATTACTGGCCAACCACTTTTTAATAATAGCCAACCAGGAGTTGAGCCGTAACGTTACTGCTTTTACGCCCGAGGTTATCGAGTGCTTTATGAACTACCGCTGGCCGGGAAATATCCGCGAACTGAAAAACGTGATACGGAGAGCAACCCTCCTTGCCGAAGGTAATGAAATAACCATGAAGGCCCTCCCGCTTGAGATCTCAAACAGGATGATGTCTTTTGATTATAATCACAATAACAATACACATCATACACCCGATGTGCCTGAAGTAAAAGAGAACAGGCACGACCTTAAAAATGCGGCGCTTGAAGCTGAATTTGAAACAATTTTAAGGGTATTGAAGGAAGTTAATTTTAACAAGACCAAAGCCGCCGAGATATTAAAGATTGACCGGAAAACCTTATACAATAAAATGAAGGCCATCAATCTTAAATAAATGAAAAAGCCATTGAATTCCGACACCCCTCCGGATAACATCAAAGCATTAAAGCACGATATGAGAAACCAGCTTTCGAATATCCAGCTGGCTATTGAGCAACTGCGCTTTGAGATTCAGGACATTGCAAATGCCGATTGCCAGTTTTATATGGATACGATAGCCACCAGCTGCGAAAAAATGACCTCATTGCTAAAAGACGCCCCCCAACAATAAATAAGGAGAGATTTATTAAGATTTGCCAAAAACTTTTTGGTCTTTTTTTGTTTATCGATATATCTACACGCCTGAATGTCAATCTTTAATTATAAACAACGTAATAATATAATATTAGTCAGCATAATTGTGCTGGGGTGTTTCCTGCTTTATGCACTAAGTGGTTTGTTCAGCGCTATATTGGGCGCAATTGTACTGTTCACTATTTTCAGGCCCCTTTACATATATCTTTCCGAAAAAAAGGGCTGGAACAAAACACTGGTAGCATTGCTCATCATTTTCAGTTCGTTAATAGTTATCGTTATTCCCTTCCTTTCATTAAGTTTTATGGTGATAGGTAAAATAGCGAGTATTAACAAAAGCACTTTCCCCATACAGGAGTGGACCAACCAGGTTGATGCTTTTGCATCAAGAAACCTGAGCCAGCCCCATTTTGCTGAAACTACATTACAAAAACTCGGCACTTACGCCGCCGACCTGTTCCCATCTATATTGGGCAGTGCGGCAAGTATTATATTAACCTTATTAGTATTGTATTTCCTGCTGTATTTTATGCTTACACAGCGAATAGAGTTTGAATCCGGCCTTTTAAAATATGCCCCTTTTCGCGAACAGCATACGTTAAAGTTTGCTACCGCCATGCGTAATTCAACCTACTCCAATGTTTTGGGGCAGGGCTTAATTGCAATTACACAGGGCACCCTGCTTGCCCTGGGCTTTTATGCCTTTGAAATACCCGACCCTATATTTTGGGGGGTAATAGGGTCGTTTATGTCATTTTTACCGGTTGTGGGGGCTCCTACCTTGTGCATACCTGCGGGCATTATTATAATGGCAGAGGGGCACTCTTTTAAAGGAATATTATTAATAGCCTACGGGTTACTGTTTATTGGTAATGTTGATAATGTGCTACGGGTGATCATTAACAAGCGGGTTGGCAATACGCATCCAATCATATCTGTAATAGGTGTTTTTATAGGTTTACCCCTTTTTGGAATTTTAGGCCTGGTTTTTGGGCCGGTATTGTTATCATACTTCTTATTGCTGCTTGAAATTTATGAAACTAACCGGTTAGCGGCCGATAGGCTGGAGCGAATGAGAACAACTACAGATACATAGCTTTAAAATATAATAATGTTTGTGGATACACGATAAATGAGTAAATTGAGAATACAAACAGCGTATTATGTGCAAGACAAATTGTCTTAATTATAATACTTGGCAACATATTTAGTCGTTATACAAACAATTAGTCAACATAAAAATTATAATAATTATGAACGATAACTCAAAAGTAGTAATTGCACTGCTAGCCGGGCTGGCAGCAGGTGCAGCATTAGGGCTGTTATTCGCACCCGAAAAAGGCAGTGAAACACGCGACAAGCTTACCGAATCATTAAAAAACCTTGGCGATTCAATAAAAGATACCGCAGCTGCTGAAATTGACAATCTTGTTGGGTTAAAAGATAAGGTTGTTGAAAACATTAAAACAAAAATTAAAGGTGCTGAGTTAGAATACCAGGACGACTTAGAACACGCATAAGTTTTACCATATCCCGGGTTAAACATTTAGCCCGGGATAATAAATAAATGATATGGAAGACAAAAAAGAACCTCAGCCACCTCTTATTGATCAGCTGAAAGAATATGCCGAAACCCACGTAAAGCTTGCTAAATACAGGGCTATTGAGGGTGGCACATCCATAGCGGCCAGTATTATAGCTGATGTTGTGGTGATATTTTGCATGCTGTTGGCTTTCATATTTGCCAGTATAACGTTGGGCTTTTATTTATCCTCCTTGTTCCACTCTGATTGGGAAGGCTTTGGATGCGTTGCATTAATGTACTTAATTATTGCCCTTGTTGTTAAATACAACAGGAAGAGCCTTGAAAGGCCGGTTATTAACGCTATTATTCAAAAGATATTTAAATAACAAAATGGACGCACCTATAAAAAATAGCTGGGATTTAAGGCAGGAAATTATCAGGCTGAAGGAAGTGGAAAAAGTGCAGGGCGAAGCAATAGCGGAGCGGTTTAGTAGTCCGGCAGCTATATTTTCAACCGTATATTCATTGTTTCCCAAATCATCAAATACCGGCGAAAATAAATCTAATATCTTTAATCAGGATTTTGTAAGCATATTATCGCGCTTTTTAATTCCGCTTACGCTCAACAAAACCATATTCAGAAACTCCGGATTTTTAATAAAAACATTGGTGGGCCTGGTTTCGCAAAAAGCTTCAGGTTATGTTAATGAAGAATCTGTAGTAGGGATATTTGATAAGGTAAAGGCACTTTTCACCAAAAGGCGCACTCAGGCTAAGGAGCATTATCCTTATAGTATGTAAACCTCTTTTAAATTCATTTTTATTTCTTCTATAAATTTTCGCTTTTATAAATGGCATAAAAGTATTTTTGTGCCTTAATTTTTGCAAGTGGGAAAAGATAAGTTAAGGCGTTTTGCCGAAATAGATACATTTAGTAATGTTTTGCAACTGGATGCAGGCAAAGAGCTAAAGGGCCAGTGGGCAAGTAATCAGTTTAAAAACAACAACCCCGTTGTATTGGAACTGGCCTGCGGCAAAGGTGAATACACCGTGAACCTCGCTCAAATGTTCCCCGATAAAAACTTTATTGGTGTCGATTACAAAGGTAACCGCATTTGGCGCGGCGCTAAAACCGCATTGGAAGAAGGCGTTAACAACGTAGCCTTTTTACGCATCCAGATTGAAAATATACTGGATTATTTTGCGCCCGGAGAAGTTGACGAGATCTGGATCACATTCCCCGACCCTCAGCCGCAGGCCGGCCGTGAAAAAAAACGGCTTACCTCTCCCCGCTTTTTGGATAAGTACAAACATATTATGAAGCAGGGCGGCTACATCAACCTTAAAACGGATAACGATGATCTGCACGCTTACACCGCTGAAAAGATTGGCGAGTTGGAACTGATCCTCCACGCAAAAACAGAGGATCTGTATCATTCCGAATTTGCTAATGAGGTGCTATCCATAAAAACATACTACGAGAAGAAATATTTAAAGGATAATAAGAATATTAATTATCTTAAATTTTCATTTACAAAGGATTTGTAAAAAGACGCAAAGTATGGCGTCTCCTTATCTAAATTCATATGGAAGATATTACTTTTTATGATAAGGTTTACCAGGTTGCCCGGCTGATACCCGCGGGCAGGGTTACTTCCTACGGAGCCATTGCCAGTTATTTGGGCACAAAAGGATCATCGCGCATGGTGGGTTATGCCATGCAGGCGGCAGGTAGCGCACAACCGCCAGTACCGGCACACCGGGTAGTGAACAGGCAGGGTTTACTCACTGCCAAACAACATTTTGGCGGAGATTTAATGCAGCGCCTGCTCGAAAACGAAGGCGTAAAAGTGGAGAACGATCAAATACAGGACTTCAAAACAGTTTTCTGGAATCCTTACATCGAACTGGAACTCTGATCACAATAATTGCAACAACTCTATCCTGTTCCCAAAAGGATCAAGAAAAGCAAAGCGCCTGCGCCCGGGGATTTCCGGTTCGGGTAATATCTCAACCTTATCTTTTAAATAATTAAGCGCGGCATCAACATCCGTAACCTCAAAGGCAGTATGTCGGCTTGATACGGGCAATTCCGGTTCAACACCAATATGCAATTGTACATCGCCAATATTAAACCAATAGCCTATTGTTGAAAATAAATGATTGGGACGATCGATCAGTTCTAACCCAATAATATCGGTATAAAATTCCTTTGCTTCCTCTAATCTTTCAGGTGCTACGACAATGTGGATGTGGTCCACCCGTTTAAAAGTGATCATTCAATATCCTCCGCAAAGGTCAGCAGGTAGTTGTTGTTATCGAGTATGGAGAATTCGGTAGCGCCATAAAAAGTTTTTTCAAGTCCTTTTACAATGGTAACCTTATCTTTTATCTCCTCGAAAAAAGAAAGGATATTTTTTAACTTGATATAAAATAAAAGCGAGCCGCCATTTTTCCGGTTCACCCAAGGTAAATCCTCACCCAAACTGGCAAATGTTTGGAACATAAAATTAACGTTGCCATTCATCACCATGGCCCAAACCAGGGGACTACCATCCTCGGGCACACTCATTACCAGTTGGAAACCTATTTGTTTATAAAACGCGATGGTTTCATTAATATCCTTAACAAAAATACTGGGCGATAAACTTTCCATAGCTTTGTAATTTTTGATAAAATTTTTAGCAATTTAGAATTATAAAAGTAAAGATTTCTAATTTTAAAAAATCAAATAAATCAAAATTTCAGTAATTCACTAACTCAAAATATACCTCCCATGGGAAAATTAGCAGACGATTTTGAAGCCTATCGTACCCGGATGAACGACAGGATCATGGAATCATCAAACACCAATATCAAACGTTTTTTTGCTTTGGATACCACCAGCTACGCCGATGGTGCACTTGATGTAAAAACCAAGGAAATGCTGGGCCTGGTAGCCTCGATGGTATTGCGCTGTGATGATTGTATAAAATATCATCTAGGCAAATGCCACGATGCAGGCGTAAACCACGATGAAATGAATGAGATATTTATGATAGCCAACCTGGTAGGCGGCTCTATTGTGATACCGCATTACCGCAGGGCTGTTGAGTATTGGGATGAGTTGAATGAGGCGTAGCCTCTTACCCATCTCCAACATGTCATTGCGAGGAGGAACGACGAAGCAATCTCGTCGCGTTCAATATTAAAGCGACGAGGTTGCCACGCTAGCGCTCGCAATGACATGTTAAATAATCTTTATAGCGATGGGTTTCAAACCCATCGCTACATGTACAATAACCTAATACTAAAACCAATAAAACCATGTCAAACGAAATAAAACGCTGCGCCTGGGCAGGCAACGATGAACTCTACCAAAAATACCACGACGAAGAATGGGGGAAAACAACCCATGATGATAAAGTATTATTTGAGTTTTTAACGCTTGAATCGGCGCAGGCAGGCTTGAGCTGGATAACCATTTTGCGCCGCCGCGAAAATTACCGTAAAGCTTATGCCGATTTTGATGTGCAAAAAGTAGCAGCTTTTGATGAGAAAGATGTAGCGCGATTATTAAACGACGAGGGCATTATCCGTAACCGCTTAAAGATCGCTTCGTCAATTAATAACGCCAAGCTATTTATTGAAGTTCAGCAGGAGTTTGGCTCGTTTGATAAATACTTGTACAGCTTTATGCCCGATGGCAAGCCGATCAATAACACGAATGGTGCGCTCCCGGCAAGTACGCCAATTTCTGACGCAATCAGCAAAGACATGAAAAAACGGGGCTTCAAATTTTTCGGTACTACTATTTGCTACGCGCACATGCAGGCTACGGGTATGGTGAATGATCACGTGCCGGGCTGCAGCTTTAAGTAGCACATTGTCATCCTAAGCGATAGCGAAGGATCTATATAAAAGCGACAGGAAACCGGTAGCTTGGTACGGAATGCGGATAGATCCTTTGCTATCGCTCAGGATGCCAAATAGCGTGAATTGATAATTATTGTTAATCAACATAAATCGTATTTTTGAAACACACGCTTTTAAAATAAACACCCTATGAATCGGTGAAATCATTTTTAAAATCGGTGTAATTATAGCGTATGAAAAAATTATTTCTTTTGGATGGCATGGCCCTTATTTACCGGGCGCATTTTGCATTGAGTAAAACCCCGCGGTTTACGTCGGGTGGGTTAAATACATCGGCGGTTATGGGCTTCACCAATACTTTGCTCGATGTGCTGAAAAAAGAAAGGCCAACCCATATGGCCGTGGTATTTGATACCGACGCCCCTACCGACCGCCATGTAGAGTATGAAAAATATAAGGCCCATCGCGAAGCAATGCCTGAGGACCTGTCAAAAGCATTACCCTACATTTTTAAAGTGGTGCTGGGTTTTAATATTCCGCTGATAACCTCCGATGGTTATGAAGCTGATGATATCATCGGCACCCTCGCCAAAAAGGCGGAGAAAGAAGGCTACCAGGTTTATTGTATGACGCCCGATAAGGATTTCGCGCAGCTGGTATCGCCCAATATCCACATTTACAAACCCGCGCGGATGGGTAACGAGATGGAAATACTGGGTGTAAAAGAGGTGTTGGCCAAATGGGAGATTGAACGCGTTGAGCAGGTGATAGATATCCTGGGCTTATGGGGTGATGCTGTCGACGGTATCCCCGGCATCCCGGGCGTTGGTGAAAAGACCGCTAAGTTGCTGATCAAGCAATACGGTTCTGTTGAGGAGATCATTAACCATAGTCATGAGTTGAAGGGCAAGTTAAAAGAGAACGTGGAAACTTATGCCGAACAGGGTCTAATGTCGAAACGACTGGCTACCATCAACCTGAATGTGCCGGTTGAACTGGATGAAGCCGGACTGGAAATGTGCGCGCCAAGCAAAGATCTGTTAGAACCATTGTTCGCCGAACTGGAGTTCCGTACTTTGGGCAAGCGTGTGTTTGGTGATGATTTCAGCATAACCGAGATGAAATCGGTATCTATCCAAACCGACCTGTTTGGTAATCCTGTTGCAGCAGGCCGCACCACCATGACGGTTGATGTAGAAGCTATAGCCGAGCCTGCAGAGACATATTCGGCTGCAAAAAATATTGATAATGTGCCGCATACTTATCATTTAGCTGATACGGTTGAAAAACGTGCTGAACTTATAAACATACTTAAACAGCAAAAAGACTTTTGCTTTGATACCGAAACTACCGGAACGGATGCAAACCACTGTGAACTGGTGGGCCTATCATTCGCGGTAAAAGCTGGCGAGGCCTGGTATGTGCCTGTGCCTGTCGATCAGGAGCAGACAAAAGCCATAGTAAATGAATTTAAGGCGGTATTTGAAGATGCGACCATCGGTAAAACCGGACAAAATATAAAGTTTGACATATTGATGCTGAAATGGTACGATATACAGATCAAGGGTAACCTTTTTGATACCATGATGGCGCATTATGTAATTGACCCGGATACCCGCCATGGAATGGATATCCTGTCGGAAAACTATTTGGGCTACTCCCCTGTTTCTATCACAACGCTTATCGGTGCCAAGGGCAAGAACCAGGGCAATATGCGCGATGTGGAGATTGAAAAGATAAAAGAATACGCTGCTGAAGATGCCGATATCACCCTCCAACTAAAAACCGTTTTTGAGCCAAAACTGAAAGAAGTGGAAGCAGAAAAGCTGGTCCACGAAATTGAGAATCCGTTGATCTATGTTCTGGCTGATATTGAGTTTGAAGGTGTTAAAATAGACCATTTTACCTTGCAGGATTTTTCAAAGGACTTGGAAACGGATATAGGCAAACTGGAAAAAACGGTTTACGAAAAAGCCGGTGTACGTTTCAACATCGCATCGCCGAAACAATTGGGTGAGGTGCTTTTTGAAAAATTAATGCTCGACCCGAAAGCTAAAAAAACCAAGACAGGCCAATACCAAACCGGGGAAGATGTTTTGTTATCCCTCGCCGCAAAAAGCGATATTGTTAGGGATATATTGGATTACCGCCAGCTGCAAAAATTAAAATCGACCTATGTTGATGCCTTGCCGCAAATGGTGAACCCTAAAACCGGGCGTGTGCACACCTCCTACAATCAGGCGGTGGCGGCAACAGGTCGTTTAAGTTCAACAAATCCCAACCTGCAAAATATCCCTATCCGTACCGAGCGTGGACGTGAAGTACGTAAGGCATTCATTCCGCGCGATGCCGGTCATACCATTGTTTCCGCGGATTATTCGCAGATAGAATTGCGCATCATTGCCGAGATCAGCAAGGATGAGAACATGATGGAGGCCTTTGTAAAAAACCTCGATATCCATACCGCGACTGCTGCCAACGTTTATGGTATTGCTTTGGATGAAGTGACCAGCACCCAACGGCGTAATGCTAAAGCGGTAAACTTTGGGATTATTTATGGGCAGTCGGCATTTGGTTTATCACAAAATCTGGGTATCCCGCGTAAGGAAGCTGCCGAGATCATTGAAAATTATTTTGCCCAATATCCCGGCATCAAAAGATATATGACCGATACCATGAACTTCGCCCGCGAAAATGGCTATGTATGCACGCTGATGGGCAGGCGCAGGTACCTGCGTGATATTAATTCGGCCAATGCTACCGTGCGTGGCTTTGCTGAGCGAAATGCCATTAACGCGCCGATACAAGGCTCGGCGGCAGATATGATCAAGATAGCGATGATCAACATTCACCGCGAATTTTTAGAGAAGAAACTGGATGCCCGCATGACTATGCAGGTGCATGATGAGTTGGTGTTTGATGTACCACACGATGAGGTGGAAATTGTAAAACCTATCATTATGCACAACATGAAAAACGCCATTAAAACCGAGGTGCCTATTATGGTAGAGATAGGCACAGGCTTGAACTGGCTGGAAGCGCATTGATATTTGATGGGGTAAATTATGTCAAAACATGGGCTGCGAATATTGATATTAATAATATTCTATCAATGTTCAATTTCTAAACTTCAGGCGCAGACTAAAATAAGCAGTTGTTTATACATAGGCGCAAAAGACAGGTATGTTTTGACGGAAAATATCAAGTTAGATGATGGGAAATATCAATCGTTTAATAGCTTATTCATCTGGGAGCCAGACAAAGTGATAAGAATAGTTTTTTTGTATGATAAAAAATTAGCCCTCGTACCTAAATCAGATATTACCCGGTTAAAATCATTTAAAAGCTTTTTGCCCACTTTTAAAAAGTGTACCTGGCATGAAAACCCTAAACGGAAATTTTTTTATGGGGTTGAGATCTATGATCAAACTTTTATGGATAAACGTGAAGATGAGACGGATGGGAGAAATTACGGGTTGAAACTCAAAACCGTTATTAATGCCAGGAATAAAAAATATAACCCATTAGCGGATAAGTTTGGCAGTATAATAGTTTCAGAAGGTGACCCTGAAGTAATGATCTACAATGATAAGAGAAAGGGAAAAAGCATAAATAACCTGCCTTTATTAATTAACTCAGCCAAAGGCGATTCTTCCTACATAATAAGCCCAATACACATTGATGTTTATAGGGTGGATCATTCCGAAAAAAACGGGAACAGCATTTCAAGAGAATTTACCGGCTATCAATTATATTCATCGGTATCTTTTCTAAAGGAGTCGTAAAGTATCCAACAGGACAATTTAACGAAGAAGCTTATAAATGGCCATTAAAAAATATTATTGAAGATGCTCCCTTATCCTATTTGTATAAGCCCATTTTATCTATAGATACCGGTTCATTAATGACCGCTTTGGCAGAACTGCCCCTATCAGACAGAAAAAAATATTACGATAATATTGTTCCTGAACCAATAGAGGTAATAAAAAGGCCACTATCAAAAAAGGATTCGATCAGGATAATAGGGCGGTCCATAAAAAGAAAAGAGGATTCAATTAAGTGGGTAGAAGCTGTTAAAATGCAGTTTTTTAAAGGGGATGATTTCAATTATCAATATTGTGCGGAATGCTATGATGCCGAAATCCTCAAAAAAACAAGGATAAATAAACATTGCCCGTTCAAAATGACTGTGTATAAAGGTCAATACAGTGAAAATTGGAGTTACGCTTTTTATGATAAACACGGATATTATTTTAAGGTTGAGGGACCCGATCTGAACAAATCAGGTATAATCAGCAGTCAGGAAGAAGATGTACATAAATGGTTCCTGATGTCGCCTGGAATTGGTTATTGGATGTCTGATGTTGCTATGAATCACGATCAATATTCAATTAATAAGGCTTCATTATTTTTAAATGGAGAAAAGATAAGGGATAATTAAATACCGGGGCACAGATATAATTTGTACGGAGGCGTATATAAAAAACGATGTGTGATTATCAAAATGATAATTGATTATAAATGTTTAAGCCGTTTTTTAAGAGTAATTTATTAAATCTTCAAAAAAATACGTGCAAGTTGAAAATGATCATCAAAAGCTACTACCACTTTTTGGTGTAAATCTTTCAAAAAGAAAGTATAAACCTTAGTAACATTTTTACAAACGTTCTGCTAAATTTCAAAAACTATATTAATCATTACAGGTTTCTCTTTTAGTAATCTTTGCTTAAATTGAGCCAATATAATCCTGAATGAGAGTTTATCACTTAAGTGCCGAATGTTACCCCGTGGCCAAAGTTGGAGGCCTTGCTGATGTGGTGGGCGCGTTGCCAAAATACCAGAAATTACTGGGTGTTGACGCGGCTGTTGTAATGCCTTATTACGACCGTAAATTTACCCGCGAAAACAAATTTGATGTGGTGTTTAGCGCCGTTACCCTGTTAGATACACGCCGCCTTTATTTTGAAGTATTAAAGGAAAGTACCAATAAACTGGGCTTTGATCTGTACCTGATCAGAATCCCCGGTTTGCTTGACCGCGAAGAAGTTTATATGTACCCGGACGAAAGGGACCAGTTTATGGCCTTTCAGCTTGCGTTTTTAGATTGGATCAGCTATTCGCAGCAATCGCCGGATATTATTCATTGTCACGATCATCATAATGGGCTCGTGCCGTTTTTGCTATATCACTCTAAATTATATACCCGCCTTGCACATATCCCAACTGTATTTACCATTCACAACGGGCAATACCATGGCGTATTGGGCTGGGATAAATTACCTTATCTGCCCGAAATAGATACCACGCAAATTGGCCTGCTGGATTGGGCCGGGGCAATTAACCCGCTTGCTGCCGCTGTAAAATGCTGCTGGAAATATACTACCGTATCGCCAAGCTATTTACATGAGTTAACTATCAGTTCCAACGGGTTGGAATATTTGTTTTATATAGAAAGGGCTAAAGGCTCGGGCATTATAAACGGGATAGATACAGAAGTATGGAACCCTAAGACAGACCCAATGATCCCGATAAACTTTACTTCGGCTAAACTGGCGCAGGGTAAGGAAAAGAATAAGGAAGTGATCTGCGAAAAATTCGGCTTATCGCCCGATAAACCTATCATATCATTTATAGGCAGACTGGTACTTGAAAAAGGTGCCGACCTGATCTACGATGCGGTAAAACAAAGCCTGGCAGATCATCCTGATGGCGTTAATTTTGTACTCTTAGGCGCGGGTGATCCGGATCTGGAGAAAGACTTTTTGCAGCTTTGGGAACTATTCCCGGGTAAAGTTGGTGTGTTTATTGGTTATGATGAAGCACTGGCGCATTTAATATATGCGGGTGCCGACTTTTTACTCATGCCATCGCGCGTGGAGCCCTGCGGACTGAACCAGTTATATGCCCTGCGTTATGGCACCGTACCGATTGTTAGAAGCACAGGCGGGTTAAAAGATACCGTAATTGATTTTGGTGAAGAAGGCGGCTACGGAATCCGGTTTAATGATGTAACGGTTAGCGATATCTGTTATTCGGTTAGTCGGGCGGTAACTTTATATCAGAATAAAAAACACCTGCAGTTATTGCGCAAACGCATGATGGACCTCGATTTTTCGTGGGACAGATCAGCTAAAGAATACATTACCCTTTATGAAAGTTTAAAACCAGTAATATGACCTCAAAAGTAATTTGCATCGTACTTGGCGGTGGCCAGGGAAGCCGCCTATCCCCCCTTACAGCAACACGTTCAAAGCCGGCGGTGCCAATTGCCGGCAAATACCGTTTAGTTGATATCCCTATCTCAAATTGCCTGCACTCGGGTATCACGCGTATTTATGTGTTAACGCAGTTCAACTCGGCCTCATTAAACAAGCATATAAAAAACACGTACCATTTCAGCAGTTTCAGCGAAGCTTTTGTTGATATACTGGCGGCAGAGCAAACGCCAACCAGTGGTTCATGGTTCCAGGGCACGGCTGATGCGGTGCGCCAGAGTTTGCACCATTTGGCAGTACATGAGTTTGATTATGTGTTGATCCTATCGGGCGACCAGCTATACCAGATGGATTTTGAGCAGATGATCGATAATCACATCAAAGCTGATGCGGAAATATCTATCGCTACCATACCGGTACACGCCAATGATGTGCCCGGTTTCGGCATATTAAAAACCGACCCTGATAACCTGGTTACAGCTTTTGTTGAAAAACCTAAAACCAATTTCGAGAATTGGGCATCAGAAGTAAGCGATGAGATGGCCTCACAAGGCAGGTATTACCTGGCTTCGATGGGTATCTATATCTTTAACCGCTCTATTTTATATAACCTGCTGCAGGGTAACGAGCGTACCGATTTTGGTAAAGAGATCATCCCGCAATCTATTGACAGTCATAAAGTATTAAGCTACCAATATGAAGGTTACTGGACAGATATTGGTACCATACCATCGTTCTTTGATGCCAACTTAGGCTTAACAGACGATATTCCGCAGTTTAACCTGTTTGATAAGAACTACATATTTACCCGTGCACGCATGCTGCCGCCATCAAAAATGAGTGGTACCCATGTTGATAAGGGTATTATAGCCGATGGCTGTATCATCAACGCCAGTCATATTACACGTTCTATCATCGGCATACGTACCCGCATAGGTTTTGATACCGTTATTGAGAATTGCTATGTAATGGGCAGCGATAACTATCAAACCCTTGAACAGATTGAAGAAGCAAAAGTAGCGGATTCCCCGATAATGGGTATTGGCGACAGGTGTACCATTAAAAATGCCATTATTGATAAAAACACCTATATAGGTAACGATGTGCAGATCAACTGCGGCGCTAAGCTGGAGGATGGTGATTATGGTACGCATACCGTACAGGATGGTATTGTAGTGGTTAAAAAACGCGCGGTAATACCACACGGCACCATTATTTAATTACAAGATAATTTAAAACAATTTGTAGTTAATTTTCTTTTTATAGTATCTGCACACTATAAAACTTAAAAAACTATGAAAAAGTTATGTTGTATGATTGCCTTAGCGGCAATAACATTTGGAAGTGTTTACGCGGCAGCACCTGCACCAGGTAAAACCATGCAAATGGATACTACCAAAGTGAAAAAGAAGAAAGATAAGACTAAAGTAAAAATGAAAGATACCACCGGAAAGATGAAGAAGGATACGACGAAGAAAATGTAGTATCACAAAAAAAGAAGCCCTCCGAATTTCGGAGGGCTTCTTTTTTTATAGGGTAATGGTTTCGCCTATTGCAGGTAGTTTTAAGTTGAGGCCCGCTTTAATGAATTTCTCCATCACTTCCTCTTTATTGATCTTTATTTGTGGGAACGTATCATAATGTACGCCGATCACATTTTTGCAGTTGATGAAAGCGCAGCATTTAATAGCATCATCAGCACCCATGGTGTAATTATCACCAATTGGTAAGATGGCCCAATCCAGGTTTTCATCAGCCAGTAATTTCATATCATAGGTAAGTGCAGTATCGCCTGCAAAATAGATCTTTTTTCCTTCGGAATAGATCACAAAACCAGCCGGGTTGCCACCGTAGCTGCCATCGGGCATCGAACTGGAGTGTAATGCGGCTACCATTTTAACACGACCGAAATCAAAGTCGAAGCCACCGCCGAAGTTCATGCCGTGTACGTTTTCCACGCCTTGTTTAGCCAGCCAACCGGCTATATCAGCAATACAGATCACCTTAGCGCCGCTGTTTTTCTGGATCGGCACAGCATCAGCGATATGATCGCCATGGCCGTGTGATAACAGGATGTAATCAGGTTTTAAGCTGTCTACATCAATATCCTTAGCCAATGGGTTTGGCGAAATAAACGGATCAAATAATAATGATTTGCCACCTGTTTCCAGATCACCGGAAGAATGGCCGTAAAATGTAAATTTCATATTGGGTCGGTTTTTTGTAGTGTGTTTTTTCTTCTTTTTGTCATTTCGACCGGAGGGAGAAATCTTCTTCGATATGCGCTTCTGTAGGTATGGCGAAGAAGTTTTCTCCTCGTACCTCGTTCGAAATGACAGGAGCGGGTTACGGCAGCATAAAATTTATTTACCAAACAACCCACCAAGCCCGCCGAACATCTGTTGTGTCATGGCGGCCATTTCGCTTTGGCTTACGTTATCGGCCTGCTCCAGGGCTTTGTTTATGGCTACTAAAAGTAGTTCTTCCAGTTCTTCTTTATCGGCATCCTTAAAAAAATCAGGATCGATGCTCACAGACTGTACCACCTTGTTCGCGTTAGCAACAACGGTGATTTTACCGCCCTCGGCACTACCGCTTACGCTGATACCGTCCAGGCGTTTCTTTACCTCGCCCGCTTTTTGCTGGGCTTCCATTATCTTATCAAACATGATTGTATAGTTTAATTAGTTGATTAAGTTGGATCGGGCTGATTTGGTTTTAAAAAAATTAAATAATGGTGGATAAGAAGATGACTTATCTCCACTCACTACTAACCATTCACCACTCACCAAAACCGGCTACCAAATTACTGATCCTCTTCAACCCCGCCATTACCCGTGTAGGCGCTTTTGCGTACTACAGGCATGCCCGTCATTTTAAAAAGATCATCCAAATGTAGTAAGCTTCCGTTTACCATGTTGCCAAGCAATACAATTGTTACGTCATTTTTCATATCACGTAAAAATATGTGCCTGAAACCATGCCACCAGCCGGTGTGGTAAACAACTTTCTGGCCCGGAGCCTCGAACAGTCTCCAGCCATAACCATAGTTAAAGTGTCCGCGGATCATCGGGTTACGATCGGTATAAGCAGAATCCTGGGTAGCAGGTTTTAATAAATAACCGGCACGGAGCGCGCGGTCGAACAGGAACAGATCCCCAACGGTGCTGTAAACGCCATAAGCGCCAAGCGGGCCATCTAAAAAGTTAGGGGCTACTGAATATTTCCAGCTGTTACGGTCGTGACCCAGCACATTGGTTGGGATTTTATCATATACAGCCTTTGAGTAGGCCGCGGTATTTTTCATCCCCGCAGGGTCTAATATGTTTTCTTTTACATACTGTGCATAGCTCATGCCGCTTACCTTTTCAACAATGGAGCCCAGCACCATAAAGTTGGAGTTGTTGTATAAAAAGCGTTTGTCGGGCTTGTTGAAAGGCGCGGGTTTGTACTGCGCAATCATATCCATAGTTTGCTGGTTGGTGATGCCTTTGCGCTGATCGCGGTGCTCGGCGCGGTAAACATCATCCACAAAATATACATAGTTCATCATGCCCGAGCGGTGTGTAAGCAGCAAGCGGATAGTAACACCTTGGTATGGGAAATTTGGGAAGAAATCGCGCACATCCTGGTTCAGCTTTAGCTTGCCGCGCTCCATTAACTGTAATATAGCTGTTGAAGTTATAGTTTTTGTAACTGATGCCAGCTGAAATTTTGAATCGATATGCAGACTGTCGATCCTTGGGTAATTAGCCCATCCAAAACTATTCTCGTAAATGATCTTGCCTTTTTTTGCTACCAGAACATTGCCGTTAAAACCAGCTACCTGGTGCAGGTGTTTCATAAAGGCATCAATTTGTTTGTCGGCCTTTTTGGGGTCGTATTTTGAATATTGACCGGGATTGAAGGGCTTGCCCAGATCGGGTGTAGAAGAAACTTGCTTATTTTTACTTTGAGAGCAGGAGGCTAAAAGAACTAAAGAAACGGTTATAGACAGGATGTTTTTACAGGATACAGTCATAGATGGAAAACTTTCACTTTTAAGGAAATACAAAAGTCCAAAAATATACAGTAGTGGTAAACTAAAGTTTTAAACATATCCATATTATTATGCACTAATTGTAATTTTAGCTGATTATAAGACTGTTAAAATGAGAAAAGGGATTTTAGCCATATTGATTTTAATTTCTGTAGGCGCTTGCGGGCAACGTAAAATTAATATCGCCCTAAAGAAACAACTGGATAGTGTTATGGTGCTCGACCAGAATACAGAGATACACTGTCACTGTTAATGGATCCAAAGAAAAGTGATTCAGTAGCTAAAAAACTTTCGCTTACCGCACAACAGGCCACCGGCCATTATTGGACGCTGCAAAACAGGTTGGATTCGCTCGACCTGATATTTGTAGAAGGAGTAATTAAAAAATATGGCTATCCCGGAAAAACACTGGTTGATTCACCGGCTAATGAAGCAGCCTGGTATGTAATACAGCATACAGGTAAAATACATCAGTATATTGATGTGATAAAAAAGGCTGCTGATAATAATGAACTCCCATTTCATTTATATGCCATGATGCTTGACCGCGACCTGATGGATGAGGGCAAGGAACAGATTTATGGTACACAGGCAGCCTATCGCCCGTTAAAGAACGGACATAGGGAATGGTTTGTGTGGCCAATACAAGATGCAGCAACAGTAAATGAGCGCCGCAAAAAAGCAGGCTTTGACCTTACGGTTGAGCAAAATGCAACCAGGTTTGATATTACGTATAGGGTAGTAAAATTGGATGAGGTAAAATAAATGTCACTTGCCACAATGTCCAAAGTAAATAGGAGTCATTTTTACTTAACATTTTTCAAATAGTCTAATATTTTACTATAAATTTCCTCATCATTACCTTGAACAAGTCCAAGAGGTATGCGGATATAGTTACCATGATCGGTCTCGTATTTGAAAGTTATGTATAAAGCAGATGAGGACCGACCACTTCTCAATTGAATTTTCTCGATATTTTTCCATTCTATATTTATACCCTTAGCATATGATATTATTGAAGTTTGATTTAATTCCAATGCAACTTTATTTAATATAGCAGGGATTAAGGCCTTTATTATAATATATAATAGCATTAGGAGAATGAACAAATCAAAGATCAGGAGCAATGACCAGTTAAGAGAATTGCCATTGTATATAAAGTTGATTAAGTGCGGAACCGAAAATATTATTAACCCTCCTAATAAGGCTGTAAATAATATGCTATTAGTTTTGCTATAGATGTAATTAGTAGTTTGCATTTATTACAATGATGCTAAATGTAAATAAATAATATTTAATTGAAGTATCGCGTTAAGGATTGCAGCGGATACCGGCCCAGTGGCTAAGGCCTGTGCAGTATGAGCGTAAAGCCCGACCGCTTCTATCAGCGGGAACGCCCAATTAACAATTTAATTTTCATATATTTTGTACTAAAAAGATTACCATCTACCGTTTACATCCACCATATAAAACCCTAACTTTGCCCCTGCAAAATTTTAATTATCCATGAGCTTTAGAACAGAACATGATACCATGGGCGAGGTACAGGTACCTGCCGACAAATACTGGGGAGCACAAACCGAAAGATCGCGCAATAACTTTAAAATTGGTCCGGAAGCATCAATGCCAAAGGAAATTATTGCCGCTTTTGCTTACTTAAAAAAAGCTGCCGCTTACACCAATACTGATTTAGGCGTATTGCCTGCCGAAAAACGCGACCTGATAGCACAGGTATGTGATGAGATTTTGGCCGGCGATTTGGCTGCTGAATTTCCATTGGTAATTTGGCAAACAGGCTCGGGCACACAATCAAACATGAATGTGAACGAGGTGATCGCCAACCGCTCGCACGTATTACAAGGCAACAAACTGGGCGAAGGCAAAACCTTTATCCATGCCAATGATGATGTAAACAAATCACAATCATCAAACGATACCTACCCTACTGCCATGCACATCGCCGCCTATAAAATGGTGACCGAGGTAACTATCCCAGGTGTTGAAAAACTGCGCGATACGCTGAAAGCAAAATCAGAAGCATTTAAATCAGTTGTTAAAATTGGCCGTACCCACCTGATGGATGCTACGCCATTAACCCTGGGCCAGGAATTTTCGGGCTATGTATCACAACTGGATCATGGTTTAAGAGCATTAATAAATACACTGGATCACCTGTCTGAACTGGCATTGGGTGGTACCGCTGTAGGCACCGGCATCAATACCCCAAAAGGCTATGATGTTAAGGTGGCTGAATACATTGCTAAATTTACCAACCTGCCATTACGCACCGCCGAAAATAAATTTGAGGCACTGGCTGCACACGACGCTATTGTGGAAACACATGGCGCGTTAAAGCAGATAGCCGTTTCATTAATGAAGATCGCTAATGATATCAGGCTGCTGGCATCTGGTCCGAGGTCGGGTATTGGAGAAATCCATATTCCGGATAACGAGCCGGGATCGTCAATTATGCCGGGTAAGGTTAACCCAACTCAAAACGAGGCAGTTACTATGGTTGCCGCGCAGGTAATGGGTAACGATGTTACCATATCTATAGCAGGTTCAAATGGGCATTATGAATTGAACGTATTTAAACCGGTTATGGCGGCTAATTTCCTGCAATCGGCAAGATTAATTGGCGATGCCTGCGTATCGTTTACCGATCATTGCGCTAAAGGCATTGAGCCAAACTACGATGGCATTAAGAAACACCTTGAAAATTCATTAATGCTGGTAACAGCATTGAACCCGCATATTGGTTATGAGAACGCGGCAAAAATTGCCAAAACAGCACTGAAGGAAAACAAATCACTTCGCGAAGCGGCAATTGGCCTGGGCTTATTAACCAACGAACAATTTGATGAGTGGGTTAGGCCTGAAGATATGATAGGCTCATTAAAATAAGCCCCCCAACCCCCTGAAGGGGGAGCAATAGAAGCTAAGCCCCTCTCTCCGGAGAGGGCATTTTTAACTACCGCATGCAAATACCTTTCAGCTTTCGCCTTTCAGCTTTTACCTTTATAATGGCAATGGCCCTTAGTTCCTGCTGGATGAACCCGAACACACAAACGCCGGGGCAAAGCTATTTGCAGGGCGAATGGCAGCAGGATTCAGTACCGAGACAAAAACAATTGCTCACCTACTCGCTTTACCATTTCCGGTTTACCTGCGATTCATTTTTTGTATCGATAAAATCATACAGCAAAGTAAATTACGGGGCCGATAGCTGCATGAAGGGCGGCCACTGGACCGAATATACCCGCGGCCATTACGAGCAACGCAACGACACCCTGTTTTTAAAGGGCCAGTTCTGTAACCCCGATTATACCATAAAAGAAAATGCCGGCTGTTTCCGGATCGGTGTTTATGAAGAGTTTTTTAAGGTTGCAAAGAAAACTGATTCGCTGGTGCAACTTTCAAGTACAACAGGGGTTATACCTATCGACGCACGATTAATAAAAAGAAATACCTGTCATATAAAACCACTTTAAATATGAAAACTACCTTTTTCAAAAAACTAATACTGGGTGTTGCCATCCTTTATGCGCCGGTACAGGCCATGGCATGGGGCACAACCGGCCATCGCATTTGCGGGCAGATTGCCGAAAGTTATTTAACACCGAAAGCGCGCGAAGCTGTACACGCCATCCTTGGCCACGAATCAATAGCCATAGCCAGCAACTGGGCCGATTTTATAAAATCAGACCCATCATACAGCTATCTTTCATCATGGCATTATGTCGATCTAAATAAAGCTTACACTTACCCCGAACTGGTTGATTTTTTAAACCAGGATACCAATGTTGATGCTTATACCAAGCTTAACTTTTTAATAGGTGAACTAAAAAAGAAAGATATTTCGAAACCTAACAGGTTGCTTTACCTGCGTATGCTGATACACATTGTTGAAGATGTGCACCAGCCTATGCACGTAGCCCACGCCGATGATAAAGGCGGTAACGACTTTAAAGTAACCTGGTTCAACGCGTCAACCAACCTGCACTCAATCTGGGATTCGCAGCTGATAGATTTTCAGCAACTGAGTTATACCGAGTATGCAACGGCAATTAACCACACCACCCCTGCCGAAGTTACTGAATGGCAAAGCGCGCCCATCAGCAAATGGCTGTTTGAATCGAACCAGATAGCAGAAATATTGTATACAGATATTAAGCCCGACGATAACCTGAGTTATAAATATAATTTCTCTCACATTGATACCCTTAATCGCCAATTGCTAAAAGCAGGTGTAAGGTTAGCGGGTGTGTTGAATCAGATATTCGGTTAATATTTTTTGAGGCGAAAGGTAAAAGGATAAAGGTGAAAGGTTTTTTCAAGTCATCTTTTTACCTTTATCCTTTCGCCTTTACCCTTTTACCTTCTCTAAATGAAAATCCTAATGGTATGCCTGGGCAATATATGCCGTTCGCCGCTGGCGGAGGGGATCATGCAGCACATGGCTGATGAGCGGGGCCTCGACTGGCAGGTTGATTCGGCAGGCACAGGTGGCTGGCATGTGGGTGAAGGGCCTGACAGGCGCTCAACCCAAACTGCAAAAGGCCGTGGCATTGATATCAGCAAACAGGTTTGCCGTAAGTTCAGCAAAGCCGATTTTAACGAGTTCGACCATATTTTTGTGATGGACAAAATGAACCTGAGCGATGTATTGGCCATGGTGCCAAACGCGGAAGCCGCGAAAAAGGTAAAGCTATTGCTGGGCGATAAGGAAGTCCCCGACCCTTATTATGATAATAACCAGTTTGAACCTGTTTTTGATCTGATTGAAAAGGGATGTAAAGTTATTATCAACCGCGCGACTTCCTGAAAAACGCCAGTTCTTCCTCGTTTCGTATCACATTGCCTGTTCTAACCAATCCGGCTTTCTCCAACACCCGCTGCGAAGCGATATTCTCTAATGTAGTAACCGCTACAACCTCGTTAACTTCAGCATCATTAAAAGCATACTCAATTAAAGCGGTTGCCATTTCGGTAGCAATGCCTTGTCCCCAGTATTTGCGGTCCATGCTGTAGCCTATTTCCACTTTGCCGGGTTCATCAAAAAGGCGCAGCAGGCAACTGCCTATAAATTCGCCATTAGTTTTGTTGAACATGCCCCAAATGCCTAATTTTTTATTGGTTTGATAATTTACCGTCGCTATTGTAAAGATCTTGATGCGTTCATCGGTGGTCCGTTTTGGGATATGGCGGCATACTTCCTCATCGGTAAAGTGGTTTAGGTAGATGTCCTGTTCTTCTGGTAAAAGCTCGCGGATGATAAGGCGTGGGGTTTCGAGGATGATGTACATAATCAAAAATAGGTAATTATTCTATTCTCAGCACAATAGGGATAGCTATCAAAGTGCACCAGGTTATTTCCCGTTGTTTGTGTCCTCACAAACAACCTTTGTTGATCCGGGCAGTTATTTGTGAGGACACAAACAACGGGGAGAGATTATACAAACACAGTTTACGCTAAAATCCTAAAAAACGGCAACTCCCGTTTATGCCAAAATACATTGCCATCACGCTTCAAACCGGCTTTCAGCAGCACATTTTGCGAAGCTAAATTTTCAGGGTCGGTGCAAGCGCAGATCTCTTTCAGCCCTTTATCATTAAAACCATAATAGATCAGCGATTTTACTAGTTCGGTAGCCAAGCCCTTGCCCCAATATTTTGCGCGGAACACGTAGCCTATCTCAATTTGTATGTGGTCGGTTTCGTTTGGCATCAGGATGCAGACACCAATAAAGTCGCCATCCTCAGGATTGAATACGCCCCACCTGCCTAAGCCCGTACCCTTTTTATAATTTTCTATCGCACCTTTAAATTTTTCACGGGTTTCTTCCTCGGTACGTTTGGATACATGACGCGTTACCTGCTCATCGCGATAGAGATCAACCAATAATTCTTCTTCATCAGGTAAAAACTCACGTACAAGTATGCGGGGCATTTGGAGGATGATGTTCATGCTATTCAAAACTAAAGGGTTAACCTATGTAAAATCACATTTCCAGCTTGCTTTTCTCTTTACAAATCATTGCTGTAAGCGATATCGTGCCAATCTCGTCGCCTGTATATAGAACATAACGTAGTTGGTTCTTGCAATAATAGTATAGTTTACACGCCCTGCAAAAACTCAATCAACTTACCAACGGCAATCGCTCTGTGACTGATGCTGTTCTTCTCCGCAATGCTCATCTCCGCAAAGGTTATGTCATACCCATCCGGCTGAAAGATAGGATCATAACCAAAACCCGCGGTACCACTGCGTTCATGACGGATGGTGCCGTTTACGGTCCCCTCAAAAAAATATTCCTTATCCTCCCATATCAATGATATCACAGTGCGGAAACGTGCCGATCGGTCGGCATTATCTTTCATTTTTTCAAGCACCTTATCCATATTAGCCTGGTGGTTGCCATGCTCGCCCGCATATCGTGCTGAGTAAACACCCGGCTCGCCGTTTAAGGCATCAATTTCTAATCCACTATCATCGCCAAAGCAATTGAGGTTATATTTTTGATAGATATAATAGCTTTTTATAGAGGCATTTGCCTGGAAGGTAGTGCCCGTTTCGGCAATCTCATCGTGGCAGCCAATGTCATTCAGGCTAAGCAGTTTAACTTTGCCGGCTACCTTATGGGCCACTTCTTCCAGCTTATGCGCGTTATTGGTGGCGAAAACTAATTGTTGCATTGTATAAAAGAGTCTAGAATTAAGAGTCAGGAATCAGGAGTTTTTTTTACCCTCTTTATCGCTTGCGATAGAGAGGGTCGACCGGCGAAGCATAATCGGGGTGAGTCAAACGAAGCGCGTTAAACTTATCGCCTACAACCCCTTCATTTGCTCCCAGAAAGCTTTTTTATAATCGTTATTGTCCATCATTTCATCAAAGCTGAAGCTGTATAAGGCGACCAGGCCTGCTACCTGCTGCGGCACATTGAGCGCGAGTTGCGGGATGCCTTGTGGCTGGGCATTTTTACCCAGTATCAGCATTTTTTGCGGTTTAAAATAGGTTGCCAGGCTGTCAAAGTTAACGGCATCATGTTTGGATAAGTTAACAATAGCCACATCAGCTAATTCAAAACCCTTGCGTTTCAATATATTTTCAAGCGCGGTTAAATGCGTTTCATGTATAAATTCTAATGCGGGGTAATGCACCAGCACTAAAAAGTTCTTGTTGTTTTTGCCGTGATATTTAAACTCAACGGGCTTTTCAACCACGGTAGCCTCAGTAACCGGGTTTATTGCACCAGGAGCAGTAATTACTGTTTCAGCAACAGGCACGTCGGTCGCAATTACCTTGTTGTGGTACAGGTTTTTATCAGCATTTAAAAAAAACAGGTCGTCCTGCATAATAAAATGCAGTGCGGCGGGGTTCTCTATGTTCACTTTAACAAATTTTAACAAAAGTAGTTAAACAGTTTGAGGCTTTATCGGCATATTCGCATAATTATAGGTTGCCCATTTTTCACTTAATTATTTAAGCACCTTATAATTAATAAATTTTACCGAAATTTGGATTTTTTAGCGGATAATCGCCGCATTTATATTTAGTATAAAAACAGTACATGAGAAAGTTTGGGATAGCCATTTTAAGCATTTTTTTAACCATATCAGTTGCCAGCGCGCAGCAACGTGCAACTGATTCAGCAGCAATGGCCAATTTGCCAAAGCACACGCTCGATAAAATTGCCGGCGTGGTGGGCAGTAGTATTATTTTACAATCAGATATTGAATTATCATACGCTAACTACCTGGCACAGGGCGGCGCACCAAATCCTGCTATTAAATGTCAGATCATACAGGGCCTTATCTCACAAAAAATATTGGCTCAGCAGGCAATCATCGATAGTATCGACGTAAAGGATGATGAAGTTGATAACGAGGTTGACCGCAGGATGCGTACCATGGAGCAACGCGCCGGTGGCCAGGATAAACTGGAGCAGTTTTTAGGCCGCTCAGTTATCCAGTACAAAGATGAAGTTCGCCCGGACATACGTGAGGGTATGGTTGCTGATAAAATGAAGCAAAAAATTACCGACAAGCTAAACGTAACGCCTGAAGATGTTCAAAAATATTATAATGCTATACCAAAAGACAGCTTGCCAACCTTTAACAAAGAGGTTGAAGTTGGTGAAATTGTATTCCAGCCGAAATTAACTAAGGAAGAAAAAGAAGCTTACAAGCAAAAAGCCGAAGATTTGCGCAACCGTGTAAAAAACGGTGAAGATTTTGGCACCCTGGCACGTTTGTATTCACAGGATCCGGTTTCGGCAGCTGAAGGTGGTGATGTGGGCTTTGCCGATAGAAATACTTTTGTAAAGGAATTTACAGCATGGGCTTTTAAATTAAAGGCTGGTGAGATCTCTCCTGTATTTGAAACTGAATACGGTTTCCACTTTTTACAGGTAATTGAGCGCAGGGGCGAGCAGGTGCACGTGCGCCACATTTTGGTTATACCTGCTGTTACCAGCGCAAGTTTAGACCGCTCAAAAATAAAAGCTGATAGTATTTATAACCTGATGGTTAAAAATAAAAGCATAAACTTTTCAAGCGCGGCGGCTTATTATTCTGACAACAAGGACACCAAATATAACGGTGGTATGATGATGAATGCCGATAACGTGCAAAACAGGAGTACCTTTATACCAAGTGATAAGCTTGACCCGCAGGTTGCCCTGGTAATTGACACCATGAAGGTTGCCGAAATATCAAAACCACAAATATTTACAGGCCAGGACGGTAAAAAAACCTACAAGATCTTGTACCTGAAATCGGTTACCGATGCACATAAAGCTAACCTTACACAGGATTTTCCGAAGATAAAAGAAGCTGCTTATAACGATAAGATCAACCGTACCATAAGCGAGTGGTTTGAAAAAAGAAGGAAAGAAACCTTTATAAAAATAGATCCTGAATACCAGGGCTGCCCTCAGGTAAAAGGATGGGCTACTCCACCAATGGTAACAGCCGACGCAAAATAACCATAACCCATACAAATAATGCAGCACCGGTCTGATGTTGAAGCGGCGGATGCCTTAAAACAGGTATACGAGCAGTTACGTTCCGAAATAGGGAAAGTTATTATCGGCCAGGACGAGGTTGTTAAATATGTATTAATATCAATTTTCAGCAACGGGCATTGCTTACTTGTAGGCGTGCCCGGCCTTGCAAAAACCCTGCTGGTGCAAACCGTAGCACAGGTACTCGACCTCGACTTTAAACGCATCCAATTCACGCCGGATCTGATGCCATCTGACATCATCGGCTCTGAAATTTTAGGCGAAGACAGGAACTTTAAATTTATCCCCGGCCCCGTTTTTTCAAACATCATACTGGCAGATGAAATAAACCGTACACCGCCCAAAACACAAGCTGCCCTATTGGAGGCCATGCAGGAAAAAGCGGTTACCGCCGCAGGGGTTACGCACCAGCTTTCGAAACCGTTTTTTGTACTGGCTACACAAAATCCTATAGAACAGGAAGGCACTTATCCCCTACCCGAAGCCCAACTCGACCGCTTTATGTTTAACGTGTCCTTAAATTACCCATCATTTAAAGAGGAGTTACAGGTAGTTAAAAATACAACCAGTACCGCGCAGGCTGAGGTTAAACATATTTTAAACGCCGGGCAGATCATCTATTTCCAAAAATTGGTACGCAACATCCCTGTTGCCGAGAATGTGCTGGAATATGCTGTAAAACTGGTATCAAAAACACGCCCTAACAGCGAATTTGCATCAGCACAAATAAAACGGTTGCTGAACTGGGGCGCAGGTCCGCGGGCATCACAATATTTAATTTTAGGCGCTAAATGTCATGCGGTATTGCACGGCAAATATTCGCCTGATATTGAAGATGTACGTGCCGTAGCAAAACCTATATTGCGCCACCGCATAGTGCGCAGCTACCATGCCGAAGCCGACGGTCTGTCGACTGATGATATTATTGAGCAGTTGTTTTAGTTTACTTTCCCCGCTGTCATCCTGAGCGATAGCGAAGGATCTTCAAAGCGTTTAGCCGCCGTACAGTTTCTTCGCTACCGCTCAGAATGACAGTTTAATAAACCAAATTATTTTCTTTATTTTCATGCGCCTAATTATTTGCATGAAAAGTGTAGCTACGCTAATTGCTCTTATCATTTTCCCGGTATTATCCTATTGTCAAACAATTGATAAAACCGCTAATGATGCCTTTGTGCTCATCCGCATGGTGAACAAATTTCACGTAGAGCCACGGGAGGTGAACAGTGTATTTTCTGTAGGCGTATTCAAAGGAATGTTGCAGGCAACCGATCCCGACAGGATCTATTTTACCAGCGGCGATGTTTACAAACTGAGTCCGTATGCCACAACGCTTAATTACGAGATCAAGCACCGCCGTACAGCCTATTTAAGCCTGTTCATCGGTATTTATCAGCATCGCCTTAAACAAGCAGATTCGCTCATCAGCATCATAGGCAAAACGCCTATTAATTTTTATACGGCCGAAAAGCTTACCGCTGCCGAGGATACTTCGGCACCGCAATCGCTGATGGCTATGCAGGCAAAACTGTATAAAAAAATAAAATCGGATGTGCTTGATGAACTGATAGGTGATCTGCCCGATAATTTTAAAACCATCAGCCCGATAAAACAAAAAAAATATGTCGATAGTGCCGAGGTGGTATTCCGCAAAAAAGTGGTGGCATCTTACAAAAGACGGATCAACCATGTATTGCAGAACCCTTATGGTATAACCCAATATGTAGGCGATATTTATTGCAGCACCATAGCCACCTGTTTCGATCCGCATACACAGTTTTTCCCTCCCGAAGAAAAAGAAATGTTTGAAGGTGAACTCGGCAAGCAGCGCTTTATGTTTGGCTTTACTATAAAACCCGATAAGGCAGGTGGTGTATTAATTGACAAGCTTGAACCGGGCAGTCCGGCTTTTAAAGGCGGTAAACTAAATAAGGGCGATAAATTTATGACCCTGCAATGGGAAGGCAGCCAGCCGGTGGATGTATCCGACGCGTCCATAAATGAACTAAGTTCACTGATGGCGGAGAGCAATCACAAAGCGGCATTATTCACTATGAAAAAGGCCGATGGCAGCACCATACAGGTATCCTTACAAAAAGAACAGGTAGCAACTGACGATGACGAAGGCCGGGTAAAAAGCTTTATACTGAAAGGCAATGGTAATACCGTGGGTTACATTTATCTGCCTGCCTTTTACCAGGATTGGGATACCAACAACAACGGCCTCAACGGCTGCGCAAATGATGTGGGCCGCGAAATTATAAAGCTGAAAAAAGAAAATATTACCGGCCTCATACTCGATCTGCGCTATAACGGCGGCGGTTCGGCAGGTGAGGCCACCGAACTATCGGGTATTTTTATTGATGCGGGCCCGGTTGAACAGGTAAAGGAAAAGAATGCGAAGATCTACGCTATGAAAGATGTGGACCGCGGTACCATATACGATGGCCCGCTGGTGGTGCTGGTTAACGGGCACAGCGCATCGGCATCTGAACTGGTTGCAGGCACCTTGCAGGATTATAATCGTGCCGTTATCATAGGCTCGCCAACTTACGGCAAAGCCACCGCGCAGGTTGTTTTCCCGATGGATACCACCGTTACCTACGAAAACATGCAGGTGCCAAGCACTAATTATTTAAAGATCACCATAAGCAGGCTGTACCGGATCAATGGCACTACGGCGCAATTTAAGGGCGTACAACCCGACATTGTTTTACCTGATATATTAGACGCCTATATCACAAAAGAAGCTGATGAGCCCTTCGCTTTGCGCCCGGGGACGATAGATGCCAACAAATACTATCAGCCATATACACCGTTGCCTGTAAAAGCGCTGGCAGCAAGTGTACAAACAGAGATTGATACCAATAAATATTTTAATGCTGTTAAAAGTTTCATCGCTTATTCAAAACAGCATAATGCGGCAAAAGATATTTCGCTGAATTTAAGGGACGCGCTGATCGATACTGCTCCCGCCAATAAACTGGAAGAACAGGCTGTTACGCCAGGCAGCCCATCAAAAAAATTCAACGTACAAAACAACCAATATGAACTGGCCCGCATGCAGACCGACGGTAACCTTAAAGAACTGAACGAAGAGTTTAGCAAACAATTAAATTCCGATGCATATGTGGGCATAGCGTATGATGTACTCGTCAAATTAAAAACTCCATAAAACCAATCAAAACCGCTTTTCATGAAAAAGTTATTTACACCTTTAATTTTGTTATTGATAGTAACATGTGCTGCAATAAAGCCTGCAAAAGCACAGGATGCGGGCACCGATCCGGGCGCTTATATGAACGTGATCAGCGATGCAGAAACCGGGATGAATAAATCCTATATGGCCTACATCAGCGCATCAGCCCACAGCAGTCGCAAACGTAAAATTGAAAAAATGCGCGAGCAGGCTATCGAAGCCATCCAAACCTGCCAAAATACCATTAACTATAACCTCGGGCCGTTTAAGGGCGATAATTCCTTACGCCAAAGCAGTTTGAGTTATGTAGCCCTTTGCTATAAAATTTTTAATGATGATTACGCCCACATCGTAAACATGGATGATATTGCCGAACGCAGTTATGACGAAATGCAGGCCTACCTGTTACTGCAGCAAGCCACCAATGACACACTACAGGCGGCTATAACCCGGGTTAACAAGGCCCAGGAAACATTTGCAGCCAAATACAATGTAACCCTTACCAGCGACAGAACTGAGTTGAGCGATAAGATGAAGGAATCGAACAAACTGAGTGAGTACCGGGATAAGGTTTACCTGATCTTTTACAAATGCAACTGGGAAGATAACCAGCTTACCAACGCTGTAAACGAAAAAAATGTAACCAAAATTGAGCAAACCCGCAGCGCTCTGGGCAAATATGCTACCGAAGGCCTTGCCACACTTGAACCCATGCTTGGTTATGACGGCGACAACACCCTGGTTGAAAGTGTTAAACAGGCGCTGAATTTTTATAAGGATGAAGCGCAGACGCAAATACCAAAGGTTACCGATTTCTTTTTAAAGGAAGAGAATTTTGAAAAGCTGAAAACTGCAATGGACTCCAAGTCTTCTGATCAAAGGACACAAAAGGATGTTGATGCTTATAACGCTGCTGTAAACGATATTAACGCCGCCGTAAAAACCTATAACCAAACCAACAACGATTTAAATAACGGCAGGAACGATGTGAACAAAAATTACGACGAAACTGAAAAAGCATTTACAGATACGCATACGCCGTATTATAAGAAGTAGTGGATTGGTTTTTTTGTCATTTCCTTTAGATTGGCTTCAACAAAATAATAGAGGTTGTTATTATTGTTGAAGCTTTCTTTTTGCTTCTTTTTCTTTGTTAATAACCTTGATTTTTGTTGATAAAGTTAACGGCG